>ULRB01061860.1_pt1 | contig 13251 bp, 15 predicted proteins | sample 1955051 | NCBI WGS metagenome assembly ULRB01 (sample SAMEA4835671, study PRJEB28245) | human gut metagenome | biome: gut microbiome; material: fecal sample | place: Denmark | collected 2008 | reverse complement strand
AATGAATTAATTATATCAATGGTGATGCGATTTATGTTTAACATTTTTAATGGCGTTTTGCTGGAGTACAAAAGAGAAAAAGGTAAGACAAGTATAAGAATTCCTGATGATGTTAAGGTTATTGGTGAGGGTGCTTTTCGTTGTTGTAAAACTATAAAATCCATTGAACTTCCTAATAGTATTACGAAAATTGAATCACAGGCATTTAAAAATTGTACTAATTTGGAACGTATAATTTTTTCGGAACAGCTTGCTTCAATTGATGATGAAGCCTTTTATGCTTGTGTAAATCTTGACGAAATAAAGTTTCCAAGTATGCTTTCATACATAGGTTCTCGTGCATTTTACGGTTGCAAGTATCTTGAAAGAATTAGATTTCCAGAACACTTGACAGAAATTGGCGATGAATCTTTTAAGGTATGTATCAATTTGGAAGAAATAGTATTTGGAAATAGTATTCAAAAAATAGGTAGACAAGCATTTGCAAATACAATTTGGCTGGAGAGAAAACGGAAAGAAAATCCCCTTGTAATAGTGAATAATATTCTGATTGATGCCTATAAATGTAAAAATATTTTATCTATACCTGATGACGTTGCAACTATTTCCGAAGGAGCATTTGAAAAAAATACTAAAATTTCTGAGTTAATTTTTAAAACCGACCAGTATGAAAAGAGCATTAAAATTAATAACAGCAGTGAGAATGAAAATATTTTTAGACTGATAAATTCCAGTAAAAATATACAGGAAATCCTGCTCCAACAGATTGAAGATGAAGAGTTGAAAATCCATATTGCAATGTTTCTTGCATTTGGAAAAGGAAACTCTGTAGGAGAAAAATACTTGTTGGATAATATCATTAAGACAGTTAAAATCCTTATTCAGAACAATGATATAGAAAATATGAAAAGTATTCTCAAAGGAAATTATATTACAAATAGTAATATTAATGAGCTTATAGAGTACTCGATTGAATATGAAAAATTTGAAATACAGACGTTGCTTCTGAAGCATAAAAATGAAACTATCGGTTTTCAGGATATACATGACAGGTTTAAATTATAGAGGTGAAGAGATTGGATAATGAAATTGATGAATTGGTCAGTGAATCGATAAGTTACATACAAAATAATCTGTTGATGAAATTTGGTTTCCTTGCAAGAGCATTTCAGCTGCTTAAAATTTTATCCAGTGAAAAATACAATATTGCTTCAGACGGTAATAATATCTATTGTAATGACAGGTATATTCTGAAATTATTTTTGGATAGTACAGAATACTTAACAAAGCAATATCTACACATTGTATTTCATTGTATTTTTCAGCATCAGTTTATGGACAACCATATGGATTTTAATATATAGAATCTTGCCTGTGATATAGTTGTTGAGAATATTATTTCAGAACTTGATACTGATAAAATTGACCGTTCATGTGAAGAAAAACAGTCTAAAGAAATAAGCAAGCTGAAAAATAGTATTGATTTTATGACAGCTGAAAAAATATATGATTATTATATGGAACATAGGCTTATAGAAAAACGTTATGAGTATCTTTCTGATATATTTAAGGCTGACGAACATGAGCTTTGGTATAATAAAGGACAGTTAGATATACCTCGAATTTTTGACGTTTCAGATAATAAATCACTTGAAATAATTGCATCAGGAAATTATGAAAGCAAGAATGACTGTGAGGAATTTAACACAGGCGGAAATGAATCCGAAGATGAATCAAAGAATGAAATACTAAATCAATCTATTGATAATGAAATGTCGGAATATGATAAACAGGGAATATGGAAAAATATTTCCCGAAAAATTCAACTTGAAATTGAAATGCAAGAAAGTGAAAAGTATGCTTTGGGCAACTCGAGTATGATGCAGAATTTATATGAGGTGAATAGGGAAGAAACGGATTATTCGGAATTTCTGCGAAAATTTGCAGTATTCGGAGAAGAAATGAAGATGGATGAAGATTCTTTTGACTATAACTTTTATACATATGGATTGTCACTTTATAAAAATATTCCATTGATTGAACAGCTTGAATATAAAGAAGTCAAACGTATCAGAGAATTTGTAATTGTAATCGATACATCAAGTTCAGTTAAAGGTGACACAGTACAGGCTTTTATTCAGAAAACTTATAGTATTTTAAAGCAGCAAGAGAGCTTTTTCACAAAAGTGAATATACACATAATTCAATGTGATTGTGAGATTCAGTCTGATGTAAAAATCACTTCTCAGCAGGAATTTGATAATTATATAAGTAATATGGAGCTTAAAGGATTTGGTGGAACAGATTTCCGTCCTGTATTTGAGTATGTTAATGAGTTGTGTAGAAATAAAGAATTTGTTGATTTGCGAGGACTGATTTATTTTACTGACGGTTATGGAGACTTTCCTGAAAAGCCTGATTATAAGACAGTTTTTATATTTCTTGAAGATAATTTTAATAATCCAGATATTCCAGCGTGGGCAATAAAAGTTGTTCTTAGTTCGGCACAAATTAAAGCGTTTTAATGTTAAGGGGAAATTAGAATGAATATACATGATGCTAAAAATCAGATTAAAAACGCTGTAAGAGCATATATGGCAAAGGATGATTATGGGAATAATCTGATACCGCAGCACAAACAAAGACCAGTATTTCTCGTGGGACCTCCTGGCATCGGTAAAACAGCAATTATGGAGCAAATAGCATCAGAATTTGGAATAGGGCTTCTTTCGTATTCAATGACGCATCACACAAGGCAAAGTGCGTTAGGTTTGCCTATGATTAAGCAATTTGAGTATGACGGAGAAGTATATGATATTTCAGAGTATACAATGAGTGAAATTATTGCTTCCATTTACGAAACGATGAAGTCGACTGGTATTAAGAACGGAATTTTATTTCTGGATGAAATTAACTGTGTATCTGAAACACTTACGCCAATTATGTTGCAGTTTTTACAATATAAGGTATTTGGAAGACATAAAGTTCCTGATGGGTGGATTGTTGTTACAGCTGGTAATCCGCCTGAATACAATAATTCTGTCCGTGAATTTGATATTGCCACATGGGACAGACTGAAGCGAATTGATATTGAACCAGAGTTTGAAGCGTGGAAAGAATATGCCTATCAGAGCGGAGTACATAGTGCCATTATTTCGTACTTGGAGTTAAAAAGTAAGAATTTTTATAAAATTGAAACTACTGCAAATGGCAAAAGTTTTGTTACGGCAAGAGGCTGGGATGACCTCAGTCAGATGATAAAAGTATATGAACATAAGGATATAGAAGTTGACCGACATCTAATTTCTCAGTACATTCAAAACGAGCTTATAGCTTTGGATTTTGCTGATTACTATGATATATATAGCAGATACAGAAGAAATTATAACATCAGTGATATTCTCAATGGAAATATTAATCCGAAAGTAAAAGAATGTGCAGAGAAATCAAAAGATACTGAGAAAATTGCTGTCACACAGCTGCTTCTTGATGAATTGATTCCAGAAATTATTGATGCTGAAACAGATGATAATATGATGGCGGAACTAATGGATATACTTAAAAATAATATGCTCATGATAGAAAAGTCAGCTACTGAAACGCTACAATCAATTATTGCGGATAAAAAGAATCTGTACAAAAATGGACTATCATCGAAAAGTATGCATGAGGAAGAATTAAATATTCTGATAAGATTGATTAAAGCTCTTGAAGAGGAAAACACTCTCGTAATTGACAAACCAAACGGAAGTAATTTAATAAAAATCGATTTTAGTAAACGGGTTGATTTGCTTTATGAAAGGACAAAGAATGTAAATTCTCACATTGAGAATATGCTTTCATTTATCAGCACTTATTTCAGAAATGAAAATGTTTTGATAATGGCTGTCAGAACGTTGATTACAAATACACAGACTGCTTCATATTGACATGAAAAAAATTGATATAAAGAAAAGAATCAGAAAGTTGGCTTTGGATTGAAGATTACATTCATAATAAATAAAATATAAAGGCAGGTATATTACATCGTTGACATATCTGTCTTTATTTTATTATAGGTCAATTAGTATGATGTATAAGTGTTGTTTGACTTTAATTTGCATGGAATTGATTTCAGAGTTTTTGCTTAATATCAAATTAGGCTGTGAGTAAGCTGTAGTGGAATTTGATTATTTCGGATTATTATACTTTTATTTTTCCGAGTAATCAAGTCTCATTCTCTTTTTTATCAATATTAAAACAATCTGCATAAATCTGTAATAATTTGAAAGTGAAAACAGCAACAGCTTGAATTGCAGCAGGAATATTTTCAATGATACAAAATATCACCAAATGCTCCAAAAAAATACAAACATATTTATAATAATCGGAAGAGGTGAGATTTATGATGAGTTTTCAATACACAGAAACAAAATACATGCTTACAGTTCAAGAAACAGCAAGGGTGTTAGGTGTCAGTGTTCATACAGTTTACAGGCTTATCAATTCAGGGGATTTGTCAGCGACAAGATTTAGCTGTCGAAGAACAATGATAAAGGCTGAGGAAGTAGAAAAATATATCAACAGAAAATAAGGAGGATTTTTCTATGAGGGATACAGTTATAGGTAAAAAAATACTTACACGTGAAGAGGTTATGGAGATTTTGAAAATCGGCAGAAGTACATTTTATAAATTGCTCCAAACAGGTGAATTAAAAGAATTTAAGGAGAGGAACAGGTATAAAGTTCCTGTTCAGTCTATTAAAGAGTATATTGAAAAGAGAATGAATTAATCCAAAATATCGGTATGTCCATCAAAGTACATACCGATATTTTTCATGTTTTATAGTACTTCCCGAATTCAAATTTACATTCTTTCAAGAAATTCGGACGGTTGTAATACAGGAACTTTACTTTCTTTGAAATCACGAATATTTCTGGTAACAATGTAATCTGCTTTGATGCGGTTAGCACAGCACATTGCACAGTGTCTTCAAAATCTGAGGACAGCATTTCAGCGGCATTTTTCAGGTCAGAAGATTTCAAATCTATTACTTCAAAAATCATCAAAATCTGCTGAATGAGCTGCTGCGTCTTTTGCGGCGCAAGCTCTTTGCAAAGAATATATACAATGTTCGGAACTGACAAAGCCGAAATATATCCCTTAATCTGATTCACTTCACAGTATTTCCATACTCTTGATGAACCTTCAACAAATTCAGAACGGTTACAAAGCACATCAAGAATAACATTTGTATCAATCAGTACTTTCATGTGCCTCTATCCTTTCTGCACGAATAGCCTTATCATCATAATCATTTTTAAGAATTCCAGTAAGCAAATCAGTAAGAAAAGAAATGCTCGATTCACGAGAAATTAGTCTTGCTACTTCCTTGCCGTTTTTTAAAATGATAATTTCATCGTCAGTTTGTACCACCTGGAGATAATGACCAAAATTGTTCTGAACGTCGGTTGCTGTTGAGGTAATCATAAAAACACCCCCACTATTTTAGCTATTATCAGTATATCAGATTTTAGCTAATTTGTCGATGGAAATTTTATTTTATTTACAATGCAAACTCGCAAAAATATGCGAAATCATCTTGCATAATTTAGAAAAGTATGATATAATAAATAAAACAGTTTTTTAATGAACGGAGGATTTTAATGTCAATATCATACAATCGACTTTGGAAGCTACTGGTAGATAAAAGTATGAGTAAAGCAGATTTACGAAAAACAGCAAATATCTCACCTAATACTATGACAAAAATACGAAGAAATGAATTTGTTAGTCTTGAAATCCTTTGTAAAATATGTAGTGTTCTTGATTGTGATTTTTGCGATATTATCGAATATATAAAACCAAATTTAAAGGAGAACCAATAATGAGCATTAGTTCTAATATAAATGAAAAAGCCGCCTTAATTTGGGCTATTGCAGATAAATTGACAGGCGTATACAAGCCGCATGAATATGGCGAAGTTATTCTTCCGCTTACCGTTATTCGACGATTTGATTGTATATTGGCGGATACAAAAGATGCGATACTTGAAAAATATGAATCTGTCAAAATGCTTCCTATGCATGATGTATTTTTAAAAAAGGCGGCAGGGGGTCTTGAGTTTTATAATACAAGTAAGTATACATTTGAAAGGCTTCTTGACGAACCTGATAATATTGAAGATAATTTCCGTGATTATCTGAACGTTTAAAAGCAGATTCGGGAGTTGTTATTGAGCATAAAGATTTTGAAAATCTTATTAAAGTCTACGATCGTTCAGGAGCATTATTTTATTGTGATCCACCATATCATAAAACTGAAAAATACTATGATGCAGAGTTTAAACAATCCGATCATGAACGTTTAAATTTATGTTTAAATAGTATAAAAGGACGATTTATTTTGTCTTATAATGACGATGAATATATCCGTGAACTATATAAAAACTTTAATATTATTGCTGTTGAACGTCAAAACAATCTGAGCAGCGGAAGTTTTAAAGAACTCATCATAACAAACTTTTAATGTATTTTTTTAGAGTGAAAATAACGATATACGTTATTTTAATTGTAAAAATTATATATGGAGGACACTATGATTAAATGTCAATTAAAGACTATTTTAAAAACACTTAATCTTACGCAAAAAGACTTGTGTGAGCGTATAAATGCACGACCGTCAACAATATGCTCGTTATGCAATAACACATTTGATTACTTAAATATACACCTTTTAAATGATATTTGCGATGCTCTTGATTGTGATATATCTGACTTACTTATAAAAGCCTCTTGGAATTGAACCAAGAGGCTTTTTTATTACATAAAGTAGATTTTTTTGTATTTTGCGTGTCAGGCAACAGCAATGCATTTTCATGCAACTCCATACAAAGTCTTTTTACGTGCTTTGTGAGGTATTGCATAAGTTGTTGCCTGAAAGATAAAAAACAGGCAGAGTTCCACACTCCGCCTGTAAAATTCAGCTTTTATTTATTTTTAAGAAATGCTTCGTATTGGTCACAGACCTCTTTGGTTTCTCCAAAAGCAATTTGCTTGCCATGGTCAAGCCAGAGGACTTTTGTTGCAAGACGTCTTATCTGTGCAAGTGAATGTGAAACGAGAATAGTGGTGGCTCCGCCCTTAATAATTTCCATCATTTTTTCTTCACTTCTTTTTCTGAATGCACCGTCACCAACTGATAAAACTTCATCAATTATGAGAATATCAGGTTTAACAAGACAGGCAATTGAAAAGGCAAGTCTGGATTTCATACCTGATGAAAGATGCGAAAACAATCTGTCCTCATATTCAGTAAGCTCTGCAAATTTTAAAATGTCATTATATGTGTTATTCATAAATTCTCTGGTATATCCAAGCATAGCACCACGCAGAAATGTATTTTCCTTAACGGTCAAATCGCCGTCAAATCCTGTGCCGAGCTCAAGAAGTGACGCAATGTTGCCGTCAACAGCCATAGTACCCGCTGTAGGACGCATAATGCCTGAAATAACTTTAAGCAGAGTAGACTTTCCTGCACCGTTAGTACCGATGATTCCTAAGAGGTCACCCTTTTCAATTGAGCATGTAACATCATTTACTGCCAAAAATTCCTTGACCTTATACTGCCTTTTTATTTTCTGAATTATAACATCCTTAATACCGGTAGTAGAAAAATCTCCCAAAATATATGAAACGGAAACATGGTTTAATTCAATTTTACTCATTCTATACTCCTTACATATAATACAGGAACTTATAATTGTATTTTTTGTATATCAGACAGCCTAATCCCAATGCAGCCAAGCAATAGAAAAGACAAAGGAAGTGTGTTGCTATACCCGGTATATATCCGTCAAGTACAACATGCCTGAAATAAGTTATATAAACATAAAGCGGATTAAGATAAAATGCTTTTTGTGCAATTTCCGAATATTCAGAGGTTGTATAGAAAATCGCCGAAAGGTACATCAGCAGCATTGTAAAGATTTCATAGAGATATTGTATGTCCTTAAAAATAACAAACAGAGCCGAAAGAATAAATCCAACACCGATATTAAACAAAATAAGACATGCTATCGGATAAATCAGCGAAATAAATCTGATTGAAAACGGAACATGGTCTATAGCAGCAAAAAGGAAGAAAATCACAAGAGTCAATGCAAAGTTAATCAGGGAAGCAACATTTTTGGAAAGAAGAAATATATACTTCGGCAGATTAATTTTAGTAATTATATTTGAATTTGACATCAAAGAGTTCATTCCGCCGTATGTGGATTCCCTGAAGAAATTGAAAACAAGGTTTCCTGAAAAAAGGTAAATTGTGTAGTGAGGCATGTTTCTGCCAAAGAACTTAGTAAACACGATACTCATTACAAGAAGCGTCATAAGCGGTGAAAGCAGACTCCACAGCATACCAAGTATTGTACGCTTGTATTTCTTTTTAAAATCTCTTTTAACCAGCTCTTCAAAAAGAAACTGATGCTTTTTAATTTTAAGAATCCAATTATTAATGGTATTTATCATAAGCTGTATCCTTTCTATCTATTTTAAGGCAATATCCAAAAACTTGTCGATATCATGCAGACAGACTGTATCTATACCAGACGAATAGGCAAAGTTTTAACTGTTTTCTGCGGTTTATCGTCAATCTGAGCTGTAACCTCAAGAAACAGCGGAATGTCATTCGGAACATTCTGCGGATTAAATCTGAATGCAACACCAATATTTGTTATTCTTTGCGAAATTGATGAAGATTGCATAAAATATACCTTGTCCAGTTCATCTTTTACTGCAACAGAAAAAGTACAGGTTCTTAAATTAGCGTCTGAATGACTTTCTCTTGAAATGCCTACACGGAACTTATTTAGTCCGATAAATAAAATTGCATATTCACAAGGAACTCCAAGTTCAGGAGCTTTATTTGGATTGCTGTATAAGTGAACTGCAAAATCGGGCATTTCATTATACTTTTCCTCATATTCCTTTACAAATTGAGTTTTAATCGCTGCAATACGCTTATGTTCATCTTTTATTCTAAGAGCAATAAGCTGTTTTTGCTCATTGTCTTTTAAAATTGATTCTTTATTTGTAAACTTTCTTGACATTCTTGAAAATGATTTTCCTGTATCATAGTTATCGGCATAAAAATTTTCAAAAATATACTCAGATTGTTCAGTTCCAAGGGATTCAGCACCTATATTAGGCCATGAAAGTGTAACATATGGAACCGCCTGATAATGCTCACTATGCTCAACTGAACAATAATTGAAATAGGTACTCCACTCGTCATACCCCTTTACAATAATATCGGGATATTTTGCAATAAGCTCCCTGTACCAGATTTTATTGATTACCTGCGGCTGATGAGATGAGTACTGTAAGGTAGGATAACCATGATTTTTCAGAAAATGAAGTGTTCTGAAATGACAGAAATCGTATGAAAACAGAGCAGATATTCTGTATTTCCATGTCGAAATATCAGAAAAATAGTACCCTTTGTATCTGCCGTCACTATAGAATACTTCTTCTGTTATTGGTTTCAAAGGACGGTAATCATCATCGCACATTATAAATTCGTCATCAAGCTCATCAAGCTGCATAGCAAGACATCTGAGGAAGAAATTTCTTGTTGAGTGGTCAGGCGGAAGCTGACGTCCGTTAAGGAGCTTGCTGTCTGTAACTGTAGTAAGCTTTAAACGTCCATTATAGTTATTATGCAGATAATCTGCCATTTTATCAGGACAGCATACAACAACTTCCTTAATAAATTCCATAAAGTTTTCAATAAAAGGAATTGTTTCAAGGAAAGGTTCCGGACGTGCCGAAAGAAATACAATCTGCTTTATCGGTTTATGCACTGTCTTATTATCACAATCTTCACTCAAGAGAAGATGTTTCATTTTTTCGGCTGAAATGCGCCACTTCGGAGGTTGATACCTGTTTATTATCTGATTTTTCTTTTCCTGATAGAGTTTATCGTCATTAAGATATTTTTTCACAATATCAGCCAATTGTTTTGAATCATTAAGTGAAAAATATTCTGCAAAATCTCCGCCGACCTCATGCATTACAGGAATATCAGAACATATAACAGGAATCTGCTTTATTAATGCTTCTATTGTAGGCAGTCCGAATCCTTCGGCAAAAGAAGCAAAAAGTACCATAAAAGCATGATTATAAAGATAATCCAGAGCTGCATCTGAAATTCCGGAAAGCAGATAAAGTCCATTATTATAATCAGGATTATTTTGTATGCGTTTTAAAACATCATCCATATTCCAGCCTACATGTCCGACTATAACAAGACTTATATTTTCATCTGAAAGATATTTTTCATAGGCTTCAATCATGACCTTATGATTTTTTCTCGGCTCTACAGTACCAACTGTAAGAAGAAACTTTCCTTTTTTTACTATATCAAAAACTATCGGGTCAATTTCATTGAAATTTAATGACTTTTTTTCGCAAACTGAAAAGTCAGCACCCAGTCCGATTACATGTATAGGCTTTGCAGTCAGTGAAAGTTCATTGAAAAGCTGTAAAACATCATCTTTAACAGAGTTCGTATTAACAATAATGTCATCAGCATATTTAAGATGTGCAGTAAGATACTCCATAAACTTCATAAGAGTTTGTCCGTTCATATACTGAGGGTATCTTATCGGTATAATATCATAAATCAGAACAGCTATCCGTATCTGCTTGTTTTTTAGTTTAGGCAAAAGATAGCTTCTGTTAGGCATAGTATGCCAACAACTGTTCATATCAAAGAAAACCGAGTTGCTTTCAAATTCATCAATTGTAATAAAATTATCCGTAAAACACTCTGTTTTATCATTTTTTATGCCCTTGAAACAGAGGAGAAATTTCTCATTATCAATGATACAGTAGGCATTGTGATGTTCATCATAGGATAAGAGCTTTATATTGACATTATCCTGAATCATTCTTAGTGAAATCTCACTTACAACTCTGGAAATTCCGGTAAAATGTTTAAGGAGCAACACATTTGTTATATCAACGTATAGGGTAGTCATGCAGTAATACCGCCCTTTCCAAGTAAATCATCTGCTTGGTATATTTCTTCATTTTCTCCGCTGTCTTCGGAATTTTCGTCGCATAATTCAGCAGTTGTAAACGGATTGAACTTGATTTTTATGCCCTTTGATATTCTTTCAGCTGAATTTACTGCAAATGAAATGAAATTGCCAAGGAAATTATTATTTTCTTCCCCTGAGGCTTCATTCATCCAATGCTCATAATCAGATTTATCAGGAAGACGATTAAAAAAAGAAATATATGATGCTTCAATGAAGCTTTGCGGCTTATAATTATAATCCAGCAATTCTGTAACGTCAACCTCACCTGCTTTTCTTCTTGCACTGTGAAGAAGTGCATCAAGAGAAAAACTCATTGAATTTCCGGATGATTTCATATTTTTTTCAACAAGATTATAAATATCACGATAGCCTTTTTCGTCATCATCAGGAGAAAGCGGAGGATACTTTTCCATGAAATCTTTTATATAATTCTGGAGCTGAACCTTGATTTTTTCATAACGGAAATCTTCAAGACGTTTACGCTGAGCTTCAATAATCTGCTTTTTGAGTTGTTCATTATTAATAACACCGTCAATAACCTTTGAAAGATAAACAGGGTCTTTATTATCAACTACAACACTTGCACCGCCTATGGTTTCAGGTATTGCCGAAGAAGCGAACGCAACAATAGGAACGTCAAATGTCATTGCTTCAAGGAGAGGAACACAAAATCCCTCATGCTCACTAAGGCAGAGAAAAACATCAGCAGTTGAATAAATCGCAAGAATTTCTGCAAAAGATATATGTCCCGGGAAAATTACATCCTCAACGCCGAGATAGTCAATATATTCAAGAAGGTCATTATAATACATACCGCCCTTATTTGCACTTCCTGCAAGAATAAGTCTTGAATTCGGATTAACATTCTTTTTATAATAATGGAAGGTTCTTATAAGATCTTCATGCTTTTTATTAGGAGCAATTCTTCCCACAAAAACAATATTTGTAACGCCGTCAGAGAGCTTTTTTACCATATCAGCGTCAGGAGTTTTTTTATAATCATCAAATGGAATAATAACAGGAATTACGTCAATTTTATCGGCAGCATAACCCATATCGATCATATTGCTTTTATTAAAGTGTGAGTCAGCAAGATAAGCTGTAAACTTGCCCTTCATTTCAAGCATATCATTTAAACCTCTTCGGCAAACCTCAGAAGCACCAATGCTGTCTATTGTGAAAAATTCAAAAGGTGTTATATTATGATAAATCATAATTTTTCTGCAGTTTAATTCAGCTGTCATCTTATTGAAAGCTGAGCCGCTTGCCATATGGTAAATAACTATGTCATCATCATCTATCTTAGGCATATTGGAAAACTTATAAGCTCCGGGTTCTTTGACCTTTTCAGCAATTGAATTTGCATAAATTTCTGTTTCAATTCCCATTTCTTCAATAACGTGTTTTATAGCTACAACATCATTTCCTATAGCATCACCAAAATTAAGTGTATCTACAATCTGATATATTTTCAATTACTGCTGCCTCCTCTTCCCTTTTCAAGTTCATTAATTCTGTTATTAAGCTTAGCAATGGTATTATTCAATTCTTCAATAAGCTGATTTTGCGTAAAAATCTGTGCCTGCATTCTTGATTCCATTTCTTTCATATAACTTTTGTCGAGAGCTTTTTTTTGACAATCTGCATTGACATAACCTCTGAAATTAGTCATAATTCGGGAAATATTTGCATTAACATTGTTTTGCTCCGCAACAAGCGGAAGAAATAAAAATGCTACACTTTTTCTAATCATTCTTTTGAAAATTCTTACGACAGGAAGAAACCTTTTTTTATATGAAGTAATTTCTTTGTAATATGAAATCTGATTGCATATTTCAAGCTGAGTTACATCTCCAAGAAAACAGCGTTGGTCAAATTCCAGATCATTTGCACAATGTTTCTGATCCCAAAAGTCCGAAAATGAAATTATATCGCATGGGTCATCATTTTTCTTAACGTCCTCACTAACAGCGTTCAGAAACTCCTGAATTTCAATACTGTTATTATTCATAAATTCCTCCCAAAAAGCTTTTTACGTTAAAGTTATTATTCCGCTTTTTTCCATTTATAATTACGGAAACATTCATATAATTATATCATAGTGAAAAAAATGTGTCAAGTTTTATTATAGGCAAGTTGTAAAATAAAATGACACAAAAAAGAAGACTCA
>ULRB01075859.1_pt1 | contig 13286 bp, 8 predicted proteins | sample 1955051 | NCBI WGS metagenome assembly ULRB01 (sample SAMEA4835671, study PRJEB28245) | human gut metagenome | biome: gut microbiome; material: fecal sample | place: Denmark | collected 2008 | reverse complement strand
CTCAACATCGCCGGATTCGACGGTGCCGGAGACACCAAGGCAGTGAAGGCCGGCTGGGCGGACGGAGACAAACTCAACCTGTGGTTCGACGACTGGAACAACACCGAGAAGGCGGACAACCCGATTCCTGACCTTGTCATCACGTATGACGGGTCGAAGTGGACTGCCGGCGCTCTCGCCGCCGGGCGTAGCCTCAGGCCGAGCGGCAAATTCTCGGTCTTATATGAGGGCTGCAATGACTTGTCCGTATGCAATTCTTATAGGTATTTGGGCAAACAGTTCTTTGAATATCCTAATCTGTGGGTAGATGAAATAGGGGAACGGTCGTATTATTATCACATGATATACCGTAAGGAAGATGTCAGCTACACCTATTCGGGCAACAAGTTGACGGCGACCATTGCAGACTGGTATACGCCTTCTGCATTCAAGGTCTTGGTGAAGGGGCTGGATCCTGCGGCGGCCGGTGACTATGCTCTCCAGACTGTGGATGTTACGACCCCGGGAACGGAAAAGTATCCTGCGACTCTCGGCGGATTCTGTGTCAACCCCGGATCAGAGTTCCCTGGATTTTTGAATGCCGGTGGAAACTACAAAGGCGGTGTCGGCGGCGTTCTGGATGCGGATGGGGTCGCTTTTTATTATAACTCCTGCAACTTCAGCAATGCTACTGTCGAGTTCCGTCTTTTCAAGAAGGACGCGGGCGGGAATTTCGTGAGGACAGCCAGCGCGCCTCAATTCACCGGCAAGACGCTAGTGACGGATGGCAAGAGTGTTAAGGGAGTCGCTATCGACAAGAGCAAGTTCGAATAGCGCCGGGAGGCGTTGACCGCCCGGCATGCCATTGGGCATGTGGCCAGCTGCATCTCGTGGCGTGGTGACGGAAACCGGTTGACGCATTCCTTGGTATGACAGTTGTTTGAGGGGCGTCCGTGGAGTTTCAAGACTCTGCGGACGCCTCTTTACCAATTGCTCTCGCGGTACAATTGCCGACATGTCTACTTCTCGCGCGCGGTACAGAGTGAGATGCCGATTCTTGGAACTTCGGACAAATCATGGTAAGACAACCTTGCAAAAACAGACAAAAACCGCTATTTTTGCCTTGGAAAAACGGACAAGATATGCTGGCAAGAAAAATAGACGCGGCCATAGATACTTTCTATGACAATACCAAAATGGCCCTGATGCTCACCGGAGCACGTCAGGTGGGAAAGACCAACGCTTTCCGCCGCCTGGCACGGAGGAAGTTCGAGTGTTACGTGGAGATCAACTTCATTGAGACACCAGCCGCCAAACAGATTTTCCTGGGCTCCCAGAATGCCAAGGAAATTCTCCTCCGTCTATCGGCATTTACAGACAGGCCGCTTCTTCCCGGTAAAACACTCATCCTCTTCGACGAAGTGCAGAAATGCCCGGAATGCGTTACCCAGATTAAGTTTCTGGTCGATGAAGGCAGTTACCGATACGGCCTCACCGGCTCCCTGCTGGGCGTGGAACTGGAAGACCTGCAGGAAAAAGCACAGGTCAAAGACCAGGATGCCGGGGCCTCTGAGCCTGTGGGCTATATGGACATCAAGACCATGTATCCGTTGGACTTCGAAGAGTTTGCAATGGCCGTAGGCGTAGCGCCAAATCTCATTGATCACATTCGGGACTGCTTCGACAACACAAAACCCGTAGATCCGGTCGTCCATGAGCAGATGATGAAAGTGTTCCGGCTCTATCTCATCGTCGGCGGTTTGCCGGCCCCCGTCTGGGCCTATGTACAGACCAATAATATACAGAATGTAGCTCTCCAGCAGCTAGCCATCATCAACCTCTACAAGAAAGACATATCCCAGTACGACAAGGACAAAAAACTCCTCCTGGACGAGATCTTCGACCTCATTCCCTCGGAGCTGAACGCCAAAAACAAGCGCTTCATCCTCAAGGAACTGAACCGGAACCTGAAATTCCAGCGTTTCCAGAACAGTTTCCTGTGGATGAAGAAAGCCGGGGTGGCCATTCCCGTCTACAATGTGGAAGAGCCGCGCATCCCGCTCACGCTTAACGAGCACCGTAACCTGTTCAAACTGTTCCAGAACGACGTGGGCCTGTTGGCCTACCAATATGCAAACGGCATCCAACTGCGCATCCTCAGTGGTGAGGTTGACATCAATTTCGGCGCTATCTATGAAAACGTCGTGGCCCAGGAACTTCTGGCCCAGGGATTTGGGCAACTTTACTACTTCAACAGCAAGAAGCGGGGAGAGGTGGATTTTGTTATCGAAGCCGGTGACGGCACGGTGCTTCCCATCGAGGTCAAATCCGGGAAGGATTACGAGCGGCACAACGCCCTTGCCAACATTCTGGACACCGAGGAGTACAACCTGAACAAGGCCATTATCCTTTGTAACGAGAATGTTTCCGTGCAGGAAAAGAAGGTTTACCTGCCGATATACATGGCAACTTTCATTCGCAAAAAACAGGAGATTCCAGGAATTTACAAGCTGGAGTTATAGTTACCTCCCTCCGGGATCTTCGCATTATGGAGGAGGCCTGGAAGAAGAAATAGTCAGATTTGCGGGCAAAACCACGCAACTTTTTCAGAAAACTGCGGTAATTTTCCAGCAGTTTTCTTGTGTTTGTGCCGAATAAATACCGCAACACGCCATGCGAGCACTTTACGACCAATTCAACCAGCTCCTGGAACTCACCCCGATGAACTTCTTCCGGGAGCAGCACGATACCATCGACTGGGATGTCCGCATCCTCGGCATTCTGGGTCAGAAGGGTGTGGGCAAATCCACCCTCATCCTGCAGCACATCAAGCGGGCCGGGAACAAGTACGAATCCCTGTATGTAGTTGCCGACGACATCTATTTCAGCGCCCACACGCTGCTGGATACAGCAAAAGCATTCTTTGCCCGCGGAGGCAAGTACCTCTACATCGACGAAATCCATAAATACGAACACTGGAGCACAGAGATCAAGAACATCTACGACAGCCTGCCGCTCCTCCACGTCATCTACTCCGGCAGCTCCATGCTGGACCTGAAAGAAGGCGGGGCAGACCTCAGCCGCCGCGTCATCGAATACCACCTGCCGGTCTGGTCCTTCCGTGAGTATCTCAACCTCCGCAACGGCTGGTCCCTGAAGCCTGCCACCCTGGAAGAGATCCTGCAGGGCAAGGTGGATTTCCCTTACGGTCCCGAACGTCCGCTCAAATACTTTGAGGACTACATGAAGAAAGGCTGCTATCCCTTCTCCATGGAGCCCGAGTTTGAGACCCGCCTGCGGCAGATTATCAACATTACCGTTGAGGTGGACATCCCCAAATACGCCAAGATGACCATTGCGGCCACGCAGAAACTAAAGAAATTCATGTTCTATATCTCCAAGAGCGTTCCCGTCAAGATTAACTTTTCGGATATGGCAAGGGATCTGGAGCTGGACCGTGACGAATTGCCCAAATACCTGGAGTATCTGGAGAAAGCCGAACTGGTTTCCGTCCTCCGGATGAAGGCTAACGGTGACGCCATCCTTCGTAAGATGGACAAACTCTACCTCCATAATCCGAATATTGCCTATGTCCTTTCTGGGGAGAAGCCCGAGACAGGCAATGCCCGCGAGACCATCTTCTACTGCTGGACCAAGCAGAAGTACGAAACCCTGGAATCTCCTGTTTCTGGTTTTGAAATAGAAGGCAAAACCTTTGAGGTGGGCGGACGTAAGAAAGGGAAGAAGCAGATTGAGTATGTGAAAGATGGCTATGTGGTCAAGGACAACACGGAATATGTCTTCGACAACCAGGAGCCGCTCTGGATGTTCGGGTTCCTGTATTAACAAAACATCACGTTCCCGTAGCACCATGTGAAAACGGCCTTCAAAAAGAAATAGTGTTACGAAAAAAGTTTAACACATCTCGCAATTTTGTAAAATACATTTTATAAATTTGTAAAACAGAATTTAGAAATATGTTATACGAGAGACAACACTTAGCCATATTAAAGAGTCGGATGGCCGAGCCCAGGAGGCGTGTGCAGATCATTATGGGCCCTCGCCAGGTGGGTAAATCCACCCTTGTCGGGCAGTATGTAGATGGTATTGATACACCCTACGACTTCTATGCTGCCGATGGCGTCAATCGCGAAGATACCACCTGGATACCGGCCCGCTGGCAGGAAGCCAGGATGAAAATGGACCTCCACGGGGAGAAAGAGCGTATTCTTATTATAGATGAGGTCCAGAAGATCAAGACCTGGAGCGAACAGGTGAAAAAAGAGTGGGATACCGATACCCGGGAGAAACGCAACCTCAAAGTCATTCTCCTGGGCTCATCACGCGTCCTCCTGCAGAAAGGCTTGGAGGAGTCACTTGAAGGTCGGTTTGAGTCCGTCAAAATGGGCTACTGGGAGTGGGACGAAATGCGCGACGCTTTCGGCTTTACCATGCAGCAGTATATCTATTTCGGCGGTTTCCCTGGCCTGGCGCCCGACATTAAGGACGAAGACCGTTGGCGGGACCTGATGGAAGGCACCATCATTTCGCCCATTCTCACGCGAGATATTCTGGAAATCGACGAAATCCGCAATCCGGCCCTTCTGCGCCAGGTCTTCGAGTTGGCCTGCATCGAGTCGGCTCGTGAGCTGTCACTCACTAAGATGCAAGGCACGATGAACAGCGGTACCGTCCCCACCATCAAATCCTATCTGGATGCATTGGACAAGACCATGTTGGTGAAGCCCCTGCAGAAGTATTCGCCATCTCCTGTCAAGGAAAAGAACTCCATCCCCAAGATGCAAGTGTACAACAGCTCCTTTCGCAACCGATACGGCACATATACTTTTGAAGAGGCTGTGATTGATTCCACGGGATGGGGCCGTCAGGTAGAATCTGCCGTAGGAGCACACTTGGCCAATCGCTCACTTTTGGACGGATTCGAGCTTCTCTATTGGCGCAATGACAAAAAGGAAGAATGCGATTACGTCCTCAAGAAGGGACAGGCATTGGTGGCTATCGAGGTCAAGAGCAGCGGTGCCGACGACACCAAAGGATACGAGAAGTTCAAGGAACTCTATGCCGAAGATATAACTAGCGCTTTTATCGTCGGTCCCGAAGGACTTCCTCTGGAGGACTTCTTCAGCATGGATTTGAAGACCCTCTTCCGGAAAAAACGGTAGTCCGATACGAAATCATCACTCCCGTCGCACCTGCGCCACTACTATCCGCCACCAGCTTCCGCTTGCGCCCTCCACCTGTTCTACATGACGAGCTGCGCTGCCACCGCCGAGTGCGGTTCCGGCGCTAAGATGGGCCTCGCGTACACTATAGGGCCGTTTTCTGTACGGTGCGGTTCAGCCGCCGTCATAGAACAGCATCTGGCTCATCGCTGAAGTCCGCCCTTGCCAGGTGTAAGCCGTTTCCATTGTTTCTGCTACTACCTGGACCGTCCACTTGCCCCGCATGGCCCCCTGCGGCACCGCACGTACGGTGGTGTGAGAGGTCGGAAAACGAGAATAGGAAGAAAACTACTTCGTTTCCCTCCTACTCGATTGCGTGTTCCTGTCAAATTGTCGAACCCTTTCGCGCTTGCCATTACGAAGGCGCACATACGCCCTCACTTTGACAATTCTCACAACCTCCACCCTTATGGAGATGTGAACAGATCTGGGTCTTGTTCTTCTTTTCATGAGAGTTAGTAATAGACTGTAAGAACAACGGCCTCCCTGTATCAGTATCTCCCCTCGGTTGTATTTCTTTATAATAAACAGGCACCTATTAAGGGTAGATGCCTGTCCATATATTCGTCTATCGTTCTAACTCTCGATGACTTCTGCAAAGGTACAAAAACTCTTCAATCATGCGACACCTGACCGAATGATTTCCTGACTTTGGCGGTATAGAATGACAATTTTTTGTTAGCTACTATATATCAAGCAGTTATAAGATACGGTAAAGTTTTTTGGGTGAATTGCTCCACCTTTTCGTACCTTTATAAGTATGTTTGTACGCAAAAGGAGGAACCGTTCAGGCAGCACCAGCGTGGTGGTGATAGACAAGAGTTCGAGCAAACCTAAGGAACTTGTCTGCATCGGCGTGTCCTCTGATGAACAGGAGATAGAGGCATTGGTTTGTAAAGCTAATGAGTGGATCCTTCATTATGGCGGTCAGACCGTTCTGGACTTCGATGGTGTCGGCAAGGCCTCCGCTCAGGTAGACGAGATGCTTGACAACATTAGAGTCTGCGATGATAAACGGCACCCAGCTCATTCTGAATAAGGTCTATGATGCTGTTGGCTTTGATGCCATATCTGATGACGTGCTGCGCAATCTGGTGATAGCCCGTATCTGCCAGCCCGGAAGCAAGATGGCCACCTCTGCGTATCTGAAGGCATACTTCAAGGAGGATCTCAACCACTGGCGGATATACCGCTATATGGATAAGTTGTACAACACGCAGCAGGAGACCGCCGAGGCGCGCCGTCTTCCGGGACCGGGTCCTGGCGTATCAATTATGTCACCAGTACCAAGCACTTACAAGGCAATAAAAAAGAGAACGACTCGAAAAATCGTTCTCTTCCCCATTTGGGGTGCGATGTGGGGCTCGAACCCACGACACCCAGAACCACAATCTGGTGCTCTACCAACTGAACTAATCGCACCGTGTCAATTGGATTGCAAAGGTGAGAATAATTTTTTAACTGTGCAAGTCTTCTGGACAGATAAACTCGGAAAATAAACCGGAAAAAACAATTATCTTTGCAGGAATAATGTCAGAAAATACACGATATGGCAAAAGAGATAAAGTTTTCCCTCGTCTATAGGGATATGTGGCAGTCCTCGGGCAAATATCAGCCTCGTGTGGACCAGCTTGTCCGGGTGGCTCCGGCCATCATTGATATGGGATGCTTCGACCGTGTCGAGACCAACGGCGGAGCGTTCGAGCAGGTGAATCTCCTCTATGGGGAGAATCCTAATGTCTCAGTGCGCAAGTGGACGGCTCCGTTCCACAAGGCCGGCATCCAGACACATATGCTGGAGCGCGGTCTTAATGGTTTGAGAATGAACCCGGTGCCGGCTGATGTCCGCGAACTTATGTTCAAGGTCAAGAAGGCTCAGGGCACTGACATCTCTCGCTCTTTCTGCGGGCTCAACGACCACCGTAACCTCAAGCTTTCCGTCGAGTTCGCCAAGAAGGCGGGGATGATTTCGCAGGGTGCGCTTTCTATAACCCATTCCCCGGTGCATACCGTGGATTATTATATGGGTGTCGTTGACCATCTGGTAGAATATGGCACAGATGAAATATGCCTCAAGGATATGGCTGGAGTGGGACGCCCGACGTTCCTCGCACAGCTGACTTCCGACATAAAGAAAAAATATCCTCACATCAAGCTCCAGTACCATGGGCACTGCGGCCCGGGTTTCTCTCCGGCATCAATGCTGGAGGTCGCACGCGCCGGCATCGACTACATCGATGTGGCCGTGGAGCCGCTTGCGTGGGGCAAGGTTCACCCGGATGTGATCACCATCCAGCAGATGCTGCGCGCAGACGGCTTCCAGGTGAAGGACATCAACATGGATGCCTACATGGAAGTGCGCCGTCTGACCCAGGAGTTCATAGATGATTTCCTCGGATACTGGATCAACTCCAGCAACTCTCTGATGACATCGCTCCTTGTGGGCTGCGGCCTGCCTGGCGGAATGATGGGTTCGATGATGGCCGACCTCAAGGGATTCAAGGCGGCGATCAACGCGTCGGAGAGGGCCAACGGCAAGCCGGAGAGCAGCCTCGACACTTTGATGGTCAAGCTGTTCAATGAGGTTGAGTATGTATGGCCTCGCCTCGGATATCCTCCTCTTGTGACCCCTTTCAGCCAGTATGTCAAGAACACGGCGCTGATGAACCTCCTCGCGTTGAGCCAGAACAAGCCTCGTTTCAGCACGATAGACAAGGATACATGGGGTATGATTCTCGGCAAGATGGGTACGCTTCCGGGCAAGCTCGCACCGGAAATCGTCGCCCTCGCCAAGGAGAAGGGCATGGAATTCTATACCGGCAACCCGCAGGACGAGTATCCTGACGAGCTTCCTAAATTCCGCAAGATGATGCAGGAAGAGGGATGGGACTGCGGCCAGGACGATGAGGAGCTCTTCGAACTCGCCATGCACGAGCGTCAGTATCGTGATTACAGGAGCGGAGTCGCCAAAGAGAGATTTACCAAGGAACTCGAGGAACTCAAGGCCAAGGCAGGCGCCCCGATTGTGGTCAAGCGCGCCGTTGTCGAGATGCCGGAGTTTGACATTGACAGCTATGTGGCCAAGTACCCTAAGGCAACTCCGGTACAGGCTCCGGCCAAGGGCAAGATGCTCTGGCAGATAGATGTGGAGGACGCTTCCACCGCGCCTGTCGCCGGAACTGCCGTCAAGGCCGGCGCGCCATGTGGATATGTCCAGACCTATTACGGCATGGAGGAGATCGTTCCTGCCGTTGACGGGCGGATTGTCGCCGTCACAGCCCCTCAGGGCAAGAGTGTCGCGAAGGGCGAGATTGTCGCTTTCGTCGAGTAGGACGCGCTTCACAGCAGTTTTCAAGGCCTGGCTCCGTCACTGGAGCCGGGCCTTTTTGTGACAATTTGTCACGGGGAGAGGCTTGGCAAATGTTTTGATGTTTCTCTGTGCGTCCCGTCCCCGGAAGAGGCGGGAGTTGAAGTGAAATTAAAAATAACAAATAATTATGGGAAAGATTATAGGAATTGACCTCGGTACCACGAACTCCTGCGTGGCCGTTATGGAAGGTAACCAGCCGACCGTAATCATCAACGATGAAGGTTCACGCACCACTCCTTCAGTGGTTGCGTTCACGGAGAACGGGGAGCGCAAGGTGGGCAACCCGGCCAAGCGTCAGGCTATCACCAACCCGAAGAACACCATATTCTCAATCAAGAGATTCATGGGCGAGACATATGACCAGGTGTCCATGGAAGTGGCACGCGTGCCTTACACGGTAGTGCGCGGTGAGAACAACACCCCTCGTGTGGACATCAACGGACATCCGTATTCTCCACAGGAGATTTCAGCCATCATCCTCCAGAAGATGAAGAAGACGGCTGAAGACTATCTCCGTCAGGAAGTTACGGAGGCCGTCATCACTGTGCCGGCGTACTTCTCCGATTCCCAGCGTCAGGCCACCAAGGAGGCCGGCAAGATTGCGGGCCTCGATGTGAAGCGAATCATCAACGAGCCTACGGCCGCAGCCCTCGCTTATGGTCTGGACAAGAAGAACAAGAACATGAAGGTCGCCGTCTATGACCTCGGTGGCGGTACTTTCGATATCTCTATCCTGGAACTCGGTGACGGTGTGTTTGAGGTGAAGTCCACCAACGGTGATACCCACCTTGGAGGTGATGACTTCGACCAGGCCATCATAGACTGGCTTGCCGGCGAGTTCGCCAAGGACAATGCGGGCATCGACCTCAAGAAGGATCCGATGGCTCTCCAGAGACTTAAGGAGGCTGCCGAGAAAGCGAAGATTGAACTCTCAAGCGCAGCCAGCGCAGAGATTAACCTGCCTTACATCACAGCTGTGGACGGTATGCCTAAGCATCTGGTCAAGACTCTCAGCCGTGCCAAGTTCGAGGCTCTCTGCGACGATCTCTTCCAGAGGTCGATCGAGCCTTGCCGCAAGGCCCTCGCGGATGCTCACCTGAGCGCTTCCGACATTGATGAAGTCCTGCTGGTCGGCGGTTCAACCCGTATCCCTAAGGTGCAGGAGCTTGTCAAGAACTTCTTCGGCAAGGAGCCTAACAAGAGTGTCAACCCGGATGAGGTTGTGGCCATCGGTGCAGCTATCCAGGGCGGCGTGCTTGCAGGTGACGTGAAGGATGTCCTTCTGCTTGACGTGACTCCGCTGTCTCTCGGTATCGAGACCCTCGGCGGTGTGATGACAAAGCTTATCGACGCCAACACCACCATCCCTGTACACAAGGAGCAGGTGTTCAGCACCGCTGCCGACAATCAGCCTTCTGTTGAAGTACGCGTGCTTCAGGGTGAGCGTCCGATGGCGAAGGACAACAAGCAGATCGGTGTGTTCCACCTCGACGGCATCGCTCCGGCGCCTCGTGGAATACCTCAGATTGAGGTCTCCTTCGATATCGATACCAACGGTATCCTGAGCGTGTCCGCAAAAGACAAGTCAACCGGCAAGGAGCAGCACATCCGTATCGAGGCTTCCAGCGGACTCAGCGACGAGGAGATCAAGAGGATGCGTGACGAGGCCAAGGCCAACGAGGCCGCAGATAAGGCTGAGAGGGAGAAGGTTGACAAGATCAACAGCGCCGACGCCAATGTCTTCCAGACCGAGAAGAACCTCAAGGAGTATGGAGACAAGATTCCTGCTGAGAAGAAGTCCGCCATCGAGTCTGCATGCGCAAGCTTGAAGAAGGCCGTGGAGGAGAAGAATATCGCTGATATCGACCGCTACAGCTCTGAGCTTGAGGCTGCTTGGCACGCCGCTTCAGAGGATATGGCCAAGGCTGCACAGGGTGGCGCCCAGGGTCCGGAAGGGCCACAGGGGCCGCAGAATCCTCAGGGACCGGAAGGTCCTCAGGATGGCCCTCAGCCTGACTTCAGCTAACATCGACAGATGCGCTCTGCTGCATCTGATTTGAGATAAGAGCGAAAGCCCGGAATGTTTCGACATCCCGGGCTTTTTGCTGTCTGCTTTTTGCTGTCTGGCTGATGGCTGTCCGGCTTCTGGTTGATGGCTGTCCGGATTTTTGCTATCGGGCTTCTGGCTGATGGCGGTCTGGCTTTGGCGTTGGCTTCTGGCGGCATTCTCTGCGGCCCCCTCTCCTGTCAGGTGGTACCTGCTCAGCACAAAGCCTCGCATGTGCCGCCTTCCCAGGCGCGCTTTAACCGGTGTCCCGAGCGACGTGCTGCTCTGGTAGAGGCCTGAGGTCCGGAGCCGCTGCCACCCACCCGTTCTGTTCCCGGCACGCTGCGTTGCTCTAGTAGAGGCCGCCTCCTATTCGAAGTTGACGAGAGTCGCTGACTTTGTCCGGCCAAATGACGTTCTGCCGGAGAAAGTTCGTTCGAGAGTGATCCGTACGGCAAACCCGGCCTTCCCCGAACCGATGCGCGTCGTGTGGCATTTTGGTACGGGAAACGGACTTTCCCCGTACCAAATTGTCAGGACAGGAGTTTGTCGAACAAAATCAGCATTGCCCCGAACCCGAACCATCCACCAGTCTCCAGATCTGTGCTTGCCACAGCATACGTCATTTCCCCGAAGACAAGGGGAACATAGTTTCAATCTCGTATTGAGTGATGTTGAGAATCCGTCTTATCTGGCCGTTTGAAGAACGGTAGTCGTAGTGGAGCGTTTTGGCAAGTTCCAGTTTTTGAGCTTTGCTCAATTCCCGCAGACTCCCCACTCCATATTTGCCCCTTACGATTCTACATGTCTGCATGTGCAGTTCCGTGTCAGAGAGAAATTCCCCGTCATCAAGTTCAACGGCCAATTCGCTGTATGCTTCTACATTCTTGCTGAGCATGGCGAAGTATTGATGTGCATCCCGGAACATAGACATGCCAAGGGCCAGTGCACAGTAGGAGGGCGGCGCGACATATCCATCGATAATCTTGTAAGTCGCCGGCAGCTTCGGCGCCCGCCCGCGGAACATTCGGCGACATTCATCTGTAAAGACGGAGCCGCAAGCACGCTCTGCCGGGAAGTCGTGAAAGTAATATCGTCCCGTTCCCCATGGGTAGCTGAAAGGGGTGTATTTTCTGTCTGTCACAAATCCGTTCCTGTGTATGTATACTATGTTGTTCCGCAAGAAACTGAGGCTGTCTATAGGCTTGATGCTTCCCTTAAGCGTGCTTTCGGAAGCATGTCCTCCCATCGTCTTGCCACATCTTTTCAGCCGTTTCTTGAAGAAAAAGAACAATTCCATCGCGTCTGACTCTTCTCCACATAAGATAAGGTGAATGTGGTTCCCCATTATCTCAAATGCTACCAAGCCTGCTTTGCGGACGGATATTGCTGCCTGACAGATCAGATTCATAGCCAAGGTGAAGTCCTCTTTGTTGACAAATAGCGCAGGGGTGTCTTTGCCGGAAGTATACAGATGCCAGAACGGGCCGTTGTTCTCGAAAGTCCTCTGGCAAAAAACCTCCATTTCCTTATATGTGCTCATTGCTAAAATGGTTTTTGTACGGCAAACCGGGACCTCCCGTACCAAGCCATCAACGCTGAGTGATCCGTACGGCAGATAGCCGTTTTGCCGTACGGAACCATTCAGGCGCCGGGCATTATGTAATCGTCAAAAAATAAGTTGCATCACCTTAGGCAATCTTGTTGGTCAATATTCCTTTTTTCATCAGTCATGTGCCACCGGCACACTCCTTCTTCAAAAAGAAATCTATCCTCAAAAATCTTTGCCAAATCTGCGGCAACTTATTTTTTCCCGCTTACTATATTGGCGAAGACCCGGTCCGCGGGGTTGTTCAGAGTGCGGTGATGTACATCTTGTCATCCGAGAATGAGAAGAAAGAGTCGTCGCACACCACGACGTGATCCAGCAGCTCCAGGCCACAGGTGCCGCTCGCCTTGTGCAGGGAATCTGTCTGGGTGATATCCGCCTCGCTCGGATGCGGGTTGCCGCTCGGGTGATTGTGGACGAGTATGATTCCCGATGCGCTCCTGTCCAGAGCGAGGCGGACCACCTGCCTGACATCAATCACGGTCGAGCGTCCGCCGCCGCTGGTGACCCGGACTTTGGAGAGGAGATAATTGCTGTCGTTGAGCAGGAGCACCCAGCACTCCTCGTGTTTAAGCCCCTTGAGGGACGGAATCATGATGTCATATACCATGCGGGATGTCACAACCGGCTTCTTCTGTATGCAGGAGCCTTCCGCGAGGAAACGCTTGCCGAGTTCGAATGCGGCGAGCACTGACGCGACTTTCACACTGCCTATCCCCGGGATAGAACTCATCCGCGAATAAGGCATGTTGAAAAGTTCTGTAAGATGTCCGCCAGACATGGCCAGCAGACGCTGGGAGAGGTCCAGGGCGCTGTCGGTGCGGCTTCCGCTCCGCAGAAGCACGGCTATCAACTCTCCGTCGCTCAGGCTCGCCGGCCCGAAGCGCATCATTTTCTCGCGAGGCCTTTCGCTCTCGCATAAGTCTTTAATCTTCATAGTTATAAGTATTTATATAGTGCCGCTACCAAAGCGGAGCGGCATGGTGTTCTGATTCTTCAAGGCCCGGCGGTTCGCATCGGACCTATACTCGGCCCGCC
>ULRB01005646.1_pt1 | contig 13286 bp, 10 predicted proteins | sample 1955051 | NCBI WGS metagenome assembly ULRB01 (sample SAMEA4835671, study PRJEB28245) | human gut metagenome | biome: gut microbiome; material: fecal sample | place: Denmark | collected 2008 | reverse complement strand
GACGATCCTATCGAATATATCGCACGCGCGCTTTCACCGGCACAAGTGCTTATGGTGTCCATCAACGAAGAAGAGAAGAACGCAAAAGTTATCGTTCCCGACGAAAAACTTTCGCTTGCTATCGGCAGAAGCGGTCAAAACGCTCGTCTTGCGGCAAAACTTACCGGCTGGAAGATAGACGTCAAACCGTATTCTACGCTCAAAATGGACGAGCAAGAAACGCAAGGTGAATGATATGTCCAACACGAAAAACACCCGAAAATGCATCGTGTGTAAGCAACACGCCGACAAGTCGGAGCTCATACGTTTTGTGAAAAACGCCGATGGAAAAGTGGTGCTTGACCGCTCGCAAAAAGCGGACGGCAGAGGCGTTTGGGTGCATAATTGCGAGGACTGCATACAAAAACTTATCAAAAAGAAAACTCTCAACGCCGCATTTAAATGCAACGTCGGCGACGAGATCTACGGAGAGATACATGAGTAAAATAAGCGCATACGTCGGACTTGCGCAACGCTCGGGTTCGGTGCTGTACGGCGAAGATATTATTTGCGAAAAGAAAAATCTCGTAAAAGTCGTGCTTGTGTCCTCGTCCGCAACGGATAAGTATAAAGAAAGGATATTGAAGAAGATGGGGGATTGTCCCGTGTTTATCGTGGACGGTCTTTGCGAGGCTTTGCACCGTGAGGGTGTCAACGCTATCGCAATAACGAACGACAATCTTGCAAAAGCGGTTGTCGGTGTATTGAGGTGAATATGCCCGAAATCAAAAAAGAAGCAAACGTCGATTCCGTAAAAATGCTCGGAGAGTATAAGGCGACAAAACTTGTCGAACTTTCCGAAAACATCTCTCGCCAAAAATCGAGAGCAGCCGTCCTTATGGCGTCTATCAAGGCAAAACGCGACGAACTCGCTCAAAAAGCAGTGCAAGCAGAAAAAGCCAAAGAAGAAGCCAAAGCGACAGAGCAGGTGACAATCGAAAAAGTCGAGAGCGAAGCTAAAAAGGAATCTGAAAAAATAACCGAAGTTAAGCCCGAAGCTAAACAGGAAAAGGAAGTCGAGCTTAAAAAAGAAGTTAAAGAAGTCAAGGTTGAGCCTACCGTCGAAGTCAAAAAAGAAGAGGTGAAAGCACAACCCAAACAGGAAGTGAAAGCCGAAGTCAAGACGGAAGTTAAGAGTGCTCCTCAAAAAGTCGAAGAAAAGAAAGAGGATGCAAAGAAACCGCATATCACGGTCGTGCCCAAAACTCCGTTCGAGCTTGCTCAAGAGAATCCCGAAATTTTGCCCAACGGCGAGGTGCGCAGAATTTACGTTCCGCCAACGCCGAAGCCGAAGGTGCAAACGAGAGTTTTCGGACAAGGCGGTTATCAACAACAAAGAGGTCCGAAACCGCAAGGTCAAGGCGGATATCAAGGTCAAAGACCGCAAGGCCAACAAGGTCAAAACAACGGTCAAAGACGTCCGACTTCTTCTCAAAGCGTCGCAAACGCCGCGCAGCAATTTCCTCCTAAACCGGCTGCGCAAAAGGGCAAGGGCGGCAAGCAAAACTCCAACTCCGGTTCAAGCAAGTTTGACGATAAGTCGACTATGAACAAGCGCACTCTCATGAAGAGAGGCTATCTTGTCGACGACAGAATCACTTACGACGAGGACGGCGAGGCAATCGTACGCAACTACAAAGTCAACAAGAACAGAGGCGGTGGAAACAGCGCAACCGTTATCATAGAAAACGCCGTTATCACAACCGACCCCGTTTCTATCAAGACTTTGAGCGAAAAAATCGGTAAATCCGCAGCGGAAATCGTCAAGACGCTTTTCGTGCTCGGTATTATGAAAACCATAAACGACAGCATCGATTTTGCAACTGCGGAACTCGTTGCCGACGAATTCGGAATCAAACTCGAATATAAACCCGACGTAACGCTCGAAGATACGCTCACCGCGCAACTCGAAGTCGACGACGTCGAAGAACTCGAAAATCTAGTTCCGCGTCCTCCGATCGTCACTATTATGGGACACGTCGACCACGGCAAAACGTCACTTCTCGACTACATCAGAAAGTCCAACGTTACGGGCGGCGAAGCGGGCGGCATTACGCAACATATCGGTGCTTACACCGTGTCGCTCAAAGGCAATCCCATCACGTTCCTCGATACGCCGGGACACGAAGCGTTTACGTCTATGCGTGCTCGCGGCGCACAAGTTACGGATATTGCAATCCTTGTTGTTGCTGCCGACGACGGCGTTATGCCTCAAACTCTCGAGGCTATCAGCCACGCAAAACAAGCAAACGTGCCTATCATCGTTGCTATGAACAAGATGGACAGAGCCGGCGCAAATCCCGACAGAGTGCTCTCGCAACTTGCAGAAAACGGCGTAACTCCCGAAGAATGGGGCGGCGATACTCCCGTTGTCAGAGTGTCCGCAAAGACAGGTATGGGCGTTGAGGATTTGCTCGAACAAATCCTCGTTCGCGCAGAAGTCGAAGAATTGCGCGCAAATCCCGACAGAAGCGCAAGAGGTACTATTATCGAGGCAAAACTCGACAAAGGCCTCGGCAAAATCGCGACTATCCTCGTTCAAACGGGTACGTTGCACGTGGGCGACAACGTTGTGGCAGGCACTTGCACGGGCAAGATCCGCGCCATGATCGACGACAAGGGCAGAAAAGTCAAGAAGGCAGGTCCTTCCATGCCCGTGTCCGTCACCGGCTGGGACGACGTCCCCGAAGCAGGCGACAGAATCGACGTCGTTGCGGACGAGAAGTTTGCAAGAGAACTTGCCGAAGAGAGAAAACTCAAACTTGCGGCAAATCAAACGGAATCTACTTCCGTGTCCCTCAACGATTTGTTCGACAAGATTTCCAAGGGCGAACTTAAATCCGTCAAACTCATCATCAAGGCGGACGTTCAAGGCTCGGTTGAAGCTGTCAAACAATCGCTTGCAAAACTCGGAAACGAAGAAGTCAATATCGATATCATCCACGCCGCAGTCGGCGGTATCAAAGAAAGCGACGTGTTGCTTGCGGAAACGTCGGGCGCAATTATCATCGGATTTAACGTCCGTCCCGACAGCAACGCAAAACAACTTGCCGCGCAAAAGAAGATCGATATCAGATTCTACAACATCATCTACAATGCCATCGAGGACATCGAAAAGGCTGTCAAAGGTATGCTCGATCCCAAATTCAGAGAGGTTATGCTCGGCTCAGCGGAAGTGCGTGAACTCTTCAAAATCAGCGGCGTCGGCACTATTGCAGGCTGCCACGTCATCGACGGCAAAGTCGTGCGCGGCGCACAAGCAAGACTTATCCGCAACGGCAAAGTCGAATATACCGGTGAAATCGCATCTCTGCGCCACGGCAAAGACGACGTCAAGGAAATGGCAAAGAACTTCGATTGCGGCATAATGCTTGCAAACTTCCAAGATGTGAAAGTCGACGACGTCATCGAAGCGTTCACTATGGAGAGAACAGATGAAAATTAAAATGGAGCGAGTCAATTCCGAACTCGCCAGACAAATCACCAAAATCATTGCCGAAGACGTGAAAGATCCGCGTCTTCACAATGCTATTATCGGGGTTACGAAACTCTATACGACGCCCGATTTGAAGTATGCCAAGGTGTATTTGTCAATATATGCGTCGAGCGAGGAGGAAAGACAAGAGGCATATTACACCGTTTGCCGTTCCAAAACGTTCATTCGCAACATGCTCAAAGACAGCGTGCAAATCAGACTTTTGCCCGAACTTAATTTTATAATCGACGATAGCGTGGATTACAGCATAAAAATCGACGAAATTCTCAACAAAATTAAGAAGCAAGACGAGCAAAGAGCGGTGCAAGAGCAACCGAGCGACGACGAAAACGACTGATGAACAACGATATCCTTCAAGAAATCGCAAAAAGGATAAATCGCGCAAACGATATTGCGCTTTATTGTCACACCAAGCCCGACGGCGACGCGCTTGGCAGTATGCTAGCGCTTTACGTTGCGCTGAAAAACAAAGGTAAAAACGTCGCTGCGTATTGCGATTCGACCGTGCCGGACAAATATAAGTGCCTCTACAAGAGCGAGGAAATAACGTTTCCGCAAAAGAGAGTGCACGAGCTTGCAATCGGCATCGATTCAAGCTCTATCGACAGGCTCGGACAATGTATGAAATCGTTTTTGTCGGCAAAAGCGCAAATTGCAATCGATCATCACAAATCCTTTGAAAGATTTGCGCCGCTATGTTACGTCGACGGCAACGCGAGCGCTTGTGCGGAGATTGTTTTCGAGCTTTTGAAGGGAATGAAAGCAATCGACGAAAACGTTGCGAAACTGCTGTTTTGCGGTATCGTAACGGATAGCGGTTGTTTCTCGTATTCCAACGTCACTAAACGAACGCACGAAATCGCATGCGAATTGCTAAAATACGATTTCGACGCAAGCGGAACGATTTACGATGTTTATCGCAGTATTTCGCTCGACAAATTCAACCTTAAACGCAGAGCGTTGGCAAACGTTAAGTTTTTTGAAAACAATCAGATTGCCGTTATGCGATTTATGGCGGATGACTTTTCGGCAACAAATACGACTTGCGACGACACCGAAGGGATCGTTTCCGAACTTATAGACGTGGATCGAGTCAAAGTTGCATATGCACTCTCACAAGTCGGCGAGAGAAATTTCAAGATGAGCATCCGCACAAAAGATCCCGTCGACGCTTGCGATATAGCAATGACTTTCGGCGGTGGCGGACATAAGAACGCTGCGGGTTGTAGGGTGAACGGCTATCTCGAAGATATCGAAGAGAAACTTGTGAAACTTGCAAAAGACAGAATCTGACGATTCTTTTTAAATCAATAACAAACATGAAAGGCTTTGTCAACATCAATAAACCTTCGGGGATGACTTCGAGCGACGTCGTCGTAAAAGTGCGCGGAATCTTGCGCAGAGCGAGCGGCGAAAAGCAAAAAGTCGGACATCTCGGCACGCTCGACCCCATCGGGACGGGAGTTTTGCCGATTGCCGTGGGGAGTGCGACAAGGCTTTTCGATTATATGCAAGAAAAAGTCAAGGTGTATCGTGCGACTTTCGTTTTCGGACAGACGACCGATACGCTTGACATTACGGGCAATATAACAGGTGAGTGCGACGTTTTTCCGACAAAAGAGCAAATAGATGTCGCCGTTAGCGCAATACACGGTGAAATCGACCAAATTCCGCCGCAATATTCGGCAAAATCGGTGGACGGGGTGAGGGCATATGACTTTGCCAGAAAGGGCATCGAAGTCGATTTGAAGCCGAAAAGAATAACAATTTACTATATAAAGACCGTTGATTGCGATCTTGACGGCACTCCTTACAAACTCGATAAAAACGAATATGCTTTTGAGATTGCATGTTCGAGCGGAACGTATATTCGTTCGATTGCACGCGATCTTGCAGGCGCACTCGGCACTGTTGCTTATATGTCTTCGATTCATCGCATAAAGAGCGGAGATTTTGAAATTCAAGATGCGGTAACGTTGCCCGATTTTGAAAAAGAACCGTTTAGATATCTTAAATCTGTGGACTTTGCATTGAAATCTTATGGTAGAATTACGCTTGACGATAAACAAAAGTCCAAAGCACTCAACGGCGTGGCAATTAAAACGGACGAACTTCCCGACGGCGATTACGTCGTTGACGACGGCGTTGAAACGCTTGCGATAGGGCACGTTTCGGACGGAATTTTGAGATTGAAAACCAGACTGTAAGGAGGCGTTAAAATTGCAAATTGTAGATTTCAATAAAAAATTCGACGCGCCGATTGCGGTTGCTCTGGGCTTTTTCGATTGTATTCATAACGGACATAAGAAACTTGTCGACGGCGCGATAGATTTTTCAAGAAGTAACGGGACAAAGAGTGCACTTTTGACTTTTGTCAACGATCCGAACATTGCTTTGGGAAAAGATAAACAGATTTTTTCATTTGACGACAGAGTTAAAGTGCTTAAAAAATGCGGACTAGACGTTGTTATCGGTGCGGTTTTTGACAGTAATTTTGCCGATATGTTGCCAACCGAGTTTTTGGATACGTTGAGTGCAAATTTCAATGTAAAAGCAATATTTGTCGGCTCGGATTACACGTTCGGAAAGTTTGCGAAAGGAAACGTGGACATGTTAGACGTTTATTGCAGAGCGCACGGCATCGAGCTTCACGTTTTGCCTTTTGAAACCGTCGACGGCAAAAAACTATCGACTTCTACGCTTAAATCCTACGTAAAAAGCGGGCAAGTCGATATGTTGAACGAACATCTTGCAATGCCGTATTTTATGAGCGGAAAAGTCGTACATGCACGCCATAAGGGCACTTCGATCGGATTTCCGACCACGAATATTGCACCCGATTCGTCAAGACTTGCGCTTGCAAACGGAATATATGCGACGTTTTGCAAGGTTGACGACAAAATTTTCAAGTCAATGACGAACGTCGGCACGAAACCTACTTTTTCGGATAATTCGGTGTCGATCGAGACTTATATTATGGATTTTTCGGATGACGTTTACGGCAAGAATATAACCGTATATTTCATCAAAAAAATGCGCGATATTGTCAAATTCGCCTCTCCGAACGACTTAAAACGTCAGCTTGACAAGGACGAAAACGAAGCAAAAAGCATTCTCGACGCTTCATCGGCATCGAAGAAAAGTTTGTAAGAACTTATACCGAGGTAAAAATGATAAAAAATCACCAAACGGCACTGTTCGGGCCTTCCGGGCACGACGAACAATTTGCAAAAGACGGTTTGAGCGCAACGCTTCAAATGCCCAAATGGCTCAGCGAAAAGGGCTTGGATTTGTTTGAATATTCTTTCGGCAAAGGCGTTAGAATCAGCGATGCAACTGCGGAAGCGATAGGGGATGAGTCCGACAAGTACGGCATTGAAATCAGCGTTCATGCGCCGTATTTCATCAATTTTGCGTCCGTTGAGCAAGAAAAAGCCGACAATTCCATCAACTATCTGACAAGCTCGCTCAAAGCACTTCGTCATTTTCACGGTCAAAGATGTGTTTTTCATTCGGGCGCAGAGGGCAAACAACCTAGAAACGAAGCATTTGCGCGTACGCTCGACAACTTTTCGCGCGCTCTTGACGTCATAAAAGAAAACGGTGACGACGATCTCATCGTTTGTCCCGAAACAATGGGTAAACAGGCGCAAATCGGGACGGTGAAGGAGGTTATAGAGCTTTGTAAACTCGCTCCGAACGTTTATCCGTGCGTAGATTTCGGTCACGTCAACAGTTTGTGGGGCGGCGCATTGAAGACGGCTGACGATTTCCAACGCATAATCGACGATATGTTTGACGGCATCGGCGAAGAAAAAACAAAAAATATGCACGTGCATTTCAGCAAGATTATGTACGGAGCGAAAGGGGAAATCAAGCATTTGACGTTTGCCGACAACATTTACGGACCTGAATTTGAACCGCTGTGCGAAGTGATTGTCAAAAACAATCTAACGCCTCACGTTTTGAGCGAATCCGCCGGAACTCAAATGTTCGACTCGCTCTACATGAAAGAGAAGTACGAAAGTATGATGCAAAATTAATTCTATTTTTCGAGAACATGTGTCAATATTAATTTATATAGGTGGTGCAGACTGCATATTGTGTGTGGTCTGCATTTCATTTTCAAAATATGCTGTTTAAAAATTGTTAAGAAATTTTTGTTTGACAAGGAAGAGAATATGCGTTTTATAATATTTAAACGGTTTTAAAACTATTCGCAAAACACGAGCTTTACGCAAAGAAAGTGATAAAAATAGCACTAAATAGAGGTTTTGACAATTATTTTGAAAATTTTGTAAAATTTAGATTTCATATTCTTATTGCGTATTTTACATGAATTTGATTTGGTTTTTATGCTGGTTTTCCGACTCGATTATCGACGGATTTGCTCGCGCGGTTTTAGCTTTTGCAGAACTTGTCGGTTGTTTCAACGCTGTTATTTCGGCTGATATCGCGTTTGATTATACTGCCGATTCTTCGGTTAGTTTCACCATTATTTGTTTTTGATGCGTTTCCTACCGATTATTCACTTGTTATTACGGTTAATTTGCCAAAACGCTAGTGATTTTGCCGTGAATTTTTTGCTCGTTTCATCGATTTTTTTCCGAAGATTCGGCGGAGTTTTATGGCTACGTTTTGAAATCAATCTGCAGTTATTTGTCAAAATTCAGCGTTTCAAGCGTATGCAAAACCGCCAAATATGCGTGTTCATAGGTCAAACCGCCTTGAACGTACACGATATACGGTTCTTTGATCGGCGAATCCGCGCTCAGCTCGATTGACGAGCCCTGAACGAACGCTCCGGCCGCCATAATGACTTGATTTTGATATCCGGGCATATCCCACGGAAGCGGCTTTACGTTGCTGTCAATTGGCGAAATCTCTTGAATTGCGCCGCAAAAATCGATAAGTTTGTCCTTAGAACCGAGTTTTATGCTCGTAACGATGTCATAAGGTTTCATATCGTCACGCGGCAGCGTTTCAAAACCGAGTTTTGAGTAGGTTTTTGCAAACAAAAGCGAGCCTTTGAGCGCGTTTTTGACCGCCGACGGAGCCAAAAACAGACCTTGATAATACGGTAAATAACCATAGGCATACGAGCCTTCTTCCATGCCGAGCGACGGAGCTGTCAAACGGTAGGAAACTTGCTCGACAAGTGAGGATTTTCCTGCGATATAGCCGCCTGTCGGTGCAATTCCGCCTCCGATATTCTTTATAAGCGAGCCTGCGATGAGGTCTGCGCCGACGTCCGTAGGCTCGATTTTTTCTACGAATTCGCCGTAGCAATTATCGATTAAAACGAGCGTTTCGGGGCTGATTTTTTTGACGAATTTGATGAGTTTTTCGACGTTTTCGACGCTGATTGCTTGTCTAAGACTGTATCCGCGGCTTCTTGCGGCAAAAACAGCCTTGATTTTTTCGGATTTAAGTGCGTTTTCAATGGCGTCATAGTCAAATTCGGGCGTCAAATCCGGGTTCGTTTTGAGGTCGATTTTGTCGAATTTGACGCCAAAATCTCTCAAAGAACCTTTGTTTTCGGCCAAAATTACGTCTGTAAGAGTGTCGTAAGGCATGCCGGAAACCGCCAAAAGTTTGTCGCCCGGGCGCAAAACTCCGAAAAGCATGAGCGTCAAAGCATGTGTTCCCGATACGATATTCGGAGAAACAATCGCGCTTTCGGCGTGGAAAATGTCGGCATAAAGCTTGCAAAGCGTATCGCGGCCGATGTCGTCGTAGCCGTAGCCTGTTGTGCCGAACATATGGCGTGCTTGAATCGATTGATTTTTGTATGCGTCAAGAACCTTTTTTTGATTGTAAAGGGCAATGTCGTCAAGACGCGCGTATTGGTCTTTAAGCTCGATTTCGCACTCGGATACTAGATTTTTTGCAGAAATTTTGTCCATATTTATGCCTTTTTATGAGAATTTTTGTTTATTTCGATTGATATTTTGGTTTAAATTTGTGCCAAAATATGCGTTTATGCGGTTATGTATTTGGTTTTATCGTTACTGCAATGCGGTTTTTTCGGCTATTTTTTGAGAAATATATTCGATTGCGCCGTCGACATCGTTTATATCGAACCATTTGACGAAATCGTATTTTCTAAACCACGTCAGTTGCCGTTTTGCGTAATTGCGCGAGTGCTGTTTGATTTTGTCTTTGATTTGGTCAAGTTCGGCATCGCCGACGACGTATTTGTCGTTTTTTAGGCTGAAATTGCAGTTTGCAAACTCCTTGTAGCCGATGGCTTGCATTGATTGATAAGAAAAATCGCCGACGCTCAAAACCTCTTGCACAAGTCCTTCGTCAAACATTTTATCGACTCGTTTATTGATGCGCTCGTACAAAACGTCGCGATCCGTGTTTAGCGCAACCATAATGACGTCAGGCTTTTGGCGTTCGTCCTGGTTTTGTTCGAGCGTTTTGCCCGTGCTCAAAACGATTTCGAGCGCACGAATAACTCGTTTCGTATCGTTTTCGTGAAGACGATTTGCCGTTTGCGGATCAAGAGATTGGAGTTTTTGATGAATTGCGTGTGCACCGAAATTTTGAAGCTCTTGCTGTAAGCTTTCACGCAAAACGTCGTTTTTGTTGGTGTTTGCAAAGCTCATAGGATAAAGCAATGCTTCGAAATACAGCCCTGTTCCGCCGACGATTATCGGCAGTTTTCCGCTGTTCTGCGCATTTTCGATTTCGGTTTTCGCAAGGCGTGCAAACTCGGCAACGGAAAATTCTTCGTTCGGATCGACAACGTCTATGAGCTTATGCGGAATTTTTTCGCGTATCGAAATATCCTCTTTTGCCGTGCCGATATCCAGCGTGCGATAAATCTGCATACTGTCGGCAGATATGATCACGCTGTCAAATTTTGACGCAAGTTTGACGGCCAGCGCGGATTTTCCCGATGCCGTCGGGCCTGCGATATAGATTGGTGGAAGAATTTTACTCATGTTGCTATTTTTGCGCATTATGCGAAATGCGAAACGTCAGGCAGTATTGGTACTTATTTTATTTTGTTACTATTTATATATAATAATATTAATCCTTATATATAGCGGCTCAAATATATAGCGGCTCAAACAATGCGCTTGAACAGCTTTTCAACGTCTTTTGCCGTGAACGCAACAACCGCCGGGCGTCCGTGCGGGCATTTTGTGGGAAGATTGCCGTTTTCGTCCACGTAATATTTGATGACTCGTTCGATTTGTGCGCGCGATAGCGACTGGCCGCCTTTTATTGCCGCCTTGCATGCCTGCTGACAGAGCTTGTCTTTCAAAAGATTTTCAAGCGTCAACTCGTTTTCGCTTTGCATATTTGCAAACAAATCCGAGAAAAATTTTGAAAAATTGACTTGCGCGACGGGTTCCGGCACAGCGTTTATAAGATATGCGCTTCCGCTTTTGCCAATTTCAAATCCGAGATTTTCGAGATTCGGCAAAATCCGCTCGAAGTATTCGCACTCTTCGCCGGTCATGTTAAGTTTGAACGGGATAAGCAACGACTGCTTGTGTTCGACGGTGAAATTTTCAATGATTCTGTCGTACAAAATGCGCTCGTGTGCGGCGTGCTGGTCGATGAGATAAACAAGATCGCCTCGTTCGCAAATGGTGTACGTGTCGAAGATTTGCCCCACGATTTTGCCGTCGAAAACCGAATAATCGGCTTGATCTTGGAAATCGACCGTCTGCTCTGTGCCACCGATTTCAACTTGATTTTCTTTTACGGGTTCGATTTCGCTTTTCAAACTATGCGTAAAATCAAAATCGAACGGCGTAGAAAAACGGGATTCTTTCAGCTCGGAATTTGAAGATTTCTCACCTTGAAATTCAAATCCGAAATAGTTTTTCGGCGTAGTCTTTCCGCTGAAAAGTTTTGACGTGTCAATGCTTGTTTGAGTAAATTTCGGCTTTGTCGCTTCACCGTCGTTTTGTTCGATTTTTATGCCAAAATCCGACTGTTCAGTGACATTTTGGACGTTTTGAGATGCACTTTGCGACACGTCGAAACCAAACGATACGTTTTGTAAACTTGCGTTTATCGTGTTTTGGATTGCATGATATACCGCGCTGAAAACCGCATGTTTATCTCTGAAACGGACTTCGGTTTTTGACGGATGCACGTTGACGTCCACGTCGTCGAACGGCATCAATACGTCAAGCACGAACATCGGATAATTTCTTTTCATCAAATACTCTGCATACGCCTTTTCGACCGCCGTTTGTATGGTTTGATCCTCAACCGCTCTTCCGTTGACGATAAACGTTTGGTAAGTTCTGTTTGATTTGGTAAAATCAACCTTTGACGTGTAGCCGGAAACTCTGATGTTTCCGTACGAATTGTCAACGATTTCGACGAGATTGTCGGCGGTTTTTGCTCCGTAAACCGAGTAAATTGCATCGATAAGTTCGCCGCCATCGTTTGAAATCACTATACCCTCTTCGTCTGATAAGGTTATTCTGATGGTCGGATTTGCCAAAATCAGCATTCTAACCGTATCTTTTATGTAATTCAGTTCGCTTGCGCCTTTTTTGAGGAATTTAAGTCTTGCCGGTGTGTTGAAAAACAGGTTTTCAACGGTTATAACGGTGCCTTGCGCTCTTGAATCTTCACCCTCGAATGTAACTTTGCCGCCCGAAAGTGCAATTTTTGACGCTACGTCCTGATTTTTGCTTTTTGACGAAAGCGTAACTTCGCTCACCGACGATATGCTTGCAAGAGCCTCGCCTCTGAAACCGAGTGTGGCAAGGCTGTCCAAATCGACGATGTTTTTTAGTTTGCTCGTTGCATGCGGCAAAAACGCCTTGCGCACATCGTCTTTTTCGATTCCGATGCCGTTGTCGCTGACTTGAATTTTGCGGATTCCACCGTCCTCGACGTATATCGACACGTCGGTTGCGCCTGCGTCTATTGAGTTTTCAACAAGTTCTTTGACGACGGACGAAGGTCTTTCAACGACTTCGCCTGCCGATATCATATTGAAAACATTTGGTTCAAGAACGTTAATTTTGCCCATATATTCTCCAAAACCACTCTAAATTTGTCGGTTTTTTGTAAAAGTTTATTCTTCAAGTTGCTTTTTTAGGTCGCAAAGCACGGTCAATGCTTGAAGCGGCGTAAGATTGTTTACGTCTATATCCTTGATTTGTTGTTCGATTTTGCTTGCTTCGTTGTCGAACAAACTTACTTGCGCCGTTACGTTTTTCTTTGCCGAGCTCAACAACATTTCGTTCGTATCGCGATTTTTCGAATCTTCTTCAAGAGAGTGCATTATGCTTTTTGCGTGGTCTATAACGGATTTCGTTACGCCTGCAAGCGACGCGACTTCGATACCGAAACTTTGTGACGCGCCTCCCCTTACGATTTTGTGCAAGAACACGATTGTGTCGTTTGCCCTGCTCACGAGAACGCGATAGTTTTTGACGCCTTCGAGGTCTTCAAGCTCGGTAAGCTCGTGGAAGTGCGTTGCAAAGAGCGTCTTTGCTTTGATGTTTTTGGTGATGTATTCGAGCACCGCCCACGCAATCGACAAGCCGTCGAATGTTGACGTTCCTCTGCCGATTTCGTCAAGCACGAGCAAGCTGGATGACGTTGCGTAGTTGAGTATGGTTGCAACTTCAATCATTTCCACCATAAACGTACTTTGACCGCCACTCAAATCGTCGCTTGCGCCGATTCTAGTAAAAATACGGTCTGTCAAAGCGATTTTTGCGGATTTTGCAGGCACGAAACATCCGATGTGCGCCATAAG
>ULRB01088854.1_pt1 | contig 13299 bp, 10 predicted proteins | sample 1955051 | NCBI WGS metagenome assembly ULRB01 (sample SAMEA4835671, study PRJEB28245) | human gut metagenome | biome: gut microbiome; material: fecal sample | place: Denmark | collected 2008 | reverse complement strand
CTCTTTTTTTATTGGTTCATATCATTTTAGCACATACAAATCATCTTATTTCTTAACTTTTTTATATTTTAGTCAATACGTGCAATTAACTTAACATTAAGGTCAAAAAAGGCTGACGTTTCCAAAAAGAACTTTTACTCTTTTATATTTTTTAAAAAATAACGCAGAGAAAATTCCCTGCGTTGAAAAAATTTTTATTTCATTTCAATGTTAAATTTTTTAAGCCAGTAATCCAACTGAATAAAGAACGCTATTGTCTGAGGAAGATTCATAAGCTGTCCATACCATTGAACTTTATCTTCATGACGCAAAAGCCGTTCAAGCTCCTCCTTTTTAACAAGCTGAGTAAGAACGCAGTCTTTTTGAGATATTATTTCATTCAGTCTTTCAGTAACAGCTTTAAGGAAATTAGGGTTATGGGTTTTCGGATACGGACTTTTCTTTCTGTGAAGTACCTTTTCAGGCAGCCAATCCTTCATCGCCTCACGAAGAAGCCCCTTTTCACGTCCTTCATAGTCCTTGTATTCCCACTTAACATTATAAAGATATTCCGCTATCCTGTAGTCACAAAACGGAACTCTTACCTCAAGTCCGCTGTACATGCTCATTCTGTCTTTTCGGTCAAGGAGAGTCTGCATAAACCAGTGAAAGTTAAGCTGAGTCATTTCACGCATGCGGTAATTTACAGAATCATCACTTTCCAGTTTCATTGCATAGTCAGCAGTTTTTCGATAAGCAGAATATACATATTCCTGCGGATTTATCCTGCTTTGGTATTCATCGCACAAAAAATTGCTCCTGTATTCCGTACTTTGTGCCCATGGGAAACCGTCAGTCATGCGAATATCTTTATCACGATACCATGGATAACCGCCAAAAAGCTCATCAGCACATTCCCCAGACAAAGCAACTGTCCCATATTTCTTTATTTCCTTGCAGAATAACAGCAATGATGCATCAACATCAACCATTCCGGGAAGTCCTCTTGCATCAACAGCATCTGTCAATGCGTCAACAAGCTCAGGTGTATCCACAATTACCCAATGATGATTTGTACCAAGATAATCAGCCATGCATTTTATATATTCAGGATCGCTGTTCGGCTGAAAGTGGCTTTTCTGAAAATACTTGTCATTGTCACGATAATCAACAGAAAATGTATCCAATATTTTACCCTGCTTTTTCATTTCCGAACACGCAACAGAAGAAATAAGACTCGAATCAAGTCCGCCCGACAAAAACGTGCATACAGGAACATCTGAAACAAGCTGTCTTTTTATGGAGTCGATTACAAGCTCCCTGACTGTTTCCGCAGTTTCTTCAAAGCTCTGATTAAGTTCGTATGCCCTTAACCGCCAATATTCCCAAAGCTTCAGTCCGTCTTTAGAGTAAAATCCGCACCAGCCCGGTTTTACTTCACATACATCCTTGACTACACCGCAGCCCGGAGTACGCCCCGGAGCCATTAATATCAGCTCTGCTGCTGAATGCTCGTCTATTACATGCGGTATATCAGGATGTTCAAGAAGTGCGGTTATTTCAGATGCAAATATAAACTTTTTATGGTTCTGCCAATAAAAAAACGGTTTAACACCTATTCTGTCACGAGCCATAAATAAGCGCTGTTCATGCTCATCCCAGATAACAAAAGCAAAAATGCCATTCAGTTTATCAACACACTCAGCACCCCATTTAATGAATGATTTTAAAACAACTTCTGTATCAGACGCAGTTTCAAATTCAAAATCCTCCTCCAACTGCTTTCTGACCTCAGCCGTATTATAAATTTCTCCGTTGTATACTATTATATATGTATACTCTCCAAGGGTGAACTTCATAGGCTGACGGCCGTTCTGAATGTCAATTACAGCAAGGCGTGTATGAATTAACGCTGCATTTTCTGTAAGCACAATTCCACGCTGGTCAGGGCCTCGTCTCAGCAATGCCTTTTGCATATTCTCACATATTTTCATTTCTTCACGCATATCATCAACAAAACTGATTGCTCCTGCAATTCCGCACATAAATGCCTCCTGATTATTAAGAATTCATATCAAAGCTTATTTACAAATCATGTATGATGACTTTGTGCAATATCGCCTAAAAAACGAATTCTAATACTGTTGTATTTCATTATATGCAGATAAAATAAAAAATATTCATAGAATTTATAATATGTACTTGACATATGATATTATAGCGTGTATAATATCATACAGAGAATAAATATAATGAATCTGTACAGAACAAAAAGCTGTGCAAAATCAGAATGGAGGTAAATATGAGTTTTCCTGTAAGTGCAGCACTGCTTGATGCCATGGTTCTCGCAGTCGTTGCAAATGAAGAAACATACGGGTACAAGATAACACAAGAATTATGTGATGCTGTATCCGTTTCGGAATCCACACTGTACCCTGTATTAAGGCGGCTTCAAAAGGGTGGTATGCTCGATACCTACGATAAAGCATATCAGGGACGAAACCGCAGGTATTACAAAATAACCGATCAGGGTAAAAATGCTCTGACAGATTACAGAAATGACTGGCAGATATACAGAAACAACATTGAAAAAATACTGATAAACGGAGGGGTTATAAATGGATAAATTTGATTATATAAACAAGCTTTCCAAATGTCTTGAGGAACTTTCCGATGAAGAAAAAAATGCCGCACTTGAATATTACAAGGAGCTTTTTGAAGATGCAGGCAGTGAAAATGAACAGGAGCTTATCCACAAACTTGGTTCTCCTGAGGAGCTTGCGGATAATATAATCAGAGAAAGCGGAATTGTATCGGTCAAAAAAGAACCAAAAGAAAAATCAACATCTCAAGGGATACAGATGCCTGATGCTTTTGATTTCAAGGAAAAAGAACCGCAAAAGGAAGTCAAGAAAAACAAGACTAATACCATTCTCATAATTTTGATACTTATACTTACTTTTCCGCTGTGGATAGGAATTGTTGCAGGTCTTTTCGGTACACTTTTCGGTCTGGCAGTTGCTTTGATTGCAACTGTATTCTCACTTGCCGTAGTAGGTGTAAGCTGTATTGTAAGCGGCATTGTGCTGCTGTTCAGTTCTCCCGGTGCAGGACTCATATTTTTAGGAGTAGGACTGATTGTAAGTTCAATATTTGTGCTGTGCATAGGTCCTTTATTCAAGCTTGTAATAAGATTTTTTAAATGGCTCGGCGGTCTTATAGGACAACTTTATCAAAATCTGTTCGGCAAAAAGGAGGCTTAACGATGAAAAAAACAATCAGACTTTGCATCATCGGAATTATTCTCGGCATTATCCTTGTAATAGCAGGATATATCGTTTTAAGAGCAACAGGCGGATATACAAGCGATATTATCTCCTATGAGGAGGTTCTTCCTGACGATAAGGAAATTCACTCAATATATATCAGTGCATATCATACCGACTTCAACGTTAAGCAGGGTGATACATACCGCCTTACAGCAGAAAATGTAAGCGACAATACCGCACTTCACCTTACAGAAAAAAACGGTGTTCTGAATATAGATACTGAGAAAAAAGTAACTAAATCATTTCCTCCGACTGATATTAATTTCAGCACCTCCAACTTTTCATTTTGTTTTAACAACAGTACATGCGGTGAATACACTCTTTATCTTCCGAAAAAGGTTTATGATGAATTTACATGTGACACAGCATTTGCGGACATTGATATCAATGATTTAAACTGTGAAAAAGCAGGTATTGACACATCATTTTCAAGTGTAACATTCAGCAATTTTGATGTAACAAAAAGTATTGATGCTGACTGTTCGTTTGGAGAATGCAATCTCAATATGAGCAATTCAACATTTGAAAAGCTGGACATCGACACAAGCTTTGGTGAATTTAATCTTAATAATGCGGAAATATCCAAATCATGCAGCATTGATAGTTCCTTTGGCGAAACAAGCCTGAATCTTTACGGTGAAAATTATAAATTAAGCAAGGATAACTGTTTTGGTGAAATCAATATCAGCGGTAATACGTCTTCAAACGGAAATGTTGAAATTGATTCATCAAACTCATTTGGAGAAATCAACATTACAATAAAATGATAATAACCTTATGGTTACAAAAAAGGAACATTCGGATAGAATGTTCCTTTCATTTTTCAGAACTTAAATTTTAAAGGTAACACTGCAAGTTCTTACGGCAATACCACACAAAGCACGTCATAAACTTGCAATCTTTGTGTGGTGTTGCCTTACTTCATAAAATCATCAAAGTTCTTTTTACCGCCTGTAGAAATATAAGCATAATAGCTTAAAATATACGATGCATCAATAGCGTCCACCGTTCCGTTTTTATCAGTGTCAGCAGCTTGTAACTGCTTTTCACTATACATTGAAACATCACCATTGGTCGACCTTAATGCATAAATAGTCAACGCAACTGAAGCGTCTATTGCATCAATTGTACCATTATCATCAATATCTCCTCTGTTTACGTCTGTAGCTTTAGTTGTTGTAACAGGAGGTTGTGTAGTAGTCAATGTTGTAGTTAGCTTTGTTGTTGTAGCTGTAGGCTTGGCAGTTGTTGTGGTCAGCTTTTCCGTTGTACTTGTAGTTTTGACAGTGGTTGTAATAGATTTTGCTGTTGTAGTTGTAGTTTTGACTGTAGTAGCAGGCTTTGCTGTTGTAGTTGTGGTTTTGACTGTAGTAGTAGGCTTTGCTGTTGTAGTTGTGGTTTTGATTGTTGTTGTAGTAGGCTTTGCTGTTGTAGTTGTGGTTTTAACTGTTGTAGTAGTAGGTTTTGCTGTTGTAGTTGTGGTTTTAACTGTTGTTGTAGTAGGTTTTGCTGTTGTAGTTGTAGTTTTAACTGTTGTTGTAGTAGGTTTTGCTGTTGTAGTTGTGGTTTTAACTGTTGTAGTAGTAGGCTTTGCTGTTGTAGTTGTGGTTTTGACAGTGGTCGTAGTAGGCTTTGCTGTAGTGATCGTCGTTATAACTGTAGTGGTTGCTCTTTTTTCTCCTATTTTAATATATCCGTTAACCCAGTTATTGATCGCATATTCGGTCATTTCGTCAATTTCAGCATTTTCATTAACCGCTTTATACCAATATTCTCTGTTTGTAAACAGGTCAGTAGTAGCCCTGCTGTCCTCTGTTTCGGCAGGAGTGGAAACATATTTAAATGTTATAGGATAAACGTCACCCGGCTGTACATTATCAGGAACTGTCACACTATATGTCATAATCACGCCGTCTGAACCGCCAAATTTTGTTGTACCGTCATTAAACTTCATACCGGTTGCAACAGCTGAAGAAGTAAAGAATACTGTATTTTCTTTACAAATTGCCAGTGATATTGCATTTGATGAAACTGCATCACCGCTTTGCCACAACAGATTATTTGTTATTTCATTTTTTACAAGTGAAAGTCTGTCATCATTTACAATATGAATGCCGCAAACCTCCCAAAGATTCTGTGCTCCCGAAACCGAACATTCTATGTCCTGAACAAGATTGCTTTCAGCCTTGCCGTCACCGTCAGTATCCAGCGTATCCCAATCAATTAATATTGAAGAAAGAGAGAGAACAGGTTTGGGTACTGCGGCATTTGCTGTTAATTTCTGAGTATTAAGAATAAATGTATTTGAAAGGAAAATTGCTGCGGCCGTTGCCATTGAAATTAATTTCTTCATAATAATATCTTTCCTCCGTAATTATTCAGCACCGCATAATTATAATGCAGTGCCAAATATAAAAATCTTATCCCAAAATTACATTGATTTCATTTGTATCAGCAAGCTTATCAGCAGAAATAAAGTTGTCTGCAAGCTTTTCACCGTTCAATACAACTTCCTTTACACCGCTTTCAACATGTGCAGAGTTATCAAAGTTAATAACAAGCTTCTTTCCTCTGAAATTTTTAGTAATCTTAAAGCCATCCCAGCCTGACGGAATTGAAGGATTAATGCAGATACCCTCAGCATTTGTTCTCATTCCGCATATACCCTCAACACAGCCTACCATTACAGTTGAAGCTGTACCTGTAAGCCAATGAACATGAGAACGTCCCTCATAAGGAGATGCAGAGCTTTCTGTAAACTGACCGTGAACATAAGGCTCCATAACTCTGATTTCAGCCTTTTCATTCATTGCAGCAGGTGAGCTTTCCATAAAATATTCAAAAGCTCTGTTGCCATGTCCCATAAGAGCCTCCGCAAGTATAAGCCAGCCCTGTGACTGTGAGAAAATACCGCCGTTTTCCTTTGTATCAGGATTAAATATATGCATTAATGCTCCGCTGAAGAAATGGTCTCTGTAAGGCGGGTCGAGCAGCTTTGCACCATAAGGTGTATTAAGGATTTCATGTACACTTCCCATAGCCTTTTCAGCTCTTTCGTCAGACGCAAAACCTGAAATAACGCTCCAGCTCTGCGGATTGAGCCACATATTAGCCTCAGGGTCTTTTTTTGCACCTACAATAACGCCGTCCTCACGAATGCCTCTGATAAATCTGTCCTCGTCCCAGCACTTTTCAAGTGATGCGGCAAGCTTTGCCTGAACATCGTCAATATACTTGATATAATCAGTATCATTCTTAGATTTTGCCATATCTCTTATAACATTCATTGCATAGAAAAGCTGGAATGCTACAAATGTTGACTCTCCCTTTGCACCAAGACGCAGACAGTCATTCCAGTCAGCATGAAGTCCTGCCGGCATATCGTGGTCGCCCATATGCTCCATTGAGAACTTTATCGCTCTCTTGAGATGCTCATATACGGTATCCTCTCCGCCATTTGCATAAACGATAACTTCGTCAAGGAAATCCTTGTTTCCGCTTTCACCGATATACTTTACAATTGTCGGGAAAAGCCACAAAGCGTCATCTGCACGATATGAAGGATGACCTGTTTCCTTAACATATTCAGGGTCATCAGGAGTATTTTCATGACCTGCATTGTGATTGAACTTTACAAGCGGAAGTCCGCCGCCGTTATCAACCTGAGCTGAAAGCATAAAGCGGATTTTATCTGCTGCCATTTCAGGATCAAGATGAATAATACCCTGAATATCCTGAACTGTATCACGATAGCCATAGCCATTTCTGAGTCCGCAGTATATAAATGACGCTGCTCTTGACCAGATAAATGTAATAAAGCACTGATATGCGTTCCATACGTTAATCATGTTGTTAAATTCTTCTGAAGGAGTTTCAACACTGAAGTTTGAAAGCTTTTCATGCCAGTAATTTTTAAGCTGAGCAATTTCTTCATCAACCCTGCCTGCTTTTTTATATTCATTTAATATAGCGTCAGCCTCAACGGAGTTTCTTCTGCCCATTATATAAATAAGTTCGGTTGTTTCTCCTGCTTTAAGCACAATATCAGACTGAATTGCACCGCATGAATTTGAATTATAGTTGAGAACATTGTCACACTTTCCGCTTTCAACGGCAATAGGATTTGCAAATGTTCTGTATGGTCCTATAAAATTGCTTAAGCTTCCGTTATATGCTGCAACATCAGCACCAACCATGCCGAAAAATCTTTCCTTATGGTTAGAGCCTGTATTATCCTTATTCTCATTTTCATTAAGATGCTGAATTATCTTATTACCCTCAAAGCTTGTACGAGAAATAAAGAGGGAATACTGAAGATTAACCTGATCCTGCTCATAATTATCCTCATTTGTAAATTCAACAAAACCGAAAAGCGATAATTTTCTGTCCCTACTGTCGTTATTTGTAACCTTAATACGCCAAACCTCATATGTTTTTCCGTAAGGAACATAATATGTTGTTTCAGACTTAATTTTCTCATATTCAGAAGTAATTACAGTATATGCAGTACCATGACGGCATTCATTTTTATATGAATCCAGAGGCTTTCCTACAGGCTGCCATGAAGCCGACCAATAATCATTAAGCTCATTATCTCTTATATAAATATATCTTCCCGGGAGATCCATATCCGAATTAAAACGAAATCTTGATATACGTCCGTTTGCACCTGACTTTACAAAGCTGTAGCCTGCGGCGTTATTTGAAATCATAGCACCATACTCAGGGTCACCAAGATAATTTGCCCAAGGTGCCGGAGTATCCGGTCTTGTAATAACATACTCCTTATTAGCTAAGTCAAAATATCCATACTTCATACTTTTTCTCCATTCCGCCAAATCTTATTATAATCAATCCTCCGCAATGACCGCCTGTATCTTTGCATGTTTTTATACCAAAAAGTCATAATATAAATTTAGCATATATTTTTATTATTATAACATAAGAAATCTGTACTTTTCAAGTGATTTGCGGCAGTAAGTAAAAAAATATAAACATTATACAAAGAATTTATTAATACACTGTTAAATTTGCTAAAAAAAACAAAAGGACCGTCAAATGACAGTCCATCCGTAATTGCTTACGGCTCATACAATAAAAATAAAATAAATATAGAGGGGGAATTGGGGGATTACTTAATCCTCTATTATAATAATTCTTGTTCCTTAAAATAATCTTAAAATAAAAAAATTAATGCTATTGCTCCTCTATTAAATCTTGAAGAATTTATAGCAATGCAATAAAAATTTATATTTATTCTTTACTTTATAGCAATAGCATGGTATAATGTAGCCGATACGCAGGAAACATGCTCGACAAATCGGAATTTATAGGAGATAGCCATGAAAAGTAAAATTATCTATTGTATGAATCTTCTCTGGACAAGTTTTATTGCATTTTCATTTCCAATATGTTTTGGCTGGATTTTTCTTGATATAACTGGACATTCAAAAGGCTATAGCTATGATTTAGGTTCGGAGAAAGATGTTTCTATAATGTTTGGCTGTATAGAACTGCTGATCTGGCTTGCTTTAGCATTGCCCTCAAATATCTATGTGTTTCGGAAAACACTGGGTAAAGGCAAGGCATATCTGCTTATCCTCATAACATTGTATATAGTTCTTGCTGTTATTTGTGTAATGATTACACATGGTGGGTGGGCATCATATGCAAAAGAAGTATTTAATGTATAAATTCCAATTTATCATGCAGTCGAACTATAGCAATGCAATAAAAATTTATATTTATTCTTTACTTTATAGCAATAACATGGTACAATGTAGCCGATACGCAGGGAACATGCCTGATATTTCAAGGAGAGTATTTAATGAAACAATTAGTTATATATATACATGGTAAAGGTGGTAGTGCAGAGGAAGCAGAACACTACAAACCACTATTTAGTGAAAGTGATGTCATAGGTTTTGACTATAAATCACATAATCCATGGGAAGCAAAAAATGAATTTTCAAATTTTTTTAATTTACATAGTAAAGAATATAATTCTGTTATTCTGATTGCTAACAGCATAGGAGCATTTTTTTCATTAAATTCCTTCCATGAAAAAAAGATAACTAAAGCCTTGTTTATTTCTCCAATTGTAAATATGGAAAAATTAATTGCAGATATGATGATATGGGCTAATGTAACAGAAGATGAGCTTCGCATAAAAAAAGAAATACCTACAGAATTTGGAGAAACATTATCATGGGAATATCTATGCTATGTAAGAAGTAATATAATTGAGTGGAACATTCCCACCTGCATCTTATATGGAGAAAAGGACAATTTAACTTCTATGGAAACTATATCCGAATTTGCAAATAAAACAGGTGCATCTCTCACTATAATGAAGAATGGCGAACACTGGTTTCACACTGATGAACAAATGAAATTTCTTGATAATTGGATAAGAAATTCAGCTCCTTAAAATATTTTCAAAACTATAAAAAAATGTTTGTAATTTCTTAAAACTTGTGGTATAATAAAAAAGTCAATAATAAATATCTGAAAGAAATAAAACGATATTTACTGTACATTATAAAAAAATCAGAAAAGGAAGCGATAAAATGGAAAAAAAGAAAGGATTTTTAATTCTTAAACCTGTAATCGTTGTTTTATTTTTTATACTTATAATTCTTACTTTGATTGTGAATATCCTGTTTTCAAAAAATAAAACTCCAAATATTTTTGGAAGATACATATATGTGGTATCAGGAACAGAAATGCAGAACGAAGTTACAGACGGTGCAGCTCTCATTGCAATGAAAAGTGACGGCCTGACTATTGAAGAAGGAGACGTTGTTCTCTGCAAGCTTAGCGGAGAAAATGAAATCAAATTAAGAAGCATTTATAAAATAGCCAAGGACGAAGAAACAGGTCAGGATTGCTATTACCCTGCAACCAATCTGGAACAGGGTGTAGAACTTTCTATTCCAAGAGAAAATATTGTTGCCCTTTGCACAGGCTATTCCGAAAGCTTTGAACTTGGACAATATATCAACTTTACAACAAATATAAAGGGCATTGTCGTTCAGCTTATTATCCCCTGCGTACTGCTTGTTATTATGCTTATTTGCTCCATTGCTAAAAATCGTGATGAAGATGCAGAGGATTATAACTTCTACAGTTATGAAGATGAAAACGCTCAGGAAAACAGCAAAGCTCCAAGTCCTTCTGCAAAACCTCTTTTTAATCCGGAAGAAGACCCTATCGGAAACAATGAACTTGAACGTAAAAAAATGTCAATTGCCGAAAACTTCAGTCAAAAAGAGGTTAATCCAGACTCACCTTATCAAAAGGAAAAAGAACGTACTATGCAGTTTAAGGCTCAGCGTTCTTCATCTACCGAATCATCATTTGCTGCAAGAAATATGGGCGGTCAATCTTCAACAGCTCCAACAGCAGACGCCCTAAGAGAAGAAATGCTGAGGAGAACAGCAGAATCAGAAAGAAATTCTGTAAACACTCCTGCTGATAAAGACGATAATGATAATACAGTAATTATTTCAACTGCTGATGTTTCAAGAACAGAACCTCTTAAAAAGCATACTTCAACAGCTGCACGTTCATATACCCCTAAAAAAAGTTCATCGCCTGATATTGACGATATAATCAAAAAATCATCACCAAGCAAAAGCAAATCAATTTCTGCTATGTCTGTTGACGATTTGTTAAAGGTTATTGAAGAAGAAAAGAAAAAACTGTAATTACAATGGCGGATAATTATATCCGCCATTTTTGTGAGGAATTTTTATGAATGGTAAAATTATTGTTATTGAAGGTCTTGACGGTACAGGAAAAACAACTCAATTTGAATTGCTGAAAAAATCATTTTCCGACTGCCGTTTTATTACATTTCCCAATTATCAGTCACACAGCGGAAAAATTATAACAGAATATCTCAGCGGAGAATTTAATGAACAAAACATCTCAATAAGCTCCTATTCAGCAAGCTCATTCTATGCTGTTGACCGCTATATAAGTTTCAAAAAAGACTGGGAAAGTGATTATAAGTCGGGAAAAAACATTATTTCTGCACGTTATACCACTTCAAATGCTGTTTATCAAACGACAAAACTCGATAAATCAGAATGGGATACATATTGCAGCTGGCTTTATGACTTTGAATACAACAAATTAGGCATTCCACGTCCCGATGCAGTTATTTTTCTTGACGTTCCTGTTGAAATATCACAGCAGCTCCTGCTGAACCGATATTCAGGCGATGCTGCCAAAAAAGATATACACGAGGCTGACCCCGAATACCTGAAAGCCTGCCGTAACGCTGCATTATATGTAAGTCAGCATGACCCCGATGAACAGTGGCATATAATAAAATGCTGTGAAAAAGGTAAAATGAGAAGCATTGAGGATATTAACGCCGAAATTTCACGTATAATAAAAAATATTCTTGCTTAAAGCGGCACTGCACAAGGATTGTGTGGTGCCGCTTTAAATTTTGCAAAAAAACTGCCTCCGCAAGGGAGGCAATTATAACTATATAAAATATGGAAGGATTATGAAAAAATCAATTTTGAGGTTTAGCCTGCAATTGGAAGTTCTTTGATTGCATGAAGAACGTACTTCTGGATAGCAACTGCGTCCTGTGCATTAATACCTCCGCCTGCATTCTGAACGTCAGCATTTTTAATACCCTGTTCAGAAATTGTGTACTTCTTGTTGTTAATAAGATAGCACTTAACCATTACAGCGTCTGAAATGTCAACATTACCGTCACAGTTAGCATCACCCGCAACATAATTTTCTGATGGTGTATCGCCGGCAGCCTTAACTGATGCAGAAACTAATGTTGCATAATCTGATGCAGGTGAAAGCTCCTCGCCGCTTGCATCAGATGCCCACCAGAACTGAATTGATGCAGATTTGCTTGACTTAACAATACCGATAAGCTTTTCACGAAGCTCCTCGTCCTCAACATCAATTGTGTTTTCGGAGTCTGTTACATCAACAATCTGGAACGGTGAATTCATGTTTATTGTAATCGTATCAGAAGCAGATGCTTCCCACTTGTAAGAAATCCAATATTTTTTTCCTGTAGAAGTGTCTGTAACAGAGAAGCCAATACAGCCGTTTACATAGCCTGCCTTTTCATCAACTTCCACTTCTAATTTGAGTTTATCGCCAATTGCCTGATCGAAGCTTATAGTACCTGTTGGGAGAACATCACCCTTTACCCAGTCAGACTTCTTGAGAATAACTGCCTTGGTAATTGTTGCATAATCTGACGCAGGTTTAAGAGCAGTCCATGATGAATCAGCAGCATACCAATACTGGAGAGCACATGATGTTCTTGTCTGAATTTCACTTATGAGAGCAGCAGAAATCTCCTCATCTTCAACATCAGTAGGGTCACCGTTTTCATCTAATACGCTTGTATTCTTTACAAACTGTGGCTTTGTCATATCAACTTCAATCTCGCCGTCAGCAGTAGCTTCCCACTGATATGCAATCCAATAATCAGTACCGTCAAGAGTTGAGTTAAAGCCAAGACAGCCATTAGCATAATTTACACCGTCACCAAGGTCTACAGTAAGCTGAATCTTATCTCCTATAGCGTCCTTGAAGTTTATAGTGCCTGACGGGAGAATTTCGCCCTCAATAGATGTTCTGTCATCATCTTCCTCGGTTTGTGTCGGAGGAACAACAATAGTTCCCTCGTTGCCTGAATACTTATTTAATCCCTCAACTATTGAAGGGAAAGCCCATGTAGCTGTACTTCTGTTAAGAAGTCCGAAAGCTTCGCCTGTGTTCGGATTATATGCATTGTTATCCCACCAGCAGCAAGTAATTCCTCTTGCTCTTGCAGCAGCAATATAATAAGTTGCATAGTCTGTACGAGCCTGAACGTTCGTTCCTTTAGCTCTTGCACCAAATTCACCGACTACAACAGGAATATTCTTTGATACATACTTTACATAAAGAGTATCCATGATATTGTCAATTTCCTTTGCACCTGAACCGTTTACAT
>ULRB01018032.1_pt1 | contig 13343 bp, 11 predicted proteins | sample 1955051 | NCBI WGS metagenome assembly ULRB01 (sample SAMEA4835671, study PRJEB28245) | human gut metagenome | biome: gut microbiome; material: fecal sample | place: Denmark | collected 2008 | reverse complement strand
GAGCTACGACTACAGCTACTATCCGCTTATCGCCGCAAGACCGTCGAACACAAGGGCGTTCAAGCTCGAGGGATATCTCTTCCCGAACACCTACGACTTTTATAAAAACGAAAAGCCGCAGGATGCGATAGGGCGTTTCCTGCGCATTAGCGAAAAATACATAACCTCGCAGGACAGGGCAAAGGCAAAATCCATGGGCTATTCGATGGATCAGGTGCTGACCGTCGCGTCGATAATTGAAAAAGAGGGCGCGAACCCCAATGAGGTCAGAAAGATTGCCGCCGTCATATACAACCGCCTCAAGGCGGGTATGCAGCTGCAGATGGATTCGGGCATCTACTATATCGAACGCAGCGTCAAACCCTATATCTCCGGCGACGTCAACCGCTACAACAGCCTCTACAATATGTATAAATGCAAGGGTCTGCCCGCAGGTCCGATATGCAACCCCGGCGCGCGGACGATAAATGCGGCACTCGATCCGGCTGATGTGAATTATCTTTATTTTTGCCACGACTCGAGTGCAAAATACTACTATGCCGACACATATGAGGAACATCTCGAAAATCTGAAGAAAGCCGAAATTGCATCATAAGTTGCAAAAATGTCGGATAATTCACAGAAAATTTAAGTTTTGATTCTCCTTCGGGTATAAAAATGGACTTTGGGTGATATAATTGTACTAAAGTACATTTTTGTACTCGGAGGACAGTTTTTTATGAAAAGAACACAGCTGAAAGACAGACAGCTACCCGACTACACACGGGGAGAAGAGATATTCAACATGGTCACGCACATAGTCGGCGGAGGACTGGCGGTAGTCATACTCGTCGCCTGCGTGACGGTCGCGGCGCTCCACGGGAGCATATCGGGAGTCATAACCTCGATAGTCTACGGGCTGTCGATGATAATGCTCTACACCATGTCGAGCGTCTATCACGGCGTGCCGCGCGGCTACGCGAAGAAAGTCCTGCAGGTCATCGACCACTGTACGGTATATTTTCTGATAGTCGGAACATACACGCCGATCGCGGTCTGCGGACTGACAAAAGTCAACAAAGCAGTCGGTTGGACGGTATTCGGAATCGTCTGGGCTCTCGCGGCGGTGGCGATAACGCTAACGGCGATAGACCTCAAAAAATTCCGCGTATTCTCGATGATATGCTACATGGGCATGGGCTGGTGCATAATCTTCGCCGTCGTGCCGACATATCATGCGCTGGGGCTCGGCGGATTCCTCCTGCTCGTCGCAGGCGGTCTGCTCTACACATTCGGCGCGATACTCTACGGGCTCGGGATAAAGCATAGATATATGCACTCGATTTTCCATATCTTTGTTATCCTCGGCAGCCTCGCGCACTTCTTCTGCATAGTGCTCTATGTGCTGTGAGAAATAAAAATCGCAATCATACAGCCGCAACAATTTAAACTGCTGCAGCTGTTTTTACGTTTATGTGATGGAAAAAGCAGGGGCATTACAGATGCCGTCAATGACAAGTGCGCCGATGCTGTAAATCTCAATTTATAATAACCTCAAACAAAAAAGCCAAGCTGCAAAACACAGCTTGGCTTTGAATCTTTTTGCTTTAGTTACTGCTTGGGCGAGAAATAGACTTTTCCGGGTTCGAGTGTCTTGCCGTAGATGCTGTAGAGCTCGTGGACGGTGACGAACTCAAATCCCTCGGCGTGCAGCTCGGCGGCTATCTGCTCGAATGCGTCGGCGGTCATGTCGTAGAGATCGTGCATGAGGACTATCTCGCCTCCGGTCGCGTGGTCGACGACGGAGGAGATTATCTTCTGCATGTCCGCGTTGCGCTGAGCCTCGGTTCTGCCCGACCCCTGCCTGTCCTTATATTTCCAGTCCTCGGTGTCAATGCACCACTGGATGAGCGGGAGGTCGAAGTCCTTCTGAATTCCCTTGTAGTCGCCGTAGGGGACTCTGAACAGAGTCGGCTCAACGCCGATGACCTCTTTGACTATGGCGTTCGTCTTGTTTATCTCCTTCTTGCGCTCCTGCGCGCTTATCTTTCTGAGATTTGCGTGGCTCCATGAGTGGTTGCCTATTTCGCATCCCATCGAGTAGGCGCGCTTGACCTCCGCCGAGTAGCTTCCGACGCGCGTGCCGAGGACGAAGAACGTCGCCTTGCCGTTGTACTTCTGGAGCGTGTCGAGGATTCGGTTGGTCGCGATCTTGCTCGGACCGTCGTCAAATGTGAACGCGATATATTTGACCCCCGCGGGGAGATTCGGCTTTTTGTGCTGCGTTGTGCTCTCGGGTTTGATCGAATTTTGTTGTGTGGTTTCTGTGACCGCCTCCGCGCCGAGCAGAACCTTTGCGGCTTCGGTCGAGAATATAGGCTTTATATCATTGAGCTGAAATACAGCTTCAACGCAGCCTTTGTCTTCGTCGAAGAGAACGCCCGAGTCAAAATAGAATGTCAAGCTGTCGGAACTTATCGAGAATTTTGTGAAGTTCTTCTTGTCGGCTGAGGTGTTCTGCTTGAACTTATCCGAGCCTACGCCCGCATTGAACAGGCGGTTGGCGGTGAAATAGGATACAACCCGCGTGCTGGCGATTTTCTCGTAGCCGTCAGAAAAAATATCGTCCGCGCTCAGCTGCTTGCCGGATGGGATATCAAAGACGAGCGTCTCTATGCTGTCCGTCTTGATGCTCTTGTCTGGAATGTCGGTCTTTATCTCGAACACGATGCTGACATATTTGTTCTTGCCGTTGTCCGTCACAAGATAGCTCTTGTAGTCGGCGCTTAGCGTCGGCAGTTCGCCCTTGGGCTTCGAGTTCGGCACTTCTTTGACAAACCCGTCAGCTATCTCCTGCGCCGCCGCTTTTATCCGGCTGTCTATCGCCTCAACGCCTATTGCGGGGTAGTGAATGCCATAGGCGTAGTGATTTTCGTATGTTATCATCGACTGGGTCTCGCCGACCTCCCTGTCCTGGGCGGTGTGCTGGAACTTGAGACTCAGCTCCTCTTTCTGTTTATCGCTTTTGACCGCACAGCCCGCCGCGCCGAAAATAAACAGCACGGTGCACATCAGAGCCGCGAGACGGCGAAATAATTTTTTCATATCGTTTTTCCTTTCCGTAAAAACTTACGAACAGCTGAGAACAGCTGATATTATAGTATAAAATGTCGAACTTTGCAACAAAAGCGCGCAAACTGTAACCTACTGTTACACTCTGTTATGAATTTGTAATTTGTGCGGGTGTCTATATCCTATTCACTAAAACGGCTGAATTGCCCTCAAAACTGCAGATAAATGCCGCGAAAGCCTGCCTTTTTTTGTCTTTTGTTCCGAAATCGGCGCGGATATGGCTATTTTTCTTTTTAAGAGTAACAATTTATCGGCATTTTAGTATAATAAAGTATCTTCAATTTTAAAAGGGGAGAGCCTTATGACAAAAGTCGTCAAGTTCGGCGGAACTTCGCTCGCAGAGGCGAAGCAGTTTCTCAAAGTCGCCGATATAATCAGATCAGATCCCGACCGCCGCTATGTCGTGCCGTCTGCGCCCGGCAAGCGTTTCAGCGGAGATACAAAAGTTACCGATATGTTCTACGCCTGCTACGATTCCGCATCGAGAGGCGGCAATTTTGAAGAGATATTCCAGAAGATAAAGAACCGCTACAATGATATAATTTCCGGACTCGGGCTCGATATGTCTCTCGAAGATGATTTTGAGCATATACGCCTCAATTTTATCGGACGCGCCGGCCGCGACTATGCCGCATCGAGAGGCGAGTATCTCAACGGCAAGATAGTCGCAAAGCTGCTCGGCTTCGCGTTTATAGATGCCGCCGATGTTATATTTTTCGACGAGAGCGGCAAATACGACGCAAAGCGCACGATACCCATTCTGCGCGAGCGCCTGAGCTATACTGAGTACGCAGTCATTCCCGGTTTCTACGGCTCAATGCCCAATGATACTATCCGCACATTTTCTCGCGGCGGTTCGGATATAACAGGTTCGATAGTTGCGGCGGCGGCCGATGCCGATCTCTATGAGAACTGGACGGATGTCTCGGGCTTCCTCATCGCCGACCCGCGCGTCGTTGATGATCCGCAGGTCATGAAGACTGTTACATACAGGGAGCTGCGCGAGCTTTCGTATATGGGCGCGACTGTTATTCACGAGGACGCGATATTCCCCGTCATGCAGAAGAAGATTCCGATCAGAATAAAGAACACCAACTCCCCGGAGGACGCCGGCACGCTTATCCTTGCCGACACTGACGAGCCCGCCGAGAACACTGTCACGGGCGTGGCGGGGCGCAAGGGCTTCTCTTCGATAAACATTGAAAAATACCGCATCCACGACGAGTGCGGAGCGGTGCGCAAGATGCTCGAGGTGCTCGAGGAGCACGGCGTGAATTTCGAGCATATCCCCTCGGGAATCGACAACTTCAGCATCGTTGTTGAGACTACGAGCCTCGGCGACGAGACGGATGATATAGTCTACGATATAAAGAAAGTCACTTCGGCGAGCAGCGTGACGGTCGAGAACGGCATCGCACTCATCGCAGTCGTTGGACGCTCGATGAAGTCCACGCGCGGCGTTGCGGGCACTATATTTTCGAGCCTCGCCAAGGAGAACATAAATATAAAGATGATCGACCAGGGGTCGAGCGAGATAAACATCGTCATCGCCGTCGCGGAGCGCGACTACGAGCGCACGATAAACACGATATATTCGGCATTCGTGAAATAAATAAAACAACCGGCGGCGGGGAAAAGTCCCTGCCGCCGGAGCTGTCATTTGAAGAATATCAGTGAAAAGTGAAGAGGTAAGAGTGAAGAAGTAAAAACGGCAAGCATTGAATGCTTGCCGTTTTTGGCCCGCCCGGAGGGATTCGAACCCCCGGCCTTCAGAATCGGAATCTGCTGCGATATCCAGCTTCGCTACGGGCGGATGTGCGGATATTATAGCACAGAAGAAAGCCGGAAGCAAGAGCGGCGGACGCGCGGCGCGAAAATATTTTTCCGATGGTCAACAAAATTGGAAAAAGCTCTTGCAAAAAAGCGAAGTCTCGCTTATAATATATGAGCTGTTGATTTTTCTGCTACTGTGGCTCAGTTGGTAGAGCAGCTGATTCGTAATCAGCAGGTCGCCGGTTCGAGTCCGGCCAGTAGCTCCAGAAAAGGCACTTGCTTTTGCAGGTGCTTTTTCTTTTTTTATTTTGCTTGTTGTACTGTACTTTGATAAAAATAAAAACAGCCTTTGTCAAAGACAAAGACTGTTTATGGAGCGGATGACGAGGCTCGAACTCGCTACCTCCACCTTGGCAAGGTGGCGCTCTACCGGATGAGCTACATCCGCAACTGCAAGAGAGATTATAGCAAAGAGACTCGCCTTTGTCAAGAAAAAATTGAAGTTTTTCGTATTTTTATTTTGAGCTTTTAAAAGACCCGGAGTTTTTGAATTTGGATAGGCTGAAAATCGCGGTAAATAACAATTGACAAATAAACTAACCCCCAAAAACATTTAATTTTTTGGGGATAGTTTTATGGTTGTTTCGGTTTGTTGCAGGCAATCAAATTTTCCCTGTCGCAGTAACTTTTAATATTTTCTTACTATTTTGCCGTCAAACAGTTTTTCAAATTCTTCGAGAGTTCCTTGTGTGAGCAAATCTTTTTGACAAACAAAGTTTCCGCTTTTCTTCCCCATCGGAAATGATAAAAAGTAGAACTCCCCGTAATCATAAGCTGTTTTTACTAATTCGACACCTCTGCTCTCGCTTTGTTTATCGGAAATACAAATGAGATTATTATCTATAACATATATTCTTTTAGGAGTTATTTCTTTTCTTCCCTTTGGGGTTTTAATGCGAACCGCTATCATGGCATATGCAAAAACCGCACAATATCCGTAAAATATTGAAAATGTCTGAAAAGTTCTCATCAGCATAAAAATCAAAGGCAATACCATTACCAAACCAAAAATAAATGCGTTTTGCATATAAGTAACATACTTCTTGAAAAAGAATTTTTCTGATGCTCCAGTAAGATATCCGTTGAATTCGATCATAATAAACAGTCAGCCTCCTATAATTTAAAGCAATGTAGTTCATTAAATATGGCGTCATTTGCTTATGACGAAAATCGCAAAATAGATTAATGAACAAATAATCCCAAAAACCACCTATTGAACCATTAAAATCATCCGCGTCGGAATATACTATCTCTTCTTGAAAATCGTTATTTCTATTTCATGTAATCATTTATTAATTGCCTTGTCCTATCGCCTATAAACCTACTGAATAATGCCAATTTTTCGCTATTATCAGACAAACGTTCCAACACAGTAGTAACAACAACCTCCTGTATGCTGTTATCCATTTTTGACATATATTCCAGGAGTTCACTCGCCTTTATCAGTTGGCTTCTATTTTCTTGCGGATTATCCAACAAACTCAATAGATAGGGATTGAAAATATCCCCAAATATCAGATGTAAATATATCTCGGGAAAATCATTGAGATTACTTTCGACTTCATTCTTTAAGTTTGGAAAATATTCAATTAATTTCCCGACAATGTTTTCTTTCATATACTCATTTACCCTCAAAGTCTTTTAGCTAAAGCAAGTTTCGAAGAGCCCCGCTTCCGGATATCGCGCTCGGTATTCGATATATCAGCAGTTTTAATTACACACAACAGATATAAATATTATATATAAGCAGTGCAATCAGAAGCAACCAAAAGCCTATCTTCATTGCATTCGCTTTGAAAAGATGCTTTTTTCTGTATGCAATTATTTTTTCGTAGTCCGCTTCGGGGATATGACGGGTTAGATAAATATAATACATGGCACTTGACAGCCATACATACACATGAAATTGCTCGCCGTTGCCTTTATGAAATCGCGGACTTATATTTTCCAACAGATCTACATCGTCCCATTTTTTTACTCGAGCCTTGCTGTAGAAATGTCTTGTAAGTATAAAATACTTAAAGCCTTCTTTGGCAGCTGCTTTTTGAAAAATCAGTATGCATCCGAATTTTATTTTGACTATCTGATATCCGGATTCATACATTCTGTTCAGATAATCTCTCAGTCTTTCAATTCGAGTCAACGCAAAAGGAAAAAATCTTATAAGCTTTTTTTGATTATCCATTTCATCAATCCCTTTGTTAAAAACTTTTTACGGCAGATACAACTCCGGTTGCTGTTTTTTATAAGTTTAAAAACTCCCCGAATTTTGCATCGATATTGTGAGACTCGGGCTGCGATTTTGTATAAGACAAGATCATATCTTCCCACATTTTCTTGTATTGTTCGTATGTTGAATCCAATAACACGATAGTCTGCGGCTCCATATTGCCGGTTTCCTCGAACACATTCATTACGCTGAATGGCAGGGAGTGTTTGTTTCCCGAAAAAGCGAGACCGGAAATCTCTTTCCAATAAACTTTTCGGGGAGACTTGCGTCCCTGTTTGAAAACGAAAAAATCGTCGTGGATTTCAATATAATCTCTTGCGCCCATTATCGTATAAATCGTTATAAAAGCAAACGGGATTATTGCGCATACCAGCGCTGTCAGCAGCACTCGTATTGAATAAAACCTGATTATCACTGCGATTGCGATGAGAAGAATTGCAAGACATATCGATAGCAGCAGAGCCAAACTTTTTGAATTCCTTTTGTACTTCTTATTCATTGATATCCTTTCCCGTATAATAAACATGGTTGTTTCTGCGACGCCGTTGGCGTCACGGCATTCATTTGTTGTTCTTTTAGAATAGCTTTTCATATTTCTTCATTTCTTCAATTGAAATGTCAAGCTGGCAGTTGGGGCAGTGAAAATATGCTGTTCTAAATTCAACATCGCCCCTTAAAAATGTATCGCCGACAGAAAAACCATAATTTTTTGCTTCCAAAGAATTAGAGTTTACGGTCTTGCTTATATACCGTAATTCTAACTTCCTCCCGCATTTAGGACAGAAGTGTTTTTTCAGACGTGTATAGAAAAGACCCGCGTTACAAATATGTTTTATTGCTGTTTTCACAATCTGCCTCATCTCGCTGTGCAGGTTTTATCATAGATACGAGTCCTGCATCAAATGACTCTGAATCGACATTAGGTGATGTTTGCCGGTACATTGTATTAAAACTTTAAATAGCCTTGCCGTTTCCAAACATCTAATGTTGTCTGCGCTTCAAAAGCTAAAATGGGGTTAGTCTTATTTTTTGCTAATGATGACAAAACTTTTTTGGCTTCTGAAACATATACGCCTAATCCTAAACAGTGCGCCGCGACAAGAGCTTTGGTTTGGTCATTTCCCGTCGCTAATAATTCTAACAAAAATGATTTGTCCAGCTCATCTTCGATTTGATGAAACAATTTACTCAGTTGCTTCATTGCGGCATTATGCCGCTTAACACCTTCTTTTGTAGTGTAATCATTTGAATCTGCACATAAATTTGCACAATATAAAAGATACAATTCTTTATAATCCGTCATCATTTTTTTACTCCAAATGTTTTTGCATACACCTAATTTCAAATATTCATTATGAAAGAGTGCTGTTATCCAAAAGTGCTGTGAACCCTATAAATCTTATAAAGACCAAAACGCCGATGCATATTGTGAAAAAACACAGTATACCGTGCCATGGCTGCTTTTTAACTTTTATACTTAACAAAATCATAAATATAACTATCAAAAACAAAGCGAACACCGACACTGCATCAAATGCTATCCTGTTTTCCCAAAGCCCCGGAATGGATGGTGCCGTAGCAAATATCAGCACCGATATGACAGGGAGCAGTATCATAATTTTAGTAGATGTTTTTGTTTTCTTGATTTTTTCAAAAAGTTCGGCAATTTTTTTCTTGAGCAAAGTCAATCATCCTTTTTGTGATTTGTTATGTTCGGCTTTTTTGCGAAAACTGATAACCAAATATATTGCAAGTACCGCCAGCCACAACATTGAAATCAAAATTCCTATTTTAACTATGTAATCAAGAAGCGGCATTTGATATATCACTTTGCCGTCGTCTTTTACTATTCTGCTTCTGCCAAAGTTTTTTTGCATTTTGTAGGTGCTGTCGTTCAATGAGAAAGAGTCCTTGTTCCTTTTGAGTTCATTGAACAGCGAGGTATCCGTATCTTTATAGCTGTTGATAACATTTCCGTTTAGATCCGTGATATAAACGGTCTCGGCAGTTGATATCAAAATTTCATCATTTTGAATAGTGAAAGCATAGGCTCTTGACGTGTGCGCGTCAACGGAATATAACAAAGAGCCTTCTTTGTATACATTGATTTTGCCGTACTCGCCCAAATATAAATTCTCGTCTGAGTCCAGCGCAAACCCCTCATATGAAGTGACTACCGTACCGGAACCTATCAATGATATTGAGATAAGCATAACAAAGAAAATTATAAATAATGAAACTATCGAAAAAAGTGATAAACGCTTCATCTTTTTTTCACCGTCCAATCCTGATTTGCTGTTTTACTATTTTATTTCCCATCCCTGCCGATAAGATTGCGCTCGGCGTTGACGATGAAGTCCTGGATGTTCGTCACAACGCCCGTGATGCTCAGACTTCCTCTGTCCTTGAGCTTGTTGACGGCGAACTCCGACACATCGACAACATAGAAATATACGGGTCTGACAACGCCGTCCACCACCTGATATGACGGGGTCATGTTGCCCGTCGCTATCGTGTGCAGCTGAGTGGCGAGGGCTATTACCGTCGTCGCCTCGCTCGTGTGCTTGCGCATGGCGTCCTGAGCGTCGTATACATTCGGTATCACATCGGGAAGAGGACCGTCGTCGCGGATGGAGCCCGCGAGCACATAGGGGATATTGTTCCTGACGAGCGCCTGCATGATGCCCGTGCGGACGTTGTTCTGCTCGACATAGTTCTTTATTCCGCCCGCTTTGCGGACAAGATTTATCGTGTGCAGGTGATGGTAGTGCCCGTTCGGGACATTGTGCTTTGTGTATATGTCCTGCCCGAGCCCGGTGTGGAACAGATCGCCCTCGAGGTCGTGCGTCGCGAGAGCGTTGCCCGCAAAGAGCGCGTCGCAGTAGCCGTTGTTGATGAGCGATTCCATGGCGGCGCGGGAGTCGTGGTCGAACACGCAGGCGGGACCCAGCACCCAGACTATCTTGCCGTGGTCGCGGTCGTGGCGCAGGATATCATAGAGGCGGTCGTAGTCGCGGGAATACGAAGTCTCGCGGCTCTGTCCCATCCTGAACGCGAACGCCTGATCGACGCTGTTCTCCGGGGCGGAGAAACCGTCCGCGTGGACAAAGATGCCGTCCCTGCCGTCGTCAGTGCGGTTGACGACTACCTCATCGCCCTTTTTTATGTTTCTCATCTCGACGGCGTAGGGCATGCCGTCTTTTATCACGACGGAGCAGTCCATGCGGCTGCCAGTGAGCATCTTCCACTCGCCGTTTATCTTGAAATATTCGGGGTATATTGTAGTCGCGTAAAAATTCTTCGGGATGTAGCCGTCCCCCGCCTTTTCGGTCGTCACATCGGGGAATGATATAAACGGCTCGCGGTCGAATTTCGGGGGAGTATATTTTTCCGGCTTGAACATAGTATCACCTGTTTTTTATTTTTGTTTAGTATATAATATCATGCGCGGGGGTATAAATCAATCGCGGGATTGACACAAAGCGTCACGGACTATATAATCCATATGTAGGAAATTATATATCGGAGGGTCAATATGCGCAGTATTATATTCAGATGGGTCATGCGCTTTGCCGCGGCTGCGGTGAACTCGTGCTCAAAAACGCAACCGACCCCAACACGGTCGTTTTCTATGAGATAAGCGTCAAATAACCCTAACGGAGGAATTGATATGAAATTCTGTGATATGCCATATGAGAGAATAGATGTCAAGGCGGCGACCGAAGCGCTCGATGCGGCGGCGGAACGCCTCAGCGCGGCAAAGACTATCGAAGAGGCGGAGAAAGCTTTTGCGGAGCGTGAAAAAATAATCTCCCATGTTCAGACGATGAGCACGATAGCCTATATCCGCCACACTGTCAACACCCTCGATGAGTTCTATGAGAAAGAGAACGACTTCAACGACGAAAACGCCCCTCTTATTGAGCAGAGCGAGCAGAAATTCACCGAGGCGATGCTCGGAAGCCCGCTTCGCGCACAGCTTGAAGAGAAATACGGCAAGCTGATGTTCGTCAATGCGGAGCTTTCGCGCAGGTGCTTCTCGTCCGAGATAATCCCGGATCTGCAGGAGGAGAACAAGCTTTCGAGCGAATATCAGAAGCTGATAGCCTCGGCGCAGATAGATTTCAACGGCGAAAAGCTGAGCCTCTCTCAGCTCGGCGCATATAAAGAGAACGCCGAGCGCGACACCCGCCGCGCGGCATACGAGGCGGAGAGCGGGTTCTATATGGCTCATGGCGACGAGCTCGACAGGATTTTTGACAGCCTTGTAAAATGTCGCACCCGCATTGCAAAAAAACTCGGCTTCAACACCTTCACCGAGCTTGCATATTGCCGCCAGACGCGCAACTGCTATGACGCAAAGGATGTTTCGGCTTTCCGCTCGCGCATCGTGCGCGACATAGTGCCGGTCGTCTGCCGCCTAAAAGATATGCAAAAAAAACGCATCGGCATAGACGACATGAAAATATACGACGACCCGTTCGCGTTTAAAGAGGGCAACCCGAAGCCCGACGGTTCGTCCGAGGATATCCTCGCCGCGGGAAAGAAAATGTATGAGCAGATGAGCCCCGAGACAGGGAAGTTCATAAACTTTATGTATGACAACGCCCTCATGGATGTCCTGAGCGCAAAGGGCAAGGCTGCGGGCGGCTACTGCACGGAGATACTCGAATACAAGTCGCCGTTCATCTTCTCGAATTTCAATGGCACTTCTGGCGATGTTGATGTGCTTACCCACGAGGCGGGTCACGCGTTCGCCTATTACAGCGTCAGAGATAAAATGGAGCTTTGCGATCAGATAAGCCCGACTATGGAGTCGTGCGAAGTCCATTCGATGTCCATGGAATTCTTTGCGTGGCCATGGCACGAGCTGTTTTACGGCTCGGATGCCGTGCGCTCGCGATTTGTCCATCTTGAGAGCGCACTGGTCTTTTTGCCCTACGGCACGATGGTTGACGAGTTTCAGCACATTGTCTATGACTCGCCGGAGCTGACTCCCGCAGAGAGAAACGAAAAGTGGCTCGCACTCGAGCGAAAGTACCGCCCGTATATGGACTTCGGCGATGTCGATTTCTATTCAAACGGACGCGGTTGGCAGAGACAGCTGCACATCTATCTCTATCCGTTCTATTATATCGACTACTGCCTCGCGCAGACTGCGGCGCTCGAATTCTGGTCGCTGAGCCAAAAAGATTATAAAGACGCGTGGCAGAGATATCTGCGTTTTGTATCCTTCGGCGGGAAGAAGAGCTTCAAGGAGCTCTGCGCCGCCGCTGGCATAGACGATCCGTTCGGCGAGCACGCATTGAACGGCGTCGCACGGACGGCGAACGCATGGCTCGATTCAAACGGTTGAAAGAGATCGCGAAATGTGATAAAATATACAGGTGATTTTTGTATATTCTGATGTGAGGAGTATAAGATGTTTAAGTACAGAATGTCCGTCATCGTCCCCGTCTATAACTGCGAGGACTATCTCGCTTCGTGCCTTGACAGCCTTCTGCGGCAGACCATAAGCAAGGACGAACTCGAAGTTCTGCTGATAGACGACGGCTCAAAGGACGGCAGTCTCGGCATATGCAAAGAATATGCCGAAAAACATGATATCTTCAAGGTGTTCTCGCTCGAAAACGGCGGCGTTTCGGCGACGAGAAATTTCGGTATCGAGCACTCGCAGGGTCAGTATATAACCTATCTCGACTCCGACGATACGCTCACCGACAATACGCTCAAGACGGTCGCCGATTTCTTCGACAGGCATTTTGACGAGATCGATCTTGTGACCTACAAGATAGTTCCGTATTACGGCGAGCAGAAGTTCGCCCTGCACTACAGATACAAGCTCCTCAAAAAGACGGGCGTCTATGACCTCGAGGATCCCGAATATTGCTATATAACGCAGACGACGATGAACATCTGCGTCAAGAATCTCGGCGAGGGGAAGAATGTTCTTTTCGATACCTCGCTCGCATTCCATGAGGATCAGAAATACTGCTTCGATGTTCTCAGTGACAAACTCAAAATCGGCTTCTGCAGCCGCCCGGAGTATCTCTATCTGCGCCGCCCCGGCAGCACAACGGGTAAAAAAGGCTACGCCTATTATATCTTTGAAAACACCATGGCTATGTGGGAGGAGATGTTCGGCAGATACGAGGGCCATGTGCCGTCT
>ULRB01066753.1_pt1 | contig 13367 bp, 12 predicted proteins | sample 1955051 | NCBI WGS metagenome assembly ULRB01 (sample SAMEA4835671, study PRJEB28245) | human gut metagenome | biome: gut microbiome; material: fecal sample | place: Denmark | collected 2008 | reverse complement strand
CCTTTTATATTCTTACCGGAATGCCCTTCATCGGAATATTCTCCCACAATCTCCATATCCTGAAATTCTGCATATTTTTTTAGTTTGTCCTTCTGTGCATCCAAGCTGTAACCATCCACCTAAATTGCTGTTGATACACGAGTATATATGTAGCATTTTGTTTTCTTTTTCAATAACCTAACCTCCCAGTTTATTCATTTGTCAATTTTCCCGACTGCTCAGCTAACTTCTTTTCTTCTCTCTTTACCCTACGTTCTATTTTTTTAATATCTTCTGATGCAGGCAAATTTTCTGGCTTAATCCCCCTTTGCCCCAGCATATCCCTAACTGACGTATTATTTTCAACATGCTCAACAGTAATAACCGTCTCACCCTGTAAGTCTTTTTCTTCAACATTATAATTTGTCATTTCAGTTGCAAGGTTCTTTGCAGCAATAGTAAGTGTTGGTAAAAAATCTGCAAGCGGCCTTTTATCTTGCACTCCTAAACGTTCTTTCATTTGTTTTGTAGTGAATCCTCCAAATAAAGCCTGATCCCCCTTAGATCGGATACGTCCAAATCCAGCATCATCAACTCCACGTTCATATATATTTTGAGACAGTCGTTTTTCAGATTCTCGAAGCTTTCCTCTTGCCTCAGTTCTTTCAATATAAGAAATCCTTTCTTCTATCAATTCCTGTTTTCTTGTTTGAACTGCAAAATAGCTTTGTGCAAAAGCGATCTGTTCTTTACGAGGATCTCCGTTCTCTGCAATAAGATAACATGCATAACGTGTAAGCATATAATCCTCTACTTCTCTATTTGCGCCACTTCCCAGAATAACCATTTTACTGGCATCAGCAAAATGGTCCTCTACTACAATGCCATTATTTGCACAAGCAACTTTTGCCTTTAATAAAACATTTTCAAAATTTTGCCATTTTGAATAATCTAGCAAATGCATTAATTCACGTGCATACCAAAATTCAACTCCGTTTTCTTCATGACTAATTTCATCAAATCTTTTCTTATAATTCATTATCATTTTCTTTTCCATATTAGACTTTCTCCTCCCACATTGAACCATTTTACTGACGTCAGTAAAATGGTCTATTCCTCTTTTTCCCTCAGTTTGTCATAATACGCTTTATACCTATAAATCGTCCGCTCACTGACATTGTTCCGCTTCGCAATTTCTATCATCGTCATACCACTCTCATATCCAATGACAAAATCATTATAAATTGCCATCCATTTGGCGTTATGTTTCTGCCGCCCGCTTAACTTACGATTTCTGTAATACTCCAATTCCTCCCGAAGTTCTGCATTCTCTTTTTCCAGCTCCTCAATTCTTTTTAATGCCTCTTCAAGTGTTACCGTTTTCTCCATTACCCTGTCCTCCGTTCATGTCATTTTCGTTTTGTCTATATTATAAATATCTATGTCACTTCAGTCAATCCGATTATGTCATGTTGTATCATTTTTTACAATAGCTTTCATACAATCGAAATACCGCTGGTATCGTTTACAGGCTAAACTTCTCCAAAAGCAGTCAGCCTGTATGTTTTTTATCCAATCACGTAAAATCCATTTTCTTTTTATTGCCGGTCCATATTTTAAGATCAGTGCTGTCACAACATCCACACATCTCTCAAATGCTACATTCTCTTTTGCATCATCATAATATTTCTTTCTCATTTGGAGCGTTCACATAGGGATTTGTAGAAAAGCAGATTTTTGAGTGATGCCTTCAAACGGAAAGCCTAAGAAATACGACCATACAAGAGTAGAAATACTCCTGCATGGTCGTTTTCGTTTTGCCGGGTTACACATTCTTTTGCTCTTTTTTGAGCAAAAGTACATCATCGATATATTTTTTACCGTATGATATTTGTTCCATATTTGCGGTTGTTATCAAAAATATTCAGAGAAAGAACTTGAAGGAAATTCTCACTGAACGAGTGGACAGACGGAATTGCTAAATATATGTAAGTAGTACCCATCCCCATATTTTGAGGGTAGGCACTATTAGCTGTTCAGTCTTTATTTACAATTGCATTGTACATTATCTCAATTATGTGAGGAGCATAGTTTGCGTATGCTATATCCCAAGTCTCGGAATCTGCAAATGAATAGACAATTCCGTCATCCTCAAAGCAATATTCATACAGATTTCTGTGTGTCATAATATTACGGATTTTTCGGATACCATCTTGACCGTTAAGAAATGCTTCTTCTTCCGGAGTGATTAGGGCATTATCAAGCATCCATTTGATATCTGATACTACATTTCCATCATCAGATTCCTTTAATGACTTGCAGAGAAGTTCAAGGACATTAAACAAAAGTAAGAACGCAGCATAGCTGTTACCTTCCTCATGTAATTGTACCGAAATGCGGAGCTGTTCACCATAGAATGCAGAATAAAGCCATATGCGGTCTAAATAATGTGTCATTTCTTTTTCTTTCTCTTGTTCTTTACATTAGTAGATGTTCCGTTGAGTTTTTCCTCACGCAGCTTCATCATATAGTTGAATGCAAGATCGCGGATTTCATCACTATCAAGAAATTCCAAAGTTGTAACTGCTGCGTAATGATTCAAATACTTTTTGCATTCACGGAAATAGTCGGTAATTCCCTCGTTGTCTGAAATTTCTTCTTTAAAATCTTTAATTGCCATCAACACACCACGCATACGGTCATAATTCATACGATTGAATGTGTCCATAACATCGGTACAGATTGTCTGATTTGTAAAAAGAATTTCAGTTAAGGCATAGTGGTTACTGCTGTGACGATCATAGGTAAGGTAGCCATACCACCAAAGGCGGGACAACGCATTGTCATTTAAAAGGCTACCAGGCGTTGTGACGAAAAACCTATTTTTAATGGTGTTTGAACGTTCTTCCTGCATCCAACGATCCTGAATATAAGATTTGTATTCAGGAACAGCATGGCAAAGATATGTCCACATATACTTATTTGATGCTTGCAAGGGTGTAAGGTTACGAAAGGCTTCATATATGAGCCTTGTGTTAACCAAATCTTCCTGAGATTTTTGAGCATCATCTTTTTTTCCGGGAGTATATGAAGGCACAAACATACTGACATCTACAGATGATGTTTTGAAATATCCATCGGAACTACCGAAATAAATAGGCAGCCAGTCTTCGTTGGAAGAGTAATTGTCAGCATTTTGCGGGATCTCGTGGAGGAGTTTTTCATAGGCTTCTTCTGTAAAATATCCTAAAAGCATTAATCGACACCTCCTATCATTTGTGTTTCACCGCTATTCATTTCACTGTCTAAAGTATCCTTAAAACTCTTAAGAGCATCGAGAGCAATATCTCCGAGCATATCGTTTGCAAGCGTAGTTGGATAACCTTCGTAACTGCGCAGGTCAATTCCTTTTGCATCGGCTTTATGATCTATTGCTCTAAACCAGCGCTTACCACTATATCCGGTTCCGTCATCTGACTCACCACCGTTCTGGTAGTGACTAATCACATATCCAACAGCTTCAACTAAAACCGGGTAAACAATTACCCCTGCTGCATATCTTCTCAAAACACCATTATTAAAATCTTTGAATTTGTAATACAAATCATATAATTCATTTTTGAGGAAAATCTGAATCTTCTCATCCTCAAAATTGGGAACGACATCTGATTCTTGGTCATCGTGTCTGCTGATATCGAAGATAGAAGAAATGGGCTTTTCAAGTTCCGTATCATCTACATAAATCGAGCGACTATCTTCTGTTGCCAAAATATCTCCTTTGCGAATCTCAAAGGTAGCGGTACCGAAGTACAGGTCATTAAATTCATCCTCACAGCGGAAATTATCGATATTATGAGCGGCAATAACAGAGCCGACAATATCCATTTTAGTAACTACGGAAAATTTCGGCACAGATATCGGCATTTCTGTAGACCCTACCGGAAATTTGAAAAGCTTGCTATATGATGCCGCACTACTTTTGACACTGATTACTACCACAGCGTCCCCAGAATCAATCAAAGTCTGTAATCCGTTGCAAACAAGCGAATACTTCGTGGGGATAACTATGTTTTCAGCGTCTACAATAATTTCATTTTCATCGAAGACGGTACGAAAACTACAACTGTCAATATAATCATCACGTCCCACAGCTAACACAGGATTCGGAAATTCGTCTTTGATTGCTTTCATTTCTTAACCACCTCCGTTAAATGCAGGCTGAGCTTCATTTTTTCCTTCTTTACAAATTTCACAAAGAACATTGCGGCGGTATCGGCATCAACCTTCATAGGCCCAGCCTTTCCTCCGACAATTTTTATGCTCTTTCCGTTATAAGTGAAAGATTCCATTTCAAGAGCGTCAGAACGACCGTCCTCACCGACTGCAAAGCACTCTACATACAGATTCTCATAAGTTTCGGTAGGTTTGATTACAATCTTGTAAAGTCCCTGGGAAGAACTAATAGGAAATGCTCTCTGAGCCGTAAGATTAGGAGTATTTACAGTCTTTATACCATTTCCGGGAGTAGCACCAAGCTGTGGATTCGGATCATCCGGGTCAGGAGTAACAGGCTTCGGAGGACGAGGCTTCGGAGGCATCGGATTGGGATTACGAGTATGGTTGTGTACATCTCCTTCTTCTTCTGTCCCTTCTTCTTGTACCGCAACCTGCGTAGTAGTACCCTGCTGGGTGCGATTTGTTTTGATTTTGCCGATTTTAATTTTGACTTTCAGGATATCGTCACCTTCCGATTGTCCGCCAAGACCATCAATATCATCAGGAATATATTCACCGACTCCGGCAGCATCGACAGTATCCTCGGTGACAATTTCGAATTGGGCCTTCAAAAGTGCCAGTACAAAATCATCAATTTGCTGGATAGATTGTCTTGCAAGTTTACGTTTTTCTTTGTCAGAGGATTCAATTTGTTTGTAATCCCATCTGTTATGCCTTGGTGGTTCGGTATCCTTTAATAGTTCTCCGAGTTTCTGACCACGAACGATTACAACCGCCGCATAATGCTGGAAAATCCTCTTGAAGTATGTACCGACAAGCATTCCTGTTGCTCTGAAATTGGCAATGGTTCGCTTATAACTGCTATCAGACTTAATATAGACCTCTACATCATTCGGCTCTAACACCTCAAGAGATTTTTTGCAATCGGGTGAGGTAAATGCCTTATATAGTTGCGCTGTGGCAACCATCTCCTGGTCATCTGCCAAATCAGAGAAAATCGGTGACAGAGTGTCTGCATCAATCACACGGTGTTCGGTAGAATCTTTTAATTCCACAATGAGTCTACCTTCACTGATAGCAACGAAAAAATTCTTGAGAATAGCTTTTGTTACATTTTTAACCCAGTTGACAGACTGTGTGAAACCGACAATTATTACATCCGTTCCTCTTTCGGTACGGGTAAAGCAGTCACGGAATGCATTAGCGTCGGTATCAAAGATGGGTTTCCATATTTCATTTTCCTCATCGTTATTCTGATATTTTCCGACACGCTGTGTGGGTTTTCCGTCAGAGTTCAGAAGAGTGGCAAGACGAGCAACACCGATAAAAGCACTTTCATTGTCTTCGGCAAGTGTGTTATAGAAAACCATACTAAGCGACGAGCAGGCAAAAGGTGCATTTTTTCCGATTCCGTATGAACCCGCACTGTTTTCGTCACTTTTAACGGAAACGCCATCTGAGCCGGTCAAGGCTTCCCACGAAGATGACAGCTTTCCACTATGACTTCCGCTCAAGCCTTTGGTATGGTAGTCACTTGCAATCAATATGGGAATGGTTTCTTGCTGTAGAGTCGTTTCGGCTCCGGTGACAAAACGAGACAGCTTGGCATCCATTTCATCTCCCCAATAGTTGCGACAGCCCTTAAGGCATTCTCTATATTGAGAAAAAACATCATATTGAGCCGTATTCACTTGTCTGAGTTCGAATACAACATTCACAGGATCGCCAGTATTTTCAAGATGGGCATCAAGGGAATTCTGGCAAATTTCTCTTGCAAGGTTATCAATAAGTTCCTGCCCCTTGAAAACTTCAATATCGTTATTAGTATATCCTTGCCGGGTTCCGCCTGAGAGGGGAGGAAAACGCCAACCAATTTTTGTCATTCGCAGTCACCTCTTTGTTTAATCTAATGTAAATCTCTCTTCCTTAACAGAATCGCTGCCATTGAATTTAGCCTTTGTGTTTTTCAGTTCATGTTCGATAGCACCGAAAATCTTTTTAACATCAGCTTCGGTGTATTCATAGTTTGCGGTGCTGGAGCAATTTCCAAGAAGTTTCATCATATCAATGATTTTGTTTGTACGAGCTTCAGCAAGTCTTACAAAACGCTCACGCTTGGTTTCTTTCGCTGCCATAGCATGACCTCCATTTTAAAAATACAGATTATATTTTCGAATAATAATGAGAAATGCAGAAGCGTGTCGCTTCTTGTATTTATGATATCAAACGAAAATATATTTGTCAATATATTTCTAAAATATAGAGTATATTTTGAAAATGTAACGAATTATATATTGTTCAGGCAGTGCTTAATATGAAAAATGCAGAGAACTGTTATCCTCTGCATTTTGTTATTCGTTTGGAATATCTCCAAGAACTCTAAAGCAATTGACCATAAATTCCGCCATTGTTTCTATGACCGGAATAGTAACTGAGTTTCCGAATTGTTTGTATTGCTGAACAGGTGAAACTTCAGGCGGGAAAGAAAAATGATCGACACCATCTTCATCAAGGAATGCATAGTTGATAAATCCCTGTAACTTGCCCCATTCTCGAGGTGTCATCACACGAATACCTCTATCATTTAATACAGTTTTCTTTGTAGGTACAGTCATTCCGGCAATGCCCTCCTGGGGATCATAAACAAGATTGCGTTCTTTTCCAGATCCCCCGGTGGCCATTATTGTGTTTGCTACAGGGTGTTCAATACCAGGCTCATTGACAACGCGGTAGCCAAATCCGTTTCCTTTCTTATGTTCTCGTTCCCTGTGGCGAATGAGCGTATCAAGATAACCAGAAGCCATATAGTATTTGGGTTCGGCATGGAATTCAAGGAGTTCATTCAAATCTTCATACAAATGCCAGTCATTTTCTATAGGAAGAAGATTTTCAATTCCAAGGAGTGCATCTGTGCCATAACGTTGACGGTCAAATGCCATAATATAAGTGCGTGGACGATTTTGAGGAATGCCGAAGTTACGAGAGTTTCTAATAAAATCTTTACCGTTATAACTGAGTTCACCGAGGATATTATAATTAACTCCAATAACCTTGTAGTTTAGGACTTCTTCCAAAGTATGTATTATGATACGAAAAGTGTTTCCTTTATCATGCCGGACAAGATTGTCTACATTTTCAAGAAACACGGCTCTCGGGCGTGTCCGTTGGATGATTTCCGCAATATGGTTAAAAATAACTCCTTTTTCTTCATTATCAAAACCTTCTTCCAATCCTGCACGACTGAAAGTCTGGCAAGGGAATCCGGCAAGCAGAACATCATAATGTAGTTCGTCTAATGTGGCTTTGAACTCTTCGCTCGTTAAGTCATTGTTAGCATCTTCGTCATATAAATGTTGATATGTCATGCAAGCATACCGATCGATTTCGGCAGCCATCAAATTTATAAAATACCCTGTTAGTTCAAAGCCTTTTCGTATACCGCCTATTCCGGCACACAAATCAATTGTTGTAAAAGGCATAAGTCATCTCTCCCTAAATGCAGATTCAACGATATCGGCACAAGCAGTCAAGTTTTTCTTAATGTCATTACCCCAAAATCTTAGGACAATCCATCCTTCCGATTGTAGGTGTTCGTTGACTTCCACATCGCGCTGCATATTTCTTTCAATTTTGGCAATCCAAAATTCTTGATTGCTCTTGATTTCTTTCTTTTTTTCGGTCCAGTTGTAGCCGTGCCAAAATTCGCTATCAACAAACACTGCGATTTTCTTTCCTATAAATGCAATGTCAGGCTTTCCAAAAATGGACTTCACATTTTTTCTGTAGTGTAAATTGCGAGTCCAGAGTTCTCTGCGAAGAAGTAATTCAATTTTAGAATCTTTGTTTTTGACACGTCGCATATTGAAACTGATCTGTTCTTTAGTCTTTTTACTCATCTTGCTTACCAATCCGTTCTGACAGGTCATTCCAGAATGAATCATCAGCCGAAGATGCCTGTGCAGCTCTTATAGCTTTACAAATAGAAGGATTTTCAAAAAAATAAGATTCAATATCATCAGGTATTGTTTTGCGTGTTTCTGATACCAGGAATCGTAGCTTGTTTTCCTGTTCAGGAGTCAGGGATAATGCAGAAATAATTTTTTCTAACAGTTCTCCTTGCGGAGGAGCGTTTTTCCCTTTTTCAAATTGGCTGACAGTCATCTTGCTCCGATTAATGGCTTTAGCTAATTGCTCTTGAGTCATGGGCGGAGTTTGATTTTTTCTCAATGACCGTAAATATGCACCAAAAGAATGGTCATTCATGTTCTTCACTCCAAAAATAAATATGTAAGTTTACTTACCTATTTTAACTCATACAAGATAGGAAGTCAATAAAATAGTTAGAAATGCAAAGCAGAGTAGTCGCAAGACTGCTCTTATTTTATTTGAATTTAGGGGGTTCGATTTGCCTCTGTTGTGGTCAAGCTTTTTTGTAACACTTTGACCTAATTTTATTGCTACAGGGTTTATGCCCCGTAGCGTGCCTCAAAAGGCGTTTTATAATTGTTATAAGAATGCGGTCGTTCGTGATTGTAATGAACGTACGCAAATTCTTCAATGGATGTATATAATTCTTTCTCAGAATAATAGTAATGATGATTAATCGGGAGTTCGACACTTGTGCAGCCCAAAACGAAGTTCTTTAACCTTGCAACCCATTGGAAAATGGGCTTTTTTTATGAAATTTTTTGTCAAATTTGAATATTTTCTTTGTTGTAACTGTTGTATTTTTATTTTGAATGTGATATAATATCTCTATGAAACTTGGTTACAACACAAAAGCAAAAGACCCAACCTACTACATTCAGGTTGGAATCCGCAACGGAAAAAAAACAACAACAAAAAATATTGCAATAATCGGAAAACATTCCGAACTTCTTGCCATTACTGATGATCCACTTGCCTATGCGAAAGCCCAAGTTGCAAAATTCAATGCAGCAGCAGAGGAAAACAATCAAGTGAATATGGAGGTTTTGCTTGATTTCTCTGAAAAACTGAAGGCTTCCGAAAAAATGGTTTCCGAAAGTACGCTCAAGAATGTAGGATACCTTTATCTTGACCATCTTTACCGCAAGCTTGAAATTAAGAAGTTTTTACAAGAAAAAGCCAAAGAACGAAAATTCACTTTTTCTCCTGACCTTGTGAACCGCTTTTTGACTTATGCCAGAATCCTTGACCCGGATTCCAAGCTCGGGTGTCTCGAAAAAATGAACACCTTTTTCGAAGAACCGGATTTCGATTATCAGCATATTTTGCGCACGATGGACTTTCTGGCAGAAAATTATGATGATTACATCGCACATCTTTTTACTGCCAGCAACAAAATCCTGAGGCGTAATACCGCAGTCTGCTATTATGACTGCACCAATTACTACTGTGAAGCCGAATCCGCAGACGAAGAGTATACGGATCCGGTTACCGGAGAAGTTTTGCCCGGTCTTAGGCAATATGGTTTGGCAAAAGACCACAAACCAAATCCTCTGGTAGAAATGGGATTGTTTATGGATACAAACGGACTCCCGATTTCGATGTGCATCGCTCCCGGAAACACCGGCGAACAGACAACGGTTCTTCCTTTGGAAAAAGAACTGCTTCGCATGTTTGGAGAAAAGAAAAGAAAGTTCATTTACTGTGCAGATGCAGGACTTGGCTCCTATCATATTCGAAACTTCAATTCCATGGGTGGCAGAGCTTTCGTGGTTACGCAGTCGGTCAAGAAACTTTCAGACAAACTCAAGGAAGCGGTTTTCAATGATTTCGACTACAGACTCCTTTCCGATGAGAAACCGGTTTCCCTTGAGAAAATGAAATCCTTTGACAAGGACGCAAAACAGAATCTTTCTCTTTACAATGACAAAGCCTACAAAATCATCGAAGCCGATACCCTCTTGGATGTCGGACTTTACGAAGAAAAGGTCTGTGCAAACGGAAAGACAAGAAAGGTAAAATCAAAGGCTGCGCTCAAACAGCGTGTGATCATCACATTCTCTAGAAAAAGCTTTGAGTATCAACGTTTTATTCGTAATCGTCAAATCGAAAGAGCCAAAAAGGTTCTTCAGAAGATGAATAGTGATGACTACAAGAAAGGCGCAAATGATGTCACTCGCTTCATCAAGAAGTCCAAGGAAGACAAAACACAGTATGAAATTGATTATGCAAGAATCGCCGAAGAAGAAAAATATGACGGATTCTATGCAATTGCAACCAACTTAGAAGATTCTGCAAAAGAGATTCTGGCAATCAATGAGCAACGATACAAGGCAGAAGAATGTTTTCGTATTTTGAAAACGGATTTTGCTTCCAGACCCTACTTCCACAGGAACCGAGAAAGAATTATCGCACACTTCATGATCTGCTATACCGCCCTGCTGATCTATCGACTGCTGGAAGTAACACTCAATCGGTACGACAAGCAGTTGCATTTCACAACACGCAACATCATTGAGACCTTGCAAAATATGAATGTTGCGAATTTCGCCGACATTTGTTACAGTGCGCAGTATACCGGTTCACAAACCCTAAAAGCATTGGAAATCTGTTTTCCTTTGGGGTTAGATCGAAAGCTTTTTCTTCCTAAAGACCTAAATGCAATTCGCAGGAAAAAAGTTTGAAAAAATTTTAAAGGAGCTGCCTGATACAACAATTTCAAAAAGCACAAAAGGGGCATAAGTGTTGATATTTCAATCCTTAATGCCTCTTTTTAATTTCTCAACTGTCGAAAATGAGATTATATCTCTTTGAATACAATACGTCAACATACAATACAATCGAGTAGGGGCTAACTTGTAGTCCCTCTCAGTCGAGTAAGTAAGAGGAATCTCTCCTCGTCTACCTGCCTAATTTGCTTGCATATGTTACGGTTACCTTTTGGACTTCGTGACGTGTAGTCCACCTATCCGCTACGCAAGCCTTGGTATTAGGTTTCTGTTCGTTAGGCTACGATTTTGCCATTGCTTCTTCTCGCCCACACCTCACGATGTGGATCTTGCAAGTTGCTATCGGGTTCACTGTCAGCTGCGCCCTTTGTGGACTTTCACCACAGACGAACGGCATGCCCATCATACCATGAAACACCCTCTATGCCATCACGGTTGGGAGGGTGCTTTGCTTTATTCGTCTAACATATTATCTATGTACTGTATAAATTCTGCACTTTTGGCTACACGTCCATTTCCTCCATGCTGTTTATATATTTCGTATACTCTATTTCGAATATTTTCAATTATGGTATCCGTTACAGAGTCCATATCTAAGTTCTTAATGTCAGCGGGAGTAATATTTTTCTTACCCAATGCATCTGCAATAACTGCATACAGTACATAATATAAAATATCACTTTTTTCTGCTGAAGAATAATCAGAACCGCTTCTTACGTTTTTCTGAATTTTTTTACCTAGTAAAGCTACTCTATAAAATACCTCTAGATCATTATTCTTTTCGTATAACTCGTTGTATGTTTTTTCGTCATTCAGCAATGTTGATGGTCTTGCTCGTGCATAGTCTGGCTTTTTCAGGAAAATTGTAATAAGGCATTGTGCAAGAAAAGATACCCCAACAATCTCCGCAGGCTTACGTCCCTGATTTTTATAATAATTTTTTCTCCTATCGTAAAATAATCCTCTACTCTTAAAATACATTTCAATTTGAAGATGTATAGGATCAGTCACACGCAATGTTGCTTTTGGAATATTTGTCTGATTATTTGTAGCAAAGATAATTTGATCTCTTGATTCTTCATTATCAGGAACAATTATCCTTAGCAATATGGAACGTTTTTCTGACTCTAGTGCTTCTCTATTTTCGGAAAAATAATTATATATCTCCATTGAAGTTTGTAATCCATTAACAATTTCAGGATTAACAATTTGTAACTCTCTGTTATTTACCAATGTAGCTTCGGATGCTAGTACTGTAACTCCATTATTTAACCACCAAAAATCATTATCATCGGCTCTATGCAATGTTTCGGATATACTACTGTTTACATTATTTTTTCCTTGATAATCACGCACATTAGAATCGAAAAAACTCTTTCTCACATCGCCTTCATCATTTACTATAAAGTTAAAATAGCTTTTCAAATCAACTAACGCAATATAATTTTTTTGATTTGGCGAAATTGGGATATCCGCAAATTTAAGATTCACTCTATTTTCTATCACCGCATTATACATATCAAACAGAGTATCAGAATCAACAAAAGTTACTTCAACAACTGCATTCGGGAATAATCCTTTTATGGTATCTTTCAGTTCTTCGGCCTGCTGAATTACATTAGGATGTAATTCTGATGCTAACGTTGCATAGTAAAATCTAAATTTCAACTTTACCCTGCTGGTTATCAAACGTGTATATGTATCTCTAAACGTAGTAAATGCTTCGAGAACATCGGCATTATACCTTGCCGTAAAATCAGTTGTTGTTTTTGATAAATCCAGAAGATTTCCAGAGATGGTTTTCCACTTCATCACAGCATCTTCTCCAAATGATGTGGTCTTCTTTGACTGGATAATTATCATTTCCAGAATGGAATCTTTTGTCGCAGATATATGTTCAACAACATCTGGCGTAATAAGTAAATTATTTAAAAATAAATAAATCGAATCGCATCCTCCATCCAATCCTTTTCCCACAATACCATTATCTACTTCATCGTCACTTAATCCTTGATTTTTCAATATTTGGCTTGCTGAAAAAAATTCAAAATAATCTGATATATTGCTATAGTTATCATTATTCTGAAATTCTTGTTCAATTAAATTTTCTAGTAATATTTGTGCATTCTTACTCATCTTTTATCCTCCACTTACATAGTAATTTTTCTGTTATCTATTCCACTGCCAAGTCTGTCCCTTAGTATCGAGTGGCTTGAACTGCGGTCAGCTCCGACAACAATTTCAGTGCCACAACCCACGATATCTAATCCACAGCCTAAACTCTACTGCATTTTTCCGACCATCCACTTTTTCTCCGGTCAGGCTAAAAAGTAGATATGTTTCCATACAAGAAAACCGAACTGTCCGCAAGGCTTCTCTGATGATACCAACCTTACAAAAAGCCCTAAAATACACCACTTTTCAGCCTTTATTTATCTTTTCTGGACATCAATACTACCGTCTCAACGGTATTCCCTTTGTCCCACAAAAGCTCCG
>ULRB01098192.1_pt1 | contig 13375 bp, 23 predicted proteins | sample 1955051 | NCBI WGS metagenome assembly ULRB01 (sample SAMEA4835671, study PRJEB28245) | human gut metagenome | biome: gut microbiome; material: fecal sample | place: Denmark | collected 2008 | reverse complement strand
AATGGTAAAGATGGCCTGAATGGTAAAGATGGCCTGAATGGCGAAAAAGGGGAAGGCATTCCAACAGGTGGTACAACAGGACAGTTTTTGAAAAAGAAAAGCAACACCGATTACGAATACGAGTGGGCTGATATTACTCCAACTGCATTTATTCCAAATAATGAAATTGATGATATCATGAAAGAGTAGGTGACAACATGGAACACATTACAATGCCGAGAGGGGACTTGCGAAATGTTCATTTTACCGTTCATGATGCAAACGATGCAGAGGTAAGTAAAGGATTTACTCAAATTACATTTACGGTAAAAGCAAATACATCGGCGAGAAAAATTATCATCCAGAAAAAGTTGACTGATGGAACGATAACTAAAGATGGAAATGTATATTCATTCTCAATCATGCCGGAAGATACAGACTACATTGATTTTGGTACTTATTATTATGACATTGAGCTTATCAGAGGTGACCAGATACATCAGACGTTTGTTGGTAAGCTGATTATCACGGAAGAAGTCACATTTGCATGTGATACCGAAAAAGGGGTGTAAAGCATGGATGATTACAAGATTATCATGCTTGCGGATGATGATCACTTAACCGTGAAATTGGATAGCGTTTCAGTTGTCGGAACAGATGATTATAATCAACTAACAAATATCCCTAAAATCAACAATGTTGAGGTAAAAGGAAGCAAAGCACTTACAGATTATGACATCGAGAGTGCAAGCAAAGCAAATAAAAAATTTGAAAATCTGAACAGAGAAATAAACATACATGAAAGCAATGCAGATATACACGTATCACGTACAGACAGGCTTAAATGGAACAGCGGTACGACGTATACTGTTAACGAAGGAAATCTGATTATAGGAGGTTAAAAATGGCAGACATTTCAGAAATCACATTACCTAGCGGAGCAACTTATGACATCAAAGATGCAACAGCAAGACATGACATTAGCATTCTAAAGGGCTCTGCAACAGGTGCTATGCATTATGCAGGAGTTACAACAACGGCACTTGCGAATGGCTCTAGCACATCACCGATTAAGATCAATAATGCAGATTATACGCCATCAAACGGTGACGTTGTAATTTACGAGTCGCTTGAATTTGTGTGGTCTACATCAGATAGTAAGTGGCATGAGTTTGGTAGTACAGGCAGTCTTAAAGGATTGGCATTCAAGGATTCTGCAAGTGCATCATATACACCGGCAGGTTCAGTTTCCGCACCGACTGTTTCGGTTGCTGTAAATACAGCGAGTGTCACGCCGATAAGTGGTGTAGGCACATTGCCAAGTTTCACGGCATCGGTTGCCAACGAGGTTTTAACACTTGGATTTTCAGCAGGGTCTTTGCCAACAAAAGGAACAGCGGTAACGGTTGCCACAGGTGTTAAGTCTGCTAGTGCATCCGCACCAGCGTTTACAGGCACAAGCGCAACGATAACATCAAAATAAAGGGGGTTGTTTAAATGGCTGATGTATCAATTATCAAGATTCCTAGCGGAGAAACATACACGTTTAAGGATCCCACAGCCAGAAATCATATAGGTAATAAAAGCAATCCACATGGAGTGACTAAAGCGCAAGTTGGGCTTGGCAATGTAGACAATACTGCTGATTCTAGCAAAGTTGTTAAAGGACTGAACGATTACAATAATGCAGGCAGTACCATTCAGATAGGCTTTGCCGGTACTGGACTTACAACAACAAAATACTTTGCCGCATATGATAACAGCAATGGGATAAAGATTAAAGATATTACACCATCAGTTGCAAAGAAAGTAATGAGTTTGGACAACGTTGCAAACTATGACCAATCAAAAGCAATCAAAAGCATTTCAAGGTCAGGAACGACATTTACAGCAACGGCACTAGACGGAACAACATTTACGTTCACTCAGCAGGATAACAATACAACATATGGAGTTGCGACATATAATGCAAATGGATTGATGTCTTCAGCTGATAAAACTAAATTGGATAGTCTGAGCGCAACAAGTGTATCGGCAATTCCCAATTCTGAAATCGATACGATAGTCGCTAGCTAAGGAGGAAAAAATGGCTGAATATTTAGATAAAAATGGACTTAGATACTTCTGGGGAAAGATAAAAACTAAAATGCCTGGGCCGCTTCAGGCTTACCCAGTTGGAAGTGTATACATAAGCATTAGCTCTAACTTTAATCCGAATACATCATTTGGTGGTACTTGGGAAAGATTTGGACAAGGCCGAACTTTAATCGGTGAAGGTACAGGCGATGATGGTAGTACAAGTATGTCCTTTACTGCCAATAGCACTGGTGGTGAGTATAAACATAAATTAACTGTTAATGAGATCCCTCCACATAGTCATAAATACTATTCACCAGTTGTTCAAAAAGTAACAGCTTCTAGTAGTGGTTCAACTTATGGAAATTATAATAAAAGCTATATTATAGAAACTGATCAGGCAGGTGGTAATGGTTACCATAACAATGTACAGCCTTATATCACTGTCTACTTTTGGAAAAGGACTGCATAGGTATGTCCTTTAATGAATACTACACGACATTTGAAGGCGGTAACAACGGCATAACAATATGCCGCCATACCTAGCAGTTAACATTTGGAAATGCACAGCATAAGGAGGAAAAAATGAAAGAAAATAAAAAATTAATCCTGAAAGACGGAATGACCCTAGATATCGAAGAATTTAGTACACTCGATGATGGCGTTTCATTGACTTTAATTGATATGGGATACCAAAAGACGGTAGATACCTTGACTCAAGATCAGGTGTCGGATGTTAAAATTTTAAACGAGTTAGGGGAAACAGTTCTTGCCGCAAAGGGATACAAGCTAAGCAACAATATTGTAGTGAACACTGACAAGAACACCACTAAAGTGACTCTTGAGGTCAAAGAAACAAGAGAAGCTGTAGTAGACGCAACAAAGGCGATTCAGATATTGCAGAACACCTCTGCACAGAATCAAGCAGACATTGATGCCATCAATGAAGCCATCGCTTCACTTGCAGAAATCGTAGGAGGAACAGCAGAATGATTAAATGGTATTTAAGACAAATTCAGATGGGAAGAATGACTCTTGATGAAGTGCCGCCAAGATGGCACGATGCTGTTGGAAAAGCGTTGGCACAGTTGTAGGATAAAAATACAGGCGCAACGAGCGCCTTTTTCATTAAGTATGTGAGGTTTAAACATGATAAAACTATTTGGAACAATAGACACAGATTTTTCAAGCAATGGCGATGCAGTCATTCAGCCATTCAAAGCAAAAGTTCATAAGGAAGATAACGGCAAATTTTATTTGAATGTTGAAGCGGACATTTCTTATGTTGACCTTTTGACAGCAAACAGGATTATCGTTGCAGATACTCCACAAGGTGCACAGGCTTTCCGCATTAAGAATCCAGAAAAAACAAAGAGTAAGATCACGATAAAGGCTCAGCACATATCGTATGATGCTCAAAACTATGTGATTGCAGACAGTTACGTGGTTGATAAAAATTGCAACGATGCGATGGACCATCTGAACAGCGCCACAGACAATCCTAGCCCATTTCAGACGTATTCTGATATTGCAATTGTAGATTCATATAGGTGCGTGAGAACATCGCTGTATGACGCTTTTAGCACGGTTCTAGAGCGTTGGGGTGGTCACTTTGTGCGTGACAATTACAGGTTTGCAATCATGAGCACTATCGGGCGTGATAATGGCGTGACGGTACGCTACAAAAAGAATCTGAAAGAAATGACATGTACGGCAAACTGGGATGATGTGGTCACAAAACTTATGCCAGTTGGAAAAGATGGATTGCTGTTGGATGAGGTATATCTTTACAGCAAGACACAGTATGATATTCCTTTTACAAAAGTGGTATCTTTCAACCAAAACGTTGACCAAGACCTATACAAGGATGCGGAAGGGCATCTTGATGAGACAGCATATAACAATGCACTTATTGAGGATTTGAGAAATCAGGGGCAGGCATATGTCGATGAAAACTGCGTGCCAAAAGTGAATTACACACTTAAGGCTAATCTTGAAAAGCTGACGGATATAGGCGATACCATCGAAGTCATTGACGAACCGATGGGTGTGGATATTACAACGCATGTTATTTCGTATGATTATGATTGCATTCTGGGCAAGTATACTGAACTTGAATTTGGAAATTTTCAACAAAAAGTTTCTGACCTTATGGGAACAGTAAGCTCAACAATTCAGCAGAGTGTAGAGCAGAACAATTCTGCTTTACAGGTTGTTTTTTCAGATGCAATTCAACATGCTCAGGAAACAATTCTAGGCATGCTTGGCAATTCTTATGTGGTGTATGAAGGCGATAAGATTCTTGTTGTTGATGCATTGCCGAAGGAAGAAGCGCACCACGTTATTATGATCAACAGTGGAGGTATTGCATTTTCAAGCACTGGAATCAATGGAGAATTTGAAAGTGCATGGACGATTGATAATGTGCTGAATATGCAACATATCAATGTTATAAATTTAGTTGCTGACATGATTAAAGGCGGAACATTGAAGCTCGGCTCTAATCTTAACCAGAATGGACAAATTGAAGTCTATGATGAAGCAAATAATCTGATTGCAAAGCTGGATAAAAACGGTCTGATTATGTACGGACTTGACGGTTCATATCTGGTGGTCAATAATTATGTAGGTTTTGCAGGATATGACAGAACAGGTGCCAAAACATTCTGGGTATCAGGAGACGAGTTCCACCAGAAAAAATCTGTCATCGAGGAAGAGATCACGTTGTGCAACAAGGCGAGATTTATTCCGATAACTGTAAAAGATGGCGATACTGTTACAAATGACGGCATCGGCATAGTGGGAGTGTAATATGGCTACATCAGGAACATTCAAAACATCAGCTTATGATGGTGCATGCTTACAGTTTGACTGGTCGTTAAAAAGCCAAAGCACCGTAAACAATCAGTCTGTCATTTTGTGGACTTTGAAGGGCGCAGGGATTAAGTCAGGCTATTGGTATATGGCAGGACCTTTCAAGTGTACTGTAAACGGCACTGTTGTTTATCAATCAAACACTAGAATTAAGTTATACACTGGAACGGTTGTGGCATCTGGAGAGCTTGCAATCGGTCACGATACCAACGGTGCAAAGAGTTTCAGCGCATATGCAGAATGTGCAATTTATACATCTGCTGTAAACTGCAAAGGTTCTGGAAGTTGGAGCCTTCCCGATATTGGCAGAGCATCACAGCCAAGTTTGAACACATGGCCTAACAATTCTCCAGACTTTAATATCGGCGATACCATTGTCGTGCATATGAACCGCAAGTCAACCGTGTTTACGCACACCGTTGTGTTGAAGTTGGGTTCATACAGCTATACAATCGGCACAGGTGTAACAGATAATATTACACTTGATACAGACAGGATTGCATCTAATCTTTATGCACAAATGCCAAACAGTAACGAAATGACTGGCGAAATTGTGGTCACAACGTATAGTGGAAGTACGGTTATAGGAACATCAAGCTGTGCCATTATTGCACATGTTGTAAATTCTAATCCGACATTTGATGTTTCGTATGAGGATTCAAATTCAAAAACCGTTGCAATCACTGGTGATAATCAGCACATTATCAGGAATAACTCGACACTAAAAATCAGCGTAAGCAATGCAAAGGCATTAAACAGTGCCACGTTAAAATCAATTATGGCGGTTGTAAATGGTAATGCTTATACAGGCACGTTAAACAGCTCTACAGGCACAATCAATGTCGGCGTGGTAAATGTATCATACGATACTGAAGTGACCGTTAAATTGACTGATTCTAGGGGAAATGTGGGACAGAAAAAGATCACGGTGCTTGTGTATGATTGGAACTTGCCAAGTGCGATTATCAAGCTTAATCGAAAGAGCAACTATTATTCAGAAAGCATCTTGAATGTCAATGCGAATTATTCATCAATAGGCGAAAAAAATGAAGTAACGATTAAGTACCGCACGAAGAAGGTTGCAAACAGCACATATAGCACGTATACAACAATTCAGAATAATGCTGATGCAAATTTTACGGCTGATAATGAGTATGAATGGAATGTACAGGTTAATATCGCAGACAAGCTAGGTAATACAACCTACAATCTGATTCTTCCGAAGGGGATTCCGGTCGCATATGTTGACATCAAGAAATACAGCTTTGGTGTGAATTGCTTTCCGAAGCACGACAAAAGCTTTGAAGTCAATGGTGTATGCCTTAGTGGTAATGTGCTTTACAACAGTGCAAGTGGAACAGCAGGAACTGTCACATTGTCAGACAGTGCGGAAAATTATACGTATCTTGAAATCTTCTACAGATCGTCTGGTGATAATGCTTGTGGCAGCGTTAAGGTATTCAGCCCGAACGGAAAACTTGTGCATTTAGGCACGATTCACTATATTGCCGATTATGACTATGCAAAGTTTGCTCTTGTGAATGTGTCTGGCTCAATGATCACATTCAGTCAGAATTACCAAATAATTCTGAAAAACAACGGCTCAGAATATTCGGCAGAAAATGCAATTTTTATAACGAGAGTGGTTGGCTATTAAATTAAATCATGGTATACTGTGAGTGCAGTGTTTTCATGTTCACTGTATCCTTTCTCAGCCTGTCGGAGATTTTCGACGGGCTGTTTTTTTATGCATAAATTTCTATACTAACTTGTCATAGCCTACAGGTTAACATATCTTAGTAAAGAAAAAAATCACCGTTTGCATTCGGTGATTGATTGATGTATATTATAGGTGTGGTTTTGTTGACATTGGGCATAAATTCTCCTAGTAAAGGGCAGGCAGAAATGCTTGCTTTTTACTTGAAAAATACTTCTATTCCATCAGGTGAAACGTGGACAGAATCAAGGACATTGCGCCACAGTGTGCGCTTGTTCTCACGTGTTAAGTTGTCATATATTGAGCGCCAACCGCTGTTCAAAAATTGGTTAAGATGATCGGTGCTTTTAGGTTTGAAAGATTCAAGCCTTTTTATTTTGTCTTCTGTCTCAGCGTACAGACGCTCATAAGTGCTTACAGGCATTCGTTTCTTGATGAAAATATAATTCAGATTATCAAGCTCTTTTCTTAGTTCTTTCAATTCCTTTTCGGTTGTGTCTTTTGTTTCAGATGTGATGCTTGATATTGTGGCTATATGATCGTTAAGAAGGTTATCAAGATTAGACAGCAGATATTTCTCCGTTGCCAGTTCAGCATAGTGTTTTTTGTGTGTGCAGGTATGCACTGAATGGGCATTGTTGCATCTATAATAATAATATCGCTTGCCACCTTTTGGATGGCTCACTCCAACCAGTTTAGAACGGCATTCTGGGCATCTTAACAGTCCAGTGAATAAATATGTATGCCGTTGTATTCCAGTGCGTATATTTGCCTGTAATGCGGTCTGAACGTCATTGTATGTTTCTTTCGTGATGTATGGCTCGGCGTAGTTGGAGTTTCCACGGTATGATCCGGCATAAAATTCATTCTTTAATATGTGCATATATGACATGTAAGGTCGAGACAGTCCGTATTTCTTGTTGACGTATTCGACGGTGTAATGGACTGATTGATGCAGGAGAAATGATGCGAAAATATCTTTCACGATTGGAGCTTTTGATTCATCAATCACAATGCGTTTATTGCCGTTTTCCGTGGCAATTCTGTAACCAAAAGGAACGTTGCCAGTGATAGGTTGACCTTGTGCAATCTTGTACTCAAATACGGCTTTGATACGTTCAGAGCCTTTTTTTAATTCATGTTCTGCAAGGTTGACTTTAAGGTTGAACATGAACAAGCCGTTTGCGGTGGACGTGTTTATGTCGTCCTCACAAATGGAAATCATGGCCACATTGTTCTGTTGGAGCAATTCGAGCATTTTGTTTGCTTCAAGCACGTTACGTGACAGACGGTCAAGACGAGTAAAGGCTATTGCATCAAGATCACGAAGGTTTGACAGCATGGATTGAAGCTGCGGACGTTTCATATTGCTTGCTGAGAATCCTTCGTCAATATAGATATGTATTAGGTCATGATCGTTGTCGTTGCACCATTGCGTTATTTCTTCAGTCTGTGCCTGTATTGAGTATCCATATTTCTTTTGTTCATCAGTGGAAACACGAGCGTATCCTGCCACTCGCAGATTTTTTCTCATAAAAATACCTCCGCTTGTTTGAAAATAAAAAAAGCAGTCCATACTAGCCGATGAGGGGCGGTGAAAATATGGACGCAGAAAAAATATATTCGTTGCTGTTTAGTCTTTATGCTGAACAGGAAAATCTTAAAATTGATTATGAGTTAGACAACTCTTTTTTTTCGACAGATGGTTTCAATCAGAAACATTCTTGCTGTCGAGGTACAGTTTCATTATCTTCAGATACAACTCATCTTTCTCAGCTTCAGGAAGATCGTGAAACAGAGACTCGATGCGCAGTGTGAGGTCTGTCGCTTCATCGTAGCTTGACGTATCAATGCCAAAGTAAGATATATCAATACCGTAAACCTCACAAAAACGTTTCAGCGTTGAAAGAGTTAAGGAGCGTTTTCCAGATTCAATATTTGATATGGCAGGGCGAGAAAGTCCGACCATTTCAGCAAGCTCAGACTGTTTAAGATCACGGGAGTTGCGTAGTTCCTTTAGTTTCCTTCCTATTGCTTTATTGTTGATCATTATTTTTACACCACCTAAAAAAGTTTATATTTCGATGATAACACACCGTAGCTATTTGAAACAACAACAAATAATCAAAAAAAGATGAAAAGTAGTTGCAATTTGATTACATGGGTATATGATGTAGGCAAGAAAGGGGGCACGAAATGAAAAGAGCAGAACTTAAAGCATTCAGAATTAAAAAGGGATATACTCAGAAAGATGTAGCAGAAATGCTTGGGGTATCGACTAGCCATTATGCTTGTATTGAGCAGGGAACGCACAATCCTTCTACAAAGCTTGTAAAAGTGTTCTGCAAAGTATTTGGTAAGGAAAATGCGAGTTTAATAATTGGGAGCTGAAAACATGTTAGAAATCGTAGCAGAAATTGTAAAAAGCGGTAATGCAGAAGAATTAAGAGCAATTATTGAACAGTATGAAATGGATGTTTCAAAAAGAAAGGAAAACAAGAAAAATGATAGGATTTGAAAACATTAAAGCAGAAGTCGCAGTAGACTTGATTGAGCTGGTAAATCAGCTGAGAGGACTTGAAAAGTCTGCACAGGTAAATTATTCCGTGCAGAATCGAAAGACAGGCGAGTGGGTTAAGAAGGAATTTAATTATGTACCACTTGATAACATTTTAAACAAAATCAAGGAAAATAAACACTTTGCGTTATTACAACCCATTGGGGTTGATGAGAATGGCATAAATGGTGTTCGATGTATTCTTGTTCACGAGAGTGGACACGTATTTGAAACAAACACTTATCCGTTTGCAGTTAAGGAAGGTGCAAAGCTTCAGGATGAGGGAGCAGAGATCACATATCGAAAACGTTACTCATTAGGTGCATTCCTTGGCATGGCAACTGAAGAAGATACAGACGGAAATGATGATGAAGCAACGAACAGCACGGAGCGCAAGGCATCACCGAGACAGATTGAAGTGTTGAGCAAGAACTATACAGGCGAGAATCTTGAAAAGCTGCTAAAGATGAACAAGATTGAAAAGCTGGAAGATATGCCAATGTCGAAGGCAAGTGAATTAATTGGGAAGATTATGAAGCAAAGAAAGGCGGACAATCATGAATAGTTACGTACAATTTGTAGTATGTCAGCACACTGGCGACACAAAAAAATACCTGTTCTATGCACCGTTTTATGCAACCATCAAGAGCGGTGACGAAGTGTTAGTTGATACGCAGCACGGAGAAAGAAGAGCAACCGTGCTTACAGTTTGCAGTTCAACTTGTGATGATGTGGAAAATATATTGCGTGTTCTTGCAGGTGCAGAAGACAAGCCACTCAAAAGAGTTATCGGCAAATATCAATTCGATAAATTTAAATACAGTGAGGATGAAAACAATGGCTAATATTATTGAAAGAACAGGCTCAGACGTTACTTTTTCTAAAGAAGTATGTGAGAGAATCATCAGTCTTGAAAAACAGGCAAAAGAAATCAAGAAACAGCAGGACAGCATGAAAGCTGAAATTCTTGATGCTATGCAGAAGTACGGCGTATTAAAGCTCGACAACGAGTTTCTGAAGATCGCATTTGTTCCAGAACATGACGCAGAAAGGTTTGACAGCAAGAAATTCAAGGAAGAAAATCCTGACGTATACGACTTGTATGCCAAAATCTCAAAAGTGAAACCGTCCATCCGCATCACGGTCAAATAATGGAAACATTCAGCATTAAAGGCGGTACGCTTGAATATTTTGATGAAACGCATACATATCTGTATGATGGGCTTATGTTGCCAAGTGTCTCGCAGATTCTTGGTGCGAAGTTTAGAAACGAATATGCAAGCGTGCCTACTGCCGTGTTGAATAATGCGGCTAAAAGAGGTACGGCAGTACATAAAGCAATCGAAAACTACAACAATTCAGGCTATGATGATGGAAGTGAAGCAGTGCGGAACTTTAAATTTTTGCAGAAGCAATACGGATTCGAGGTTCTTGACAGTGAACTTCCGCTTGTGATTTTCAAGGACGATATGCCGATTGCATGCGGAAGGTTGGACATGACAATGCTGATGGATGGCGAAACTGGCATTGCGGACATTAAAACCGTCAGTGCATTAAACAAGGAAAAGATCGCATATCAGTTGAATTTATACCGCATCGGATTGATGCAAAGCTATGGAGTTGATGCACAATTCTTGAAGATTATACATCTTAGGGATGGCATCAGAAAAGTTATTGACAGTCCTGTGAATGAGGACATGACGTGGGAATTAATTGACAAATTTTTGGAGGAAAACGAAAAATGAACAATGTTAGTTTGATTGGAAGATTGACTAAGGATGTGCAGGAGCGCAGAACGCAGAACGGGACAGCAGTTGTATCATTCACATTGGCAGTTGACAGGAGAAAAAAGGAAGACGGCGCAGACTTCATTCCTTGTATTGCGTGGGACAAAGCAGCCGAGACAATCGCAAAATATGTTCATAAAGGTGACTTGTTTGGAGTGACTGGATATATCCAGACAAGAAACTATGAGAAGGATGGCAGAATGAATTATGTTACAGAAGTAGTCACGACAAGCTTTCAGTTCTTGGAACGTAAGCGTGAAATGCAATATGATGGCCCTAGCGGTCAAAATAATAGCAATCTTGATAATGGTTGGGGGAATAGAGGATTCGACATGGATTCGTCTGATTTGCCATTCTAGGCGGTAATAGCAATGATAGGAAATGCAAAAGCTATCATCCAGTGGTTGTTCGACCAGCAGGACGCAGAAAAGCTGTACGAGATAAAAGAGAAGAAATCGAAAAGATCACTCACAGCAAATGCGTACTACTGGTCTTTACTCAACCAGTTAGCAAGCGTTATGAGGTTTAGCAGTGAAGAAGTACATTTCATGATGCTCAAGCGATACAGCTTGTGTGAGGTTGTGTCTGTCAGGTCTGACATAAATGTCGATGGCTATTTTCGGTATTATGAAGCAATCGGGCAAAGTGATCTTGAAGGCAAAGAGTTCACACATTACAAGATTTACAAAGGCAGTTCGGATATGGATTCAAAAGAGTTCTCCATCCTTCTGGATGGATTGATAAGAGATTGTGAAGAACAGGGCATCCCTGTACTTACACCGGATGAGGTTGAAAAACTTAAGTATATAGAAATGAGGAAAAGCAAATAAATATTTACGTTGAAACAGGTGCATACGCGCCAAATAGGGCACACAAAACTGATGCAGGATTGGATATAAAAGCACGTGATAATCAGATTGTAAAGGCACACGGAGGGGCTTTGTTGCATACTGGATTACATGTGCAGTTGCCACATGGAACGGCAGGGCTGTTGGTTTCTAAAAGTGGTTTGAACGTCAATCACGGCATTACATCAACAGGATTGATTGATGAAGGATATACGGGTGAAATTATGGTGAAGTTGTATAATCATTCTGATGGAAATTATCTGGTTCATGCTGGTGATAAAATCTCACAGTTGGTTGTTATTCCAGTGCTTTATGAGGATATTCACTTCGTGGATTCATTGGATGAAAATACCGAGCGTGGTGATAAAGGTTTCGGCAGTACGGGAATTTAGATGATGATGAATAAAGAGTTCTGCATTATGCATGAAGGCATGTTCTTCACGAAGGAACACTGCTACAGATATTATTCAGAGCGGTTATCTGGTACGGCAAGACATGAAATTTTTTTTGGCACTGCCAACCGCAAAAAGTCAATCAAATACGGATTAGTGGTTTTCATCAGGCATGAAGATCACAACATGTCTGAGTATGGCGTGCATTGCAATAAGGGCCACGAGTTCGACATGTACCTGAAAAAGCTGGGACAGAAAAGAGCGATGGAAGAGTATGGATGGACTACAAGCGAGTTCATTGACATTTTTGGGAAAAACTATCTGTGAGGTGACTTATTTGTACAGCAAGTATCACAACACGAAGACGGTTGCTAATGGAATCAAGTTTGACTCAAAGCTTGAAGCTGAACGGTATGCACAGCTAAAGATTCTGGAACGTGCAGGGGTTATTCGTGATTTGGAACTACAACCTGAGTATGAACTTATACCATCATTCAAAAAGAATGGCAAAGCATGGCGTAAAACCGTGTATAAAGCCGATTTTAGGTACATCTTGTGTGATGGTGATAGAATTATCATCGAAGATGTGAAAGGCTCTACAGCGGTAATTACTGACATATTTCGGTTAAAGCAAAAACTGTTCGAATACAAATATCCAGAGTACACAATCAGCATCGTTACGAGTAAAGACATCAATAAGTTTCAAATAGAAACGAAAGTCGGCAAAATGTTTTGACTTAATCACAATGTGATGATAAAATTAAAGAGTAGAAAAAAAGCTACACCACCTGTTCAGTAACCGCCATTGCTGAATAGCAGTGAATGAAACTGAATAGGTACATGAACCGTATTGCATTAGGTTGGCGGACTTAATGTGATGCGGTTTTCTGTTATTAGAAAGGCAATAACATGACAAATTGTGAAGCAGAAAAGAAAGGAAGCAAAAACATGAGCAAAGTAAAAGACGAGAACTATATCAGCATATCTGGTTGGATGGTTACAAGGCTAGGACTGAAAGGGAACGAGCTTCTTGTGTATGCAATTATATATGGATTCTCACAAGATGATGATACAAGGTTCACAGGCAGTCTACAGTATCTTGCAGATTGGACAAATTCAACAAAGCAAAGCTGTATAAAATGCCT
>ULRB01053617.1_pt1 | contig 13382 bp, 10 predicted proteins | sample 1955051 | NCBI WGS metagenome assembly ULRB01 (sample SAMEA4835671, study PRJEB28245) | human gut metagenome | biome: gut microbiome; material: fecal sample | place: Denmark | collected 2008 | reverse complement strand
TAGCCGCTCCAACACATTCCTATGGCGGTGAAAACGGCTATGGCGTTGCCGTCAATCCAGCCTTGCGACATGAAGTTGGGAACGAGTCCGAGGGCGGCGCCAACAGCTCCGAGGGCTGTAATGGGGAATGCAATCAGATGCGGGTCGCCGAAGCCGAAGAGCACTTCAAACACTATGTTGATTTTCTCGGCAAGCCACGGCAGCAGTTTCACGCCTTCGTAAGCGGCTCCGGTATATTCGCCGGTGGCTGAGGCGCCAAAAGTGAGTATCATTACCAGGGTGGAAATGATGAGCACGCCGGGTATGATGGCGATTCCGACGTCTACACCCGAGCGACCGCCGTCGAGCAGGGCATTGAGGGTGCGGATAAAGGTTGACTTCGAGGTCTCCCTCTGTTCCTCCTTCATGATTTCGTCGGCTTCTGCCACTACCTCATCGCGGAATTTGGGATAAGCCTTAATCACAAAACGCTGCATGAGCCGTGTGGAGACGATACAGCCGCAGAAAGCGCCGAAAAGACCTATTACAGGCTCAAAGAAGTAGCCCTGCCCTATCATGAAAACAATCACGAGAAGTCCCATGCCGAAAGCGGTTCCGAAATTGGTCAGCGAGATGAACTGATATTTCTTGAAGTACTGGCTGAAGCGTTTGTCGCGCGACAGGGAGATGATGGCCGGGTTATCGCTCAGGAATGTCATGACGGCGCCCAACGACGCCACGCCGGGAAGATTGAACAGCGGTCGCATTAGGGGCCGAAGCATCTTTTCAAGCAACTTCACAACGCCAAACTCCACAAACAGGCGGCCTATGGCGCCGGTGATAACGCAAATGCCCATAAGATAGAACACTGTATTGAGCAACAGGTCGTGAGCCGTGTGCATTATGGTATTCAGCATTTGCGACACTCCCATCACCGAGCCTATATAGTAGAACAGCGCACCCACACAGAGCAGGCAAGGGATGCCCTGAGGTATGTATTTGGTTATCTTGGAGAACCACGTCTTCGTCTCTTTGACTTCCTCCTCAACTGCCTCTTCAATATTTTCTTCAACAGCCTCTACGGGATTGACATCGGCCACGGCTTCCTGACCCTCTTGTTCCATAACCTCTTCAAGCCGGGGGTCTTCAATCATCTCTTCTTTTTCTTTCATGTGATTAACCTGATTATTTTCTCACTTTCAATACGTTCATATACCATGTGATGCCGAAATCGAGCAACACGGTTTTGTTCTGCATCACATTATCCGGATTGGCGTTTTTGCCCCATGAATAGAAGCAATTGGCATGGATTCTGAGACTTGTCTTTTTCTTCTTCAGCGGATAGAACTCCATGCCGGCGCCCACCATATTCAGTTCAGTATTATTCGCCACCACAAAGTCGGCATCAGTGCCGCTTTTGTTGACGTCGTATGTATATTTGGCAAAAATATTCCAGCTTTCGGTCGGTTTATAGGCCACTTCTGCCATCACCGAGCAATCCTTAAAGAAGAAAGTCTGGTGAGCGGCAGCCCTGTTCATCAGGTCGAGCTCAATTGACACGGGATTCAGGTCGAACTTGTTGCCCAGGGAAATGTAGTTGATGTAACGCCCGTCGAAACACTCAATCATGTTGGCCGACCATAAGGTATGATAAAAGCCATGATTGCCTGTCCAGAAGAGGTTGAAGGCGTACATATCGCGGTTGTCGGAGGTGTAAAACGGGCTTTGGGTAACCTGAAATTTCAGTTGGTCATTTTTGGTGATGTCATAACCCACCGACACGCCCAGATCGTAGCAGGGTATGTTGTTCCAGAACACGCTGCAGCCGAAAAGATTTATGGGAGCGCGGTCATATTCCCATCCGCCAATTGCCACCACCTCTTTACCGGCCGAGAACATCCAGCGTTTAAGCTGATAACGCAGATATACCCAGTCTGTAGCATCGAAGAATTGTGAGTCCTTGGTGTATTTATTGAGTCGCTGACGCCATGAATAGGTCAGTCCCGGAACGATTGTGCCGTCAAACTGCAAGTCGATATACTTACCCTCGAAGCCTGAGTTCGATTTAATATTCTTGGAATCCTGCCAGTTGCGCTGATAATCCACCCTGGCGTCGAAACGCATATTGAGAATCTCCGTGGGGTCATATTCATGCAGCGTCTCGCCTCTCGATTGCACCGCCGGCGCCGGTATTGCCTCTGCTGATGAGGTCTGCGATGACGCAGGCAAGGTTATCAAAGCTGAGCTTTCCGTTTTGTTGGCCGACGCCGAAGAAGCGGCAGAAGCATCCGGTTCTGCAGCCATTATGGATATAGTTGCGGGCAGCAACGACATGGCAAGCGCCACTGCCTTCAGAGTTCGTTTCACGTGTAGATTTGTTAAGGTTACAATTCGCCGCCGGCTCTTTGAGACCGAGTTCCTGAGCCGACTCGTTAAATCGGTGTGCAAAGTTAGCAAAATTCCCTTAATCAGTCCGTATATATTTTTCAAAACTTTCTCCTCAGCCTTTTGCTCCGGGATAAGCACCCCTTCTTCACCGCGTTGCTATGCCGACTCGCAGGGCGATAACTCAAGTGCTCCATGACCACAAACTTTATTACTTTTTGCAGGTTATATAAGAAAGTAAAATCAGAAAATGAACATTCCTCAGAAAGAGCTTGACCAGCTGTCGCCCTTTGTAAGGAGACTTTTCTTACACTGGGATGACTTTCTGCACTCTCAGGTGAGATTCAACATGCCCGACAGCAGTATTCACTCGGTGAATCATTGCGAGCGTGTGTTGCTGTTTGCCCTCATCATAGGAAAAAAATTTTCGGCGATGATGAGGAGGCTCTTGAAATACTTGCTCACGCTGCTGTCTTCCATGATACAAGGCGACAGGATGACCTGCTCGATACCGGCCACGGCGCAAGGGCAGCTTTATACTATGAGCAATTCTGCAAAGAGCATCCCCAAATGACATATCATCCTGAAACAGTGTATCTGATGCGTTATCACGACCTTGACGACTCAAAAGGCGTTGAGGCCATACGCAAGGCCTTCGGCAAAGATGCCGACAGGGTGGTGCGTCTGTATGAGATTTTCAAGGACGCCGATGCCCTCGACCGCTGGCGGCTTGGTCCCGACGGGCTTGACCCGAAATATCTCCGCACAGCACCGGCCAAAACCATGCCGGCATACTCACACCGCATCTTCATAAAATCAAGTTCACAAGCAAAATAATGCGCCAGATTATTACATATTTCACCGACGATGATCTGTATAAGTTCACCATGTGCTGTGCGGTGATAAAAAACTTTCCGCGCACTCAGGTCAAGTACAGGTTCAACGACCGCAACAATACGGTTTATCCGGCCGGTTTTGCCGAGGAACTGCGACGGCAGATAAAGATGCTGGAATCGGTTGTAATCACCGATGAGGAGATTGCCTTTATGCGTCGCCGCTGCAGCTATATCCCGGCTTGGTTCTACAGTTACCTCAAGGGCTTCCGCTACGACAGCCGTTGGGTGACAGTGAATCAGGATGAAGAGGGGCATCTCGACATAGTCTTCGAAGGCTGTTGGAGCAATACTATATTTCTTGAAGTCAAAGTGCTGGCCATCATCTCTGAATTATATTACATAATGACAGGTCAGGATGCTTCGTTTGACTATGAGTGCTATTATGCCAAGTCATACGCTAAGGCACGCAGGCTGATTGAGGCAGGCTGCACATTCAGCGATTTCGGCACACGGCGCCGCGCATCTTTCAAGGCTCAGGATACGGTAATCAGAGCGATGAAGGAGTGCCGGAACAACATATCGGCTCCGGGCAGTTTTACGGGCACGAGTAATGTCTATTTCGCCATGAAATATGATTTGGTGCCCATTGGCACCATGGCTCATGAACTGATTTGTGCCATTGCCGGAATGTATGGTCCGCAGATGGCTAACAACATTGCCATGAAAATATGGGCCAACACTTACAGAGGCGCTCTGGGAACGTTCCTTTACGACACTTACGGCTGGCGTATCTTCAGTTTGAATTTCTCTGAAGACTATGCCAACATGTTCAAAGGTCTGCGCATTGACAGCGGCGACAATTTTCACGAGCTGGATCTCATCACCAAAAAATACCGCAGTTTGCATATTGACCCGCGCACCAAGCAGATTGTGTTCAGCAACGGCATGGATGTTGACAGAGCCATCGAGATACAGAAGTATGCGCACAACAAGTGCATACCTTCCTTCGGCATTGGCACACACTTCACCAACGATTTCACCGGCGTCAAACCAATGAATATAGTCATCAAACTCATAGCAGTGAAAATCACAGAGTCGTGGCCCTTCTACTGCGACACCTGCAAGCTGAGTGAGGAATCCGGCAAATACTCAGGCAACAAAGCCACCGTAAACCGCTTCCTTGAACTCCTTCATCTCAAAGAATAGCTGATTATTTTTTCGGTCTGCCGCCGAGAACGAATCCTATGGTAAGGCTGAAATTGTTGTAACCTTTGCGGCTGATATTGAACTGTGCCATCAGCCGGATATGGTATAACAACTCCACTCCCACACGAGGTGCGAACAACATTGATGTGCCTTCAGAGGGGAAATATTTATCGCCAACCACATCATTAAATGCCACACCCCAGGCAGCTCCCACAAATGGATTGATTTTTGTACCCTGGCGGAAATTGTAATCACCCGTCAGCGCAAGAGCCAATGTGCGGTTACTTTGCCAGCGGTCGCCGCCATCGTTAAACAAATGTTCGTAGTCACGGCGTGCGGTTGAAAGGTCTAACATGAGGCCGCAATCCCACGGGGTACCCCTGAAATTATAACGACCTTCTATGCCGAGAGAGGCACTCAGTTTCGCCTTACCGTCGTGATAGCCTCCGAGGGGCGTTGTCATACCGACCCTAACTTCACCCTCCATCATCTGCACGATAGGTGTCTTAGCACCCACATTCAAGAAAAAGCAAACGATGAACGAAGCAAACAGTATTATTCTTTTCATGCGATAGCAATTGTTGATTCTTCAGTGTATTTTTCTTCTAAAAAGCTATTTGTGAATAGGCATCTTCCATAAGAACCGGGAGACCGTTTTTCGCCTACAATCGAAGCTTCATGTTGCAAACTGAAACCATGGCTATTAACCATTCTACCGATTGAATAGAGATACGAATAATTCACGCAAACGGTAATGCACAATTGGGCTTTTCGATCAGACGGCAAACACGGTGTTTGTGTCTGTAACGTGACTACGCATTCCGCATCCTTGATGAAAAATTCGTGCAGATTTACCCTTGAGAACCGGTGAGGAATTGGTTGTCATTGCCATAACAAAGCTTATTTCAGAGAGTAAAGTTACAACTTCAGAACGTCATTACCAAGTATACCACTATTTTAAGGATTAAAAGCTTTTATATTCATCGGACGCTTACAAAAAGAATTCTCCAAAATATGTTTTTTTAAGTACCGATTATTGCGAACAGAGATAAAAAGTTGTTTGATTATAAGCTATCAAATGTACTACTTCAACGTTGCTGTTCAATCACATTTTGCCACAGTAAAATATCCGAGACACAAGCTGAATCTCGCTTAAAATTCGTACCTTTGCATTTTAATAAAGATGAAAATGACAAAGGAAGAGTTGCTTAACAGACTTAAAGATATAGAATGGGACGACTTCGAGGTTAAAGAGGCTTCAGGCGGTCTACCTAAATCCATGTGGGAAACAGTAAGTGCGTTCTCAAATACAGCGGGAGGTTGGATTATTCTCGGCGTGAAAGAAAAACGAGATGAAATCGGCTCTACATATCTATAAAAGGAGTCCCAAATGCTGAGAAACTGGAGCAGGAAATCATAAGTACTTTGCGTTCTCGCACAAAATTCAATGCCATTATATCAGGAAAAGCAAAACAATATAACATTGACGATAAGAAAATCCTCGCTTTTGAGATCCCATTATCACCTCATAGACCGGTAGCGTTAAAAAGCTCAGGTGATGTGTATATAAGAACAGGAAGCGGCGATGTTCTTGCGTCTGATTTAGAAATAGATGCAATAGCCCGTGATTGTGCATTTGGCTCAAAATCTGAAATGGAAGTGCCATTTTCAAGTTTTGAAGATGTAAACTTAGCATCCATTGCATCATATCGCAGTTATCTACGTGATTACAATAGGCCTCTTTCTTATTCCAATTTAGATGATAGAGATTTCTGTTCAAAACTGAATATTGTACTTGCCTCCGGTAAACTATCTTATGGGAGTTTACTGATGTTTGGGAAACGAGACTCAGTTCTTAAAGCAATTCCTAACTTTTGGATTGACTATATAGAAATTCCCGGTCAATCTTACGGAGATGCGATGCAAAGATATAATTATCGTATGCCGGAACAAGATAATATATGGGAAGCTTTTCAGTTGATAATGAGTAGACTTCGCAATTTTGTAGAAGCGCCTTATGTTGAGGGGCCTGATATTTTTGGGACAGAGGATAATTCTCAATTATTTTGTCTACGAGAGGGGGGCGTAAACTTTTGTGCTCATACGGATTATTTTGCAGCAGCCCATCCCACACTGCGAGTTTTCTCAGACAGAATCACCATGCAAAATCCTGGGAGATTCATACTTGATGCTGATGCGTTCAGGAGCCGCATATTGTCAATGCCCCGGAATCCGAGCATCATTAAGTTTTTTCGTTATCCTAAACTTGCTGAAAATGCCGTGTATGGAATTGATAAAATATTTCGGTGGGAAGAATTGACAGGGAAAAACCGTTACCTTTCAGAGCGACCTCCTTGTGTCAACCGTGGAATACCCACTTGCCAACTCGATTTCTCGAAAAGCCGGCGAGAATAATGGCGAGAATAATGACGCGAATAAAACTATCCTCACCGCTATTCGAGAGAACGTCTATATAACTCAGCCCAAATTGGCACAACTTTCAGGATTCTCACTGAGAAAAGTCAATCGTATTATCGCCGCTCTTAGACAAGCCGGTAAAATAAAGCGCATAGGCAAGACCAAGGGCGGTCATTGGGAAATCATTGGATAATGGCAAAAGGCCGCTTTACAAAAGGAGAAAGGGAATCGAATTAGATACCCCCCTAAGAGAATATAGTTATTGATGTCTTGAGAGAGGTTAGTTCAACAAAATGGCATTAAAGTAAAAAGACAAGGACAGGCGAATTGCACCCCAAAAGCCTTTATCAGACCTTTAGGGTGCAGTAGGGGAAGTAGGTAATGGGGGGATTGGTTAGATGAAGAGGTTGACGTCGGCTTTTACGGCGCGTTCCATGTAAGTGGCTACGCCGCCGATGGTTACGTTGTCGAGCAATTCTTCTTTGCTGACGCCCATGACGTCCATTGACATCTGGCAGGCTATGAACTCTACGCCGTTGTCTATGGCCTGCTGGCGAAGGGTTTCGAGCGAGTCTATGCCTTTCTTGCGCATGATATGGCGCATCATCCGGCTTCCGATTCCGGCCATGTGCATCTTCGACAGTTTGAGCTTACGCGAACTTGAAGGCAGCATCATGCCAAACATTCGTCCGAAGATGTCTTTCTCAACTTTGGGTTTGCGCTCTTTCTTGATTGCATTGAGACCCCAGAATGTGAAGAACATGGTAACCTTTTGCCCGGTTGCGGCTGCGCCGTTGGCGAGGACAAAGGTGGCGAGCACCTTGTCGAGGTCATCGCTGAACACAATGAATGTCTTGCCCTGCTCAGCCGGCACGGATGCTGCGGCCTGAGGAGCGGGAGATGACTTCTCCACAATTACCTTATACACCCCTTTCTCCGAGCCGGTGCCAATGAAGCGGTTGCCGGTGGTGCGGCACCAAGCCTCAGCGTCGCGGGGGAAGGCTTTGTCGGTTGCGGTAATTTCCAGCTGCTCTCCGTCGGCAAGCTGTTCCATACTCTTGCGCAATTTCATAATCGGACCGGGACACTGAATGCCGCAAGCATCCACTTTCAGGGTCTTTGTGGCCGATGCGGTTTTGGCGGGAAGGGAAGCCTGCGGCTGCCGGTTAGCCGACGGAATGTCAGAAGTCGGCGTTTCAACAGGCTTTACAGCCACTTTATAGGTTCTGAGGCCACCTATGAGGTTACGCACATCCGTAAAGCCATTCTCTCTGAGGATGTTTGAGGCAAGATAGCCGCGCAATCCCACACCGCAGAAGAGGCAAATGGGCTTGTTATGAGGAATCTCGCCTAATCGCGAACGCAGGTCGTCAAGGGGTATGTTGACGGCGCCCTTAATGCTGCCGAGGGCAAATTCGTCGGCTGTGCGCACATCTATCAGAAAAATGGAGTCAGGGTCAGTCTGCTTAAGTTCGCGCCAGTAGAGAGGTTTCATTTTGCCCGATAGGATATTGCCTGCCACGTAACCTGACACGGCAACCGGGTCTTTGGCCGACGAGAACGGGGGTGCGTAGGCATGTTCCAGCGCCATAAGGTCGTATACAGTGCCTTTATGCTTTATCACAAGCGCGTATTCGTCGATTCGTTTGTCGACGCCTTCATAGCCCACAATCTGCGCACCGTAAAGACGCCCGTCGGCAGGCGAGAAGGTAATCTTAATATCTAACGGCAGCGAGCCGGGATAATAGCCGGCATGAGAGCCGGGATGGATTGTGGCCGAGAGATACGGCATGCCGAACTGTTTGAGACGCTTGGCCGGCAGACCGGTAGCGGCAACGGTGAGGTCGAAAACTTTGGCTATGGACGTGCCTATGGAGCCTTCATATCTGACACTGTTGCCGAACACCATGTTATCAGCCACTATACGCGCCTGACGGTTGGCCGGACCTGCCAGAAAGTTGGGCCACGGTTTGCCGGTGAGCGGATGCGGATATTCTATGGCATCGCCCACGGCATAGATGTCGGAGTTGGAAGTCTGGAGAAATTCATTTACCTTTATGCCGCGCATCTCACCAAGCTCCAGACCTGCTTCCGAGGCAAGACGCGTTTCGGCTCGAACGCCTATAGAGAGCAACACGAGGTCAGCCTCCACCGAAATGCCCGATTTGAAATTCACCGTCAGGGAGTCGCCCTTCTTCTCGAAGCCCGATACGGCCTGACCCAGATAGAGCTTTACGCCCTTTTCCTGCAGATGTTCATGCACTATGGCAGCCATGGAATAATCAATAGGCGCCATCACCTGGTCAGCCATCTCAACAACGCTCACCTCAGCGCCTGCGTGATGCAGGTTTTCGGCCATTTCCAGACCGATGAATCCGCCGCCTACAATCACAGCGCGTTTAATGGCGTGGCTCTGCATATAATTCTTGATACGGTCTGTATCAGCCACATTGCGCAGGGTGAAAATGCCCTCACTGTCGATTCCTGACAGTGGAGGCACCACGGGCGAGGCTCCGGGCGAGAGCAACAGCCTGTTGTATGATTCGGTATATGTTGAGCCGTCGGCATTACGCACTGTTACGGTCTTCTCCTCAGGGTTGACAGCCGTAACCTCCGAGCGAACGCGCACATCGATATTGAAGCGGCGGCCGAAGGCTTTCGGAGTCTGCACAAAGAGACGGTTGCGGTCTTCTATCACTCCGCCTATATAATATGGCAAGCCACAGTTAGCGTATGAGATATAGTCGCCCTTCTCGAGCAGTATTATCTGATCTTTTTCTGTATTCCTTCGAATACGTGCGGCGGCAGTCGCTCCTCCCGCAACACCACCGACAATTACATGTTTCATGATATAGAGTGTTTGGGGAATTTTTTACAAAGTTAAGCAATTATTTCGGACATACCTGAAAAGGCCTTCACGGCAAAGGCTTATTCACCTATGCCGTAAAAGCAATTATTGCAAGCAGAGGCTCACTCTGCCAGTCAGAATTCTACATCTGTCCGCTTTCAGGGATGTTAGCCAGCTCCGCAGCTACTACTTCTATGTCAAAGTCTGCATCTTCAACACGCTCGGATAATTCCCTGAATGACATAAAGCCTAAATCCTGGGCCAATTTCTTTTTTTGAGAAGCAGTCAGCTTCACACCGTCAGCAAAAGCATCCCTGATAGTGGTGTAAGCCCAAATGCCGCCGGTGTCTTCCAAAGGCTGCAAATCGCCTTTCCATCGGGTACAATGAGCCCCATCGACAGGGTGGTCCATGACTTCCTCAACACTAACCTTAAAAATCCAGTCGTCGCCGAAATCATAAACATATTCCAGCTTGTCTCCTTTTTCTGAAAGGTAGCTCGTTACGGGGGTTGAGTTGGCATCATTGGTATATTCATACAGACCGAAGCCGTCGTTATCGTCAGCCGGGATTCCTATCTGCAGACCAGAGTCGTATGCTTTATGCTGGAATTGCCACAGATGTGCGTCATAAAGCCCCATTACAGCTTGGATGGCAAGATGAAGCTGGAAGAAATTGAAATCTGCCGGAATAACTATCTCACGCCACATTGGCGGCTTGGAGACGCCTTTCATCTGAATTTTGAGGCGCAGGGATTTTTGATCGGCATCAGGCAGGGCTTTTTCCTCAGGATTGGAACAGCTGTTATTCAGATATTCATCGACATACGCATTGACTCGTCTTTCCTGGAAAGCACTCATGCCGCCTTGAGCAATGAAAGCTGCATATTCCTCAGGGGTTATTCCGGTGTGCGATGCCATTGTCATAAGCATCAGTTTTACGTTCTCAACCTCCCCCTTAGGAAAGCAATCGAATCCATCAAACGGATTCTGCAATGAGTCGTAAGTTCTGTCTTTTTTCTTAGCCATTATTTGATTGTATTTTGATTCACGTTACTGCACCCCAATGCACCTTTCAGACTTCACCAAATACCTATTTTTCCGTTCTTTGCGCTGGTTAGTTCTTGCCCAAGAGCGCCCGCAATTTCTCCTGGCCCACGATGAGGGCATACAACAGCAATGAGTGTTTGCGGTAGAAGGCCCAGAAGCCTATTTTGTGTTTGAAGGGCATACTTCGCCAGGGATATTTTTCGTATACGGTACGGAAATAGGGAATGTCGGCCTGTTCTCTCACCCAACGGCGCTTGTAAGCGAAAGAGCTGTTTGAGGTGAACATCAGTTTGGCGTAAGCTCTCACACCCAACAGGGCATAACCCATGGCGTTGTCCTGTGCATATTGTGGAGCATCCTTTTCCTGACTCAGAAATTCGGAGAATTTCTCTGCTGACGCCACAGAACGCTGAATCATGTCGGGGCGCGGGTCGTGGGTTATGGACCCGGGACGCTGCAGGTAACGGTAATAGGTATCGGGGGTGAAGACATAGACTTTGGCTCTGCGCATTCCGGCGTAGACAAAGGGTAAATCTTCGCTCAAAAGATGCGGAAGGGAGGGGAACCGTATTCCGGCCTCATCAAGCAGCGAACGGCGGATAAGACGCGAGATGGTATGTATGGGATATGTCTTTCGGCCATGACCCACCGACGGGGAAAAGGCATTGAGTGCTATTTCGGAAATTTCTTCAGGGTCATCGTATACCGAGGCCTGTGCGTTCTCTACATGACCAAGGACTTTACCCGACGGATAAACGCGTTCCATGGCAAAGCACACTATATCGGCATTATTTTTATCGGCCAGGTCAATGAGGTTCTTTAATGCCACCGGAGCGAGGGAGTCGTCAGCGTCAAGGAAGGTAACATATTCGCCGCGGGCGATGTCGAGGCCGACGTTGCGTGAGGGTCCGCAGCCGGAATTGACTTTGGTTCGGGCAACTCTTATCCTTGGGTCAGCTTCGGCAAGTTGATGCGCCTTGCCTAAGGTTGCTCCGTCGTCGGGCGAGTTATCCTCAACAATGATGATTTCAAAATCGGTGAATGTCTGTGCCTGAAGCGATTCCACCGACAGATGCAGATGGTCGGAGGCGCAATAGGCCGGTATGATGATGCTGATCCGGGGACGTGGTGTGTCAGTCATGTTTTAAGTCAGAGTTATAGTACCGGCCGCTGAGCCGATAATGAATGTATTCTGAGCCACAGAGCGAGCCTTAATTAGTCAGGTTCCGAAAGAAACACAGAAACGTCAACGCTTAGGAGAAATCGCTTTGCCGAATTGATGATAACTCGCTCTCATAATCTAAACGTAATTTGCGGCGTCTATATTGTAACGACACTAACTCCTACCCTCACCAAATGTTGGTTTGTGGGGTTGAAGGAAGACGCCATAAGTCGTTATGACGCAGGCACAGGACGCAATCTGCTGAACAAAGTCTGTCGCTCTGTCTTTGTTAAGCCTAAGAACAAAACCGTTAGGGCTTCCAAAACCCAGAATGAAAGAATGGAGGCTATGGCGGCATACACATCTGAGTCGAACTGAGAATAAATCCACCACGACACGGCAAATGAGGGCAAGAGTATTATCAGGGGACGCAGAAAGGCAACATAAATATAACGCACAGCACTCAACCCAATCTGTCGGCGCATGAGGATGATGGTAAAGATAAACATGGCTGAGGCTATGATGCATCTCACCACAAAGGCTGTGGCAGCCACCCCGGTAAATTTGAGCGTTACCCACACCAGCGGCAGGGTTGAGAGCATAATCACACCGCAGAATATGTTATAAATCTTGATTCTTCCGGTGGCCTGATTGCAGACCAGTCCGGGGGCGGCAACGCAATCGATGCCGTTGCTCACCAGACAAAGCACGCAGAAAGCCGCCGTGTATGTGGGTATGGCGTCGTTGCCGAGCCAGATGCGAAGCACCAGGTTTATGTTCATACATACCGGCACCAACAAAGCCGAGGCTATGTAAAAGGAATATTTGCCGAGGCTGTAAATGAACTCGCGCAACTTATCAACCGAGCGCCTGGCATAAAGGGTAACAAGCTGCGGGGAATACGCGGTCTGAAAGCTTGTAAGGATGCTGTAAGTGGCTTGTTGAAGCATTGCCATGATGCCGAATGCCGCATTCGCCACTACTCCGAAATAGCGATTCAGTATGAGTGACGTGCCTTGAAATGCACCCATTGTGGCGCATGAACCCAAGGTGTTCCAACCGCTGAAGGTAATCAGGCTGACAAAGGTGTCTTTCTGCCAAAACCATCGGAAACGGCATACTCTGCCGAAGACGCGGGCATGTGTGCAGTAAAGCTTGTAGGTATAAACTGCCACCACCGTAACAAGCAAAAATTGCGCCGAATAGATAATCAGTAAATGGCGTGAGAACAATACGAGCGAAAGCACAGCCAACAGCCTGAGAATGACCTCGCCTAAGCCGAAGAAGGCGTAAAACGACATTTTTTCAAATGCTATTATCATGGCGTTGTACGGCACTTTGACAATATTGAAAGCCAGGGTTATCACCGACAGTTGATAAACCCAGTTTGTTGCAAAGATTTTGTTGGCGGGGATATTGGTATAATGGTTGATATAGTAAAGGCCAATGGTTTCAGCGGCCACAATAACCACGGCAACGATACTGAATTGGGTAATCAAA
>ULRB01026543.1_pt1 | contig 13407 bp, 8 predicted proteins | sample 1955051 | NCBI WGS metagenome assembly ULRB01 (sample SAMEA4835671, study PRJEB28245) | human gut metagenome | biome: gut microbiome; material: fecal sample | place: Denmark | collected 2008 | reverse complement strand
GGCAAATCCCGGAGAGTGAGAGGGATTCTCCCCGTCTATCTCCCGACTACCTTCCGCAGCCATTTTGCCGCCAAATTTTCTATGCAAATCGTAAACGTCCCGATGCATATCGTATGCATTCCGGCTGGCCATTTTCGCTGCATACACCTTTTCCGGACCGTTGGGGATTCGAACCCAGCATTGATTATCAATTACTTCCGGGGCGAAAACCGGGCGTGCTTACGGATGTTTACGGATTCGCTCAGGGCAAATAATGCAGGTGCGATTTTTGCGGGCGGGGCTTTCTATCCGAGAGCTGTCAGATATTTGAAACTTGCCGCTCTATCGACCGTATCATGAGCCAGAAGTACGTACTTCCAAGGTTTTCCACCGACAGTCTTAGTAAACTCAGATGCATTTTTGCAATACTCTTCTGCAGCCTTTTTCTTACCAAGCACATCTGCATCTTGCATATTCTTTTTTGCTTTCGTCTCAACCATATAGATTGCATCCGCAGTCTCTACCACGAAATCCGGCTCATACTTTTTGGATCCATTGGACCAATAAATGTTAAACTGATTTGATGCCGGGCGGAGCCACTTCAGTACTTCAGGATCATCCTCCAGCACGTTGGAAAAATCCTGCTCAGTCTTACTATCGAATTTACATTCAACGTAGTAAGATTTCGTAAACCCTGTGAACACAATCTTAGGTACGAACTTTGGCGGAACAACTGCTCGATAATCCTGACGGCCATAGCCATCTACCAAAGTGGCGTGCTGCTCTACGATTCCGCAGAAAGGTAGCACCTTTGGCTTGGTATAACCCAAAGATGTCATCACAAAATGAGCCTGCATCTGATCGAAAATCGTCTTTGCTATAGCCTTCTTAAAGTTGTTGACAATCTTTGGTATGTCATTTTCGTTCTCGGCATTCTTGGTAATAGCTTGGAGAGCCTGATTTACCAGATGATAAATCAACTCCGCATTCTCATCATAGTCGATTTCATCGTAATCAAGTAGTGCACTGACAATCTGATCCAACGGTGAATCATATTGCCTTCCAGACATCACCTCAATAATATCGGACGACTTGTCAACGAGGCCTACACGAATAATCTCATCTTTCAGCGAAGGGAGATCAAAGCCCATCCTCGTATCAAGATCAAACCACTTGTACTCCGCCTTGTATGCTTCCCTTTGAATCGTCATACGAGGGATTTCGATGATATTCTTGACAAAATCGTGGATGACTGTACCGACCACAGCATCCACCTCTTCAATTCGAGGCTTGGCAAATTCCTCTGCGAACATAGGAGAAACCTCTCTTGCGCTCTCCTCAATTCTACGTATTGTCAAATCCTTGATCACAGCAACATATTCTGGCTTATCAAGGTCTCTAACAGATTTAATCCCAGAGTCTCTTAGCAATCCGGAAGTCACTCTCGGCATATCTCCCAAAACCTCCCAGATAGCACGTTTCGCATCTGCCACCTCCTGTGCAGATTTCTTCTCAATCTCAGTCTTGGCTTTTTCGAGCTCCTTTTTCTCCTGAATATCAAAGAACGTCTGGGTAACGATTACTTCCGATTTCTCCGGAGTGAGTTCATCTTCATCCAACTCAATATACGAGAGCTTACTCAAGACTGAATTCGGATCTTTAGCTGCCGCAATTACCGCCTCAAAATTATCGTGAGCAATTACAGTTAGTTTATCCACATCCGGATAACCGGTTCTTTTTCCACCGTATGGCAAACGGAGTCCGCGCCCAATGGACTGTTCGACAAGGATTGGAGCATCAGCTGCCCTTAAAGGCACTATCGTATAAAGGTTCGTCACATCCCATCCTTCCTTCAACATATTGACATGGATAACTACCTCAATCTTGTTTTCCGGTTTTTCCAGAGAAACAAATAGTTGATCTATTTCCTCGTCTTTCTTTGTCGAGCTATCAATCTGGAGCACCTTCCCTTTATATCGGCCCCCGAAAAGTTCATCCTCAATCAAGTGAAGTGTATCGGTCGCGTGTCCAATGTTCTTACAAATCACAAGGATAAACGGCTTGACAAGAGGCAGCTTATTCTGACGGGAGTACAACTCAAGATGAGCTTTGGTATGCTCGTGGATACTGATAGCATCTTCGAGCTTTATCATATCGACCTCGCGTTCAGACAGCCCGCCCCTCTGGAAATTCCTACGCTTAGCAATAGTAGGTATCTTTACATATTTTCCATCCGCGAGTGCCTGAGCAAGATTATACTCGTAAACGATATTCTTGAACGATTTGCCCTTCTCGTCTGTCGGGGTAGCCGTCATCTCCAGACCGAGGATCGGATGCAACTCATCGATTGCACGCTTTGAAGCATCAGCGTGATACCTATGAGCCTCATCCATTAAGATAACAAGGTCTTCAAGGTTCGATAGATACTCGAAATAAGATTTGCCGATATACTCCGAGAGTCTTTTCATCCTCGGCATTCCTTTCTTACTTTCCTTGCTGTCTGAGTTAAACTTCGAAATATTGAAGACATTGATTTCAACTCTGTTATAGAGATTGCCGTAACCGAATCCGCTATAATTACTATAATTGTCACCATCAATGACAGCCGGAGGATTGGCGGCAAATTCCGCAATACCTTTGAATACATACTTCTCGTAAGATGGATCACCAAAGTCCCTCTTTAATTTCTCATAAAGAGTAAGGTTCGGAGCCAAGACGAAAAAGTGCTTTATCCCCTTCTTCAGATACAAATACGCAATGCAGGCACCCATCAAGCGCGTCTTACCAATTCCCGTTGCAATGGAAAAAGCAAATGAGGGGAAGTCGCGTTCAAAAGACTTGATGAAAGGACACACTTCTTTAGCCAGAGTAAGTTGTTGTTCAAGATACTCACTATACTCAGACTCAATTTCAGGCTTCTTAAGAGCCAGTTTTTCAGTCAAGCGTGTAACGACATCGAGAGCCTCTGCTAATGGCTCTCGAAGCGACATACGCTGCTTTATACTATTACTTATTGCATCCATAGGTTAAAAAAGTGTTTGTTCCTCACCAAAATCTGGAGATTCTTCGATGGGGCTCTCGTCTTCAGGCACATCATCACATTCCACCTGAGGAAGGTCTATGATGTTCAGTGAATAATCATCGTGATTGAATTCGCACCTGCCAAGAAGCATCTGAGGGATTTTCTTAATGGTAATATTTGAGAATCGATTGCGGCATTCCTTCTGAAATGCAGTGCAGCAGATCAGCAATGACTCACCTTCACCCATCTGCTCAGCAATGGCAGCAATTGACTCAAGAGTCATAAACTGAGTGGTTGTATAGATATAATCGTTCTCGGAACTGCGGCCCTGCTTCCAATAGACATCATCGGATGGTTCATAAGTGAAGCCCTCCTGTTTTGCCATCGCAGCTGCAAGCATATCAGCATTGTACTCCTTGTTGATAACGAGATGACCGAACTGATCTTCCTTAAGGAGAGAAGGGGCGAGCTCATAAAACTTGAAGCCGCCTCCGCCGTGCCATTGCATAGTATCCGTTATCCCAGAGTTATCTTTCCCGTCAACTACAGCCCTCAAACGAGGGAAGCAATGGGAATATGCATGGTCTCCAAGTTCAATACCTATATAACGAGCACCCATCTTATGCGCAACAGCAGCGGTAGTACCAGAGCCAAGGAAACTATCTAATACAATATCGGATTTCTTTACACCTGCGATAGTGAAAAAATGATGGACTAATGCTTCTGGCTTTTTAGAATTCCTAAATGATACAACGCCCTCATAACCTACACGATTAAACTCTGCTTGAAAGTCAAAGTACGACGGATATGGTAGTTCCTTAGAAGCGCTCCTTGTTAAGGGCATACCTTGGAAATAGTTTCCATTACGTTTCGATTCATTTTCTCTTGCTAAGAAATATCGAAATCCAAGATAATCATCACCCATATCTGGGACTTTATATAAAACACGCCACCCGTCTATATCTATGCGATTCTCAAGATGAGCCACATAAAACCGCCCACTACTATTTCCCTCACGTAAAGAACCACGAATGTTCATCTTTTTAAGGCCTAATTCTGTTCCCCCCCCCCTTTCGTGTAATTCTATACTCTCCCGGAAGAAATACCTTACACTCTTTACCTCCCAATACTAAATCTTTCCCAGATGACAGTTCCTCAATGTAGTACTCATAGTCCTTACATGCATCACCCTCCACATTCTTGACCCTTTTTTGAATTTTAAAGTCTTTGGACTTCTGATACATATGCACGTATTCTATGACATCATGAATATCTTTATCACCTTTTAACATTCGCTCTGAATGACGGACTTTAACAGAGAACGTAGTTATAAAGTTATTTCTTCCAAATACTTCATCAGCAATGACTTTCAAGTATGCTTGCTCACTATTGTCTATATGCATAAATATACAACCGTCACTTGATAATAGACTCGAAAGAGATTGGAGCCTTTTATACATCAAATCCAGCCAAAGTGAGTGCTCCACAGAATCATCATAGAATTCCCATGCGCTACCTGTATTATATGGAGGGTCTATGTAAATAGCCTTTACACAACCTGAATACTGTTGCTCCAGAGATTTTAGCGCAAGTAAATTATCACCATGAATGAGCATATTGCCATTCCAAGGCTTTCCATTAGGTAGGACTCCAGTTTCAACAGTGCCATAAGAATACTTCGGATCCTCAATCAAGATTCGAGGCTCTACCGGTTTCTGTTCGTCATACTTTCCGACCCACGTCAGTTCGAGTTTATTATTGTTTGGAGACATTTTTCTTTTTCGATTTATTAGGTTTTATATTGAGGCTTTTGCCTGTACTATTACTTTCAAGAAATGCCTGCGAAGTAGATGAAAGGGTGCTTGAAATGTTATGCAAACTCTTCTGTATCGAATCGTATCCGGGAACAGCATTCGCGGAAGATATGCTTTTCTCAATTCCCTCTACAGCTACCGTCAAATCATCAACAATGCGAGCGAAACTCTTCCCTGCAATTTCATCCATGTTTGCAAGAAAATTTATATGCTTATCGCCACAATAGGTACCACTTACTTTCAAAACTACATGTTTATCCTTGAATGCAGTATCAATATCATTTCCATATGCGATATAAACATATTTAGTACTTCTTCCATCAAGATAGAATGGCTCAATTATTGAGTCAAAGCACTTTTGTGAACACGCCTCTAAGTGGGTTAGAAAAACCGGATTAACTTGCAGTTTAATATTATATGCAGGAAGCATCCCAACATTATTAATCTTTAAATATAAACCCTTCTGTGCAATGCCCAATGAAATTATAAGATTAGGCATTCTTTCCTCATTCCACTGTCGTTGTAGTTCCTTCAATTGCTTCCTGTTTTGACAAAGAGTAATCAATGTCACTAACACCATTAAGGCAGATGCAATCGCAGAAACCGCAGTCCAATCGATTGTACATAAATCAAAAGAAATAGCCATTATCATATCACCCTCCATCGAATAGTAAACAACTCCGTCATTTCGATCTTCTGTTCCAGCATCTTCTCAACCTTGGTAAGCAGTTCTTCCTTCTTGTCATCCACCTCATCCTGAGCCTGATACAGATTCTGGCGCTTCTCGGCACGCTTCTTTTCAAGATCCTTAATAACCCTTTGCGCAGCCACCTTGTCCTTAAGCTGAGTCATCTTCTTGGCTTCGGATTTCTTGAGCTTAATCTCAGCATCAAGATCAGTAATCTCACGCTCAAGACTAACCTTCATATCGCTGGCCCAAGAGTCAAGTTTATCCATCTCCTCCTCAAAGAACACCTGATTTCGGTTAGCTGATTCGGACACTATCCCATTCTTCAACTCTGTGATGCCTCCATCAAGTTGTTTTGCAATAGATTCCTCCACAACGAAATCTCCAATTGCCTTTGCTGGCAAGGTCAACATCCTCTCTGCAATTTCCGGATAAACCTTTGCGCCACTTGCTGTGTAGCAGGAAATCAGCAAATGGTCCTCCTGCTCGAAAGAGTCGATGGACATCTTTACAACCCTCATCCATCCGGACTGTCTCACAAGTTCCTCCAGCAAAGCGACCTTACCTTCTGTCCCGGAATAATCAAACTTGATTTCCTTCGGAGTCAATTCTGCTCCGATGTACTTGTTTATGATGGACTGAGCCAGTGGATGTCCTATGCGATACGGCTGAACCATATATGGAAGCGAAGCCTCACTCTTGGACTCTCGCTCTGATGAGAGCCGATAGATGCCATCATAACGACCACCATCATCAATTGAGAACTGATGATGTTCGTCATCAAATTCTGCCTTCCCATCAAGGGCATATTCTGTCAACATCCAGAGGCGCTTCTCAAAGAGGTCCAGATTAGTCAAGCTCAATGCAAGATTTATTTTAAGTTTTTCCTGAACGGACTCATCAAAGTTCTCCAGCAGAGTTGACCGGGCTTTCAGCATCTTATCTGAAATCTCGCTCTTCAGCTCTTCCTGCAGAGCATCAAATGCAGACTCGATAGCCTCCGGTGTTCTGCATTCAGTATAGATCTGTGAGATTCTCTTTTCAAAGTCAACACCATTTCCTATGCTGCCAAGGACCTCATCACTCGCGCCGAAGACTCCGTTGAAAAGTTGGAACTTCTGGTCAAGAAGTTCATATACACGAACATCGGCAGCATTTGCCTTGTTCAAGAAATTGATTACAACGACATCGAATTTCTGCCCATATCGGTGGCAGCGGCCAATTCGCTGCTCAATCCTTTGCGGATTCCAAGGCATATCGTAATTGACTATCAACGAGCAGAACTGCAGGTTAATACCTTCAGCAGCAGCTTCAGTGGCAATCATTATCGTTGCCTCATCCTTAAAGTAATCAACAATAGCAGCCCTTCTGTCTGCCGTCATAGATCCGGTAACCTTTGGAGTGCCTTTATTCTTTTTCAGCCATTCCTGATAAATGGCCGTTGACTGCTTATCGGAGTTTGTTCCGTTGAAACGGATGACCTTTCCCTTGTATCCTCTCTTTTCAAGTAGCTCATAAAGGAAATCCTGCGTCCTTCTGGATTCCGTAAAGATCAGGGCTTTCCTGTTTGCACCGAGATCCTCAAGTTTATCAAATCCCTTGTCCAAGGCTACGAACAGATGCTCTGCCTTGCTGTTTTTCCTAATCTTAGCAGCGAGGTCCCGGAACTTGGAAAGATCCTCAATCTCCTTTTTTATCCCCTCTATATCAGCCGGATGCAATCCTCCGTCCTCTTCCTCCATAAAGTCATCTTCCTCCTCGGTGTCGAGCCATTCATCATCGGTCTCAAAATCTTCACTGATTTCATCAAACTGCTTCGCTTCTTCGCAGGCAATGATAGATTCGAGTCGCTGAATCAGACTGCAAAAGGTTCCGTATATAGCGTATGTAGATGACGCAAGGAGTTTACGAAGAATAAGAGTCATCAACTGCCTCTGGCTGTTAGGCAAGGCATACAAGACAGGACGGGCAAGATAATCAGATACCAGATCATAGAGTCGCTGTTCATCTTCTGTCGGGAAGAACTCCTCAAGGATAGCAATTCGTTTTGTGTACTTGATATATTCGAGCACCTGACGGCGTAGCGTTCTTTTGCAAATCGGCTGCAGGCGGCTTCTTAATTCGGAATAATCACCCGCTGTCAGATTATGATTGAACTGCTCTTTGAAGCTCTTGAGGTCACCAAATACAAAATCATCAATTATTGAAACAAGGCCATATAGTTCCAATATAGAGTTCTGCAGCGGAGTGGCTGTCAGGAGGATCTTTTTGCTATGGTCCAATGCGTTCTTGATAGCGTTGGAGGTCTTGTTAGTGGGCTTATACACATTCCTAAGCCTATGTGCCTCATCAATGATAACAAGATTCCATTTTGTGTGGCGAAGATAAGGAGCCTTTGACTTGGCAAACTGATAGGAGCAAATAATTATCTTGTCAGTATCAAATGGATTCAGATTTCCGCTTTCAATCGAAGCGTTAAAACTTTTTGTCTCAAGTATTTCTGAAGGCAGATAGAATTTTTCCAGCAACTCGCTTGACCACTGCTTGCGCAGGTTTGCAGGACAAATAATCAGAAGTTTCCTTTTGTGTTCTGCCCAATGCTGGGATAGAATAATGCCGGCCTCTATGGTTTTCCCAAGCCCGACCTCATCGGCAAGAATTGCACCCTTAGACAGTGGAGATTTAAACGCAAAAGCAGCAGCTTCGACCTGATGCGGAGTCAAGTCGACTTGAGCGTCCTGCAATGATGCAGTCAATTTATTAAGGTCGTTTGCTGGCAAACGCCTTGTCAAATAGTTGGCTAAAAACTTAGCCTGATACGCGGTAATCTTATTCAATTCTTATCCTTGCCTTTAATCCAGCAAAGGTATCGCACAATATTGACAACTCTTGTCAATTACCAAAATGCAACCAAATAATTTGTCTTTTGTGGGGGGGGGCAATCTTTGCTTAGTCTTACAAAATTAACAATTTTATCGGGAAGGCCATAAAAACCTGAATAATATTCAATTTTCCTACACTTAAGCTACAAGTGTTTAACGAGTTACCCTCCAGCACCGGAAGAAAACTGCATAATGTCAACTATTCCTGTGCAATGTCAACTTTTCCTTGCTTGCGGCTTCAGGAAGGAGTGCCGACCTTTGCGCTAACGTTTAATAACAACAGATTATGATACTATCACTCAAATACGGCCAGATGACAATCTCGATAGAGTTTGTGGGCACAGACGAAAAACCTATCACAGTGGAAGACGTGCTCATCGGAGCTTATAACATCATCTCGCGGGAATACTCTCAGGAGGAGGTCATTAAGGCGTACTACAGAACGGATCCGGACACGATGGATCTGCGTCCTGAAGTCGAGTACCCAGACTATGTAATCTGAGTTTTTCAAACTCTTATACCTAAAAGTCGTAAATATTTGAAAATAAATCATAAAACTCTTGCATATGTCAATTATTATAGGTATATTTATACCTGTAAAGAAACAGCATATGGCACTCGGCAGACCAGTCAATAAAGACATTCAGTACAAGGTGATAGTTCACACTTTGGGCAAACATAGATACGCTGCAACCAAAGTCTTCACGGTTGGAGAGAACGGGAAGAAGCAGTATACTTACAAGCATTGGGGAACGCTTGAGGATGGTAATCGCTTCCACCCCGGAACGAACTACTTCTATGCTTCTGTGGCTGAGCGCAACAAACTCATCTTTCCATCCGACTGGGACATGAGTGAGATATCCGAACTGTCAAGCGCTCGCCGGAGAGGCCGCGTGTCGTATCAGGATGACGATGTCGACCGCCAATATGGTGCGACGTGGCTTCTTGACAAGGTCGCAGAAGCAACCGGTGTCAAGGATGATCTGCTCAAAGTTCTTGGTGGCAACAATGAAATGGTCAACGACGTGCTTACGATGGCCTACTTCCCGTTCATCGAGAACCTGTCATACAACCAGCTGAGTCAGTGGCAGAAAGAGGTGAAGGCCCCTTCGGAGCACGAACTCAACAGCGTCAATATCACCCGATTGACTCAGAGCATAACGGAGAAGAACAGAATGGACCTGTTCCGCTGCCGGGCGAAGATGGTCGGTAAGGATGAACTATGTGCCGTTGACTCCACCTCCATGTCCACCTACGGCTTCAACCTTGTTGACATCCGTTGGGGCAAGAACAAGGAGCATATGCCACTGAGATAGACCCTTGAGGTGGTTGTGTACTCGCTCACATCGCACATGCCGATCTACTACAAGGAACTGCCAGGCAACATGCCCGATTGCAGGACCGTCGAGCTCATCATGAAGGAACTCGAACATGCCGGCTTCAAGAACCTCGTGCTCATCACCGACAGGGGGTATGAGTCGATGAAGAACCTGGAACTGTATATCGCCAAAGGTCAGAAGGTTATCACGAGCGTGAAAGTGTCCGGCAGTGACGTTCTCAGCAAGATAAAGGAGATCGACATGAGTCATGGCTTCCCTCAAGGTATGACAATCGCTCCGAAGGACAATCTTTACTATGCCCAGTATGACATGGACTACTCGGTCTGCGGCAACGGCGACAACGTGATCAAGGCCAACAAATACAAGCTGAACCTGTACTATAACCCGCTCAAACGCGGCGAGAAGATATGTGATATACAACACTCGGTGGCAGAACAATCTGCCGAAGTGGACCGTATGATTGCATCCAAGGAGCCGGTCGCAGACCGCGAGGACACAGCCAAGAGGTTCAACCTTCTTGAGATAACCTTCAATGATGACGACAGTGTAAAGTCATACGTCGTAAACCAGAAGAAGCTTGACACCATGCTCCTTGCTGCAGGCTTCTTTGCCAGCAAGACCATCGGCGCGGATATGGATCCTCTACAGGCTATGAACAACTACGGCATGCGTGACGAGCAGGAGAAGTGCTTCGCACTCCAGAAAGGTCCTCTCGGCCACGACCGCCTCAGGACATGGTCCGAAGGCGGAAAGAGAGGTCGCATGTTCATCTACTTCGTGGGTCTCATCCTTGCCTCATACGTTCGCTCGGTATGGCAGAAGGACGATGTTCTGCGCAAGAAGTTCTCTTCTACCGAGGCTGTCCTCGCCGAGATGCGTACAATCCGCTGTATTGAGCACACGGGCAAGATGAAGTTCATCACCCCGTTCGTCGGCTCTCAGGTCGATATCTGCAAGGCCTTCGGCTTCACCATTCCCGATGGCTGCGCTCCGGTCTATGTCTCCAAAGCCAAGCCGGTCTCCCGGAAACGAGGCCGTCCAGCCAGCCCGAAAGTGAAAAATCAGGAATTATAGGTATACGAAATTGAAAAACTCAGATCGTTTTAGACTCGATTATCCCACTTAAAGTTGTTGAAAACTTTTCTAACATATTTCACATAATACATATATTATCAACCATATTTTGCATAATCTTGATTCCAAGGGAATGTTGAATATCAACGTTTAGTCTTAAGTTTTAACGAACATGTTTTTTAAGTTTGTAATATAAAGACACCTGTTAGTGCGTTACTAAAACTCAAGTGGCACATCCCATCATCGTTACATAGGATAGCTTCCATGCTCCTATGCCTGATAATAAAACAAAAATTCAGTCTCTTTCTATTTTCTCAATTGTCATTTATTTCACAGTTAAAGTGATTTTGGGCGGTTGATAATAGCCCACCTTCAAACTGCATTTTTGAATATCGGCTAAGATTAACAATCACGACCATTAATGTAAGTTACTTTCCGTTAAAAACCCACCATCCCGTCTACCTTTACAACGTGGATCAAACGACAGCGGGATGGCTACTTTCGGACTCAGATACTTTGCTCAGCTGCGCTCCAAGTACAAGGGCCCCTCCGGCGAGGAGGAATGGATGTGGCGCACGAAGTGCGGCAAATCCCGGAGAGTGAGAGGGATTCTCCCCGTCTATCTTCCGACTACCTTCCGCAGCGAAGTTAATGACGAAAGCAGAGTCTCTGCTGGATATTGGGTACTATCGCCTTAGCTTTTTTCTCTTTTCCATTCGAAAAAGGCTTCCTACATTTAAAATGGCTATCTGCATTTTACATTTTTGACAAAAATGACAAAAATGTAAAATAAGAGATTGGAGTTTACCACATTTCACTATATTTGCACTTTACAAGAATGACATAAATGGCAAAAATATAAAATACGATATGATTAAACGAGATTTATATTTGCAACAGCTGATTGCAGGAAAAGGGAACGGATTGATTAAAATTATCACTGGAATCCGTAGATGCGGTAAGTCTTTCCTTCTTTTCAATCTTTTTTATAAGCATTTGATTGAAAGCGGAATCCCTTCTGACCATATTATCAAAATTGCATTTGATGATTGGAGTTTTCGGAATTTATGCGACCCGAATGAACTGATGCCGTTTCTAAATGCTCAGATGGTTGACAACGAAATGTATTACCTCCTATTTGATGAGGTACAGTTGCTTGGTGAGTTCGTTCCGGTACTCAACGGGCTATTGCGAAGAGAGGATGTTGACATTTATGTAACTGGCAGTAATTCTCGTTTTTTGGCAACTGATGTAGTCACTGAATTTCGAGGCAGAGGAGACCAGATTCATGTTTTTCCTCTTTCGTTTGCCGAGTTTATGTCTGTTGATTCTCGCCACCCTTTCGATGCGTGGAGAGATTATTACACATACGGAGGATTACCGCAGGTGAGGATGCTGGACACTGACAAAAAGAAAGCCGATTATTTGAAAAATTTGTATACCACTGTATATTTTGCGGACATCCTTGAGCGTCATAATATCAAGAATAAGGAAGAATTTGGAGAGCTTGTCAAGGTGATAGGTTCATCCATTGGGTCTCCGACCAATCCTCGCAAGTTGTCAAACACTTTTAAATCAACTAAGAACACCACTATTTCACAACCAACGATAAGCAAATACCTCTCTTATCTGCAGGATGCTTTTATTTTGGATAAGTCTATCCGGTATGATGTCAAAGGGAAAAAGTATATCAATACACTTTCAAAGTACTATTTCTCCGATGTGGGACTTCGTAATGCAATTCTCGACTTCTGCCAGCAGGAAGAAAACCACATTATGGAAAATATAATCTATAACGAGTTATGCGTTAGAGGGTTCAATGTTGATGTGGGCGTTGTTGAGCAGCGTGGAAAAGATAAAAACGGGAAGGATACTCGAAAGCAATACGAAATAGATTTCGTTGCGAACCAAGGGAGCAAAAGGTACTATGTCCAGTCCGCATTTATGATGCCCAATGAGGCTAAAGAACAACAAGAATCTGCATCGCTTCTTGAAGTTTCTGATTCTTTCAAAAAGATTATTGTAGTAAAAGATAACATAAAGCCCAAAAGGAACGAACAGGGTATTTTTACAATAGGTCTATTCGACTTCCTTCTGAATCCAGATAGCCTTGATTTATAGAATCTCAACCGAACAATAATTCCATTTTACATTTTTGGCATTTTCGTCAAAAATGTAAAATGGGATTATAGCCACGATAAAAGCATTATTTCAATAAGCTGAACAACCCACGTCTATCTTCTGCCTTCTTCCACTGCCATTCCGCAGCCAAATTTTCTATGCAAATCGTAAACGTCCCAATGCATATCGTATGCATTCCGGCCGGCCACAGGAATTATATGTGGAGCATTGATATCACATACATTCCCATGAAGAAAGGCTTTATGTATCTATGGAGAGAAGGATGGGACAACTAAAGAATATCATCACGATATTGCTTTTGACGAACTTGGCGATGTACTTGACTTAATGATAGAGACTGGAGGTATGACCAAGGAAGAATACCAAGCAAAGGTAAAAGACTTTGTTTGTAGTCACAGGTTCTCCTTCAGGAGTAAAACAGACTTGCTTAGGTCGATGATGATGGTAAAATGCCGCCATATTTCAT
>ULRB01037247.1_pt1 | contig 13412 bp, 10 predicted proteins | sample 1955051 | NCBI WGS metagenome assembly ULRB01 (sample SAMEA4835671, study PRJEB28245) | human gut metagenome | biome: gut microbiome; material: fecal sample | place: Denmark | collected 2008 | reverse complement strand
GGCTCCTTCTCCGACGTGGCCTCCGGCCGCTACTACAGCACCGCCGTCGCCTGGGCTGCCAAGAACGGTATCGTGGACGGCTACAGCAGCACCGTGTTTGGTGTGAACGACCCCGTCACCCGTGAGCAGTTCGCCACCATCCTCTACCGCTACGCCAAGTACATGGGCTACAGCACCACCGGCTCCAGCCTCACGGGCTACTACGACGCCAACAGCGTCAGCTCCTGGGCCAGAGACGCCATGGGCTGGGCTGTCAAGAACGGCATCATCACCGGCTCCGGCAACTCGAGGCTCAATCCCACCGGCACCGCCTCCCGCGCCGAGGTCGCCCAGATGTTCATGAGCTTCTACGAGTTCACCACCTGATAAATATTCTTGCTTCGCCGGGCGGCTAATTAGCCGCCCGGCTCTTGTATTATTCGAGGTTTTATGTTATCTTTAACATAACCGCTTTCTCTTGAACCGGATATGAAAAACGGAGGTAGAAAAATGAAATCTAACTTGCACAAACTGATCGGCGCGTTTTTGGCTGTATGCCTCGTCGTGGCGGTCATGACTATGGGCGCATTTGCGTCCGAGGACGGCAGCGGCCTTGAAACTCTGCCGCCTTCCGGCTCCGTGTCGCCCAGCTCCAGCCCCAGCACAGAGCCCGAAACTATATCTGTTTCGTTCAGTGTCCAGGGCTACACCAACATCAAATATGTGTCTGTCTTGGTGGACGGCGTCAGTGTAGATGTGACACAAACCGGAAGCACTTTCAGCTTTGAAGCTGTCGAAGGCGCCAGTGTCAATATAACCGTGACCGCCAAGGACGGCTACGCCGTCACTCCTAATGCCGGCTCCGACTGGACCGTCAGCAGCGACGGCTCTGTTTTCACGGCGCAGCTGACCGGCAGCTCCGCGCCTTCTTTCAATGTAGCTGCCAAGGAGCTGTACGACATTAACGCCACGGTCAGCTATGCCCACGGGATGAACGAGTACGGCGCAAGCATTTCCACCAGCCCCACGAAGGCCTATGAGGGGCAGGAAGTCACCGTCACCATAAGCCTGAGCGGTGGCCAGAAGGTCTACCAAGTCTCCGGCAGCAACGTCACGCTGAGGCCGGTGTCCAGCAGCAGCTCTCGCTATGTGCAGTATACTTTCACCATGCCAGATCGTGATGTTTCTATTAATGCCGAAATCGAACCCGCCACCTACAGCGTCACCGCGGGTTCCTCGCTGCACGGTACGATAGATATTTATGTCGGCTACGGCAAAGACCCCTCTGCCCTTGAGTACGGCGACTGGGTCGAGGTGTATGTCCGCCCCGCTTCTGGCTACTACCTCAAATCCCTCAAGCACAATGGCAACAGCGTCGACGTCACCGGCAACAAATATGAATTCCAGATCACAGAGGACACCTACATAACCGCGGAGTTCTCCGACTCGCTCTATGTCGAGACCTATTACTCCTCCTGGAACGGCACGGTCGTGACCTATGACCGCTACTGGGACAAGGAGACCGAGTTCGACTACGGTGACACCGTCTATGTCGAGATCACCCCGAAGGACGGCTACACCATTGACAAGATCTCCATAACCGACTCCGTCACCGGCAAGTCCGTCAGCTACAACGAGAGCAGCACCGAAAAGAACGTCTACTACTTCACGATGCCCGAGCACCCCGTCCTGGTGAAGGTGGAGTTCAAAGAGGGCTACTCCATCACCGTGGCCGACACCAAATACGGCAAGATAAAGGTCAGCGAGAAGAACGCCGATGAGGACGACAGGATCACCATCACCGTCGAGCCCGACTACGGCTACCAGCTCACCTGGCTCTCCATCAAGGCCAAGGACGGCACCAAGGTCTCCTACAGCGAGGGCTATACCAAGAATACTTACTACTTCTATATGCCCGACCAGGACGTCACCATCTCCGCCACCTTCAGCCGCGGCACCCTGCCCTTCACCGACGTGAAGAGAACCGACTGGTTCTATGACGCTGTCTCCTTCACCTACAACATGGGCATCATGGACGGCGTTGAGACCAACAAGTTCAGCCCCTCCACCACCATCACCCGCGGCATGGTCGTCACCATGCTCTGGCGCATGGCCGGTGAGCCCTACGCCAGCGGCACTTACTTCGACGACGTCAGCTACGGCCGCTACTACACCACCGCAGTCGCCTGGTCCGCCAGGAACAATATCATCGAAGGCAGCGGCGCGAACACCTTCGGCGTGAATGACCCCATCACCCGTGAGCAGCTCGCCGTTATCCTCTACCGCTACGCCAAGTACATGAACTACAGCCCCCCCACCTCCAGCCTCTACGGCTACGACGATGCGAACAAGGTCAGCTCCTGGGCCAAGGATGCCATGGGCTGGGCCGTCCGCAACGGCGTCATCGGCGGCGTGACCAACACCACTCTCTGCCCCAACAACACCGCCACCCGCGCCGAGGTCGCTCAGATGTTCATGAACTTCTACGACTTCGCAAACTGAACAAAATACTCCGGGCCGGGCGGCTTTGAGCCGCCCGGCCCTTGTTTTATTCCGCAAAACATGTTATCTTAGCTCCAGAGCATACATATTGGGGGGACCCGACATGACCAAGAGGTTTATCTGCTTCCTGCTTGCCGCCGCGCTGCTCGCCTGCTCGGCCTTTGCCGCCGCGCCCGAGACAAGCCCCGAGCCCGCACAGCACAAGATCAATATAAGCTGCGACGCCCGCTTCGGCAGCGTCAAGCTGGACAGCCAGACCGGCGCCTTCGGAGACAATATCTATTTCCACGTCAGCGCTACGGAGGGCTTTGTCCCCGAAAACCCGAAAATCGCCACCGCCTCCGGCACGGCCGTGCAGTGCTACGTCGCGGATGACGAGGACGGCATCTATGACTACTATTTCTCTATGCCCGACGAGGACGTGACGATAAGCCTGAGCTTCAGCTTTGCAGACGCTCCCTTCGACGACGTGCTGGTCACCGACTGGTTCTGCGTCGAGGTGCTCCGCGCCTGCTCCGCGGGCTATATGAACGGCACTGGCGAGCGGAGCTTCAGCCCGAACGCCCCGGCGGACAGGGCCATGCTTGTGACGGTCCTCTGGCGCATCGCCGGACAGCCGGAGCCCAAGGCCGCCTCCTCCTACTCCGACGTGGACGCCTCCGCCTACTATGCCAAGGCCGTCGCCTGGGCCGCGGAGAATGAGATCGTCAACGGCTACGAGGACGGCAGCTTCCGCCCGGCCGACGCGCTCACGCGCGAGCAGTTCGCCGCCATCCTCTACCGCTACGCGGTCTACTGCGGCTATGACGTCTCCGCCTCGAACAGCCTCTCCGCCTATACCGACGCCGGCAAGGTCGCTTCCTGGGCTCTCGACGCCATGAAGTGGGCCGTCGGCGCGGGCATAGTCACCGGCTCCGGCGCGGCTACCCTCGCCCCGCAGGGTACGGCTACGCGCGCCCAGACCGCCGTAATGCTCGTCAGGTTCACGGACAAGTTCTGAAACTCGAACGGGCGCGGAAAATTGCTATTGACTTTCCGCGCCCGTTGATTTATATTATTAGAGCAACTCCAAAGGGGAATAGCTCAGTTGGCAGAGCGACGGTCTCCAAAACCGTAGGCCGAGGGTTCGAAACCTTCTTCCCCTGCCACCCCGGGATGGTCATCCATCCCGGGGTTTTTGCGTTTTCCGCTACGTCCGCGCCGTTATTAGCACGCAGATGTTTCTGTCGCCGTTAGGCGTGCTTATCTTGCCGTCGGCCAGATACCGGCCGCCGCCTATGGACTCGTAATTCCAGAGGTCGAACACGCCCTCGAATTCATCCGAGCGGAGAACCTGCCGCTGTTCGCCCGTCTCCGGGTCGATGTCCAGCACATAGCTGCCCAGCTCGATGCAGAGGCCGTGCTCCGGCCCCGCGTCCATTATCCTCGTCACGAACGAGTCGAACAGCATGTTATGCTAATCGTCCAGCCTGGTGAACCTGAGGTACAGCAGCCCATCCGAGCCGAAGCGGATGTCCTCCGGCGCTCCGCAGTGCTCCGGCAGGGTCTCGCGGCAGTCGATGCTCTGCCCCGCATCCCCGTCAGGCCCGAGATGCCGGATGAGATATTCGCGCGGCACGCCGCCCATGAGCAGCAGCCAAAGCCCTCCCTCGCCGTCGGAACAGGTGTCGAAAATGTCGGTGTACACGATGTCCTCCGGCCCGAGCAGCTGCCTCATGCCGCCGCCGTCCATATCCGAGACGTAGATGCCGCCGGATGTCCCCCACAACATGTCGTTGCAAATGTAGTAGAGCTTCCCGGCGCTGGCGCAGACTTCGTAATAGAACTCCCCCTCCGGCGGCTCGATGAACTCCCAGTCCAGCCCCTTCGCCGTACCCTCGAAGCGCGGCGCGTTTATGTCTAGGGACAGAGGCTCCTCCACGGCTGCGGCGCAGCCGGAGAGCAGCAGGAGCGCGGCGAAGAGCGCGCACAGTTTCTTCATCTTTCTCACCTCTTCCGCCATTGTAGCAGGCGGATGTATCATTTTTGTATCATTGGCCGCACAAATAAGCTCGCTGCAAAATGTGCAGCTTGACGGTTCAGCCGCAGGTAGCTTTCAGGGCGGAGCCCTTCAGGAGCTGGGCAAAGCAGTCCGGGGCCGGGTCCCGGTAGGCTCGGAAGCCCTCGAGCTTTATAGGGCGCAGCTTCGCGTAGTTGTAGCTCGCGAGCGGGCGGTCAAAGGCGTCGAAGCTGTGCGCGGACACGAGCAGGCCCTCCCGGCTGCGGCCCGTTATAAACAGCGTGTGGTAATACCTCCCGTCCACACCTCCGAGCTGTACAAGGTCGGCTATCTCCAGCTCGTCTATGTCCGCGTCGCGCCCCCAGGGTCCGGGGCCGGAGTTCGTGGTCAGGAAGTTGTAGAGATATTGCACCCCCGTCCAGGCCGGCGCGCGGTCCGAGGAGCTCCGGTAGTACCAGCCGAAGGTTGGCGTGCAGTTCATGACGCAGCAGCCCGCGAGCAGGCACTGGGATATGAAGTTCGTGCAGTCCCCGCCGATGCCGGTGAAGTTGTAAAACAGCGGGTTTCGCCCGTAGGCCCAGCGCCGGGCATACTCCAAAGCCCTGCGGCGTTCATATTCCCTCTCCTTGAGCATAAAAAATCACCTCACCGCATGATACGCGGCGAGGTGGTTTTTGCTGTTTCGGCTCAGCCGACGACCTTTTCGCCGCCGACAAAGACCATCTTCACATTGAGGTCCGCGTCCAGCACGACCACGTCGGCTCTTTTGCCGGGGGCCAGTTCGCCGCAGTCCGCGAGTCTTGCGGCGCGGGCGGGGACGCTCGTCGCCGCCGCTATCGCGCGCTCCAGAGGCACGCCGAACTTCACAGCGCGGCGCACGGCCTCGCCCACGTTTATGCTGCTGCCCGCGAGGGTGCCGTCGAGCAGACGGGCCACGCCGCCACCGAGCTTTATCGGCAGGCCGCCCAGCTCATAGTCGCCGTCGGGCATACCGGCGCAGCGTAGGGAGTCAGATATGAGCGCCAGGCGGCCCTCGAAGAGCTGCATGGCGCAGCGCACCGCGGAGGGATGTATGTGCATACCGTCGCAGATGAGCTCCACCGTCGCGCCCGCATCAAAGGCCGCGCCGATGACGCCGGGGTTCCTGTGGTGCAGGCCAGGCATACCGTTGAAGAGGTGCGTAGCGTGGCTCGCGCCGGCCTCGTAGGCACGCATGGCCGTGTCGTAATCCGCCTCGGTGTGGCCGACGGAGACCGTGCACACCGGTGCGACCCGCTTCACGAACTCAAGGCCGCCCTCCTCCTCGGGGGCCACGGTGACGAGCTTCACCGCGCCGCCGGAGGCTTCGTGCAGGCGCATGAACATGTCCGCGTCGGGCTTGTGGAGGTTGTCAGGATTCTGAGCGCCGCGCTTGGCGTAGGACAGGAAGGGGCCTTCAAGGTTCACACCCGCGCAGCGCGCGCCGGGCAGGGCTCCCGCGTTCTTCACGCAGGCCATCGCCGGCATGAGCTGATGCTCCTTGAGCGTCATGGTAGTGGCCAGGAAGCTCGTGACGCCGTTTTGGGCGTAGTAGCTTGACGCCACCGCCATGGCCTCCGGGTCTCCGTCTGAAAAGTCGCGGTTCATGCAGCCGTGGCTGTGGATGTCCACATAGCCCGGCACCACATAGGCGCCGCCCAGGTCCAGGCCCTCGCCCTCAAATTTGCCCGCCCCGTCTATCGTTTTGCCGAAGCGGAGCTCGCAGTCGTGGAATTCCCCGTCGCCCAGGAACACTTTGCAGTTCTTTAATATCATTTTTATCACTCCCGATACCTTATTTTAGTTGACGAAAGCTCCGAATGAGAGTATTATTCTTCTGTTATGAATCTATTAGGGAGGCCTGTAATATGTCAGGTGTTATTTCAAGAGGCGTCCGTGCTCCTATCATACGCGAAGGAGACGACATAGTCAAGCTCACGGCTGACGCGGTCGAGGCCGCGATGAAATCCGAGGGCTTCGAGCTGCACGAGAGGGACATCGTCGCGGTGACCGAGAGCGTCGTCGCCCGCTCCGACGGCAACTACGCCTCGGTGGACGACATAGCCGCCGACGTCCGCGCCAAACTGGGCGGAGAGACCGTCGCTGTCGTCTTTCCCATTCTCTCCCGCAACCGCTTTGCCATCTGCCTGCGCGGCATAGCCCGCGGCTCTAAAAAAGTCGTGCTCATGCTCTCCTACCCCTCCGACGAGGTCGGCAACCACCTCTTCGACGAGGATACCATGGACGACAGCGGCGTCAACCCCTATGCCGACGTCCTGACCCTGGCCAAGTACCGCCGCATATTCGGCAGCATCAGACACCCCTTCACCGGCGTGGACTACGTCGAATACTACGAAAACATCATCCGCGAAGAGGGCGCGGAGTCCGAGATCGTCTTTGCCAACCGGCCCGAGACCGCCGCAACGCTCGCGGACAACATCCTCTGCTGCGATATCCACAGCCGCTTCAGGACCCAGAGGCGCATCCTCGCCGCCGGCGCAAAGAACGTCCTCACCCTGAGCGATATCCTCAACGCCCCCGTGAACGGCAGCGGTTACTGCCCGCAGTACGGCCTGCTCGGCTCCAACAAGGCCACCGAGGACAAGGTCAAGCTCTTCCCCAAGAATGCCCAGGCAGTGGCCGAGGGCATCCAGGCCGAGCTTCTCGCGCGCACCGGCGTCAAGGTCGAGGCCATGGTCTACGGCGACGGCGCCTTCAAAGACCCTGCCGGCAAGATCTGGGAGCTGGCCGACCCCGTCGTCAGCCCCGGCTTCACGGACGGCCTGCGCGGCCTGCCCAACGAGCTCAAGCTCAAGTACCTCGCGGACAACGACTTCGCCGGCCTCTCCGGCGAGGAGCTCAAGGCCGCCATACAGGCCTCCATCCGCCAGAAGGACAGCGACCTCAAGGGTCAGATGGCCTCCGAAGGCACGACGCCCAGGCGTCTCACCGACCTCATCGGCTCCCTCTGCGACCTCACCAGCGGCAGCGGCGACAAGGGTACGCCCATCATCGTCGTCCAGAACTACTTCAAGAACTACGCCGAATAAGCCCCTTTACTGGCAGACGGAGGTACTGACATGAGATGCCCCAACTGCGGGATGGACATAGTCATAGCCACGCACCTCTGCCCCCACTGCGGCTATGAACACGACTTTGACGGCGCGATTGAAAAGCGGCGCGACATTCCCGAGCCCTGGGAGCTGACTCCGGGCCGGGCCTGGAAGCGCCGCCAAAGGCGCGAGCGCGCCGCCTCCGTCTGGGCCGAGAACCGCGCCGGGCGGGAAAAAGTTCCCGAGCGCGAATTCGCCGTGCGGGAGAGTTCCGCACGCAGGTCGGGCTCCGGCGGGGCGCTCATGCACGTGCTCTGCCTGGTCAGCTTCGGCATCATGGCGCTGCTGCTCTTCGGCTCCGCCCTTCTGCTCTACACCGGCATTTACTACGACGCTATCGGCGCCGGCTCCGCAGAATACATATATTACCAGCTGCCCGAGCTGCGAGACCTGGACCAGCTGCTGTGTATCGGTCTCGGCATATCTGGCCTCTTCGCGCTCGCCGCCGCCGGAAAGCTTCTCAAAAAAGACCCTGCGGCCGCGCGCAGCTTCTATGTCGCTGCCGCGCTCTTCGCAGGAGTCAGCCTCGTCTACGACTTCCTCATTATGGTGGAATTCGGCGCGACGGACCAGTTCGGCGGAACGCTCAGCGGGCTCATCGCCTTCGCGATATATGTCGGCATAGTGGCGCTGCACTTCCGGCTGAACCGCCGGCTCTACGGAGGCTGAGGGAACTTTTACCCCTCCCTCCCGTCTAACCAAAGGTCTGCCTTATATACAAAAGGCCGCCCCGGGGGACGGCCTTTTGTATATCGCCCGGAGCGGAGACCGCTTGCAATGTTTGTCGGGCTGTGCTATAATTTTATGTAAACCCAGGGGCAAAAGGCCCCATTTGGAGGCGAATCCATGACAGCAAAAAGGATCTTGGGCGCTCTGTCGGCGCTGCTTGCGCTTTTGATATTTGCACTGGCCGTTTTCCCGGCGAGTCCCGCGCTTGCGGTCTCCCAGGCCGAGATAGACGCGCTGGAGGAACAGCGCGACGCCCTCAAGGCCGAGCGCGAGTCCATGCAGGCGGATATCGACGCGCTCAAAAACGAGCAGGCCGGAATCCTGGAGCAGAAACGCGCGCTCGACGAGCAGAACGAGGTCTACCGCCAGGAGCTGGAGCTCATAGAGGAACAGGTCTCGCTCTATACCCGGCTCGTGGACGAGAAGGCCGCGGAGCTGGAAGAGGCCACCGCTGCGGAGGAGGAACAGCTTGCGACCTACAAGCAGCATGTCCGGGCAATGGAGGAAAACGGCAAGTATACATACCTCTCCATAATATTCGGCTCGCGGAGCCTTTCCGAGCTGATGTCCAACCTCGACATGATCGGAGAGATCATGGAGGCGGACAAGCGGATATACGACCAATATACCGCAGCCCGTGAGAAGGCCGAGGAGATCAAGGCCGAATATGAGGTCACGCTGGAGCAGCTCTCGGAAAAGCAAGACGAGTATGAGGCCGAAAAGGTCGAGCTCGAGGCAAAGATCGCCGAGGCCAGCGCCATGATAGAACAGCTTGAGGCCGAGATCAGCACCAACTACGACCTATACCTTGAGGTCCTGGCCCAGGAAGAGGCTCTGGAATCCGATATCCAGAACAAGATAGCAGAGCTGGAGCGCCAGGAGGCCGCCAGCAGCATCACCAGCACCGGCTCCTACATCTGGCCCCTGCCCGGCTACTCGCCCGGTTCGGCCTACGGCTGGAGGATGCACCCCATCTTCAACGAGATGCGCTTCCACGCCGGCGAGGACATCGGCGCGCCCAGCGGGACGCCCATCCTGGCCGCAGACAGCGGCGTCGCATCCGTCTATCCCGATAACGGCAACGGCTACGGCAACTATATCATGATAAACCACGGCGGCGGGCGCGTGACGCTCTACGCGCACATGAGCGCCTTTGCCATCTCCGGCGGCGCCACCGTGACCCAGGGCCAGGTCATAGGCTACGTCGGCTCGACAGGCAACTCAACCGGGCCGCACCTGCACTTTGAAGTCCGCGTCAACGGCGCGACGACCGACCCGAAGCAGTACTTCAACTTCGGCTGACAGCACATATTCTGAGGGGGGCTTTGAGCCCCCCTTCTTTTTTGGAGGACAATGCAATGTCCAAGACCATACTCGCCCTCTTAGCCGCCCTGGCCATACTCCTGCTGTGCGCCTGCGGTGCGGCGCAGCCCTCGCCCACTCCTGCCCAGACTTTCGAAGCCTCAGCCGCTCCCACGTCAACGCCCGCAGCTACACCCTCGCCAATGCCGCTCGCTGAGGATCTGGTGCGAGTCGCGGAGCTGATCCCGGGCGTCTGCACGGATGCTAAATATGCCTCGACCGATAACTTCACAGGCAGCGTGATATACGGCTCGGACGAGATATATCTCCGGCGCGGCACGGCCCAAAAGCTGGCCCAGGTACAGTCCGAACTCGCGCAGGAGGGGCTGTACCTCTGCATCTGGGACGGCTGGAGGCCGGTCGCGGCGCAGTTTGCGCTCTGGCGCGCCTGTCCGGACCCGAGGTATGTGGCAGACCCCTTCTCCGGCTTCTCCAACCACTGCCGCGGAAACACCGTGGACCTCACTCTGGTCACCGCCGAGGGCGAGCCCGTGGAGATGCCGAGCGGCTTCGACGACTTTTCCGCCCTGGCCGACCGGGACTACTCCGACGTCTCCGAGACCGCCGCCGGGAATGCGCGTCTGCTCGAGGCCGCGATGACGGAAGCTGGATTCACGGGCTATTACGCCGAGTGGTGGCACTACACGGATGTGGACGGCTACCCCGTCTGCGAGAGCCTCGGACCACAGCAGAGCGCCTGCACGGTCTGCACGTCGGCCCTGCTCTCTGCGCCGGAGGACGGCGCGCGCGAACTTGCAGAAATCCCCATTGGTGCGGAGCTGGTGCTTCTGGACAGCGTCGGGGGCTTTGCGCTCGTGCGCTGCGGCGAAAGCTACGGCTACCTGCCCGCCGGCTGCATTTCCGAAGGCTGAACCGCGGCGGTACAGCCGGCACGACGTTCGTCGATAATTTACAAATTACCTCATTTTTATGCTTTAAGTTTCGCCTCGGGTATGTTATATTGGTATTCGTATCTTTGCGCCCGCGCAAGAGAGGGTTTTTGACTTGACCGATAACGGAATTGCCATTGACGATAAACTGAATGAAAATCTGAGCGGCGACATCTCGCTCGAGTCCATACTGGCCGAGTACGGAGACTTCGGCCTCGGCGTCCCGCCGGAGGACGAGGTCGGGGCGCGTTCCCGCCGCATAGTGATGGAGGCCCTGGGCGAGACCTTCACCGGAGTCTCGGTGGAGAGCGCCGAGGCGGACGACACGCTCGACTACGACGAGCCGCCTGCCCGTGAGTACAGGCCCCGGCGTGCGCGCAAGGGCCGCTCCAGGCGCCGCGAACACGAGGACGTCCGTGAGTACCGGCCACGGTATATGCCGGAGCGCGAGCCGGAGCCGGACTTTTCCGCCTTCGACGAGGACGAGGACGTCAAGGTCTACCGCCCCGGCGCGGCCGCTGCGCCTCCGGAGGGCGACGAGGACGTAAAGGTCTACCGCTTGGGCGACGTCATCGCGGAGGCAGAGCGCCGCTCCGCCAACTGGAAGGTCCCCAAGCCCGCGGACATCCCCCGCTTCGTTGAGGAGCCCCCAGAGCCGGAACCGGAACCCGCTTATCAGCCGGAGACGCAGGAGTTCCCGGACTTCGACTATTCGCCCGAGCAGTTTTCGGACTTCGCCGCGGAGCCGGAACCCGAGCCGGAACAGCCCGCCGGGCCGGAGTATGAGCCGGAGCCCGAGCAGTACATACCGGACGTAGATGAAAACGTCCGCTACGGCGGATACTACAGCTACGACGACGAGGACGAGGAATACGCCGCCGAGGGCTCCGAGGACATGGAGCCCCCCGGGCCGCGCCGCCGTTTCCGCCGCAGGGACGCCGCGGAGCGTCAGGCGGGACCCGTGCTCGGCACTCTCGCCGTCCTGGGCTACAAGCTCCGCCGCGCCATGCTCGCCGGCGAGGCCCGCGCCGTCGAGGACGAGGTCGAGGAAGGCCCCGAAATGCCCGCGGACCGCGCAGCAAAGTACTACGCGGGAAGCGTTTCCTCGCTCAGGCTGAGGTTCCGCCTCGCAGCTTTCATGTCAGTCATACTCTGCTGGATATCCTTCGGCCTGCCCTGTGTGGGCGCGCTCGGCTCGGACCTCAAGACAACCTCGCTCGTCTGTCTCGCGCTGGAGCTCACCATCGTCATGCTCGGCTTGGATATCTTTACAACGGGCATAATGTCGCTGGTGCGCAACCGGCCCGGGCTTTGGACTATGGTCTCCTTCTCCTGCATTGCGGCGGCGCTGGACGCCGTCGTGAGCTACGCCGTGGGTACGGCGGGCTGGGGTCTGCCCTTCTGCGGCGCGGCGGGTCTGTCCATGACCTTCGCGCTCTGGGGCGCACTGCTAACGGCCAAGGGCCTGCGGCTCTCCGTGAAGGCCAAGGAACTCGCGGAGGACCCCTTCTGCGTCAGCGCCGAGACCGGCGTGCTCGAGCAGGGCGCCGCGCTCGTCAAGTATAAGCGCAGCACAGAGGGTTGGCTCCGCCGCTGCGAGGAGCCCGACGCAGCCGAAAACCTCTTCTCCACCCTTGCGCCCTGGCTCATCGCCGCAAGCCTCCTGCTCTCCGCAGTTGCCGTGGCGATAACCAAGAACTGGACGAGCTTTTTCCGCATCCTGGCCGCGATATCCGCCAGCACCGCGCCCTTTGCCGCATTTTTGTCCTGCGCCATGCCCTACGCCATGATGGCGCGGCGCATCTTCCGCTCCGGCGCGGCCGTGGCCGGCTGGCCCGGGATCCGGGACGTGGGCAGGGCGCAAAGGCTCGTCGTAACGGATACGGACCTCTTCCCCAGCGACGCCGTCTCCATCGAGAGCATCCGCATACTCGACGGCATGAAGCCCCAGCGCGTCATCTCCGCGGCAGGCAGCCTGGTCAGCGCCTCCGGCAGCGGACTGGCCCCGGCCTTCGTCGAGCTCATGCGCAAAAATGGCTGCTCCATGCTCCGGGTTGAGGACTTCTGCTGCCATGAGGGCGGCGGCCTGACCTCGCTCATAGAGGGCATCGAGGTCATCTGCGGCAGCGCGGGCTTCATGCGTCTCATGGGCATCGTCATCCCGCAGAAGCTGGCGTCGCGCAGCTCGGTTTTCATTGCGATGAACGGCATACTGACGGGCATCTTCAATATCAAGTACGAGCCGCAGGGTACCGTCCGCGCCGCGCTGGCGGGGCTGCTGCACTCCAGGCGCGACCCGCTCTTCGCTGTGCGCGACTTCCTCGTGACGCCGCTCATGCTCCGGCAGAAATACCGCCTGCCAACGGACGGCTTCGACTTCCCGCCCTTCGCCCGGCGCTACGAGGTTTCCGGTGCTGAACCCGGCGAGGACAGCCAGCTCTCCGCCCTGCTCTCGCGCGAGGGACTCGGCTCCTTCGTAGAGGTTGCGGACTGCGGCAGACACGCCTACCTTGCTTCTGCGCTTGGGGCGGCGCTGTCAGTGGTGTGCGCGGTGGTGGGCATCGTGCTCTTCTTCGTCATGATCGTCACAGGCGGCGCGGGAGCCGTCTCGGTCTCGAACGTCATGACCTATATGTTCCTCTGGCTGGCCCCGGTGCTGGTGGCGGACATAGCCTCCGCCGTCTGAGCGCTTTTTTGCCTATTGCCAAGGGGCTGCAAATATTGTATAATTGATTGCTTTTAGTTTGCGAAAACACTATGTTTTTAGTTTATATAAGGAGAGGACCAACACATGAGCTATGCAACCAAGGACATCCGCAA
>ULRB01075025.1_pt1 | contig 13421 bp, 7 predicted proteins | sample 1955051 | NCBI WGS metagenome assembly ULRB01 (sample SAMEA4835671, study PRJEB28245) | human gut metagenome | biome: gut microbiome; material: fecal sample | place: Denmark | collected 2008 | reverse complement strand
ATGATGAACGGACTCTCCAACAAGCACGTGCTGATATTGGTCAACGGACGCAAGGTCACGGGAGACATTACCGGTAACATCGACCTCAACCAAATAGACATGACCCGCATCAAGCGCATCGAGGTGCTGAACGGAGCCGCTTCTTCCCTTTATGGTTCGGATGCCATCGGCGGTGTAATCAATATCATTACCAACGAGCCTAAAGATGTGGTAGCCTTCAGCAGCAATAGCAGCTATACGAGAAAGAATCAATTCTCCCAAGGCTTGAATCTGGACATCGCCCAAGGAAAAATAGGGTCCTATACTTCCTATAAATACGACCACTCCGACGGTTGGCAAAACAGCCGTCTGACAGAAGACGGAGAAGACATCATCGAAACGATTGCCCCGCTCTCCCTGGGCTACAGCTCGAATAACTTTTCGCAGAAGTTTACCTATGATGCTACGGAACAGCTTTCCTTCTATGCCAACGGTGGATACTACAACCGCGGACTCGAACGTCCGGTAGAACGCGAAGATATCACCGGCGGAAGCAAGTACAACACTACCTACGAAGGTTACAACTGGGGGACAGGCGCCAAATACAAACTGAGTAAACGCAACGTTATCCAGTTCGACTATTCAGGAAACAATTACGCATCACGCTACAAATACCTGATAGAAAACAGCGGATACCTGCCCGGACAGTATGCGCTTACCAAGCTTCAGAAATTCCATGATGCCGAGTTGAAAGGTATCTTCGGTTTTACAACCAACAGCACTACGGTGTTCGGTGCAGACTATCGCTGTGAAGTGCTTCGCCGTCCCGACTCCGATTTGGACAAAAGTGTCTATACGGCATCAGCCTACGGCCAGCATGAAGTGAAGCTATGGAACCATCTGACCGGTGTTGCGGGTGTACGCTACGACCATCACGAACAGACGGGTGGACGCTTCACCCCCAAAGTGGCAGCCATGTACAACATAGGCAACTTCAATGTACGTGCCACCTATGCTGCCGGATTCCGTGCTCCGGGCATCGACGAGCTCTACTACCACATGTTCAAGAAGACAATGGGTACACGGGCCACCATCTCATTGGGTGACGAGAACCTCGACCCCGAACGCAGCAACTATTACTCCATCAACATGGAATACCGCACCAGCCGTTTCAGTGCTTCCGTCACCGGCTACTTGAACTACGTAAAGAACATGGTAACTTCCAAATCCACCAAATTCGATGACCTACCGGAAGCAGAGCAGAACCGGTTGCGTGAAGAGTTCCCCGAAATCGGTGACCTTTCATCCACGAAAAACCTAAGTGTCAAGAACTACTTCAACTTCGAGAAAGCTACCGTCAAAGGCTTTGAAGTGAACTTGAACGGCAATCTGTTCCCGGGCTTCACCCTGGCCGGAAACTATACCTACGCCTATGGACGCGGTCTGAACGAAGGAGGCGAATGGCAAAACATCGAGCGCAGCATACGCCATACAGCCACCATCACCGGAAACTATACACACAGCTGGAGCGACTATACCTTGAACCTCAACTTGAACGGTCGTCTGCAAAGCAAAGTCTACTATCCGGGCGACGCGGACGGCAATGCTCCGGGCTACGGCATCTGGAACCTCAATACCCGCCATACCTTCGACGGCTTCCGCAACTTTGTCATCGAACCGGGCATCGGCATAGACAATATCTTCAACAAGAAGGACAACCGCCCGCTGAACAAGAACTTCGCCTTGTATTCTCCGGGACGTTCGGTAGTAATCAGCCTGGCACTCAGACTAAAATAATCTCTCCATAACGCATTTAGAAACAACAACAATTATGAAACATTTTTTCATCACTCTCTATTTACTCGGCATCAGCCTCTTCTCCTCCGCACAACAAGAGGAGAAGGCGGCTCTGCTCATCACCCATTATGGCAGTTCGGACCCTCAGACACGTGCCTTGACGCTCGACGTCGTGACCCGTGAGGCACAAGAAGCCTTTCCGCAGTTTACAGTGCGCGAAGCATACATCTCGCCGATTGTACGAAAAAGACTTGCCAAGGAGGGTGTGTACAAAGACAGCCCTACGGATGCACTGCTGAAACTTCGCGCCGAAGGCTACCGGACCATCTACGTCCAGAGCACCACCTTGATAGAAGGCAGTGAGATGACCTCCGTCCGCAGGGATGCAGACAAGCTCCGTCCCTTCTTCAAGGAGATAAAAGTGGGAAATCCCCTGCTCTACTCCGTCGAAGACTGCGAGAAGGTAATCGGTATACTGACCGCCGAACAGCCGGAAAAGAAAGAAGACATTGTCTATGTGGGGCACGGCAACCAGCTACCCAGCACGGCTACTTACGCCATGCTCGACTTCATGATGAAAGCCCATGGACTGAAGAACTTCCACGTCAGCACCATTGAAGGATATCCTACCCTGGACGCAACCCTGCTGCAACTGAAAGAGACACGCCCCAAGAGCGTGACATTGGTTCCGTTGCTGTTGGTATGCGGCAACCATACCAAGGAAGACATTGCCGGCGTGTGGAAGACGGAACTTGAAAAGCAAGGCTATCAAGTGAATGTACGCATGCAGGGACTGGGCGAAAACAAAGCCATCCGCCAGCTCTATATGGAACACATCAAAGCTATGCTAAAAGATTGATAACCAGCAAGCGTAAAAGGGCTACACCTTTTACATACCAAGGCTACACCCTTTGCTCCGGATGGCTACACCATTTCGGACAAAGGGTGTAACTCTTTTCAATGTACACAGATTACGGACATTTGTAACCATATTACGGATTCCTCCTCCTGCGATATGGAACTTTCCGGATTATTCTCTACATTTGTACAAAACTAACAGGAACGTTTATGGAAGAAGTAATCAAGCTCAATGCAGTAGACCAATACAACAAGATGTTCGGTCTCGAAACCCTGCACCCGCTGGTCAGCGTAGTCGACTTGTCCGAAGCCACCGGATACCCCAGACATTTCACGTTGAACTATGGCGTATACGCCCTTTTCCTCAAAAACACCAAATGCGGAGATATACGCTATGGAAAACAGTTTTACGATTACCAGGAAGGCACGGTAACCAGCTTCGCCCCGGGCCAGGTGACCGAGGTCAACATGCTGGAAGGTATGCAGCCCAGCGCCTCCGGCCTGCTGTTCCACCCCGACTTGATAAAAGGCACCTCGCTGGGACAGGGAATAAAGCAGTATTCCTTCTTTTCCTATTCCTCTACCGAGGCACTGCATTTGTCCGAAGACGAGAAAGAAATCTTCCTCGACTGTCTGAAGAAGATTAAGATGGAAATCCAACGCCCCATCGACAAGCACAGCAAGGGTCTGATTGCACGCAACATCGAACTGCTGCTGGACTACTGCATGCGTTTCTACGAACGCCAGTTCATCACCCGCTCGGCAGCCAACAAAGATATCCTGATGAAATTCGAAGCACTGATAGACGACTATTTCCAGAGCGACAAACCGCAGACCGAAGGACTGCCTTCCGTGAAATACTTCGCAGACAAAGTGTTCCTCTCCTCCAACTATTTCGGAGATTTGGTGAAGAAGGAAACCGGAAAGACAGCGCAGGAATATATCCAGAACAAAATCATCGACCTGGCCAAAGAAATGATTATAGGAAGCGGGAAGACAGTCAGCCAGATTGCCTATGAGCTGGGATACCAGTATTCGCAGCACTTCAACCGAGTATTCAAGAAAAACGTAGGCTATACTCCGAGCGAATACCGGCACTTGCAGGTTTAGACAATAAAGTTTCACCACAGATTACGCCGATTAGCGCAGAGTTTTTTCGGTTTCATCAAATATAAGTTCTATCTTTGTATGCCAATAGAACATATGGATATGAAACACCCCAAAATAATTGTTGCCGGCATCGGACCGGGCAATGAATCGGATATGACTCCCGCCGTAATTTCCGCTTTGCAAGAATCAGATGTAGTGGTGGGATATAAGTACTATTTCCAATTTGTAACCCCTTATCTCCACCCCTCAACAGCATGCATAGATACCGGCATGAAGCGTGAGCGCGCCCGTGCCGAGCAGGCTTTCGAGCTGGCAGAGCAGGGAAAGACGGTCTGCGTCATCAGTTCCGGGGATGCGGGCATTTATGGTATGACGCCGCTTGTCTACGAGATGAAGCGGGAAAGGAACAGCGACGTGGAAATCGTTTCGCTGCCAGGCATCAGCGCTTTCCAAAAGGCAGCCTCACTGCTGGGAGCTCCCGTAGGACATGACTTCTGCGTCATCTCCCTTTCGGACCTGATGACTCCTTGGGAGCGTATTGAAAGGCGTATCACCGCAGCCGCTGCCGCCGACTTCGTGACGGCAGTCTACAACCCCAAAAGTGAAGGGCGCTACTGGCAGCTTTACCGCTTGAAAGAACTCTTTCTGCAGGAAGGACGCTCACCGGAAACGCCCGTGGGATATGTACGCCAGGCAGGACGCCCGGAACAAGCGGTACACATCACCACGCTGGGAGATTTCAATCCCGAAGAAGTGGATATGTTTACAGTCGTATTGATAGGCAACTCACAGTCCTACGAATGGAACGGAGCCTTCATCACTCCGCGCGGCTATTACCGGGACACGAATACCGAAGCCACGGGCATCGGGCAAGACATCATGATTCGCAGTTTCCGTACCATCGAAAAGGAACTGAAGAACAAGCATATTCCCCTCGACCATAAATGGGCTTTACTCCATGCCATACATACCACCGCCGATTTTGAAATGGAACATCTGCTGCATACGGACGAAGGTGCCGTAGCTTCCTTGTATCAAGCCATCGAGAAAGGCGGAATCAAGACCATTGTCACAGACGTCACGATGGCAGCCAGCGGTATCCGCAAAGGAGCTTTGCAGCGGCTGGGCATAGAGGTGAAATGTTACCTCGGCGACCCGCGCACGGCGACGATGGCTGCAGAGAAAGGCATCACCCGTACCCAGGCAGGCATCCGCCTGGCTGTGGAGGAGCATCCCGATGCTTTCTTTGTATTCGGCAATGCACCTACGGCACTTATGGAACTCTGCGACCTGATACGTAAGGGCAAGGCACATCCGGCGGGCATTGTTGCCGCACCGGTAGGCTTTGTGCATGTGCAAGAGTCCAAACACATGGTGAAACCCTTTACGGAAATACCCAAGATTATCGTAGAAGGACGTAAGGGAGGCAGCAACTTGGCTGCCACGCTGGTGAACTCCGTGCTGTGCTACAACGATGCGGAGCAGTTGCGCCCGGGCAGGGATGTGTAAGTGAAAAGAGACATTCCATAACATTACTTGTTACGACCGATAACATTACTTGTTATGCCCCCTTACATTACTTGATATTTTCATAAGATTACTCATTGAATGAAACACAGATTTATAATCATAGGAATGGATGACAACCGTTCCCCCTTCTTTCCGCCGGAAGCTCTGACACAGATACGGAAGGGGAAGTTCTTCTCCGGCGGCATACGGCATAAGGAGATTGTCGGTCCTCTGCTGCCTGCCGGGGCCGAATGGATTTCCATCACCGTACCGCTGGAGCGTGTCTTTTCCCGTTATGAAGAAATATTTACCCGCTTCGAAGAGACGGCTACGGACGACTCCATCATTGTATTCGCGTCCGGCGACCCGTTATTCTTCGGTTTTGCCAATACCATAAAGCGCAAGCTTCCCGAGGCAGACATTCTGCTCTATCCCGCTTTCAATTCCTTGCAGACATTGGCACACCGCCTCGTCATGCCGTATGACGACATGCGCACCGTCTCCCTGACAGGACGCCCGTGGCAGGAGTTCGACCGTGCCCTCATAGAGCGTGCACCCAAAATAGGCATCCTCACCGACCGCGAACATACCCCGGTCACCATTGCCGCCCGCATGCTGAAATACGGGTACTCCCACTACACACTATACATCGGCGAACATCTCGGCAATCCCGAAAAGGAACGCATACGCCGGATGACACCCCGGGAAGCGGTTGCCGGCGACTTCGAACATCCCAACTGCCTGCTGCTGGACAGCCATCCCGGACAATGCCGCACAAACTCCCTGCACGGTAGCGAAGCCCCAGACTTTCCAGTCCGTCCCTTCGGCATCCCCGATGAAGAGTTTGCACATCTTGACGGACGCGCCCGCATGATAACCAAGGCTCCCATCCGCCTGCTCACCCTGCAGGCATTGGAACTGAACCGCCGCCGCGTCTTCTGGGACATCGGTTTCTGTACCGGTTCCGTCTCCATCGAAGCCCGCCTGCAATTTCCCCATCTCGCCGTCATCTCCTTCGAGATACGCCCCGAAGGAAAAGAGCTGATGGACACCAACTCCCGCCGCTTCGGCGCACCGGGCATTACGGCGGTAACCGGAGATTTCCTGCACACCGACCTCACTCCCTTTGCCCGCCCCGATGCCGTCTTCATCGGTGGACACGGCGGACATCTGGAGGAAATGATAGAGAAAGTGAAACAAGTGTTACACCCCGAAGGCTGCATCGTCTTCAACTCCGTATCGGCAGAAAGCAAGGAGGCGTTCTGCCGAGGAATCGAGCGGAACGGAATGGTGCTCCACCCTTCCACCCATATCGCCTTGAACGAATATAACCCCATTGAAATTATGAAAGCCACGCTTTCTTAAACATACCCATTATGAAAACAGCTATTATTCTAATCTCCGAAGCCGGTTTGAGCATAGCCCAATCACTACTCAACGAACTTCCCGACTCCGAAATCTTCACCCTCAGGCACGAAGAGGGATGCACACATATAGAATCCGCCGGCAAATTCACAGCGGAAAACTTCAACCGCTATGATGCCTTTGTCTTCATTGGCGCCATGGGAATCTGTGTCCGCACCATCGCTCCTTGCGTGAAGAACAAATATACCGACCCTGCCGTGGTTTGCGTGGACAGTACCGGTAAATTTGCCATCTCCGTACTTTCCGGACACATCGGAGGAGCCAACGAACTGACCCACCAGGTAGCGAATATCCTCGGGGCCGAACCGGTAGTCACCACGCAAAGCGACTGCACCGGCCTATGGGGACTCGATACCCTGCCCCAACGTTTCGGGTGGTTTCCGGTCATCAACGCCGAGCCCTCCACCCTCCTGTTGGCAGAACTTGCCAAGACGCCCGAAGAGAAAAAAAGAGTATGCATGAACGAGCATATCAGCCTCTTCGTTTCCGGCAAGCCCACCGCCCTGCTGCTCACGGTGCGCAATGAAGGCACGGACTGGATGGAGGCGCACCTGCCGCCTCATGTAGAAGTATTCTACCGGGTGCAGGACATTAAACCTTCACGCTTCAAACTGATTCTGTGCGTATCTCCCCAAGTCCCCAACTTCCCGGAAATGCCTATGATATGCTACGTGCCCTGTGTCGTACACCTCGGCATCGGCCTTGCCCGGCTGGCAGGTCCCGTGCGGAAAGTGGAGAAAGAGATTATGAACACGCTGAAGGAATACGGTATCATGCCCCAAAGCATCGCCTCCATCTCCACGATTAAAGCCAAAAGTGACGAACCGGTAGTGAAAGCGCTCCAAAAGAAGTTCCCGGTCTACTTCTATACAGCCGAGGAACTGGCAGAGATAGAGGTGCCCCATCCCAGTAAAACCGTCATGAAGCACATGGGTACCCCCAGCGTCAGCGAAGCCGCCGCCTTACTGAGTGCAAACAACTCCCGGCTGCTGGTGCCCAAGAAGAAAGGAGAGAACTATACCGTGGCCGCCGCCCTCGACATAAGAACTGTGCGCCAGGGCCACATCGAAATAGTGGGTGCCGGCCCGGGCGACCCGGACCTGGTTTCCGTACGCGGACGCCAAATGCTGGAACGCGCCGACCTCATTCTGTATGCCGGCAGTCTCGTTCCCAGGGAGCTGACTCTCTGTGCCAAGGCCGGGGCTACCGTACTCAGCTCCGCTTCCATGGATTTGGAGGAACAATTTGAAGTGATGAAGAAGTTCTATGACAAGGGAAAATTCATCGTACGCCTGCATACGGGTGACCCATGTATCTATGGTGCCATTCAGGAACAGATGAACTACTTTGACCAGCACGATATGAGCTACCACATCACCCCCGGCATATCCTCCTTCCAGGCGGCGGCAGCTGCCTTGAAGTCGCAGTTCACCATTCCGGAAAAAGTGCAAAGCATCATCCTAACACGCGGAGAAGGACGCACGCCCATGCCCGAACGCGAAAAGCTACATCTCATGGCACGCTCACAAAGTACCATGTGCATCTTCCTCAGTGCAAGCATTGCGGAGCAGGTGCAGGAAGAACTGTTGCAGGAGTATCCGGAAACTACCCCTGTAGCTGTCTGCTATCACTTGACATGGAAAGACGAACAAATATTCAGGGGAGAACTCAAGGACCTTGCCAGGATAGTGAAGGAAAATAACCTCACCTTGACAACCATGATTGTCGTAGGCGAAGCCATCGGCAACCGTGAAGGTCTGTCACGGCTCTATGCACACGAGTTCAAACATCTGTACCGGAAATAAATCAACGATTAATCACCCATAAACATTCAAACATGATATTAATATTTGGCGGAACCACCGAAGGACGCATAGCCATCCAAACCCTTGAAGAAGCCGGAAAAACTTTCTACTATTCTACCAAAGGGGATGAGCAGGACGTACTTCTGCATAATGGCATCCGCCTGCAAGGCGCGATGGATGCAATAGAAATAGAAACATTCTGTGCACAGCATCACATAAAGCTGCTGATAGACGCCGCGCACCCCTTTGCCACACAGCTGCATGAGACTCTGGAACAAGTCTCCGTGGAATCGAATATCCCCGTCATCCGTTTCGAGCGTATCTTCCCGGAACGCGATGAGGAACACATCATCTGGTGCAGGGATTATGACGATGCCATCGAGAAGATACAGAAAGAAAAGATTTTCATCTTACTTGCACTGACCGGCGTACAGACCATAGGTAAGCTGAAGCCTTTGTGGCAGAACGCCTGCTGTTACTTCCGCATCCTCGACCGTGACAGCTCGCGCAAGCTCGCCCGGGAACAAGGTTTCTCCGAGAAGAACCTCTACTACTACACACCCGGAGAAGACGAGCAAGTCCTGATGAAACAGCTTCATCCCGAAGCCATCCTCCTCAAAGAAAGCGGGATATCCGGCGGATTCTGCGAGAAGGTGGAAGCTGCCCGGCAACTGGGTGTACGCATCTTTGCCATCCGCCGCCCCGAGACATCCGGCAAGTTTATCTGTGTAAACGGCGAGTACGGTCTGCGCCGCATAGTCGAGAAACATTTACCCGACTTCTTCCCCCTGCGTAGTGGACTGACCACCGGAACATGTGCCGCCGCTGCCGCCGTAGCCGCCACCTGGGATGTATTCAATATCTACTTCAAAAAGCGTCCTACGGAATTTCCGGTAGTTCTTCCCAACGGAGAAACCATCCAGGTTCCCGTAGAGCCTCAGCACCATATTCCCCACTCCGACCTTCTGGAAAACGGTGACGGCATGTTCGAGACAAGCGCTACCGTCATCAAGGATGCCGGCGACGACCCGGACATCACCAACGGAATGAAAGTTGTGGCCAATATAGCCATACCTTTCCGCATAGACGACCCGCTGCCGGAAGACACTCCCCAGGACGACTACAACATCATCGTCTGCGGCGGCGAAGGCGTAGGTGTCGTCACCATGCCCGGTCTGGGACTTGAGCTCGGTAGCTCTGCCATCAACGACACCCCACGCGAAATGATAAAGAAGAACGTCAAGCTATGGCTTGAACGCCTCCATATTGCCAAACAGCCCAATCCTATTCTCATTACCATCTCCATCCCCGGTGGAGAAGAAATAGCCAAACGCACCTTCAATCCCCGCCTCGGTATCGAAGGAGGCATTTCCATTATCGGGACCTCCGGCATCGTGAAGCCATTCTCCTCGGAAGCCTTCATCAATTCCATCCGGAAGTCCATGGAAGTGGCAAAGGCAACCCGGAACCCTCGTATCGTCATCAGCTCCGGCGCAAAGAGCGAACGTTTCATCAAGGCGTATTATCCCGACCTCCCCGCCCAGGCTTTCGTGCATTACGGCAACTTTATCGGCGAAACCTTGAAAATAGCAGCCGAAGAGCAAGTACCGCACGTCACCCTCGGCGTGATGATGGGAAAGGCCGTGAAACTGGCCGAAGGCAATCTGGATACCCACAGCAAGAAAGTGACCATGAATAAGGAATTCATTCAAGACCTGGCACGCCAGACGGGATGCAGCGAAGAAACACTTGCCGCCATCGGACAGATGAACCTGGCGCGCGAACTCTGGGACATCATTCCCGAAGAGCTGCTGGAAAAGTTTGGCAAGGCACTGATTGAGCTCTGTCACCGGCACTGTGCCCCCTTACTGCCCAATGGCGAACTAACAATATTACTCATAACCGAAAACGGAAAAATTTACTCATGAAGAAGAAGATAATCATTACCGTCTGTATGGCAATGACCGTACTGACCGGTCTGGCACAAAGCCCGCTGTCCTTTCATGCAAAAGCAGGAATCGGTACCTCCCATTTTCATGGAAAACACTCCAGTAGTGACACCCAAATAGCTTACAAAGCTGGTGTCGGTACAGAATATGTCCTCAACAAGACCTGGGTGCTGCAATCCGCATTGGAGTTTGTGTCCATCGGCGGTAAAGACGAGATAAGCCACATCGGCAAGGCCAAAATGCATGAACTGTATCTGCAAATCCCCCTCATGATAGCGGCCCGCCTCCATCTGGGCAGGGATTATCATGCCTCGCTGAGCGTCGGCCCTTATGCGGCCATAGGCGTGGCAGGCAAGACCTCCGGCGAGACCTACGATTATAGCAGCAGCAGTATGCAGGGAGGATACCAGTTCAAGATAGACACTTTCGGCAGTATGGTAGACGGGAAAATGGGTAACAACCGTTTCGATGCAGGTATTGCCCTGGGACTTACTTTTGAATACAGAAGATTCATCATCGGTGCAGAGACACAAGTGGGACTGGTAAAAGTCAATGAGCAGATAAACCAGATGATAGGTCATTCGGAAGAAGGAGGATATTTTCCCAAGAACTTCGCCGCATTCTTTACGCTGGGGTACCGGTTCTGGTAAGGGAACATTTTGCCATACAGAGTTGTTTAGTATACAAACAGATACTCAACAATATAAACTGAATAATATGGCAAAAAGAATTCCTATCCTGCTGGCAGCAATGACAGCCCTCACCTTCGCCCCTCAAACAGCAGAGGCATGTACCGGTATCACCCTGACGGCCAAAGACAATGCGCACGTCGTAGCTCGCACCATCGAATGGGGAGGCAGTGAGCTGAACAGCCAGTACGTCATCGTACCGCGCGGTTATTCGCAACAATCACTGACACCCGGAGGCAGTCTGTCCGGCATGGAGTTCACCTCACGCTATGGCTACGTAGGCCTGGCAGTGGAGCAAAAGGAGTTCGTGGCCGAAGGTCTGAATGAAGCCGGGCTCTCCGCCGGGCTGTTCTACTTTCCCGGATATGGCAAATATGAGGAGTACGACCCCACACGAAAAGCGTCGAGCATAGCCGATTTACAATTGGTATCATGGCTGTTGGGAAGCTTTTCTACTGTGGACGAGGTAAAGGAGGCTATTGAAAATGTGACGGTCATAGCCATTGACCCACGCGCCTCCACCGTACATTGGCGGATTGCAGACAAGACCGGCCGCCAACTGGTATTGGAGTTCATCGACGGACAGCCCCGTTTCTATGAAAACAAACTGGGAGTATTGACAAACTCCCCCGGCTTTGACTGGCAGATGACCAACTTAAACAATTATGTGAACCTCTACCCGGGCAGTGCCAAAAGCAAATCGCTGGGCAATGTGACTATAGCCCCTTTCGGTTCGGGAAGCGGCTTTTTGGGAATTCCGGGAGATGTGACTCCCCCTTCCCGCTTTATCCGTGCCGCTTTCTACCAGACTTCTACACCACCACAGAATACCGCACAGGAAACCGTTCTCCAATGTTTTCAGATACTGAATAACTTTGATATACCCGTAGGCATCGAGTTTCCCCTCGGCCAGGTTCCTGCCAATATTCCAAGTGCCACCCAATGGACATCGGCCACAGATATGACAAACGGTATCATCTACTATCGCACCATGTACAACAGTACAATCAGAAGCATTGATTTGAGACAGATAGACTTCGGGCGCATCGAGTACCATGCAGCTCCCCTCGATAAAGTGAAGCGGCAACCGATAGCTCCCGTGAAAATTGAATAGGGACGCAGAAACTTCAAGATTGCCGCTGTTGCAGTTGTTCCGCCTCCTTCCTCTTCATCTCCGCCAGCACCCCGCAGGTCAATGGAATGGCGAGGAAGAAGGTCAGCATGTCCGACGCCGCCTGGCACATTTCCACCCCTTTCAGTCCTAAGAAATAAGGAAGAATGAAGATGAGGGGGATGAAGAACAGCCCTTGACGGGCAGAGGAAAGTATCGTAGCGCGTACGGGCTTGCGGATAGTCTGCAGCATCATGTTGCTGACCACAATCCATGCACCCAACGGATAGGTGATGAACTGCCAGCGCAATGCTGCCGCACCGGTAGCTACAACAGCAGGGTCTCCCTTGCGGAAGATGGAGACAATCTCCTCGGCATATCCCATACCTGCCACCGCACAAACCAGCAAAAAGAAAAAGCCTACCTTCACACAGAACCAGAATCCTTGGCGCACTCTGGCATACAGCCCGGCACCATAATTGAATCCGCATACCGGTTGGAAGCCTTGCCCGAAACCAATTAGGAAAGCATTGATAAACATAGAGATACGCGTCACAATGGACATCCCTGCAATAGCTGCGTCACCATATGCACCGGCCGCCACGTTCAGCAAAATGGTTGCCACGCTTGCCAGTCCCTGCCGGGTGAGTGACGGAGTTCCACCCCCAATAATTTCCTTGATGAAAGCCAGTGTAGGCGTAAAGTTTCTGTAACGTATACGTATATTTCCTCCTCTGCGCCCCATATATAGCAAAAGGATGAAACTACATATCTGGCTGACTACTGTGGCCAGTGCGGCACCGGATATGCCCATATCGCATACAAAAATCAGGATAGGGTCGAGCACCACGTTGATGACCGCCCCACTCACAATCCCCACCATGGCATACGCCGCATTACCTTGAAAACGTATTTGGTTATTCAGCACCAATGAGGCGGTCATAAAAGGAGTACCCAGCAGAATGATTCCCAAATAGCGCTCCGTATACGGAAGAATAGTAGGCGTCGACCCCAAAGCAAGGGAAAGCGGTGTAAGGAACAGCAATCCCAGCACAGCCAGAGCCGCTCCGATAAACAAGGCAAAAAAGAAGCCGGTGGATGCCATCTTCTCGGCACTCTCCGTTTCCTGCGCCCCCAACTTACGGGAGATGTAGTTCCCCGAACCATGACCGAAGAAGAATCCCACAGC
>ULRB01081819.1_pt1 | contig 13438 bp, 8 predicted proteins | sample 1955051 | NCBI WGS metagenome assembly ULRB01 (sample SAMEA4835671, study PRJEB28245) | human gut metagenome | biome: gut microbiome; material: fecal sample | place: Denmark | collected 2008 | reverse complement strand
GTGTGCTTGTCTGGCGGAGCGAAGCGACGCCACTTGTTCAAAGACAAGCACACGCCGTAATCTCTTAAAGGAAATTTGGGGAGGGGTGAAGAATGGTTTTAGGTGGGGTAAAAAGGAGCGAGAAATTTTATAAATTATGACACACGATTGACATAATTCCTTTGTTATACTGAAAATGTTTGTAAGTGTCCTGTTTTGGGGACAGATAAAAAGATATAATTTATTTTGATGGTAAATCTTTGATTTAAGCCTGCTACCCGTATTGATTTTCTTCGTAAAAAGTGCTATAATAGTTGCAACGTCCTTGCAAAGAGGTTGAACAATATGGAATTTAAGGATCAAATCAAACACGCCAGAGAAACAGTTCATATGAGCCAACAGGAATTTGCTGCGGCAATCGGCGTTGCTCATTCTTCACTGAATCGTTGGGAATTAGGTGTTCGCAAACCTACCTATGCGCTTCAGCGTAAGTTCTATGACTACTGCAAAAACAACGGGATTACATTTGAGGAGAAATAATTATGGAGATAATTGCAATTAAAGATAACGAAAAAGTTTTTTATCAGTACAAAATTCGGGTAGAATTAAATTCCCAGTATTCTATTTTTGATCAAGATAGATCTCTTAGTGAAAGAGAACAGAAGAATAGAGCTGTAAGGAGAGCATTTGACTTTATAAAAAACTGTGGTGAATATATTGAATTTAGATCTGGAAGCCAAGAGATTTCGGTTATTAAATTCCAAGAGATCAGTCCCAATATTTTACTGTTTAAGTTAGCAAAAAGGAAATCAATAGGTCTAACGGCTAAAGGGGCATCAACTTTTGTTGACAAGGTACAAGATGATTACCCGTGGGCAATGGTAATTTTTGATAGCAAGAATCAAGCTGTATATGTTGAAAGAGCATATAAAGTTTATTCTTTCCCCAATGCAATGATAAAAATATTAGAAGATTTATTTGCGTCTGTAAATCTTCAAATTGTCGAAAATAATAGCGCAAAATTTTATATTAACGTAATTACAAGCCAAGAGGAATTTATGGATTGTTTTAACTCTTTTGACTTGGTAAATAAAGTGTCTTTAAAGGTCGATTCTCCCAATAGCTTCTTGGGAAATATAGAAGCTGATGAACTTCTTTCTGAATTAAGGGATGAGGCATCGGCCAAACAGACTCTTATTGAAGTAACAAGCGACGAGGGGCTTAACGGAAAAGGTATATTTAATCAATTTAAGTCTTTTATTGAATACGTTGTTCGCGGAGGGGGAAAATGGAGTATTCGGGGCAAACGGGGAAACAATAAACCAATCACAAAAAGCAGTCAAACAAAGATTAAAACTCTTAATCTTAATATAAATATTAACAACAGCAGTCAAGTTGAAAATGTATCTGAAATTGTGGAGATTATTAACAATACTAACCATTATGAAGAATAGTAAAAATAAAATAAGAGTTATCAGTATCATTATACAATTAATGTTACTTGCTGCGTTTACACTTTTGGGCGGTTTTTTTGTCCCTAAAAAAGTTTTAGATGACAAATTATCCATGATTGGAATCCTTGTTGCCGTGTGGGGTATTGCATTAACACTATTTGTTTTTATCCAAGGAGTTGTACAAGGATGCAAATCTACATTGATAGAACACAATAATGATAAGAAATATGTGATTGAAAAATATAAAAAACTAGATGCTATTGTCGATGAATTGGCAAAAGATGTGAAGTGCATATCAGTTTCAGAGGGACTATTTTTTGTTGTTGTGTTTTTTTGCCAAATTAATAATGAAATATGCCAATGTATTATGCATTATGTGCAATTCTTAATTATAGGAATAATAATTTTATCTTCGATTGATCTAATTAGAACGATGTTTAAGCTAGTAAAGATTAACGAATTATTAAATATAAATGCGGTCTCTAATAAAGGAGAAGATGAAAATGGCAAATAAACTTGAATTGACGTGGGTTGGAAAAGATGAAAAAATAAAAGTTGAACCGAGGATTCTTATTGAAAACCCGAAACTTAGCAATATGTCTCACAAGTCTGTCGGACAAGCCTCTATTTTTGATGCCGAAAACACGGATAATTTCGATAATATGCTTATTCATGGCGATAATCTTCTTGCGCTTAAAGCATTGGAAAGCAAATATGCCGGGCAGATTAAGTGTATTTATATCGATCCACCGTATAACACAGGATATGCCTTTTCGCACTATGATGACAATTTGGAGCATTCCATATGGTTATCTCTTATGAAGCCAAGGCTAGAAATAATGAGAAACCTTTTAGACAAACATGGTTCCTTATGGATTAGTATTGATGACGACGAGCAGGCATATTTGAAAGTTCTTTGCGATGAAGTTTTTGGACGGAGTAATTTCGTTGCAAATATAATTTGGGAAAAGAAATTTTCGCCGCAAAATGATGCAAAATGGTTATCGGATAGTCATGACTTTATAATGGTTTATGCAAAAGATAAAGAAAACTGGAAACCAAATCTATTACCAAGAACGGCGGATATGGATGAAAGATATAGCAATCCTGATAACGATCCAAGAGGTCCTTGGACCTCATCCGATTTGACGGCAAGAACTTATAGCGCAAATTGTGATTATCCTATTACTACTCCTAGTGGTAGAATTGTATCTCCTTCAGCCAGTAGAAGTTGGACTGTTGATAGGGCAACATTTGAACAGTTGGTGGCAGATAATAGAGTTTGGTTTGGAGTTAATGGAAGTAATGTCCCGAGAAAAAAGACATTTCTTTCTGAAGTTCAAAGCGGTGTAGTCCCCATGACAATATGGAAATGCTCGGAAGTTGGTCATAATCAAGAGGCAAAAAAAGAAGTAAAAGCGCTTATTCCTATTAACCCTTTCGCTACACCAAAACCTGAAAGATTGATTGAAAAAATATTAAAAATTGCTTCAAGCAAGGGTGAACTTGTTCTTGATTCTTTCCTTGGTTCAGGTACAACAGCTGCTGTTGCCCATAAAATGGGACGGCGTTGGATTGGCATTGAAATGGGTGACCATGCTTATACACACTGTAAGGTTCGTCTCGATAAAGTAATAGATGGGAGTGATCAAGGGGGAATAACAAAGTCTGTAAATTGGAAAGGTGGCGGCGGATATCGTTTTTACGAACTTGCCCCTACTCTTGTCGTGGAAGATAAATTTGGTAATCCTATTATCAACAAGGATTATAACGCAGATATGCTTGCGGCTGCTATGGCGTTGCAAGAAGGTTTTACATATTGCCCGGATGACACTTTCTATTGGAAACAGGGCAAAAATGAAAACGCATATATCTTCACAACAACATCGCATGTAACCGCAGATTATCTTGCATCTATACACAGCGAAATGCAAGATGATGAATATTTGGTTATTGCATGCAAAACATACGATTCGGGCATCGAAAAATTGTTTAAGAACATTACGGTCAAGAAAATCCCGCAAGTTCTTCTCGGACGTTGCGAGTTTGGAAAAAACGATTATAGTTTGAATATCGTTGATATGCCAATTGTGGAGGAAGAAGATGAATAATATCTACTCCGAATATAATGTCAATTACATAAGCGGATGCATGAGTTTGCGTCCGCCTCAAAAAAGAAGTTTGAAGATTCTCGAAGATATTCTTGATGAACTTGATCTTGATAAAAATCAAGATTTGGAACGCGCACTTGAAATAGTACATGATCTTTTCCCGACTTGTATCAATTTTGAAAGGGACTTTATGAGTCTTACTTTTGCGTTGGCTACAGGCGTTGGTAAAACAAGGCTTATGGGAGCGTTTATCACCTACTTGTATACGCAAAAAGGAGTAAAGAATTTCTTTATCGTTGCTCCAAACCTTACAATTTACAACAAGTTGATGAAAGACTTGGGTGATCCATCAAGTGAGAAATATGTTTTCCGTGGAATCGGATGTTTTTCTCAGAATATCCCTAACCTTATCACTGGTGATAACTATAAAGAAAAGGGCTTGATGCAAGGTTTCTCGGATGTTACAATTAACGTGTTTAACATTTCAAAGTTTAACCGTGAAATCGGTAATATTCATCATCTTTCGGAATATCTCGGGCAGAGTTATTTCGACTTTTTGGCAGCACAAAAAGATTTGGTCGTGATAATGGATGAATCTCATCACTATCGCGCCGATAAAGGCATGACTGCTATCAATGAATTAAAGCCTGTTTTAGGGCTTGAACTCACGGCAACGCCGCAAGTCGAGTCCGGAACTAAAACAATCAAATTCAAAAACGTTGTTTACGAGTATCCTCTTTCTTCCGCAATTCGTGACGGATACGCAAAAATCCCATACGCTTTGACGCGTAGGGATATATCCGATTACAATCTTTCCAGCGATGATATGGATAAGATGATGCTCGAAGACGGCATATCTAACCACGAACGCGTAAAAGAACGTCTTAAGGATTATGCTATAAACAATGGCGTAAAACCGGTAAAACCGTTTGTTCTTGTCGTTTGTCAAAATACGCAACATGCGGAAAAAGTTTTGAGTTATATAACTTCCGATGACTTTTTCGATGGAAAATATAAAAACAAAACTATTATTATACACAGCAATCAAAAAGGCAGTGAAAGAGAAGAAAACGTTCAAAAGCTTTTGGAAGTTGAAAAGTTCGATAACCCCGTCGAAATTGTTGTTCACGTAAATATTTTGAAAGAGGGCTGGGACGTAAACAATCTTTATACGATTATTCCTTTGCGCACGGCGGCTAGTCAAACTCTTAGAGAACAAACAATCGGACGCGGTTTAAGACTTCCCTATGGAAAGAGAACCGGAAACAAAGATGTTGACTCTTTGATTATCACAGCTCATGACAAATTTGAAGAAATAATCCGTGAAGCTTCCAATCCGAACAGTTTGCTTAAAGCCGGCAACATCATTTATGCCGAAGACATTGAAAAAGCAGAATCAGTTGCGGTTACTCCCAATTATAAAACTTCCGTTCAAGCGAGTATTTTCGATTTAGGCGTAAATCTTGAACAAACGGGTGAACACCTGACTGTCGAAGAGCGCCAAGTAATTACCGAAACTGTTAAAAAAGCGTCGGATGAACTTATCAACACATATAGGCTTACCGGAAGAGATAATATGTCTTCCGTTTCTACCGAGCAAATTGTTAATAATGCCGTAAATAATGTGGACTTGGCAGAAATTGTAAAAAATCGTACCGATTTTGAGGATATAATAAGACGCTTTACCGGAAAAGAAATTGAAAAACAACGCGACATTATCGAACGCGAAACTATGGCTATTCCGCAGATTAAGATAATGCGCGATATGAAGTCCGATTACCATTTCGAATCGTTTGAATTGGATTTCTCAAATATGAATTATTATCCGATAGATAATCAAATTTTAATTCAAAGTTTGGTGGATGCAAAAGATAATACGGTAATTAACGGTAAATATCTCGACTTCGATGCAGTTAATCCCATGAAAACATTGGTTGACATTATAGCAATGAAGCCCGAAATTGACTATGATTCTTGCAGTGATTTACTATTTGATTTGCTCGATTCTTTCTTGACTCATTTGAAGGAGAAGTTTTCTGACGAAGAAGTTAAGAACATTGTTATGTTCAATAAAAAAGATATTGCTAACAAGCTGTATGAGCAAATGAAAAAACATTTTGTATGCTCAACGCCGGACATTATAGAACGAATCTCAGGAGTAAGCTACGATATTATCGAGCCAAGTTATATGCGTAAAATCGGAGAAGAACCTGTTTCCGTGTATGATAGTATTGAGGACGGAAAAGTTCCGAAAGTCTTGTTTGCCGGATTCAAAAAAGCTTTGCACCCTATTTACAAGTTTGATTCCGCACCGGAACGTAGATTTTCTATAGTTTGCGAAACAGATCCTGAAGTACAAAAATGGTTGCGCCCCGCACCAAAGCAATTCAATCTTTTCTATGACGGCAACCGAAGATATGAACCGGATTTCGTTGTCGAAACGTCAGATACAATGTATCTTGTCGAAATTAAGGGCGAGGACAGGTTAAATGACGAAGATAATTTACACAAGAAACAACGTGCAGTAAGATATTGCCAAGTAGCAAATGTGTATTGTGAAGGAAATGGGCTTAAAACATGGAAATACTTGTATATTCCAAGTCAACAAGTACAGACAACATCCAGCTTCAATATGCTGGCTCAGAGGTTTGAGGTTAACGAATAAAAATGTTTAAGATAGGCGATGCGGTAAAAATAATACATAACGGAAATATAGGCGCAGTTATAGGCGCCGAAGATTTAGGTTCTACGATTAAGTATACAGTTCTTGTAAACGGAAAAGTATTAACTTTCTTTGAGGACCAACTTTCTGCTGTCGATGCACAGAATAATGACTTGTTTTATTCTGCTAAAGACGTTAATTCCTTGCTTACTGCAAGGTTGATACTCAATCCGAGTATCACTTCGTTGTATTCTCTAAATTCTGCAAAAATTGATTTTATACCGTATCAATTTCGTCCTGTCTTAAAGATTATTACATCCGATAGCCCGCGCATATTGATTGCAGATGGCGTTGGTGTTGGTAAAACTATTGAGGCAGGACTCGTTCTTAAAGAGTTGGAAGCCAGATTTGATATAAAATCCGTGATGGTTATATGTCCTCGTCCACTTATAACGGAAAAGAAATGGCAAAATGAGTTGAAGCGTTTCGGTGAAAAATTCACACATATAGACGGCAAACAACTTCGCTATTGCATTGATGAAACAATAAACGATGATGGTGAATGGCCGAGCGATTATCAAAAATGTATAGTTCCGTACTCTTTGTTTGACGAAGCTGTCGTTTGCGGAACAAGTGACGGCGGCTTGACTAAACTAAATAAGAAATCCTTAATAGATATGACGCCTTTCCCGAAGTTTGACTTGGTGATTATAGACGAGGCACATCATATCAAAAATCCTAATACATACGCATATCAAGCAGCTCAGATGTTTTGCGATAATGCAGAAAGCATAGTCTTACTTACCGCAACGCCCATTCAGTTGGGTGACAAGGATTTGTATGTGTTACTCAACTTGATTCGCCCCGACCTTGTGTTTGATTACGATAGCTTTAAACACATGTCTGAACCTAATCCTTTTATCAACGAGGCGGCAAAACTTATTCGTGGAAACAAAGAAAATTGGAAGGAAGAAGCGTTAGACAACCTTGTAAAAGCCGGCAATACCAATTGGGGAACGGCAATGTTAATTCCAAACCCTGTTTATCGAAACGCTGTCAGAATGTTGAATAGGGATAAAATTTCGCTGGAAGATCGAGTAAAACTTATAGGAGACGTAGAAAGCCTTCATACATTTGCCCATATAATCAATCGTACGCGCAGACGCGATATCGGCAATTTTACGTTGCGTAAACCAGAAACGTTAAAAGTATCTTTTACACCCGAGCAGCAAGAACTTTACAATCGGCTGATGGAAACTCAGGCAAATATTCTTATGCAGTTGCACGGAGATCGCGGTATACGATTTATGATGACCACGATTATGAGGCAAGCCTCAAGCTGCATTCACGGATTAAAACCGTTTTTGCAGACTATATTAACGCGTAGATTTGATGAGTTGGAAATTGCGAGCGACGGATTCGATGAGAATGTTGACTACTCTGAGTTTGAAGAAAAAATGTCAGTTCCTAAAATTAAAGCCGCTGTTCAGGAAATTCTTACTATGGCCGCGGAAATAAGTGATACCGATTACAAACTGGATGCACTCTGTTCTACAATCGAAGGAAAACAACTGATGCAGAACAATAAAGTAATGGTTTTCAGCAGTTTCCGACACACGTTACAATACCTGTATGAAAACCTGACTAAGCGAGGAATTAGAGCTGGAATTGTTCATGGCGGAGTTAAAGATGAAGACCGAGTTATTTTGCGTGAACGCTTTATGTCGGAACGAAGCAATTCTGATTCTTTGGATGTTCTGCTTTTTTCAGAAGTGGGTTGCGAAGGTTTGGACTATCAGTTCTGCGATTGCATGATAAATTACGATTTGCCTTGGAACCCGCAGGCAATAGAACAACGTATCGGACGTATCGATAGAAACGGACAAAAAAGCGAAAGTGTCTCTATCATCAATATTATTACGGAAGGTACTATCGACTGTGATATCTACGACAGATGTTTGTCGCGTATTGGTGTCTTTAACTCCTCTATTGGTGACAGTGAGCAAATTTTGGGTGATATTACAAAGGAAATCTATGATATAGCCCAAAAGTATATCCTCAATCCGGAAGAAAGGCGTATCAAATTACAGCAATTACAGGATAATAAAGTTCGTCTTATTCAGGAACAACAAAAAATCGAAGATGAAAAGCACTCGTTTTTCAGTTTGGATTTGAGTGAAAACGTTATGCGTCAGGAATTAGCAGATGCTACGAATATTCATCTAAGTGCCGATGCAATATATCGTTTGGTTGAGACATATCTTGAGAAACGCTTAGGAGACAGTTCCTCGTATATACTTGGTGATGGAAAATCAAAAACATTGAGATTAAATGCCGATAACAGGCGAATTCTCTATAATGACTTTTTGACACTTCCGAGACAGGCAAATACAGTCTATAAAACGTGGGAGCAATATCTGAATGAGTCCGTTCCTTTTGAAAAAATTACCTTTGACGGTCAATTTGCAGCTGAGAATAGAGATGTTGTATTCATAATGCCAACACATCCGCTCGTAAAACAAGCATTGAATTGTTTCGAGGATGAACCTGTTAAATGTGCCATTAAGTCAACTACTACAAAAATCACAGCAGGAACATATCCGTTCGTTATTTACGAGTGGCTCTATAAAGGTGTTAAACCGGACAATAAACTTCAAGTAATCACTTTAGAAAATATCCCCAACGATGTTATTCTCGAAGCAATTTATAACTCTTCGGATACTGCTGCGGATTTTTCTATCATAGATGAACAGGCTTTGGAAAAACTTCACTACCAAATATGGCAATATGCCAAAAGTGATTATCAATCCGTTGCAGAGCAAATTATCGGGTTCAAGAAAGAAAGTTTGTCATCAAGTCAAGCGGCACGAAAAAGGACAATAGAAGATCGCCTGCAAAAAGAGACTAATCCGAGAATAATTCGCATGAAACAATCTCAATTAGCATCTCAAGAAAGTAATTATCGCGAAAAACTAAATTCGCTTAATGAGGAAATAAGACAATCGGATATAGTAACAAGAAAACTTGTTGTCGGAATACTAAAGGTGGAGAATTGATATGTCCAGATACCAATCTTTTGAAGAACTGAAGATAAAAAGCAAAGAGTTCGTGCAAAGTAGTAAGGAGCGCGGCGCTTACAACGGATTGCGTAAGTTGTTGACGGAGTTGTATCCAGACAAAGCACATTTTATCTATGAATTACTTCAAAATGCAGAAGATAAAGAAGCCTCCTCTGTTGCGTTTGAATTGTTCAACGATAGATTGGTATTTACTCATAATGGCAAAAAAAGGGACTTTATTCTTGATGATATAGACTCTATTACAAATATTGGAACTAGTACTAAAATTGACGATCCGACTTCAATCGGTAAATTCGGAGTTGGATTCAAGGCTGTTTATTCATATACAAATACACCGGAAATCCATTCCGGAAAATATGACTTCAAAATAGTCGATATGCTTGTTCCGGAAGATGAGGGCGTATCTAAAACCGCATCAGCAGGAAAGACTCAATTTGTATTCCCTTTTGATCACGACACAAAAACACCTAAACAGGCTGTCAAGGAAATAACCGAGGGATTATTGGCTCTTAATGAAAATTCTATTCTTTTTTTAAGAAATATTCATCAAATTACATTTAGACTTCCAGATGGAAAAGTCGGCGGGATAAAGCTTGAAGATAAAGATGATGTATTAAAGAAAATAATCTGGGTTAATGCACTCACTAAGGAAAAGGAAAAAACTTTTTGGTACAAATTTAGCAAACCGTGCGTTATTGAAAGTAATAATGAAAACAAAAATTACAATGTAGATATCGCATATAAATTAAAAATAGTAGAAACAGACGGAGAAAAACATTATAGAATTGATGCAGACTTAAAAGGAAATGTCTGTATATTCTTCCCTGCAGTAAAAGAAAACTCACATTTGCGTTTCCATATAAACGCGCCATTTGCATCTACCGTGGCGCGCGATAGTGTGCGCGACTGTTCAGAGAATAAGCAACTCATTCGAGAAATTGCCAACTTATGCGTTTGCTCTTTGTTCTTTTTGAAAGAAAAACATTGTATTGATTTGGGGTTATATGCTGCTTTACCTAATCGAAGAGATTTTATCGATGCTACCAGTGCGTATTATCCCATTTATTCTTCAATACTCAGTGCTTTCAAAACGCAAGATTTTATCGTTACTGCCAGTGGAGACTACAAAAGAATAAACGAAGTATTGCAAACAAATAGAGAGATTGCTCGTTTAATTGATGATAACGCAGTAGAAATGCTTTTCAAAAAAAGCTGGATTCCTCCAGTAAATCCACAGACAAATGAATTGTACTTTTTATTGGATTTAGGGATCGCTCAGTTCGATAGAAAAACCATTGTGGAAGGCATGCGGCACAATCCTAATTTTTACGATAAATTATTCGATGGAAAAACCGCTGAATGGTTTAGAGATTGGTATGTTTTATTATCGGAAGTCCAAGGTGTCGGTTTATATAAAGATGTCTTCAAAAAAGTGAAAATGATTTTGGGAAGAGATGGAAAACTGTATTATGCAACGGATAATATCTATTTAGAAAACACGCAATACAAACCGGAAAATTTGAAAAGTCCTATATATGTAAACTTGTCAAATTCTTCATCTTCTCAAAATGAAGCTGCAAAAAAGTTTTTAGAAATGTTGGGTGTTAAAGAAATGTCGGCTGAAGTCGATATTATGTCTGATATTTCCGGAAAACAAAATGTAGATAAAGATGATGTTATACTTACCCTAATGAAAGTCATGCAAATGAATGATGCGGGGGAAGATATTAACGCCTTTAAGAATCAAGCGATCTTTTTAGGAAGGACATTTTCTGATGACGGTAAATTATATCGAGTTACCGCAGCAGAATGCTGTTACACCGATGAAGTTGCATTCTTTTATAAAAATAATGCGCTTGTAAAATATGTTCTTTGTAGGGAACACTATTCAGTATTTACAACGGAAGAAGAAATACAGTCTTTTAATAAAGTTTTCGCTGATTTAGGAGGGAAGATCGGTCCGAAAATATATTCTTGTCAATTAACTGCAACTCATCCGTTGTACAGTCAATTGAATACTGATAGGGAAAGATACGATTCTTGCATTAAAGAAGATTATTCATTAACCGGTGTCCAATTCTTGCAAAGCATTCCCGAAGAAAAACTTTATCTTCAAAGTAAGTTGTTGTGGGATTATTTGGTCGAAGATAAGAATTTCTATCATCATATTGCTAACTATCGAGCAAACGGGAGTCGAAATATTGAACAAATTGATTCTACTGCGGCTTATTGGTTGCGTCGTATTGCGTGGATTCCAAATAAAGATGGCATTTTCTGTCGTCCGTGTGATATTACTGCCGATGATTTATATAATGGGTTTGAATTTGACGAAAAGGCAATTTTCCTCAAAAACATAGGTTTCGGAGATAAAACAAAAGCCCCGAACGACATTGTTGCTTTATTAAAAAAGGCTGGTGTTAAAATGTCGTCTACTGACGAGATGTTCCTAAACGCCTCTGAAGAAGAGAAACAGGAATTTCTGAAGTTTTTGGAGTACAAACGTAGCAGGAAAAATGAAACCTTAAATTTGTCCGAGGCATTAGAAGCCGAGAATAAAGATCAACTTCCTTATGAAGAAGATGATGATTATGGGAGAGATATAAGCATAAAAAACGTTACAAAAAGACAGCAAAAACAGCAACAGGATTTTGAGGAGGGCTTAACTGTTGCACCGTCAAGAAAACAAGTTTGGCATTATACTTATTTATCGACAAACGGAAAACTTGAAAAACAATTTATTAGCGAGCAGTATCATGGTAAATGTCAAATTTGTGGTCGTTCTGCCATAAGAAAATTCAATGGTCAACCATATTTTGAGGCAATTAACGTAATAAACACATCTAACTTGGATCCTAAATATCAAACTTCGCTAGATACTGGATGGAATACGTTGTGTCTTTGCCCAAATTGTGCTGCAGAATATAGATATTGCGCAAAAGATTTAAGCGATTTGGAAACGCAAGTTGAAAATACTCAGATTGAAAATCGAAAAAATGAGTATATAGAAATCTATATCACTCTCAAGGGCGTGCGAACTAAAATAACGTTTACTCCAAGACATTTTTTAGCATTGCAGACTGCTTTTAGAGTTTTTAAGGCTCATGAAAATGACAAATAACACAAAAAAAGCCGAGAGTTTTGCTCCCGGCTTTTCGTTTGCTTTGAGTTGATTTTTAGTTGTTTGGGATATAGATTTTATCGCCGACTTTGACGGCTTTATAGGCTACACCGCCAACGTTTTGTTGAAGGTATTCGGGTTTGCCGTCCGCATGAGCGCGTAAGATAAACTTGTCGGGTTGTTCTTCGGTCAGTTTGTTTATATTTATATCAATAAACTGTTCGTCGCTCGACACTTCGAGTATTTTTAATCCGCGCTTGATTAGAACGGCTGAAAATTGCCATACTTTTTCAAACATCCCGTAGGTATCCATAATAATGGAAAAGTCGTGATTTGGTTCGTATGCGGTGATTCTGTAATAATTTGCCATAGTATTTTCTCCTTTATGCAGCAAGTTTTTTGAGTTGTCTATTTGCAAACGGCAACCACTTTTTGTTTACAAACTCAAGGATGTTGTCGTTTGGGGTGCTGTCGTTCTTTCCGTAACATTGAAGTATTTTTTTACGAGATGGCGAGTATTCCACCGTTACAAGCGGTGTGTTCGGGGCGTCTTTTGTGCGGATAAAGAAGATAAGGGATTCTTCGCGCACAAACTTTTGGTCATAGTTCATTCTGCCTACGCAATGTTCAAGGATTTGACCTTCTCTCACAAGATCACTTGGAGATAGGGCAATGATTGCAACGTAGTCGGTTTTGCCGTCATATTGCAAGCTCAAATACTTCTCGGCAACCGCTGTGAACTTATCATAAAAATCTTTACGCTTCTGTTCGTCGTCTCGTGCCTGCATAGTGTGGTATTCGTCAATGCGTATATCGTGCCAACGCTTGAAATCGTGGGGGTAACGGTTTTTCTCGTCGTTCATATTCAACCCCAAATAATTGCACGCATTCCAATAATCAAAATAACTATGCGTATTGGCGTTTTGTTTGGACAAGTAGTGATATAGTTTTTCTCGCTCGCGCTTGAATGCATCTCTCAAAGGAGCCAAGGTCTGGTCCTTGTCCATAGAGAGTTTTGCTTTGTAATATGCCTG
>ULRB01029043.1_pt1 | contig 13441 bp, 10 predicted proteins | sample 1955051 | NCBI WGS metagenome assembly ULRB01 (sample SAMEA4835671, study PRJEB28245) | human gut metagenome | biome: gut microbiome; material: fecal sample | place: Denmark | collected 2008 | reverse complement strand
GAAAAGTAGCTATTTCTGATGATAAAGAGATAATTAATAACAATTTTGATATAGGTATAGATAAGCTTTTAGAAAATGGTTATTTTTTAAAAAATGAAAATGAGTCTATCTATGTTAAAGAAAATTATAAATATAATAAAGATGATAATACCTTGATTTATTATGATAAATGTCTTTATATTGAGTTAAATATTAATTCATTATCAGGAGAAGTAAAACATTTTAATAAAAAATCATTAAATTATGATTATGAGTTTTATTATGAATTAAAAACAGGAAGGATAAATTGTGAATTTGGTAATTGTAATACTAGTCATAATGATATTGAAATAATAAAGTCTGAATACGAAAAAATTAAAGATGATAATAGAAATTAGCAAAATGCTAATTTGGTTTTGCTTTATTGTTATTATGCAAAGATGATATTTTAAAAAAAAGGAGGAAAAATGAGAAAAATATTATTTGCACTGATAGCAATATTTACTTTGAGTATTAACTGTCATGCTATGGAAAGAAATGTTACTAAATACTATGAAACTACTTATTTGCATGATGTCCCAATAACAAAGGAAATATCAGAAAATAAATATAACAGCGAAGATGTAGAATTATTATCAAGTGATATGGTTCAAACCGAATACAAGAAAGTTAGTGTTTCTATTATTGATGATTTGGCTAAACTAAATGTTGTTTGGAAACAAGAACCTAGGGTTAAATCTTTCGATATCCTAAGTATGTATATTGAAGACTCTGGTTTTATTGTTGGAAGTATATCTGGTACCCAGTTAGCATCGACAGCAAAAGGAACTAAAAACTATCCATATTTAGCTTCAACTAAAAATACTAAATTATTTTCTAATGGTTTTGGCATTTCCATGAATTTAGCAGACGCTGGAAATAGATTTACTTTATCAATAATGGCTAAAGTTAATGATAGTGCTAAAGGTAAAAAGTTAGTTGCTAGTTATCGTCACGCTGTAAGAAATATTATTTTAAGCACTTCACAAAAGTATAACTTAATTAATGGAAGTATTAAATTTCCAACAAATAGTTTGAATTCAAATTATGATTCGGAACTTAGTGTTGATGTAACAGTATAATTTTAGTTGAAATCATAGAAAGGAATTTTGTGAAAAAGGTAGTTGAAGATTTAAAAAGTTGCATTACTTTTATGTTTGCACTTGCCCTAATTATTTTACTATTTTTTGCTGCGTTTAAAAGTGAAAGTATGTTTGAAACTGTGTTTCTGTTATATACAAATGTATGTACCTCAGTTTTTACATACTTTTTTGCTAAAAAGAAGGAAAATGTCGGTGATACAAATGAATGAAGTTGATAAAGTACTTACTATTGCTTTAGATGAAGTTGGGTATATTGAGAAAAAAAGTAATGTTAATTTAGATAGTAAAAAATCAAATGCTGGTAATAAAAATTTTACTAAGTATGCAAGAGATTTAGATAATATCCCCAATTTTTACAATGGTAAAAAGCAAGGATACGCGTGGTGTTGCGTATTTATTGATTGGTGTTTTATAAAGGCTTTTGGAGTAGAAAGAGCAAGAAGTTTATTATGTTACCCTAAAAACTCGGCTGGTGCTGGTTGTCTGGAATCAATTAAATACTATAAAAGTCAGGACCAGTTTGTAACTAATAATCCTATTAGGGGCGATCAGATATTTTTTAGACAGGGACATACTGGACTTGTTTATAAAGTAGATAAAACTAAGGTGTATACGATAGAAGGAAATACTACTAAATCTTTATGGATTGTTTCTAATGGCGGTGAAGTTTGTAAGAAAAACTATAGTTTGAAAAATAGCAGTATAATTGGTTACGGTCGTCCGATTTATAACAACAGTAATAAAGCAAAAGTCGTAGAAAAATTTGGCTATAAATTTGGCTCTTGTAATGCTTATTATAAAGCCATATATTCCAAAGCAATTCGTAGAGATCCTAATCTATCAGAAAACATTAAATTAGTTAAAGAAATATCTAAAAAATTAAGACGGGGTTTAACTTCTAAAAACTTAAATGCCAAAGCCCATATTAAGATAGGTTGTATATTAACAATACTAGAAATTAAAGAAGATAGTAATGGTCTTATTTGGGGTCGTAATTATGATGGTTGGTTAGTACTATGTGAAAAAGATGGCACAAAGCAATTAGAATTTGTAAGAAATAAGTAAGAAAGATGAGTAATATAAAAATATTCATCTTCCTTTTTAACACTTAAATTATAATGAGAACGCTTATTTTTTTGCCAATATAAATTAGCAAAATGCCAATATCTTTTTGCGTTACTTTATAAGCCTCTTTTGTTAAATTGAAATCAAGAAAGGAGGAAAATGTTTTAAAAAGTAAAAAATGAAAATAATTAAAGTGGGTTTTGGAATTTTTTAATAGGAGTAGAAATGGGAAAAGAAAAAAATTTAATTAATCTTCAGGCAACGGAAACTGTTGTTGATGATAGAAAGATAATTGATGCTAATCAACTTAATGTCGATTGCATAACATCAAATAATAATAAATTTAGTTTAGATAGTGAAGGAAATATGAGTGTAAAATCCATAACTTCCGAAAAACCGATTGGTGGTATAACATTTAACGATATTTATCCTGTTGGTTCAATCTATCTAAGTGTAAATGGGACTAATCCTACTAATTATTTTGGTGGTACATGGAATCTTTTTGGAGAAGGAAGAACATTGGTTTGTGTATCATCTAATGAAGGAGAATTTAATACAGTAGAAAAAAAAGGCGGTGAAAAGTATCACACTCTATCACAAAACGAGATGCCAAATCACTCACACGGTATGGATGCTCACCGTCATTTAACATATAAAACTTATAAAATAAAATACACAAAAGGGACTTTAAATGCGGCATTTACCGGTGATAGTGTTGACGGTCTATCAGGCAGTACTAACTATTCAGATTATGCCAATAGCAATATAAATGCAACAGGTGGTGGACAAGCCCATAATAATATGATGCCATATATTACTTGCTATATTTGGAAGAGAGTGGCTTAATGCGAGAATTAAAACACTTAAACACTGCAAATGAAACTTACTATTTAAAAGATAACGGCAATATTGAAGTTCATATAACGTTAAATAATTCAAAAATATCCTCAAAAAAATCAAGAGTTAAGGCAAATAATGATATAGCAAATAGTTGTGTAGCAACCTATATCAGTAAAAAAAATCCGGACACAAATTATGATAACGATAACAAAATGCTGGTTGGTGTGAGTAGTGATGATACATATCGTTCATTACTTAGATTCAACTTACCTACAATGGGTACAGCAAATAACCTTGTTAATGCGACACTTAATTTAGTTAGCTACAAGGATGATTATAAAATTGGTGATACAATAGCAGAAGGGTTAATTACAATAAATGAATTAACAAAGAGTTTTGATTTTAGTAAAATTACTTGGAATTTGTTTAAAAATGACTTTTCTGAAAAAATTGAATTTTATACGCCAGTATTAAGAAGTATTTACGATGCAAACGGAATTACCCTAAGCAAAAATTCTATTGAAATTACTAATTTGGTAAAGAAATGGTATTCTGGAAGTCCTAATTATGGTCTATTAATAAAAAATTATAATGAAACTTATGATAAAGATATAAAACCTTTTAGCTTTTATGCTAATAGTGTTTCTGAAGTTAGTGATACAAAACCATATTTAATATTAGAATTTAAAGAGTTTAATGGCTTGGAAAATTATTTGACTTATCAAAGTTATGCTGGCTCTGGATATGCTTGCCATATTAATAACTTAACAGGAAATTTAATTAATGTAGTTCCTTTAAATAGAACTATATTGGGTAAAAGTCCAATTAGTATTTCAATGTATTATAATACTAATGATTGTTTACTAAATAAAGATAATGCTTTTGTTAAGGGCTTTAAACTAAATTATTATTCTTATTTAAAAGAGACCGAAAATAATGTTTTAGAATATTTAGGATTTGACGGTTCTATCCATTATTTATTAAAATCAGAAGATACTTATATTGATGTTGATGGTTTAGGTTTAAAAGCAACCAAAGAAAACAATAACTATGTATTAAAAGACAAAACTGGAAATAGTTGTACATTTACTAGTATGAATAATGCTTACTATCTAACTACCATTAAAGATACTAGTGGTAATACAACAACTATTACTTATGAAAATAATAAAATAGTTAAAGTAAAAGATGCGGATAATGAAGAAATCTCTATTGCTTATAATACTAATAGCATAGTACTTACTAGTAAGAATCTAACAACAACTATTAATTTATCTAACAATAAAATTATTAGTGTAACTAACAAGTTTGGAACAGTTAATTTTGAGTATACCGATAACTTTATTTCTAAAATTATTGATACCAATGGTGAAGCAATTAATTTTACATATTTCGACCTTGCTAAAAAGGTAAAAACTATAAGCAGGACAGGGTTAAATAACGAAGCAGGTGAATCATTATCCTTTGAGTATTTATTTGACAGTACTAAAGTTACTGACAATACTGGCCATATTAATACATATTCATTTAATTCATTTGGTAATACTATAGGTTGCTTTAGTACTAAAGATCCAGATAATATTAATGAATTTATGGGTATTAGTAACACTTATGGTGAAAATAATAATAATAAAAATAAATTAACTCTTAGTAATTCTAGTTTAAAATTTACGGAAAATTTATTTTCTAATTGTAGTTTTGAAAATGCTGCGGTTGGAACTCGGTATGGGGATTCTGTTATTAGTGATGATTGTGCCAATACTGGTAGTAAATCGCTTAAAATAACAGTTGAAGATAAAATAAAATTACCAGCAGTACCAGAAACTGGAACTTATACTTTTAGCGGTTATTTTAAAAATAGTCATGCCATGGAAATAAATATTTGGCAGGGTAAAAAAAGTATCAGTGAGACCAAATTTGTTCGTCAAAAATTAGATTTTGAGCGTCAAACTCTTACTGTAACCTTGGAAAAAGAAAAAGAATATTATTTAAATGTATTTCCGGTAGACAATGCTATTATATATTTAGATGATATTCAATTAGAAAAAGGCGAAGTTGTTAATTTAATTAATTACATCAATAATCCCAACTTTAGCACTGATGATAATAGTTGGCAAAAAGACGAAGGCGATGAAGTTGTATTATTACCTAGTGGTATAAATGTCTTTCATCGTACTTGCCAATATGATAAAGAAAAAACTCTAAGTCAAAAAATTAATATTAGTGGTAAAAAAGGCGATAGTTTCCGTTTATCATTCTGGTATAAAAATAATGGTATTATCGACTTAGAAAACGGTGGTTCATATCATGGGCAAGTTGTTATCTTTGGCTTTGCTTATAAAAATACTGAAGATGGTAGTGAATATCCGATTGGTAATTTAAAGCGTCATAATAGTAATTGGCAATATTTTGATGAGGTATATGTTGCTACCGATGATTACAATTATATTGATTTAAGTATTTTATCAAGTAATGAGGTAAATGATTTATATCTTGCTAACTTTTCTGTTATTAAAGATTTAGGAAATTCAGCATATTCTTATGATGAAAATGGTAACTTAATTTCTAGTACTAGTCCAAGTAATACTAAATCGGTATTTAAATATGATAAGAATAATGAATTAACTAAAGCCTTTACGCCAAGTGGTAGCAACTTTAGCGTTGAATACGATAATGTTGATACTTCTAAAGTTTTAAGTGGTACATCAAGCGACGGTATTACTAATTCCCTTGCGTATGATAATTATGATAACCCAATCAAAACTACTATAAAACACAATGGTTTAATTGATGAAGTTGAAAACAATATAATAACTATCAGACAAAAAGGTACAAAAAAGTATTTAAAATGTAATTACTATGATTGTAAAATCAGTTTAGAAGAACCTAAATGTAGTATTGATACTTGGCAAATATCTCATGTTAATGATAATTACTATTTAAGAGGTAGTATCCTACCATATTACTTTAATGTTCATAATAATGAAATATCATTGGTGCGAACAATGAGTGAAGCCACTAAAATAAGATTAGAGCCTCATAATAACGGTACATATTCCATTTTAATTGAAGGTACAAGTAAATGTTTAGTTTATAAAAATAATAAATTAACTATTGATGATTATATTGAAGATAACTTCATTAATGAATTTTATTTTGAAAATATTAAATACAAAAAATTCATTGAAACTACTGCAACCTATAGTAAAGATGGTAGATTGTTAGAAAGTACTACTGACTCTTTAGATAAAGTAACTAAATATGATATTGACCCCATAACAGGTTTAACTAAGAGCGTAACCGATACTACCGGAAATATTACTACTTATCTTTATAATGATAAAGAACAATTAACTAAGGTTACTAAAAATAATAATTCTATTGAATATAAATATACTAAAGATAACTTATCTAGTATTGTTCTTGGTAATAAAACTTATAACTTTACTTATGATAATTTCTTAAATAATAAGGAAGTTAAGATTAATAATACTACTTTAGTAACTAATGAATATGCCAAAAATAATGGCAATTTAATTAATATTAAATATGGTAATAATACTAATATTAATTATACTTATGATTACTTAGATAGAATAGATACTATTACTAAGAATACTAATAAATATAAATATACTTATGATAATTTAGGTAGACTATCTAAAATAAAGAGTAATGAATATACATATAACTATTATTATGATTTAGCAAGTAGACTAGTTAAATATGATACTATAAGTGATAAGGAAACTAATTCAATTTGTTATACTTATGATAAAAATAATAATATAGTTAAAAAGAAATATAACGATAATATCGTAGAATATACTTATAATAAAGATGATATTATTACTAAAGTAACACTAGATAATAATGATTTAAATTATGAATATGATGCCTTAAATAGATTAGAATCAAAAAATATTAATGATAATTTAAGAGTAGAGTATACTTATTATAACTTAGGTAATAAAACATCATATTTATTACATACTTTAAAAATAGATAATAATACTTATGAATATATTTATGATGATTTATATAATATTACTAAGATTAATTTAAATAATAAAGTATTAAATGAATATGAGTATGATATTAATAATCAGTTAATATTAGATAATAATTATAGTAATAATATTACTTATAAATATACTTATGATAATTATGGTAATATCTTATCTAAGAGTACTTATAAACTTAATACTAATACTTTAATAAATACTGATACTTATACATATGGTAATCCTAATTATAAAGACCAATTAACTAAGTTTAATAATGATACTATTACTTATGATAATATAGGTAATCCTTTAAAAATAGGTAATACTACTTATAATTGGAGTAATGGTAGAGAATTACAAAGTATTAGTAATACTAACTTAAATGTATCATATAAGTATGATAGAAATGGTATTCGTACTAAGAAAATATTAAATAATGAAGAAATATCTTATTGTTTAGAAAATAGTAGTATAGTTATTGAAAAGCACAAGAATTATATGTTATACTTTTTACGAGATGACAGTAATAATCTCTTAGGTTTTACATATCAAGGTGATACTTATTATTATAAGAAAAATGCCTTTGATGATATTATTGGTATCTATGATAGTAACTATAAAGAAGTATGTACATATAATTATGATTCTTATGGTAATATCTTATCTATAAAAGATAGTACTGGTAAGAATATAACAGACACTTCAAATGTTGCTCTAATAAACCCATTTAGATATAGATCATACTATTATGATACAGAAACTAATCTTTATTATTTAAATAGTAGATATTATAGTTCTAAGATGGGAAGATTTATAAATTGTGATAACCTAGTTGCTACAACATCAAAAATGAAAGACTATAATCTATATGCTTATTGTAGCAATAATCCAATTAATCAAGCCGATATATCTGGAAAATTCGGTACATTTCTGCAAAGCCTTTGGGGCAAGGTAACAGGGGTGTTTTCTGAACCAGATAAGCTTTTTGGTACGACAAATGTTAGAAGTGAAAGTACTACACTTCCTGGAACAGAATTTAATAGTGTAACTCCTGGCGTTGGAGGCTACCAAAGTAGCTTCAATTCAAAAGTTTCTACAGGAAAAGTTTCTTCGCCTGCCTTTGCTCAGTATAACAGAGAAAGGACTAAGACAGGTATAAGTCGTGGAATAAAAATATGGAAATTTAGTGTTTCTGCATCATTTGACATAAAAGAAGGTGTTAAAGCCGGAATAACATATACAAAGGATAATGAAGATGAATCAACTGATTATTCATTGTCAATCGGTTTAGCACCTGATTTAAGAACAACTTTGGGTTGTAGTGTATCTCATTCTGTAACGATTTCAGATTCTTTAGCAATATCTTCAGAATTTCAAAATGAATTTTCTATTAATAGGTTTTTAGTTCATGGATTTGAATATGCTTACAATGACATTAAAGCCAGTGGCATTAATGCTGGCTTTAGTAGAGTAGCAGCTGGCATAAAAAGTGCTGTAAATGCTGTGAAGGGATTTGGAAATAAAGTTCCAGGATTTGTAGTACCACTTACTCCTTTGCCAACTTACTAAAATAAATGTATGGAGGATATGATGAAAAAAGATTATTCAATTATTGCAGTCGCTTTTTGCGTTTTATATTGGCTAGCTAGAATTTCTATGATTAGGGCAAATATGACATTTTCTACAATCGGTGATTTACAAACTATGGATGTTATTGTTGCGGTTATAACAGTGATATCATTAAATAAGTATTTTTCTGATAAGTTCTTAACTAGAAAGCAAAGAAAGTGGTTAAAAATATCATATCCATTAATAATTATATTTTCTTTATTTTTTGAAGGCATTGTTTCTTTTTTTAGAAAATTTGATAATGCTATAGACATGTGTAAGTATAATGAACAATGTGCTGGCAACACCATTTTCTATGGTAGGGAAAACGAGTATATCTTTTTTAATAAATTTTACGTTGCTTACTTTAAGTTAGAAAATAATTATTGGAATTATGATTATAAAGAGCATTATGAGACATATTTTTATAACGACGGTAATTATGGCGTCTATGTTTATCAATTAGAAGATAAAAAATACTTCGTCAGTGTTAATATTGCTGGCGACGGTAAAATAGATAATGTAAAAGATAATGCAGATAGCGATTTTGAACTATTAAAACTTGCTTATAATCCAAGTTATAAAATATATAATTTTTATGGCAAAATAATTAATGATTTTGATAATTATGAAGTAAAGATAAATGATGAAAAAATCGAATTTAAGGAAAAGAAACATAATTAATTTAAATACTATAAAAGAGCTAAGGTAATAATTATTTAGACTTAGTTCTTTTTTTATAAAATAAGTTTAAAAGTGTAGTAAATATTTAAAAAAAGAAATGAAAAATTAAATGTAAAAATAAGAAGTAAACATTAGAAATAGATATTTAGTTCTGATGATTATTTTTTTAATCAAACTTAGTATTTAATAATATTATACTGTTTACGGATATTTCATATTTATATAGGCAATACATTAAAAATAGGTAATACTATTTTTAATTGGAGTAATAGCAGAGAATTACAAAGTATTAGTAATACTAACTTAAATGTATCATATAAGTATGATAAAAATAGTATTCGTACTAAGAAAATATTAAATAATAACAATAAAAATACTTTTTTGATTGCTTTTGCAATTTAAATATGATATAAGAGTAAAATGAAAAATGGAAGTGCTATTATGCGTCTGGATGAAATTTTAAGAATATATGAAAAAAATCAAGAAAAAGCTAGTTTAAAAAAGGCTTTTAAAGTAGGAAAAGTTAAAAAAATTGATGATGATCTTTTAGAAGAATTAGCTTTCTATGATTATGGTCGTTTTCCTTTATTAACTTATATTTTGTGCCATAGATTACTACATAGATATCATAATGAAATAACTTTAGTACTTGCATATTTTCTATTAGCAAAAGGTCAGGTTAATTTATTAAAAGAAAAGTATAGTGACTATAGTATCTTAGAACTTATCACTGATGATAAGAAGTATATTTATGATATTGGTAAAAAACTTGTTTTTGATGAAGATTATTATTTTACTATAAATTCTGGTGTTGAATTTAAAAAGACCATATTTACTAACGAAATATTTTCTACTTTTCCTTATAGTACTTTCTTAGTACAAGTAATAGATTCTAATAATACTAGAGATGAATTGCTAGAAAGTATGCTTGCTGATTATAAAAATAATGTCGATATAAGTCCTAAAACTAATGCTTCTTATGAGAAAATGGCATCAGAAACTAAAGAATCTCGAAAATTTAAAAGAGAAAAAATTATTTATTTTGATTAAATAGATTTTATTCTATTAAGGAATAGAGTCTTTTTATTTATGTTATTTTTACTAATTATGTGCTATATTTTAGATAGATAAAGAAAAGAAAGAAAAAGACTGTTTAAAATTTTGATTGTATTCTAGACTTTATCTTGAAAGGAAAATTATATGCCACACTATAATGCTTATGATAGTTTTAAAACCAAAAAAAGTATAGAAAAGAAAAAGAAAGCCAAAGAAAAGGTTTTTAAAAAACAAAATGCAACTTTAGATAATTTTATTATTGCTTCTTGTAGTAACTATGGAGTAGTTATAGAAGTTAGATATAATGATACTTATGTTTTATATAATGATAAAGTAATCATAGCCAAACTAAGAAAAGATATTAATTTAGTTTGTAATCAAGTAGTTTTTCCCGGTGATAAAGTAGATATTGAAAAAGCAAATAATACATATATTATTAAGCACTTATTATCTAGAAGCTCATTACTTACAAGAACTAAAAAAGATAGTACTAGATTAAATGATATAGGATTAACAAAAAATATTGCTGCCAATATTGATTTAGCTGTAATTGTTGTAGCAGCTAAAGAACCTCCTTTGCATCCCAAATTTATTGACAGATATTTAATGATTTTAGAAAATAGTAAAATCCCTGCAATAATTTGCTTAAATAAGTGTGATTTAAAGACGGAAGAAGAGAAAAAAATTCTTTCAAGATATAGAGATTTAGGAATAAAAGTAATTGAAACTTCAACTTATAAGAATATTGGTATAAATGAATTAAAATCTGAGTTAAAAAATAAACAAGCCATATTTGTTGGTAATAGTGGCGTTGGCAAATCTTCTCTTACCAATGCGATAATGAATGATAATGAAGTAAAAACTGGTCATGTAAGTGATAAAAGTAAAAGAGGAAGACACACTACTACTACTTCAAAATATTATGTTTGGAAAACAAATTCTTCTATTATTGATACGCCAGGTATTAGGAGTTTAGATGTTTCATCTTTCACCCCAATAGAAATTCAAGACTATTTTTCAGAGTTTATAAATTGGCAAGATAAATGCAAATTCGATGATTGCTTGCATTTTAATGAACCTAACAATTCTTGTATGGTTAAACAAGGTGTCCTAAGTGGTATAATTAGTATAGATAGGTATGAAAGTTACTTGAAAATTATGAGTACAGTACTAGATAAAGATTATTCTGAAATATTAAATGATATTAAGTTGGAGTTAAAAAATAAAAATTAAACATAAAAACTTTGCTTCAAAAAAATGTTGATAAGATAAAAGTTTATTATTTAAAAATAGTATCCAAATAAAGGAAAAGAGTTAAAATGAAAAAAATAATCTTTTGGCAATTTATTATAATATTAACCGTAATTTTTATTTTTGCTTTAATAAATAGCCAAGATAATTACATAGTAAATGAAAATTTCAAAGGGGAGCTAGAAATTACGAAACCAGTAAAAGAAGCACGTGTTTTTATAACTCCCAATGTATCACGTTATGCCGATGAATTTTATATTTTTGATTACAAAGAATCCGATAATGAAGAGATTATAAGCCAATTAGATAATGATGACTTAAAACATTTAGAAAATCAAATAATAGTTTGTAAAAATAATTATAATTCTGAATTTTATCACTTGTTTGAAGAAAATTTTCCTAAAGAAATAAATAATAATTTGTATTATAAAATAAAAACGAAAAGAGCAAGTAATTTAATAATAGTTTATGATTCTAGTAGTTCTAAATTATATTACATTGGCTGTTATTTTAAATCAAATAGATATCCAATAAATAATGGTGTATAAAAAGGTTACATTATATTAAGTGATTGATTATATAAGAGCATTTTGTTATAATAGCACACCTAAAGAGGCGATATATATGCAAATAGATATTGATAGTAGAATAGTAATAATTACTGGTCCTTCAACAACTGGAAAGAGTACTTTAGCAAATAAAATTTTAGAATCATCTCCAGTTAAAGCTGTTGTTATATCCCATGATGCTATTGCTGATGAAATAAATGATAAACAATCTGAAAGACAAAGAGGTGAAGAACTTTATATAAGATTAGTTAATAAAGTTTTTGCAGCCTTAAAAAATAGTGAAAATAAACTTATTATTTTTGATGTGCCTGGCATTAATGCTAACTATATTTATTCTTTATTGCAAATTATTGAAATGGCTAATCATTATCATGATAATATAACATTAATAAAGATTAACCTTCCAATAGAAACTCACCTTAAGCTTATGAAATTAAGAATGCAAACAGACCCAGAAGTAATATTTTATTTTAATGACTTTGACGAATATCTACAAACTATCCTTAGTCAAAGAAGTAATTATGAAGGACCTTGGGGAAGTCTATATACTAAGTATCCACATTGTAATGATTGTATTATAGATAATTCCGAAAAAGTGTCATTGAATTTCAACTTTCCAAAAAGTTATGAGAGAAAATAAACTTACTATTCATATAAAATATTTCGAATGTTCGATTTATATTTGAATGGTCTTTTTCTTTTTCAAGGTTTATGATAGGATAAATATATAAATAGAGGGTGTTAAAGATGAACGAATTATTTAATATAACTAATTGTTATCAAGATAGTAATTATTACTATTTTTTTAGAGCTTTAAATAAAAGAGATATGACTGGTATCAGGAATGGTTCTACTTTAGATAGTAATGGTCATATCAGTAAGATTGTTACCGATAGTACTTTTTATAATAATAGAAATAGATATAATGAAGAATCAAATCTTACTTTAGAAGAAATGGTTAATCATGTTAAAACTCATTATGATAAAGATACTAATTGTATCTCTTTGAGTAGTGATGCTAATGTGTGTTTAACTTATGGTAGAAGTGACTATGAAGATAAGTATGTTATTATTAAAGTTCCAAAGAAGGAACTAGGATATACTACTTTTAATGCTGGTAAGTATATATATGAAGAGATCTTAAAAAGAGTAAATGCTTACATTACAGAACATCAAAGTGCTTTAACAGACTTACAAAGGTATTATATTGAGTCTTTAAAAAATATTTCTACTAAAGAAC
>ULRB01000338.1_pt1 | contig 13564 bp, 11 predicted proteins | sample 1955051 | NCBI WGS metagenome assembly ULRB01 (sample SAMEA4835671, study PRJEB28245) | human gut metagenome | biome: gut microbiome; material: fecal sample | place: Denmark | collected 2008 | reverse complement strand
CCGAGCCACGACCGGGACCTATGCTGACGCCCAACTTATAGCGGCCTGTGTTGATAAAATCCTGCACAATGAGGAAGTAACCGGGGAAACCCATCGTCTTCATTATGTGCAGCTCGAAGGTGATACGCTCCTTCACTTCATCGCTTAGAGGTGTGGGATAGTGCGTGGCAGCGCCTTCCCAGGCCAACTTCGACAGATAGTCAGCCTCCAACTTTATGCGGTAGAGACGGTCGTAACCGCCCAATCTGTCAACCTTTTTGCGGGCATCCTCCTCGCTGAGCACCACATTGCCGTTCTCGTCGCGCGTAAACTCGTCGAAGAGCTCCTGCTCGGTTATGCGGCTGCGGTATTCCGCCTCTGTGCCGAACTCCGCCGGGATGTCGAACACCGGCATTACGGGGGCGTGGTCAATGCTGTAAGTCTCTACTTTATCGAGCACTTCCATGGTGTTGGCAATAGCCTCCGGCACGTCGCTGAAGATGTCGGCCATCTCCTGCTGCGACTTAAACCACTCCTGCTTGGTGTAGTGCATACGGTCGGGGTCGGCGTAATTGCGCTGCATGGAAACGCATATCAGACAGTCGTGAGCATCGGCGTCGCTCTCCTCGGTGAAATGGACATCGTTGGTGGCCACCACTTTTATGCCGTGTTTGCGCGAGAAGTCGAGAAGCACCTTGTTTACCTTCTCCTGCTCCACAAACGTCTCGCGGTTGGCATTCTCCTTGAGCGTTTTGTGGCGCTGCAGCTCAAGGTAGTAATCGTCGCCGAAGATAGAGCGGAACCAGAGCATCCGTTCTTCGGCCAGTTTGAGATTGCCGTTGAGGATATGCTGCGGCAGCTCACCGCCCAGACAGGCCGAGAGTACAATGAGTCCCTCGTGATGCTCGGCAAGTGCTTTGCGGTCGGTGCGCGGATGATAATAATGACCTTCGGTCCATGCCTGACTCACCAGCTTAACCAGGTTGTGATAACCCTTTTCATTCTTTGCAAGGACAATGAGGTGATACCCCTTGTCGTTCTTGTCGTTGCGGTCGTGAAGGTCTTCACGCGCCACATACATTTCGCAACCTAAAATCGGTTTCAGCTTATGGTCGTCGTCCAAATCAGCATTTACCTTCTTCACGGTGTTGAAGAAGTCCTTTATGCCGAACATATTGCCGTGGTCGGTAAGCGCCAGGCCGCGCATTCCTAACTTGGCTGCACGGTTTACAAGGCTTTTGACGGAGGCCTGACCATCGAGCAATGAATATTGCGAATGGACATGAAGATGAGTAAAGTTTAAATCTGCCATAGCACTACAAAGGTAGAGAAAAACTCATAATTGTACAAACCCTGAGTTTTTTATTTTGCCCGGCAAGCCCCTTTCAGGTAGATGATTTGCTGCAGGTTGCTGTCGTATGCCACCGGCAGCCCCGCCACGATGGCCTTTACCGCCTCTTCAATCACCTTCAGCGGCACAATAAACCACTCCTTCGGCTTGTGTCCGTCTACTGTTACCTGCAGCTGCACGGAGTCAAAAAGTTTATGGATAAGTGCCTCAAAAGTCGATGATTTAACGTTGTAAACCTTCCATGTGGTCACCACTTCCACGTCGGCACACAGATATGTGGGTTCATTGCGCGCGTTGGCCAGCCGGCTCTCAAGCGATGTGGCCGTAAAGCCTATCTTATACAGGTTTTTCAGCGACGCAATCTCCGGCAGAGTCGACTTTGAGCGCAACACATAGATTGTGCCGCTCTCCACGTCTTTCTCGCCCACGGTGAGCAGCTGTGTGAATTTCTCACCCGTGATTTCCGAACAGTCTGCCACCGAATAGCCGGTAACGGAAAGGTTCTTGGCTATGGTCTTGTATTTGATGTCCGACTCAGAGCCATTTTCGTAGATTACACGGGTTCTTCCGTCTCTATCGCCATGTCTGTTGGGTCCCTCGTCATCGAAGGCGGCAAGATACCCCAAAACGCCGTTGTCAACGAAATATGCGCCTGTCCGCAGGTTCTTAACAGAGAATTTTGTCAGCTTATATTTCCCGGATTTCAGTCCCTGATGAATCTCTTTGAAGCCAGGCTCATATTTGTCGAAGTCCTCGCAAGGACGGGTTGAACCCACATATTCGGCCTCTTTACGGGCTTTGAGGCGTTGGCGCATATAATCGGGAATGTCGAAGAGTCCCAAATCCCTGCCATCGTCAATATCATCAAACAGCGGGTCGTTCATTATCTGCTCCAACTGTTCCTCCTCGGTCAACTCGCGAGGCGCATACTCGGGCAGAGGCTCATTCGCTATACCCTTTGACGGCAGGATTCCGCAGTCGTCATACGGGCGGCAGCGCTCTATCCTCTCTTCGCTCTTCAGAATGCCGTTGAGCTTGTTGAAGAGGGTAGGATTGTTCTCTTTGGTGGGTTTATAGCCGTAAATGCGCACAAAATCGCACACTTCAAGAAAACCGTCAATCAGTCTGTCGCTTGATGTCTGTGGCTTACGGGGAGCCGTTACGTCATCAAACAACGGGTCTTTGAAAATCTCCTCTAACTCTTTGTTCCAGTCAATCATGATTCCTTGGCGAGTTTGTTGCGTTTCAGCTGCCTGATGCGCTCTATGGCCATTGCTATGCGTCGTGCCGTGGGGTCGGAGTCGGTAAGCTCGGGAGCCACCTTGCCGGGATGCTCTGCGCGCCATTTGGGCAGATACTTTTTGAAAAGCAATATGGCCTCTTCGTCGCTAATCTTTTCGCATTGCTTCTCTTCGATGGCATATTGTATGGTGCGCAGCGTTTCGGGCGTCAGCGACTTGGAGATGACCTCGTAGGCACGCTGGAAGGGGTTGATTTCGCTGATGAGGTTGATGGTTAAATCATCGAGGTTGATAAACTTGTTGGCCAACTTGATAAACCGGTTGCCCGAATCGTCGGTCTTCACCTCTTCGCCTTGTGCGGCAAAGGTGAGGATGGTGTATTGGGTCACGTTGTCAACCTCTTCATCTGTCAGCTCCGGATATTTGTCGCGGATTACCTTGGGAATATAGACTTCTGTAATCATCTCGGCCATATCGCCGCCCATAATGGCTTCGCGAATTTTATGGTCGGAAAGGGTGGTAGCCACCAGGGTGTCGAGGTCGTTGTCTACAATGGCTTTGGCGCGGTCGGTGAGCGGGGGCAGTCCTTTCACCTCTATTACATGGCTTTCGTTAGGGTCTTCTTTCGGTTTTTCGGGCTTCTCTTCATCGTCTGTTTTGGTCTTGAAATTCCATTTCGGCGCCATAACCTGCTCCATGAGCAACGATGCCGAAATGGCTTTAAGAAAGTCGTTTACGGCCATCGACACGTCATCCTGCGCGGCGTCAGGGCATGGTATGAGGTTGGTGAACTGAGCATGTATCTTACCCTCGCAGTCGCGGGTGCAACGACCGATTATCTGAACAACCTCCTGCAGCGACGAGCGGATGCCTACGGTGATGCACTGTTCGCACCATTCCCAGTCGAAGCCCTCTTTGGCTGTGCCCAAGGCTATGAGTATGTCGAGCGACTCGCGGCTGTTCATCCGCTGCAGATAGGCTTGCAGAGCTTCACGGCGGTCGGTGTTGTCTTCCACCAAATCGCCGACGGTGAGTATGCGGCCGTCGGGGGTCTTCACCCTATAGAGATTATTGGCGTAGTCTTTTTCCACAATCTCGCCTATGCAGTTGATAATCTCGGCCACCTGGTCATACTTGTTCATAAAGGCGCCGGTTTTGGAGTTAGGCACCGGTATATGGATAAGCGTCTTCTTGGTGGTGTCGAGCACCTCGGGGATGGCCGTGAGGTAGTTGCCCTGGAAGAAGTGATAGCCTAACCCGAGACTTTTCAGGTACTTATAGCCGTTGAGCTGCTGATAATAGTTGTAGTTGATGGTAGGCTGAAACTTGACCTCCTCTTCCGGGCGCATCACCGGCACGGCATCGCCTCGGAAATATGTGCCTGTCATGGCCAGGATATGTGCCGAGGTTTCGTTGATAAGCCGGCGGATAAGTACGCCGAGACGATTATCTTCGCTGGCTGACCCATGATGGAACTCATCTATGCCAAAGAATACGTTGTCGAGTTTGCGGGCGTCGACGCCGTTGAGGGCATTGAGCAGTGTGGCGTGGGTGCAGACGAGTTTGGTGGCTGTGGGATGGTCGAGAAACTCGCGCAACTTGTCTTTCTTTGAGGTATCGCTGCCGGCGGCCTGACAGAGATTCCAGTAGGGTGCCACTTCCCAGTCGGTGAAGAAGCCGAATTTCTTCAGCGGCGTGTCTTTGAACGAGCGACCGATATTTTGCTGAGGCACCGACACAATGACTTTGCGGACGCCCTGATTGGCGAGCTTGTCGAGAGCCACGAACATCATAGCACGACTTTTGCCGGATGCCGGCGGCGCTTTGACGAGCAGATATTGGCGGTTGCGTTGGTCATAGACCATAGCTTGCATCTGGCGCATGCCTAAAGCGTTTGTGTTGCTGGATTCGCCCGTTTGGGCATAATTAACTTCTACAAGATTCATTTTTTTTATTTATATTTTTATTTATAAGATTTATAATTCTTATAAGATTTATAAGATTTATAAGATTTATAAAAATTATAAGAATTATTAGAATTATTATTACCCCTCCCCTCAGAAACCTCTAAATTTCCGTCTTTCTCGCGACATTGCTTCTTTAATGCCGCCCTCTTTGATAAACTGCGCCTCCATTTTCTTCATAACGCCGGCAAGCATAGCGTCAATTTGCCGTATCTGCGTAAGCATAATGTTTGCCACCGTTTCATCGCTGCGCTCGCGACATTTGGCAACAAACTTTTTTGCATCATCATTGCTGAAGCAATATGCTCGAGTCGCCACTGTGCGTTTATCATTTTTATCCCATATCTCGAGGTCATGCTGTCGCAGAAAATCGCCGTAATCTTCCAGCAATTCCCTCACCGAACCGCGAGCCACGCCCAACAGCTTTATGCACATCTCGGCAGAAACGGTAGCGTCGCTCACGCCTTCTACAATATTCTGTTTACACGAGCGGGCAGCCTGTCGCATTTGGTCGATGGTTCGCGAGCCATGCGGCAGCGCCCTGTTGATAAACATCTCTGTTACATCGCAAATAATAACCGATTTGCGATAGACGTTCCAACAGGTGTAATCGCTTGCTATTTTCAGGAAACCGTTCATTTCTTGGTCATTTTGGCGTAGAGCTTAAAGAGGTGAGCCAGGCGTTCTTCGTCGGAGGCAAAGGGCTCAGGGCGGTAGATACGCTCCACGGCAAGGTCGAGCTGATGATGAGCCTTGCGCAAATCCTCCGGCATTGTCTCCGGGTTATACATCTCGCCAAGAGTCAGGAAATAGTTCTCCTCCCTGACAGTGATGATGTTGTCAGCCAAAATGCTCAGCTCCTTTTTCTGAGCCTCCGTGAGCTTCGGAAACGGGAAGGTGTTATAGCACAGAGTTGCCGAATACCTAATATCAGTTTTCAGGCGACCACCCACAGCCCTTACCCAAAGATTGTGCATCTTGGAGGTAAGCAGCGCAAAGAGCCACTTCTCCGCATCATATACCGCAAAAGCAGAATTCGAGATGATAGTATCCTTGTTTACATATCCGATGGGAATATATTCGCGGCGCTCAGATGAAACAGCCGGGATAATGACTTTATTTTTACTATTGTCGTTGATAATATAATGTTCCCTGAACTGATGAGGCCTTTCAGCCAAAGATGCTCCGTCTTTACTTTCATTCAGCCTAAAGTTGTAAGTAGCGTCAATGCGGGCTTTGACAGGCGGAATCTTTTCTGCTTCTTCACGCATGGCATCATCAATCCACAGGCAATATCTATGTATATCGTTCAAGAACTCTTGGGAGCCAATTATGGGTTTGACAAATTTTTCCGCCTGAGGATAGACTGCAAGTAAAGTTGCTTTTTGTTGCTCAGTCATCAACAGATGTCCATTGTCGTAAGGCATGCAACCGAACTCTGCCTTTGGCAATCCTTTGGGAACGGAATATGTTTTAGTTACTATCACATTTTCAGACGCCGCCAGATATGGATTGATATTTTCTACTGAATAAACGGCGTTTGCACTTTCATTGAAGAGAAGTTTCTTTGATGCCGATTTCTCTGCAACACCGATTATGGCAACTGTTACAGCCGCATTATATTTAGCGTTATTGCGCCATTTGAAAGAAGTTTTTGCAAAGAAAATTTCCAAATCAAGGTCAAGAATGGGTTTCCAAAGCATAGCCACCTGTTCTCCTTGGCTTATTGAATTAGTCGTTACGAAAGCATATCTGGCTTTGGTGCCTTTGATATATTGTGCGCCTTTCCAAAACCAAGCCCCGATGTAATCGACTGTTTTAGCGGCATTTGTGCCTTTCATTGCAATCCTCATATCCTCTTTCTGAGTTGCATCTTGCAGTTTGCTGCCGAGGTAAGGCGGGTTGCCCATGATGTAGACTTCGTCGGAGGGTGTGTGGGGGCACACGGCGTCCCAGTCGAGGCGGCAGGCGTTGTCGCAGACGATGTGCCCCGAGGGCTTCAACGGAAGGGTTTCCGGCTGTACGCCAAAGGCATCGCGGAAAAGTACGTTCATCTGGTGCTCGGCAAGCCACAGCGAGAGGGTGGCGGTATCGCACGCATATTCGTCGAGCTCTATGCCGTAGAACTGCGTCAGGGTGATGGTAGGGAAGGGAATGACGGCAACGGGGGCAATGTCGCGCAGTGCCTCCCAGATGCGTATCTCAAGCTCGCGCAGACGCTTATAGGAGATGATGAGGAAGTTGCCGCTTCCGCATGCCGGGTCAAAGAATTTGATTTTCGACAGCCTGTCGAGCAGCGACTTAAGTCGCTGTGTGGCAAGCTCATAGCTGATTTTCTGCGCCATCTTTTCGCGCGCTTCGGCACACGCCGCCTCAAACTCCTCGTTGAGCGAGTCGAGAAAGAGCGGACGGATTACCTTCTCTATGTTCGGCACAGAGGTATAGTGCATGCCGAGTCCCGCGCGTTGTTCGGGCGTTACCACAGCCTGAATCATCGACCCGAAGATGTCGGGGTTGATTTCGCGCCAGTTGTAATCGCCGCAGTTGAGGATGAGGCGGCGGGCTCGGCGCGACAGCCTCGGGATGGGGAAATGCTCCCTGAACAGCCCTCCGTTGACGTACGGAAAGACCGAATAGAGCTTGGGCAACACGGCTCGCGCCGCCTCGTCGTTGGTCGACATTATCAGAAAGGCACGGTCGATGAACTCCGACAGGTCGCTGCCGTCCTCCTTGGTGTGGTTGCGCAGAGTGTCGGTGAAGAGGTTCTCTCCCGGGAAAAGACCCGTGTCCTCGGCAAAGAAACAGAAAAGGAGTCGCGACATAAACACGTTGAGCGCATGCACCGTATCCGGGTTGCGTATGTCGTTGTAGCGGCGGATGTCATCGAAGAGCTTGGCCATCAGCTCAGCCGATTTTACATCAGCCTCAGCCTCGGCGACGTGCTGAACCTTTTCAATGCCTGCCAAGGGCGTCAGAAACTCAAAGTCGCGCCAGAGAGCATCTACCGTGTTGTTATATTCGTCGTTAATCTTCGGGTCGACAGCCAACACACGCTTGCCGTCGCTCACCACATAGAGCCTCGGCAGATGTTTGGCTATTTTAGGGTCATCGCGCATGGCCTTTATCTCGTCGTAAAAGGCGGAAATGTCGCTATCGGCATCCATAGGCCGGTAAGCTATCAGATCCTTTACAACAAGCGTTCGGCCATCTTTGGAGGCATTGCCCGGACCCTCCTTGGCACGGCGCACCTGCCCGTCGCCCCAATGAGCAAAGATGCGCAAAAGGTCATACACAAACTCTTGGGCAGAAGTGCCGCGCTGACCTAACCGCTCCAAAGCATCGGTGGCTTCAATATGTGAGAAAGTCTTGGATTTCTTAGCCATAAAATCAATATTTGTTGCTATTTGTAAATATATTCTGCGTTGAGCGTTCCAAAGAGAGCAACGCCTGCTTCATCTCCAGTCCGCCTGCATAGCCGCCGAGAGCGCCCGAAGAGGCGATGACACGGTGGCAAGGCACTATTATGGCCAACGGATTGGCGCCGACGGCTGTGCCCACAGCCCGGGTGGCCCTGGGGAAGCCTATGCGCCGCGCCATCTCACCGTATGAGAGAGTGTGGCCACAGGGAATCCGCGTTAACCCTTCCCAGACACTCTGCTGAAAAGAAGTGCCGAAAAAGAGCAAAGGCAGGTCAAAGACCCGTAGGCGACCCGCAAAATATGCATCGAGCTGACGGGCAGCCTCTTCCAACACAGCGTCAGTGCCTGAAATCACTTCAGCGCCGCTGTAATGCCTTATGCGCGACAAAGTTTTGGCGGCAGTACGACAATTGCTTATGAGGCACATACAGAGCTTCCCCTGAAAGGAGCCTAACGTCAGATTACCTACCGGCGAGGCATAATCGCGAGTCAGAATAGTGAGATCGGTTTCGGCCATATTACATAACTATTGTCCGAGTGCGCAGAAAGGCCCTCACACGTCGGTAATCGGGGAAATAGCGCTCCACATGCTGCCAGAATTGCGGCGTATGGTTGGGATGCACCAGATGCGACAGCTCATGCACCAACAGATAATGCGTACACTCAATGGGCAGCGACGCTAAAGCAATGTTAACCGTGATGCTCTTGGTGGCGGGCTTACAGCTTCCCCACCGCGAGCGCATATACCGCAGCGAGTAACGCCGCGCCTGAAGCTGCATCTCGCGCTGAACACCGCGGATGAGCGTATCCAATCGGTCGCACCAGGCCGAGTAAGTGGCTGAATCGGGGCGAGTTACCTCCTTGTCGGCATTCTGCAGCTGCTTCTGCTGCATCTTCAGCACAGAGGGGTAGATTTGCTCTATATAACGTCTTACATCATCTTCGCTCAGCGAGGCCGGCACAGACATTTCCACGATGTTGTGATAGCCCGAAGCCAGCCGATAACGTATGCTCTTCATAGTCTTAAAATAGACCATAAAGACCATGTCGCGATAAGGTATTGTACTGGTGTTGATTAAAGTGGCAGACATTGGGGTCGGTTGTTAAAATGCGGTTACAAAGATACAAAAAACATCTTTCACCGCCAACCCCCTCCGGCCCTCCTCTGCCCCCTCACTAACTTGCCTCTCCTCCCCCCTCCAACCTCTCACTTCCCAAGAAGTATCTTGGATCCCGTTGAATAGCGTCCACAATGCGGACGCAATTATTTTTGATGAAAAAATTAAAAACAATTTTGTATGGATTTTTGTTGCTACTATAAGACCATACCGGAATATTGTTGTTGATGATTGACGAAGTATGAAGATAGGATTTTTTGTTCCGTGTTATATCGACGCCATTTATCCGCAGGCGGCTGTATCTACCTACAGTCTTCTGCAGAAACTGGGGTTGCAGGTGGAATTCATTGAGCGTGGCGCCTGCTGCGGACTTCCCGAGCTTGATATGGGCTACGAGAAACATTCCTGCACCCTTGAACAGGGTGTGGCCCCTTATGTCTGCGACAAAGGTTATGATTACGTAGTGGTGCCCTCCGGAATTTGCACTGACCAGTTCCGTTACCATTTTAACGAGCTTGAACAGACTCCGGAAGTGCTGCATTTCAGGGAAACCGTTTATGACCCCGTGGAATTTCTTCACGACGTACTTAAGGTGAAGGAACTGCCGGGAAAGCCCCGGTTCCCTTACAGGGTGGCCATCCATAACGGCTGCCATTCGCTGCGTTATCTGAAGGAAGCCCGTCCCAGCGAACTGATGATAAAACCCTTTGACAAAAGTGCCGCGTTGCTCAGTCTTGTTGAGGGAATCGAGACGGGATATGCCACGCGGCGCGACGAATGTTGCGGCTTCGGAGGCGTTTTCTCAATATGGGATGCTCCCTGTTCGGGGCAGCAGGGTCGCGACAAGGTGAACGATTATGCTCGCAATGGGTTCAAATATGTAACCTCGCAGGATATGTCGTGCCTCATCCATCAACAGACCATTGCACGCAAGATAGGTCTGGAGCTCAAGATGTTCTATATTACTGAAATTCTTAACGGAGACGCAAAGCCATGAAACAGGTCAATCAGGTAAAGCTCGGAGCAAAGTTCATAAAGGACACCGCCCACCGCGAAATGCATGACCGCTGTCTTTGGGAAGCTCGCATGAGGCGCGACAAAGTAGCGTCGGAAATACCGGAATGGGAGGAAATGAGAGATCTCGCTTCCGACATAAAACTCCATACGCTCTCTAATCTCGATTATTATTTGGAGCAGTTTGCCCGGAATGCTGAGGCAAACGGTATTCATGTTCACTGGGCCCGCGACGCCAAAGAGCACAATGAGATTATTCTCGACATTTTCAAAAGCCACAATGTCAAGACCGTCACCAAGGGCAAGAGCATGGCGATGGATGAATGTGGCATGAGGGAATTCCTGTGGGAGAATGGGGTAGAGGTGTATGAGGCTGATTTAGGCGAGCGCATACAGCAGCTCGATAACCAGCGACCGTCGCACATTGTAATGCCTGCCATACATAAATTGCGTAGCGATGTGGCGGCACTCTTTGCTGCCAAACTCGGCTCCGATGCCTCAAATGATGACCCTCATTACCTCAACAGTGTGATGCGGGCCGATATGAGGAAAAAATACGCGAAGATTGATGCCGGAATGACCGGTGTGAATTTCGGTATTGCAGAAACCGGCGGAATTGTGGTATGCACCAACGAGGGTAATGCGGATATCAGCGCCAATGTACCGCCGCTTTTCGTGGCTACCATGGGCATAGAGAAGCTTATCCCGCGCCAGAGCGACTTGCCGCTGTTTATCCGGTTGCTGTCGCGCAGCGCCCTTGGCTTCGCCATAACACAATATACCTCCCATTATCATGGACCGCGAAAAGGGCAGGAGATGCATATTGTGTTGCTTGACAACGGTCGTAGCGAACGCCTCTCGTCGCCCGATTATTGGACCGTATTGAAATGCATTCGTTGCGGCACATGTATGAATACCTGTCCTGTATTCCGGCGCACTTCAGGCATAAGTTATGACGCCCCCTATATGGGTCCTATAGGAATAGTGCTCGAGCCGAGTTATGACCTTTACAGATACGCGCGTCTGCCATATTCATGCACTCATTGCGGCTCTTGCATGGACGTCTGTCCGGTAAAGGTGCCTATTCCCGAACTCGTGTTCTATTGGCGCAAGAAGGTGGTGGAAAAAGGCTACGGAGAGACGCTCCATAACATTGAGCAAGGCATGGCAAAACCCATTCTCGCCTCAAGCACCAATTTGGCGAAAGCCGAGAAACTTGCTCTGTGGGCACTCCGCAATATCCCGACTCCCATAGCACAGTCAGCGCTTAATCCCTGGGCTAAAGAGCATGACAACCCTTTGCCTCCCAAAGAAACCTTCCGCCAGTATTACCGCAAAAGAATCAAGCCTGAGGAAAGTGAAGAAGAACAGAAGTAGGGAACTCAATCAGACAGTTTAGAAGATGGATACACAAGAGGCAAAAAATGAGATACTCGCACGCATAAAAAGCGGCAAACCCCGGTTGATGACGCTTCCGGAAGTCCCTCGGTTCGGATGGCCGGGTAACCCTTTGGAAAATTTCATAAAGATGCTCCTTGGGTTCGACGGACGTGCCGTCAAGTTCGCAAATCGCGCAGATGCTGTTAGATGGCTGACGGCTCAACCCGAAATGGATATGGCCCAGAATGTCGTTTATTCTTCGGCTAAGGATGTGGAAGGGAACATGAGCGAAGAACAGCTCACAGACCTTCATGAAGCCTGCTCAATAGAGACCTGCGTCACCGAAGCGGAAATGGGAGTGGGAGAGACCGGTTCTGTATGGGTTACTGACAAGAGTCTTGGTCATGCGGCATGCGCGTTGCTCTCACGACATTTATTCGTGTTGCTCGACAGCGCAAAAATCGTAAACGGGATACACGAAGCTTACGCTCGTTTAGATTTGCGCAACTGTCAGTTCGGTTCATTTTTCTCCGGACCGTCGGCAACCGCCGACATAGAAGCCGTCCACATCACCGGCGCCCAGGGTCCCTTGTCGCTGACAGTCCTTCTCTACAACTGCCCTGACGCCCCCAATCCTCCCTCCCCCCTTTAGACTCTATGAATAAGAAATCTTGGATGTTACAGAAGTCTTGCCCGACCCATTGGGCCCGGCAATCACTATCAGGACAGGTCGATGGTCATGTGTTGCCATTGCGAAGTTTTGCTATGGTTTCAGCAACACGAGCACGAGCTTCAATCGTAGCCGCCTCAATTCCGGCAGCCACACGCTCGGCAGCCCGGCGAGAGCTCTCGCGGGCATCCTCGGCAACTTCGCGCATAATCTGCGCCAAACGCTCGTCGCCAGGCTCCTCCATCGACGTGAGCCTGTAACTATTCATCTCTGCTTCCGACATAATCTCTAATCTTTTTTATTCCACCCCAAAGTTAATAAAAAATTCCCAACCCCTCAACCTCCAGCTTCCATCTTATTCCCTCTATGAAAGATTTTTTTGCATCCTTTGAAAAACACTATTTGACAATCTCACGATATTTTTTTTAAATTTGTATCCTAATAAATTCATTGATATGAATTGGACGAATGTTCTCACGGTTTTTATTGGCAGCGGGATTGGCGGCGCGTGCCGATTTTTATGCAGCAGAGGTATTCAGGCTCTTGTTCCGCAAGCGCTGTTCCCATGGGGCACTTTTACGGTGAATTTAGCAGGATGCCTCGTTATTGGGCTGCTTTATGGAGTTTTTGATCGTCTCGATGCTTGTAGCCCGGAAATTAGATTACTTCTTACCGTTGGATTTTGCGGCGGTTTTACAACTTTTTCCACATTTATCAACGAAAATTATCTATTGTTTCACCACTCCATTCAAAATGCCCTGATTGCCCTATTGTATGTATTAGCTAGTGTGGCAATCGGTTTCGTAATGCTTTATATCGGCTACAAAATTGCCTCATTATTCTGACAAAATTCGATCATAGCCGTACCTATTTCATAATTCAAAAGCGAAAGAAAGCGCAAGGAAACGAAAATACTTTCGCTTTAGCAAATTTAACTCCTTGTTTTATAGCTTGTTGGATATAAGTGTATCGAAATTGTCAGAACGCACATAAGCATGAGTACGTCCATTAAGCTGGATGCGGGATAACAGACCCTTTTCTACCAATCCGTCGAGATAGGTCTTGGCTGTGTATCTGCTAACCCCAAATTTAGGAACGATGTCTTTTGCCTCCAGGGTGATGTCGCCCATGTCATAATACATCCGCAGTATCTCTGACTGTTGCCGGGATATCCCACCTATATGCATGAAGCGGTCGGCGCGTTTTCGCTCAGCCTGCTTCGTTTGGAGATATTTTTTCAGTCCTTCAAAGGCTTTTTCCAGCACTTCAAGGTTATAGGTGATAAAATATCCAAGGTCGTTACCGTCACTTTCGGTGTAGAGGAACGATTTTTCGTATTTGGCCTTGGATTTATAGATGATGCGCGATATCGACAGATATTCCACAAGTTAAGTACATGACAAAAATTTGAACACATCGAATTTCGGC
>ULRB01090112.1_pt1 | contig 13612 bp, 9 predicted proteins | sample 1955051 | NCBI WGS metagenome assembly ULRB01 (sample SAMEA4835671, study PRJEB28245) | human gut metagenome | biome: gut microbiome; material: fecal sample | place: Denmark | collected 2008 | reverse complement strand
CCTCGGCAGTCGTTCTCGTAGTGATAAAGTTTTCTATTCTGTCAATATCGAGCTCGTGTTGCACGCCGTCGATGTCGGTGTACACAAACTTGCCCTCGCCCGCCTTATACGAGGTGTAGAAAATCGGAATATCCGCACCTTCTTGTTTACCTTCGAAACCTTTGAGATAGTAGTTTCCGGTGCCGGTAACGTTGATTGTCGGCACACTGTTGCCTTCCTCGTAGAAAGACGGATTGCCGTTGATTGCGTTGTACACCGTTGCGACGTACAAATGCTCGTCACCGATGTTGATTTGGCAACCATCGGTGCTGTTGTTGTATGTGAACGTCACGACGTATTTCGTCACGCCCTCTTCATAGAGACTGCCGTATTTTTCGTCGCCCTTTGTGACGAGGACAACTTGGACGTTGTTTTTGACTTTGTCAAGGGTTTCGGTGTTGTCCACGCCCGTGTTGTTGAGCACGACAAGTCCGTTTGCGATTGCGTCGCCGTATGTCGTGTCAAAAGCGTTTTTGTCTGCTGCGGTTTTGAGAAGAACGGTGTCTACGACGTCGGTGTTGATATAAACCTTGTCAACCTTTTCCTCAACGAAGTTTGCTTTGTTGAATCCGTAAAGTTGCGCCCACGCACGAGTGATTGCATCGCCTGCGGCAATCGTTCCGTTGTTGATTGCTTCGAGCGTCGCAAGCACTTCCGACGTGAAGTAGAAGTTTGCGTTGTGGATAAGGTTTCCGCTTGCGTCGGCAAAAGCGTTGTCCGCAATCATAGGTGCGCCGACAAGTTTGTTGCCCTCAACGCCGACCTTTGTACAAATAAAGCTTTCAACCGCGCTTGCACCCTTAAACGCATAGTTGTCAATATATTTGACGTTGACGTCGAATTTGACCGTCTTGACGGTGTTTGCGTGTTGATAGAACGCTTCTTCGCCGATAGAGGTTACGTTTGATGGAACGATGACGTTCTTCGAGCCTTTTCCGTCGTCAAAGTATTCCACGAGGAAGACTTCGCCGTCCGCTCCTTCCACAACGACAAGTCCGTTTGCGTGCGTCGTTGCGTCTTGAATCCATTGCGTGCTCGTAAACGCACCCTTACCCACCGTAAGAGGTTTGCATGCCGCAAGGTTTATGGATTTGAGGTTTACGCAACCGTCAAATGCGTGCGGTGCGATGTGTTTGATGTCCGAAAGAATACGAGTGTCCGTCGCACTCTTGTCGATGAAGCGGTAATACACTTTGCCGATGACGATTGCCTTGTAGTCGGAGTTGTAGTTTCCGCTGCTTTCTTTGAGCATAGACGTGCCGCTAAATGCGTTTTCGCCGACGTATGCGAGTTTCGAGCTTGTACTCACCTCAACTTTTGCAAAGTTTTCGAGATTTGCAAACGCGCCGTTTTCGATTTTTTGCACGTTGTCGCCGAGAGTAATTGTTTCAAGTGCGACAGCGTTTGCAAACGCGCCGTCCGCAATCGTCTTCACCGCTTGAAGTTGAGCGTTGAGTGCGTCGGCGTTGGCTACGTCCGTAGAATAGTAATCGGAAGAAATGTCAAGCGACTTGACGACGTCCGCTCTGACGCGCGTCGTTTCGCCGTCGGAGTACTCTTGACCGACAAACTTGTATAAAATCGTGCCAATGACGATAAATTGTTTGCCGTTGTTGTTTTTGTAGTAGTTGTTTTCGAACTCCGAACCGAAGAAAAGGTTCTTGCCGACTTTTTCGATGTTGTTGGACGCGGGAGCAACCACTGCTCTCAAATGCGGAGCGTGCGCAAACGCTTGCTCACCGATGATTTTGAGACTTGTCGCTTTCGAAAAGTCGAGTTTTGTGAGTGCTTTGAGATTCATGCACGCTTTTGCGGAAATCTCGCCCACAGGGCGCGTTGCGCCTTGATAAGTGAGTTTGTCGGGAATGATGAGTTCGCTTACGGATTCATCCGCAATCTTATCGATGCGGATAGAGCCGTCCGCTTTGAGCGAAAGTCCGTCTTTAAACACGACTTCCGTATAGTACGCACTGAGTCTTGCAAGGCGTTCTTGTTCGTTGTCGGTGTCGTTGAACACCCACTTGACGTAGCCTTTTTCGCTCACGCCGTCAACGGTTGTGGTGTTTGAAAGATTTTGACATTGATAATCGTCGTAGATGCCGTCGAGTTTGACATATACGCCGTTGCCCTTCGTGAGCAAATCTTTGATTTGAGAGATGCGCACGTACACGCTCTTTGCTTGCGTGCCGTCGCGTTTTTGCGGCGAAACTGTGATTTTTGCGACGTATTCGCTGTAATTATGGTTGTATGCAAAACCGCTGAAATCGATTCTGGTGAGCTTTTCGCTTTCGATGCCGAACGTCGAAGTTGCATTCACGACGGTAAAGCCCTTTGCGACGGCGATTTCATCGCTTGAAATTTCCGTGCCGTCGTCGGCTTTTGCGTTTTGAACGTCGTTTTTGAACTCACCGCCCATCATATAGAGCGTGTAGGAGTAAACGCGCATAGTCCAGCGTGCGACGAGAGTTATATCGGACGTGCCGACCGTCTTTGCAAAATTCCAAAGAGTGTCGTTTTCGTCCCACTCGCCCGCCTTCGTGCCGTTGTCGAGATACCAACCTGCAAAGTAGTATCCGCTGTACACGTTGAAGATGTCCGTTGCCGGAGCAACGGCCTTGCCGTACGAACGGCGCACGGTTTGCGTGGATTTGAAATCGGGGTTTTCGCTGGGATTGACCTTGCCGCTTTCAAGTTGAGCGTCCGAAGGAACGGCAAGATTGAACTTCACGTTTACGGTGTCGTTCGTCCATTTTGTCGAGAAAGTTTGATTGTTGAAAGAATTGTCTATCGTAAGGGGGAAGTTTTTGGACGTTGCGCTGTACGTTGCGCCTTTTACGCTTACGCTTTCAAGCGCTCTTGCGGGCTTACCCTCGCCCTCGTCCTCTATCGTCATTCTGAAAGTGGAGATAAATTCGTCCCAAGATGCGATCGAAACGCCGCTGTCAACGCTGACGCTGACCGTTTGTCCGTTTTGAGAAGTCGTGCCGAATGCGGCGTTGGCGCGTCTTTCACCGTCCATAAGGTTGAAAGTGAGCGTCACTCTTTCAACGGGAGCAAGTCTGTCTTGGAGGTGCAATGCAAACGAGCCTTTTGCGTAAACGGCGTTGCCGTCGTCGTCTTTGCCCGTTTCCACTTGGACTTTTATTTGATGATGTCCCGCCCTCTTGACGTTTGCTCTGTCCTCGTCCGTTTGGAGCATATTTTCGGTGAGATTGCCGTGAATGCCCTCCGTAGTCGCGTTCGTTTGCGTGTTGAGATAAACCACGCAATACTCGACGTCGGAAATATCGAACTCGTCAACGTACATGCTCTTGAACACGGACGTTACGCCCTTTGGGAAGGAAAATTTGAGCTGCGCCGTCATCGGACCGTCGTCACCGCCGGTTTCGATTATATCGGACGGATTGATGCTGTCGGGCAACTTGCCTGCGTCTTGCGCGCCCTTGTTGCACGCAACCATACTTATCGCAAGCACGACAAGCAAGATAGCAATCAAAAATAAACTGACTTTCTTTCTCATAACTTTCACCTTACACGTATGCGCACTCTCGCGCACATAATATAGGAATACAAATATAATACTACATTATCCAAACAAAATTGTCAACATCAAATGCCGAATGAGGCTTGCTTGCATGAAAAAACCGTCTGAATAGACGGTTTTTTGCAAGTTATTTTTCGTAATTTTTTTATTTTTTGCCGAGTTTGTAGGCTTCTTCGATGCAAAGAGCATACTTTGTTGCCGCCATAACCTTGTCGAACATAAACCTATAAACGTGCTTGTCGTCGTACATATCCACCGCGCTTCCCGGCAAATTCGCAACGGTATCGCACCTCGACACCACAAATTCGACGTGCTTGAATTCGTCCTCGACTTTTTCCGTTCCGTTTGCCGTGTCGAAATCGAGGGACATATTATTCACGCCGTATTTGGACTTCACTCCGACAGGTCTTTCCTGCCAGTCGGTATCGAAGCAAAGTTTGTCCTTGTCGAGAGTCAAAACGCCGTTCGCCACAAAACGATAGCCGTTGTTAAGCTCGTTTTCCACAAACAAATTGACCGTGTTAGATAGCTTAAAATCACCGTTTTGCACTTCTTTTGCAACAAGTGCGCGCTGTTCGTCGTACCACAAATCTATACGCTCCGGGCACACTCCGTCCCCTTGAGGAACGAGTCGTCCGTCATAGCCGTAAACCACGTCGTTTCCGCAACGGTTGCATTTCAAATGACTGCCGCTCGAACTCATTTCGAACTCACTGCCGCACTTGGGGCAACGATACAAAAGTCTGTCAAGCCCTTCCGCATAGCGACTACCTTTGAAAATAATACCGTTTTCAACCTGCCACTTATGCTCGTTTTGATAGAGCGCGTCGCAGATTTTTTGATATATTTCCTCTTTCGAAAGGCTTTTGGCTTCTTCTTTTGTGAAAAGCATATCGCAATTGGTTACGACTCTTCCTCTTCTTACGAAACGGAGATTGTACGCCCACTTCGGACGGGCGAGGCTTGCCCCTTGCATTTTAATCACGCCGACGGGATAGCCCAACCACTGCACGAGCCTTGCAATCGAGGGCGCAATCGCACCCGTAACGCCGTTTGCAGACACCTTGCCTTCGGGACAAATGAGAACGCTTATACCTTGGTCGAGATACTTTTTGATATTCTTTATGCACGCCAAATCCGCAAAATACTGTTTTTTGGTGATTGCGTGATACGAGCCGAGAAGTTTTGCGAAAATCGGCATCGAGTACATCATGTTTTCCGCAACGACGAAGTTCAAAGGCGCGCCGTACATTGCCGAAGAAAAGTGAATAAAATCGTATGCGGACAAATGATTGCACACGATAAGCATCGCACCGTTTTTCTTTTGACGTTTGAAAGATTTGCTCTTTTTGCAAACGCCGTGCAAAAACGGTCTGACAAACCTGCACAATCCCAAAAAAAAACGACAATACGCCTTTGAGAAAGGCGCGTCGCTCTTGTTGTTTTTTTCCATTTTCGCTCTTTTTTCGTCCATACTTAACTTATATCAAAACAAAGCGCAAAAGTCAAGTAATGATGACTTTGCCGCAACGCACAATTGCGGTTCGTTTAGTATTTTCAGTCGAATATCAACCGAATATGAGTTTTTCGATTTCCTTCAAAATTCTATCGTTGTTTTCAAAGTCCATCGCAGGCACGAAAATATCCTCTATCGACATATGCGCTTGCCGTGCCTTGTTCAGTCTTTCAACTGCAAACGCCGTTTGCAACACCACGTTATTCCCTTCTTCCGTTGCGTCGTCTTTGTCGTATCTTTCGCCGAACACGCCGAGATCTATAACGGTGTCGTTTGCAAAATGTCCCGGATTTTCCACGTATGCGTCGGTGCCGCAAATCACACCTTCGCACGTTGTGGGATCGAGGGGCGAAAGCAGCAGCGTAACTCCTTTTCTCAACTTGCTCATTTCGTCGAAAAACACTTTCTTCGCATAGGCGCATCCTTTGACGAGAGTAACTCTCTTTTCTCGCAAATGGTCGAAATACTCGCTCTCTCCGCTTGGACATATAGCGCGCGAAAACAGCTCTCTCACCTTGTTTCCCACAGGCTTTAAATCACGCGCCACAGAGGACGCGTACGCCCTTATTTTGTCCTCGTCAACGCCTTGTTTTTCAATCTCGAATTGATTGTACAAATGACACAAAGCAGACTTTAAATATTGATATACGCGTATAAAGTGTTGTTTTTTGCATATCATCCTGTTTTCAACCTCTTCTCTCACCCCTTGAAGTTTGCTTGCGTCAAGGCTCGACGCAAGATCGAAAATCACATCCTTGACAACGGGAATATCCACGCCGATTGCATGCGGAGAAGTTGCGTCCACAACCGCAACGTTTTTGTCTTTGACAAAAACTCCGTCAAGACTTTGAGGGTCTCCCGAACAAAACCACAACTCGTAATCCAATCCCAAAGATTTTGCTTTCTTTGCAATTTTCTTCATCATGGAAGACTTACCCGTGCCGCTGCCGCCCTTCAAAAGCACGACTTTTTCTTTTGATTTCAGCTCCTTTTCATACAGATTGAAAAAGCCGTAACCGCTGTTGTTTCCGAAAAAATATCTTTCCATACTCACCTCGATTTATTCTATGTGCTTTTTCTTGCTTTGCGTGCATTAACTCATTTTCAAAAGGCTGCATAACATACCGTATGAACAAAAATTACGCCATCGTACACGAAACCGACGAGAGAATGTTTTATCTCAAATCAATGCTCAAAGGAGTGTGCTTTCGCATGCCCGCTCACGTGTTTGCTCCAAACGTGCTTGTCGAGGCAAGGACGCTTTCAAAAGTGGAGGACGGTGCGCAAGTGTTTTGCGGCAGGGTGAGCGACGAGGCGAGCGCGCTTGCAAACAGCAGAGATATAACCCTTTGCACGTACAACGACAGCGAGCGTTTTCAAGCGATAAACTCGCGGCTGACGGCGGAAGGCGCGCTTGAAATTATAATCGAACACTCAAAAAAATCCATTGCGGACTGCTACGTTTTGATTATGGGATTCGGGCGCACGGGAGCGGCTATGGCAAAGATTTTGGGCAAGTTGGATGTTGCTTTCGACGTCGTATCCACATCGTCCGTGCGTCCCGCACATGCGTTTGCAAAGCACGTTTTGCCTATGCGCGACTTCGATTTTGAAAAATACGACATCGTGATAAACACGATACCCTCACCCGTCGTGAGCGACAAAGAACTGATGAGCATGAAAGACGATTGCGTATATATCGACCTTGCCTCCAAATCGGCAATAAACCTTGACTATGCAAAATATCTGGGGATAGACGCCGACATATACCCTGCCTTGCCTGCAAAAACCTGTCCCGTCAGTGCGGCAAAGGCAATGTTCGACTACATCATGGAGGTTAAAAAATGAAGAAAATAGGACTTTGCGTGACAGGCTCGTTCTGCACGTTTTCAAATCTTCTCACTGCCGTCGACGCGCTTGTGGACGCCGGCTATGAGATTGTCCCCGTGTTCAGCTACAACGTGTCCACGCTCGATACTCGCTTTTTTAAGCAAGCGGATTTTGAAAAATACATTGTCGAAAAAACAGGGAAAACGCCCATTAAAACGATAGTCGAAGCCGAAACCATCACGAAATCCGGCATAGAGCTTATGCTCGTTGCTCCCTGCACGGGCAATACGCTTGCAAAAATCGTCAACGGCATCACCGATACGCCGACTACAATGGCAGTAAAAGCAACCCTGCGCACAAACAAGCCCGTCGTGCTGTCTATCTCGTCAAACGACGCACTGGGCGCAAACGCCAAAAACGTCGGGATTGCACTCAACACCAAAAACTTATATCTCGTACCTTTCGGTCAAGACGCGCCGAACAACAAACCGCACTCTTTGATTGCGGACGTCTCTCTCATTTTGCCAACAATAGAAAAAGCGTTAAACCACGAGCAAATCCAACCGGTAATACTCTAATCTGTCGCACAATTGCGGTAAGTATAAAAAACAACGGATTCCGAATTGTGAAATCCGTTGTTTTTTGTTGTAAAATCGATAAAATCGCAACTTTTGTCTAACCTATTTAAACGAAGAAACGCTTTTTGATTTCCGTGCCGAGCACTGCCCTGCCAAAAATCAAAGAGAACGCAACTTGCGCAAGCCCTACTCCCAACGTTGCCACCGATGCGATCCAGTTGTATCCGTCGAAATAGAGCGACAAGCAATAGTTGAGCGGAAAAAGTGCAATCATAAAGATTGCGAGCAAGAAATAGTAATAGGCAAATCTATACCATTTTTTGCTGATAAAAATCGTAAGCGTCGTCACAACGGAGAGCGCAAACGCCGCGCAGGGAATCACATAGGAAAGCGCGATATAAAACTTGCCGAAATGCAAGCATACCAGCACCGCAAGCACGCATAGCCAAAATGTCGAGCGGAAATATATCGAGCGCAAATCCGTTGGGAAAAACGCAAATTGTCCTATCACAAGCCAGAAAAATCCCACCGATGCAAGCCCGATATAAATAATGGCATACAATCCCGAAAGCACCGACGCAATCAGCAAACCCGCAAGCGTAAGTACGGATATTGCAATAAAAACATCTCTGGCAACTTTTTTTGCATCTGTTTTCTTTTCGTTGGAGTTGTACGGGGCAAAATCAAACCCGTCGTCGGGCTTATTCTGTGCCTCCGTAAGTCCCGCGCCGCACAACGGGCAATTGTCGTCGTACTCGGGGTGATACGTTTTGCAAAGCCTACAATATTTCATTATTTTTCTCCGTTTGTTTCGATATAGACGTCAAGTCCTTCATTTGTCAAAGCGCGCACGAAATCTCTTTCAAGTTGAGCGGATTTGAAAGTTCTCGAAAACGTCAACACGCACTCATCGCCGAACGTTACGCCGGCAAGTTTGTAGCCGTTGCCTTTTGGCTCTTTCAGGCAAAACTCTACTCTATCCGCTATCTCGAACAACTCTTGCGGCGGGTTGAGCCTTCCGTAGTTTGAAAAATCCATAGAAACGGCCTTGTTGTCAAGAAGATACTTTGTGATTTTAAGCCCTATGTCCTTGAGGGCAAGCGGCACAAACGATATAAACTTGTTGCGTTCCTCGCGCATATTGGCGTTGATATTCTCTTGCAAATATTTCTCGTTGAGTTGCGCCTTAAAGCACTCTTTGACGGCGTTGACATAGGCTTGCGTGCCGCCCTCGACCTCGTTTTTGAGAGTTACGTCAAGGAAAAACGAGAAGTTGCGTATGGTGTCGGAGGGAAAGAACTTGCGAAGATTGACGGGCACTCTTGCGTTGATGTCCTTTTTGCTGCCCTCGCGCTTGCGCATCTCGAACATAATTCCGAAAATGATTGCCAACACGTATTCGGTGATGGTTGCGCCATACTCTTTTGCCTTTTGATTGAGCTTTGATGCCGAGGTTATGACATGCGTCATAACGCCGTTGCGCGCCTTTGGCAGTTTCGGGATATAAGTAAAGTTGATGTTCCTCTTTGCGTAGTCGTGCTTTTCGGCATAAACCTGAAAACTGTCCTCGATCTCGGTTGCGGTTGGCAAATCGCGATAGTTTTTCGCACTCTTGAAGTCGGAAATCGCCTTGCCGGTCTTGATTTCATAGTATCTTGCGAGCAAGCTCATAAGAAAAGTCGAGCCGCCCGTCCCGTCGGTGATGCTGTGGAAAAACTCACAGCCGATACGATAATCGCTGTAAACCACCCTGAAAAGATAGCGTTTTCCGTCAAGAGGTATTGGTTGGAAAGAATAAAGCGTTTCCTTTTCCACCTGCGGCTTGAACGGCAATCTTTCAAAATAATACCAGAACGCACCTCGCTTTATCGTCACCATAAGCGTCGGAAAACGCGGCACGAGATCGTCGAGTGCTTGTTGCAAAATCTTGCCGTCTACTCTCTCTTTCATCACCGCCGCAAAACGGAACAGCGTGCTGTATTCGTTTGAGGACGAGGATGGGTAAACCTTGGCGGCATTGTCGAGTTTATACCACTCAGTCGGATCGAAAATCGTGTCCTTTTTCCCGGACTTTACCGTTCCGTTCACAAGCGAATCATACTGCACGCCAAAGTATCTTGCAATTTCTTCAAGCGTTTTCTCGTCGAGATTGTCGTCGCCGCTCTCCGCCCTTTCAATCTCGCAAGAGGGGATTGACAAACGCTTTGCAAGTTCTTCCACGGTAAGATTTTTGTCTTCTCTGAGTCGTTTTATTGATTTTGAATAATCCATAGTTCCCATGAAATAATGATGTTTTTTGCAAAAATGCGGCAAAGCATCCGCATGTATTGTAGGTTTGTATAATATCATACGCAACAGTAATAGTCAAACCATTTATACCATTATTACTGTTGTCCAAACCTCCTCCTCGTTATTGCTAGTCGCGCACCTTAATTTCACTCCCGCAAATCGACGCTTTCACAATCCGCTTTCAAATCAAAAAATCATATCGTAATATACACAATGTAACAGAAAATAAAAAAAGCACTCGACGAGTGCTTTTTTTATTTGATTGATAACTCGATTATTGAGCGTCTTTAACGCCTTGCTCGGTGCCGTAGTAGCAAACTTTGCCGATTCTCTTCACAACGAGTTTGATTCCGCCGACAGAAGCGGTGGGAACGCTTGATTCATATTCTTTTGCATCGTCTGTTTCAGCAAATTTGGTGACTGTAACGTAATCTGCGTTGAGACCGTTTTTCTTTGCAACGACTTTCCATTCGATGCTTGCGCCGTCATCATCTTTGCCTGCTTCATAAGAAGTGCATGTGTAATCTGCTTTTTCAAGTTTCTTTTGGATGCTTTCTGCGTTGCATGCAACGAGGCAGATGCCGAGGATTGCAACAAGTGCGACGACTGCTACGACAGCCATAACTTTTTTGCTCATAGTTATTGTCCTCCATAGGATTGAATTGTGCTTATATTATATTAAAAAAGGATTAAAATGTCAAACAATAATTATATAACGATACATTTGTATGAATTATTGTACATTTTATTCGTTTTCGGGCACAGTGACGATTTGTCGCTCTTCGCTTTGATTTTGCGCGGACGCTTGCAATCTTTCGTTGACGTACTCGCTCGTTCCTTTTTCAAGCCGCTCTTGGCACTTCCACTTTTTGAGTTGGTCTACGTACAAAATTAGGCCGACTATCGTCGTCATCGTTTCGGACACCGGGAATGCAATCCACGTATAGTCCAGACCTATAAAAGAGAAAGCGTAAAACAGCGGCATTAGCCCCAGCACCTGTCTTATCAACGACAGTGCGATGCTGGGCACGGACCTACCTATCGCTTGAAAAAACATGGGTATCATCAGCGAGAACACAACGGGAATAAAGCTCGTGCCGATAATTCTGAACGCCGTCTGTCCTATCGCAAGCACTTGCTCGTCCTTTGAGAACAAACCGATAAACGTCTTGGGGAACGCCTCGAAACATATTATGCCCAAAATCATGCCGACCGCCGTGATGAGCATAGCGTCGTTCATAACCTTTTTCGCACGCATGAAATTGTGCCGCGCAAAGTTGTAGCTTATCACGGGAACGATGCACGTTTGCAAACCGAACATCGGGATGAAGAAGAAGGTTTGAAGTTTGTAGTAAAGCCCCAGCACCGTAACCGCCGCGTCGCTGAATTTTGTGAGCACGGCATTGAGCACGAGTATATATATCACGTACATCATTTGCATCACGATCGACGGCAGTGCGAGCGAATATATATTTTTTGTAAGCTCCGAAGCTTGTTTTGGTTTTGCGGGCTTCTGAATACCTTTTGCGCCGACGATAATTGCGGACACAAACTGTCCGGTAACCGTTGCGATTGCTGCGCCGAGAACGCCCATAGGTTTTAATGCGCCCATGCCGAAGATAAATATCCAATCCAGCAATATATTTGTGCCGGCACCGGCAAGTTGTGCAATCATAGGCACAACCATATTTCCGTGCGATTGATGCGCTTTCGACCAAACACCCTCCAAAAACGTGGCGAGAGAGCCGATACACACCACCATGCCGTATTGATAGGCATATTCGATTGCCTCGGGAGCATTTGCCATTGCTCTGATGTAGGGTTTCATTATAAGTGCGCTTATGCCGGCAAACACCGCCCACATCAACACCGCAAGCACCATGCCCGTGCCTGCCGTTGCTTTCGCTTTTTGGATTTCACCGCGTGCGTAAAGCCTTGCCATGTACGTGTTGACGCCAACGCCCGTACCTACCGCAAGTGCCGTTATGATGAGTTGAAGAGGATATATGACGGAAAGAGCAGTCAAACCGTGTCCCGAATATTGCCCGACAAAAAGGCTGTCAACGATGTTGTACAACGACAACACCAGTTGCGACAACATGACCGGCGGGGATATTTTCAGCAAAATTTTCCAGACGCTTTCCGTTCCGAAGAATTCCGCTTCGTTCTCGATTTTTGTTCTTTTGTTCGACATAAAAATTTATCCGATTTGCCGTTTCATAGCGGCGCATATGGATTATAAGACAACGTATTTGCAAAAGCAATCGAAACAATAAAAATAGGCGTTTTTAACGCGCCTGTTTTTTTTTGACATTATAGAATTTGGATTCCGTTTGTTTTTTCAAAGAATATATTCCATTTGAGTTTCTTTCGGGAACATTCCCATTTTTTTCGTAGAACGCACGCGCGGATTTATTGCCTTCCCACACGTTGAGCGTAACGTCATAGCACCCCTTTTCGCGAGCGTAACCGATGGCAAATTCATACAAAGCCTTGCCTACGCCTTGTCCGCGCGTAGTTTCGTCAACACATAAATCGTCGATAAACAACGTTTTGAAATCCTTGTACACCGCAACTTGCTTGTAGTCGCGAATACTGCAAAATAAGTGACCGATAACTTTCCCCTCGTCGTCAACCGCCACGAATACCGGCGTTTTGTCACTTGAAATAAGCGCATCGAATTTTTCTTCGTCGTACTTGACGGCATTTGCCACAAAAATATCCGGGCGCAACTCAACGTGCAAATTGTTCACTTGCACAAGCAATTTTTCAATTCCGTTTAAGTCATCTTTCCTTGCTTTTCGTATTTCCATATTCAAACCGTTGCTCACAATTTTTTCCAATCGTTTTCCGCTTCCTTTTCGATTGTCAACAATGATTATACCACACAAAACAAAATTCGATATACATTTGCTTATCTTTTTATAAGCGAAAAGCGCAAGGCAAATGCCTTACGCTTTTCAGACAAAAAACAGAGGTCAAAAAAATGGCGTTACCACCAAAAATCAGCGGTTTTATTGTTTTTTACAGATATATCGGATGCTCTTTCAAACCCTATTTCATTGCAAAATTACCTATGCATATGATTGAATATTTCTTGCGGCATTTTTGCACTCGTTTCGATTCTTATCAACAAACCTGCGGTAGTATAACAAGAAATGTGAAAAGTTCAATACATGCCTCGTATTTTATTTATTTTTCAATCAAATTATATCTACCAACCACTTTACAGAACAAAAATAAACTTATATAGAAAAAGAAAACACACTCGAATGAGTGTGTTTTCTTTTGGAAACCGGCATCTACATATCCTCCCAGGCCGTGTCCAGCCAAGTACTTTCTGCACAACTGAGCTTAACTTCTGTGTTCGGTATGAGAACAGGTGGGACCTCAGCGTTATTGACACCGGTAATGGTTTGAAGGTCGTTGCGCTTTCGCGTTTCGTACATTCACAACTGCATAACATTGAGAGTATTTGCTGATTAAATTAGGATTAGGCAAATCTTGTATTTTTTTGATTGAAGCCCTCGACCTATTAGTATCGGTCAGCTTAATGCATTACTGCACTTACACACCCGACCTATCAACCTTGTGGTCTACAAGGGGTCTTACTTGATAAACAAAGGGATATCTTATCTTGAGGCTGGTTTCACGCTTAGATGCTTTCAGCGTTTATCCAATCCGTACATCGCTACCCTGCTATGCCACTGGCGTGACAACAGATGCACCATAGGTACGTCCACTCCGGTCCTCTCGTACTAGGAGCAGAGCCTCGCAAATATCCTACGCCCACGATGGATAGGGACCGAACTGTCT
>ULRB01052013.1_pt1 | contig 13649 bp, 14 predicted proteins | sample 1955051 | NCBI WGS metagenome assembly ULRB01 (sample SAMEA4835671, study PRJEB28245) | human gut metagenome | biome: gut microbiome; material: fecal sample | place: Denmark | collected 2008 | reverse complement strand
CATCCGATATTAACTGCGGGTGTTCAATTGCTGAGGAGTTAATCGATACCTTGTCCGCACCTTCCCGCAAAATTGCCCGAAAGTCTTCTACCGAGCGAATCCCTCCGCCAACCGTAAATGGTATAAATACAGTCTCTGCCACCCGCCTTACCATATCTACCACAATTTCTCTGGCATCCGAAGATGCGGTAATATCCAAAAACACCAGCTCATCTGCACCTGCTTTATCATATGCCGCAGCTATTTCAACCGGATCTCCTGCATCCTGTAGATTCACAAAATTAACGCCTTTTACCACACGTCCCTGATTTACATCCAGACAGGGAATAATTCGTTTTGTATGCATATTAATTCTCCTTCCCTACCCGAATAAAATTCTTCAGAATTTGCAAACCGACGGTACTGCTCTTTTCCGGATGAAACTGACAGGCAAACAGATTTCCATGCTCCACAGATGCATGAATCTTTGTAGAATAAATCGTTGTTGCCGCAACATCTTCCTCATGCTTTGCTTTTAAATAATACGAATGAACAAAGTATACATACGGTTCCGGTGCTAATCCCTGAAACAGCTTTGCGTCTTTGCGATATTCTAATGAGTTCCAACCCATATGCGGAATTTTTAGACCCGGAGCCTCCGGTATCCTTACGATTTCTCCTTCCAGCAGACCAAGACCGGTAATACCCGGACTTTCCTCACTTGACTGGAATAATAATTGCAGTCCCAGACAGATTCCCAAAAACGGCGTTCCCCGCTCTACTACATCACAAATGGTATTTACAAGCTGATATTCCCGCAGCTTTCCCATGGCATCTCCAAAACTTCCGACACCCGGAAGAATTACCCGGTCACTGTTTAAAATTAAATCCCGGTCTCTGGTGATACATGCTTCCTCACCCAGATAGCTTATTGCCTTCTCTACACTTTTGATGTTACCTGCATCATAATCAATAATCGCAATCATTCCGTCACTTCCTCTACTGTATTTCTTACGTTATGGTGTCTCTTGAGAAAAATCCATATTCTCTGTCAGGTGCTTAATCTTATCTGTATATTCGGTTCCACTTAATGTGTTTAATTCTGCCGCATCTGACTCTGTCAGTCCAAATACATCCTTTAATGCGGTTACAATATGTGTCCGGGCAGTATTATAATCATCTACAATTCCAAGCTCCACCGCATCATTATAATAAGTATCATACTTTGACAGACCATATAACAAGGCATCCAATGCCTGTTCCGGCTCATTCATGGCAACATAATTCTCATAGGATTCATATTGACGCTCAATATACATAACTGTATATATCTTATCCTGTAACGGCTGGTCGGAAGCTCTTAACTTCTCTCCTAATATCTCACGATATGCCATGCCGTATTTCTGCCGTTCAAAGTAATTTGAAGCCTTTGTTACTGTATGGACATAACCAAATATATAGGTACCGCCTATGACAGCACCACCTATCAGCAAAAAGAACAAAATTGTTATAACGGATAATGGTCCGTTTAATTTCTTTTCCGGTCCATCCGCTGCCAGAGCCTTCTCATCCGCTTCTTTGCGGGCAGCCTTCTTCGCTACCAGTTGTGCAGTCTTTTTCTCCTTCTCTGCCTTACGCCGACTATTCGCCTCTGCCTGCTGTTTCTTTTTCTCAGCCTTCTTTGCCAGCTTTTCCTGCTTTTTCTGTTCCTTTTCTTCCGCCAGCTTTGCTTCCTGCTCCGGTGTCAGGGTATCCTCTTCATCATCCCCGAACAAGGTATCCATAAAGGTCTTTTTCTTGTTTTTCTGCTTCTTGGCATCCGGTTCTTCTACCTCTTCCGGTATTTCAAAGTCCGGTATCTCATCCTTCTCCGGCATGGAGGTATCCATTCCGGTGCTTTCAATTCCAAGCATGGCAAACAAATCTTCCATGTCATCTGTACCGCCCGCCTTTGTCGTATCTGTGTCCTCCATCATAGCGGTAGGGTCTACTGCATTGGAAGCGTTCAGCATTTCATCATCGGTAACCTCTGTAATGTCATCCAAATCGTCTATGCTTACCTGCTGTTTTCCTTGCTTTTGTTCTTTCTGGGATTCCTCTTTCCGGTTATCTTCCGTTTCCGCATTTTCCATGCTTTTCATGTCTGCAGACGAACCTTCTGAATCTCCAAAAATTTCCTTCATCCACGCATCCACATCTGCTTCTGCTTCTTCCTCTGATTCTGTGTCTGCTTCCGAATCCAAAACAGCATCCTTTTCATCCGGCTCTGCATCTTCTCCTGCCGTCATTTTACGAAGCTCTTCCTCAAACTCCGGGTCATCCGCGGTTTCATCCAGATAATGTTCATCAATGTTCATGGAATCAAAATCATCCAGCTCCTTCTGAACCCGAACCGGATCCAGATTCATCTTTGTGACATCTACATCATCAAAATCTATGTCATCAAAATCCATATGGTCCATATCTAAGTCTGCCAGCTCGTCTAACTCATCCAGTTCCGAGATTTCGTCTGCCGGAATCTCTGCATCGGACCATGCCACATCCTTTACATGTCCGGCATCCTCCGCCAACGTCTGCTCCATGGTTGGTTCTTCCGGCTTCACATCCTCAGTTACCAGTTCGGAAATGGAATGTAGCTCCCGCTCGTCAATATTGGAATCCTTTGCTTCTGCATTTTTTAATAATTCATCTAAATAATTCTCGTCCATTCACTCACCCTCTTTTGGAACAATCTAAGATTAACTATACAATAAGCAGGGGCAAAAAACAAGTTGCATTTCAACCGGAAATATTATATATTATAGGTGTTTCATTGGTGATTCATTATAAAGGAGGGAATTTTATGAAGACTTCAATGTACATGGAGTTTCAGGGGAAACAGTTAGACGAACAGGAATTAGTTGCAAAAGCAAAGCGAATCTGGGTGGAAGACGGTCATAAAGCAACAGAATTAAAGTCACTGAAGCTGTACATTAAACCGGAAGACAATACAGCATACTATGTATTTAATGAAGACATTACCGGTTCTTTTACTTTAGATGAAGCAAACGTATATAATTAAGTAGCACATAAAAATAAAGGGTAAATACGAATCGTATTTACCCTTTATTTTTATGTGTATTATCAATCTTCTGCTGTCTCCTCATATCCGACCAGCTTATCAATAATATGTACCAGATTACCAATCTCCGGCTTGGATACCTGTGCATTGGCACCCAGATATTCACCCTTCCGTCTCATTTCTTCGTTAATGAGGGATGAGAAAATAACGATTGGAATATTTTTCAGTTCATCATCCTCCCGCATCAGTCTTACCAGACGATGACCATCCATAACCGGCATCTCAATATCCGTAATAAGCAGTTTGATTCCATATTGCACACCGTTATTCTTTTTCAGGGTCATAATTGTATCCCATGCTTCCTGTCCGTTTGCCTTTAAAGTCAGATTCGTATATCCTGCACGTTCCAGTGCATCCCGAATCATGGTAGAAAGCATTGGTGAATCCTCTGCAACGATAATCGGAACATCGCTTCTCTTACGCTCGCCCAATTCATCCAGTTCTGAAACCCGAAGACTGGTTTCCGGACAAATATCCTCTACAATCCGTTCAAAATCAAGAATTAAGATTAATTTCTCTCCGGTTTTAATAATACCGGTTGCCATACCTGTGCCATTTGCATTGACGGTAACATCCGGCTTCACAATATCCTTCCATGATACCCGGTGGATTCCAAGCACCTGTTCTACACGAAATCCAATATGCAGGTTATTAAAATTCGTTATAATCAGCATATCGGTATTGCATTCTGTGTCATGCTCAAAGCCGAGAATTTCAAACAGATTCATAACTGTAATAATATCTCCTCTTGGCATAAACATTCCTTCTATGCATGGATGTGAATTTGGAATCGGGGTAATCGGCTGCATAGTCAGAATCTCTTTCACCTTTGCAACATTAATACCGTAATGATTTCCACCGACAATAAATTCTAATATCTCAAGTTCATTTGTTCCGCTCTCTAATAAAATTTTTGTTTCCAATGTAACTCCTCCCCTACTGTATCTGTATTGTATTCTCCTGATTCTGATACATCACCCTCAGATTCAGTGATTGAATATTATCAACCAGCCCGTCTGACATCTGGAACACCAGCACCGCAGACTGTTCCGTATCTGCCGGAACTACTGCTTTATAGGTTCCCAAATCATCCGTTAATATTGTTAGCATCGGCTTTGCTGCCTTTGTTTCATTCAGTACCAATCGATAATCCAGACCGGAATCTAATAAATCCACCATTTTGTCTTCATTTGTATTATTTATAATATCAAACTTCAGAACGACCAGCTTGTATCCCGGCTCTGCTTCCAGATAGATAAATGCTCCATCCTGATCTAAAGACGGATAACGGTCTAAAAACATACAACGATTGTATTGGACGGATATGCCTTCCAAGTCCACTATTGCGGCAATATTCGAAGTATTCCCGCTTACCGTGGGTACAACGGAATCATCCTCCGAAGAAGATGATTCTGTATTTTCTGTCGTGTCAGCATTTTGTTCTGTTTCTGTATCCGGAACGTCTTGCGTATCGGTTGCCGCCTCGGTGGTAGCTTCTGTCGCTTCCGTTGTTTCAGTTGCCTCGGTTGCTACATCCTCCTGCGTATCTTCCGATAACCGTTCCTGATAATTCACGTCATATTTTAATAATAAGTCTGCCGCATATTCTCCGATTATCCGCGTTTCCTGTTCGGTCAAATCCGTTCCGCAACCGGTCAATGCAAATGCCATCGTTGATATTGCCAACAGACACCAAAGTTTCTTCACAAAGACACCTCCCCTTTAGATAAGATAATTCTAGCACATTTCCGGTTGTGCTTCAAGAAATATCCGTATCCAGATTGAAATAAAATTCCACGCCGTCCGGAACATTTCGAACTCCGTATGCCTTTCCATGTGCCTCCATAGCGGCTGCAACAATCGACAATCCGATCCCGCTTCCGCCATATTCTCTGGTTCTCGCCTTGTCCACCTTATAAAATTTTATCCAGAGCTTATCCAATTCTTCTTCCGGTATATGATTGCCGGTATTAAAGACTACGACCTGCAATTCCTTTTCCATCGGAACCAGACGGATAATAATATTCCCCTTCGGTGTAACATAATGAATTGCATTTGTTACATAATTGGTAACGACTTCTTCAATCAAAAACTCATCCGCCCATACATAGACTGGTCCCTCCGCCTGAATCTCTAACTGAGCCTCTGCTTCTTCTCTTAAAATATCGGAAGCATGGCATACATTTTGAATCAGCTCTACAATATCAAAACGTGTCACCTGCACCTGACTTTGTCCAAATTCCAATTCATTTAAGGACAACAGCTTCTTTACCATATTGTTCATTTTATTTGCTTCATCCATGATAACCTCACAATAAAACTGCTGACTCTCCGGGTCATCATTGATACTTTCTTTTAATCCCTCCGCATATCCCTGAATAAGTGCGATGGGTGTTTTAAGCTCATGGGAAACATGTGATAAAAATTCCTTTCGCATTTCATCAATCTGAATCTTGTCCTCAATATCATGGTGCAGCTCTGCATTTGCCGTTTTCAACTCAGAAATCGTTGTCTCCAGCTTTGCGGACAAACGATTCATGCTATCTCCGAGTTCTCCGACCTCATCCTTGGATTTTACCTTTACTCTGGCATCAAAATCCAAATTAGACATCCGTTTGGCAACCTCTGCCATGTCATGAATCGGCTTTGAGAAATATCGGCTGATGCAGGATATTACAATTGCCGCCAGAATCATGATTGCAATACTGAAATATAAAAATATCTGATTGGTGAATTTCGCACTGTTATTGACCGCATCCATAGAGGTACGGATTACAATCATATAACCGTTACTCAGATACCCCGTCAAATCATAAAAGCCGTTCTTCATCCTGTCATCCTGATGTTCCTCTATGATATAGGCATTATTCTCCGGAATGAAATTCGGATTTTCCATCAGCTTTATCATAGAACTCAGACTGTCGAACATAGCCCCCTTTTCAGTTGTGGTTGAATAGATTTTGGTTGCTCCATCACTGACAACAATAATTGCATTGCTCGGATTATTCAGCCCCTCAAAGCCTGCCTTAAGCTCGTCATCCGTCCAATCACTGTTTGAAAACAGTTCATCTACCTGTTCATACAAATGTTCCAGATTGGACTCTGCCTTTGCTTCAAACCATATAAATGAACCTCTGTGATACAGCAGCCAGCTTCCTGCAATAATCAGTCCAATGAAAAAGATAGAAACGATTGTCAACTTAAACTGTATGGAATGTTTCATGCCTGCACCTCGAATTTGTATCCCATGCCCCAGATTGTCTTAATGTATTCTCCCTTATCCTTTAGCTTGCTTCGCAATTTTTTTACATGGGTATCAATGGTTCTTGCATCCCCAAAATAGTCATAATTCCAGACATTATTCAGAATCTTTTCCCGTGATAAAGCAACTCCCTGATTCATGACAAAATAGTGAAGCAGTTCAAATTCCTTAAAGCTTAACTCTATCGGTTCTCCATCTATTTTCACCATATGTGCATTGACATCCAGTTCAATACCGCCTGCCTGTATTACATCCTCCTGTATCAGACTGCTGGTTCTCCGCAAAACTGCCTCTACGCGTGCAACCAGAATCTTAGGGCTGAACGGTTTTGTAATGTATTCATCGATTCCTAGCTCGTATCCCAACAGTTCATCCCGTTCATCCGCCTTTGCTGTCAGCATAATAATCGGCACCTTTGAATACTGTCGAATCTCCCGGCAAACCTGCCAGCCATCCATTTTAGGCATCATAACGTCTAAAATCACAAGAGAAATGTCCTTATTATCAAAAAACACATCCAATGCCTCTTCTCCGTCTCCTGCCTCTACAACCTGAAAATCCTTATGCGTCAGAAAGTCCTTTACCAGCTTTCGCATTCTGCTCTCGTCATCTACCACCAGTATCTTAATCTGCTCCATATACCTCTACCTCCAGCCGTTCCGTTTCTATATACAATAACAGAGGATTATGTTAAATCTGTGAATTACAACTGTTTTTTATATATTCGTTTGTTTTTGTATACTGCTTTACTTTTCTATGCAGTTTACTTTTCTGTTCCAGAAACCGGAGTATCTGTAGAGCCTCCGGTTTCTGTGGATGCTCCGTTCTCCGTTGAGATACCAAGCTCTGCTTCTTTTTCTTTTACAGCCTCTTCCCGCTTTGTCAGTTCCTCTTCCCACGCAGAATACCGGTTCAATATTTTATTTTCGGTATTAATATATCCTACATTCGGATTCAGAATCGTTGCCACAATCATAGCCACAATTAATACAATACAGACACCCAGACCTATCTGGTATTTTTTCTGATTGACAATCAATGACTGATTTTCATTTTGTAACTGTTCTACCTGTTCCCGTTGCTTTCTGTCCGGTCCCCGCAAAGCATCCACCGGAACATACGGAAGCTTGTCATTATCCAGCTTTCGGTCATTTACCAGATATTCCCGAAATTCTCCCATGAACTGATACCCTATGGGAGTCTTAAATACTTTTTTCTCTGCCAATCTGCAATAGAGTGTTTCTAATTCTGTCACATGCTCTAAGTTCATTTTTCCCTTCAATGCATCAATACTATGCTGTTCCCGCTCTGCCAGTTGTGCATCCCGTTCCAATGAAAAAGCATAGCTGCCGACGGTTCTTAATTCTTTGTCTTCCCTCATCCTATACACCTCCGTTTATACATTTTTATACCACATTTTTGTCATCGCCATAACACAAACAGGGTGTTACAAACCTTTCGTCTGAACACCCTGTTTCTCAACCTGCTTATTATTCTGCCTCTGTTGCAGCCTCTTCTGTACCCGCTTCACTGTCTGTTGCAGACGCATCACTATTATCATTTCCTGCACCTGCACCATCATTTACCAATTCTATATTATGCTCTGAAGCAAGTGTCTGTAACTGTGATTCATAATCCGCAAATGCCTGCTCGGATTCCCGAATCAATGTATCTGCCTCATTCAACAAATCGGTATCACAGGCATTAATCGCCTCTACTACCTTATTCAATGCATCCAACTGCTTATTTGCACCGGCTTCACAGGCAGCCTTTACCGTCTGAACTTCTTCTGTCTCAGGAGCTACTGCATCCAGCTTTGCCATATAATTCTGATATTTTGGAATAATGGAATCATTTAAGGCAGTCAATAACTGCTGGGAATCTGCATCCGCTGAAGTAACATAGGTATTATATTCTGTAATTGCTTCCTGCTGTAATACTTGAGCCTCTGTCATATTATTCAGATAGGTGTATAAATCATCCTGAACCGCATCGGTCTTACCACAGGCAGTCATCGCAAGCATCACACCGGATAATAAAACTGTTGCAACTAATTTTTTTATTGATTTCTTCATGATTCATCCTCTGTATTCTATATATTATTAAATAACTTTATCATAGAATTCCGGATTTTGCAAGTGGCTCCCTTTCGGTGCTTTTTGTTGCTGTTTTGTGTATGATGCACCGAAAAAACAGAGCAGATTGTTCTGCCCTGTCTTCTTTGCTTCAAATCATATGCTTATGTTCATCCATTACCATTCCACAGATATTGGGATTTATCGGTATGCACCTGTTACAGTAACCGTACTACCACAGGTATTGGCTACAAACACCCGATGATAACCGGTCTCTGTCAAGTCAAACGTATGTCCTACTACATTAGCAGCATTTACATAATAAATATCTCCGCTTGGGCAAATAACACCGATTCGCACCCACATGTTTTCCGGTTCAATAATGCCAGATACATAAATGGTATCCCCTGCCGTTTTATAAATAACTGCCGATTTCTTAACCGTCTCATTATTCACAGTCCAGCTAAATGATTTTGCAGCTCTGGCTCCGTTCGTCATTGCAGATGAATCGTCTTCCTCAACGGTCATTCCGTCGAACATAGATTCATCCCCTCTGTACTCAACTAACTCTTCTCCGGAGCCTATCTCCTCGGTTTCATCTATCATCGTAGCTGTTTGCATATATAACGCCGTATTCAGTGCAGTTAAACCTCTCTCCGCACCAAACGCACAGATCGAATTTGCCATCAATATGCCTGCTGTCATCAAAGCAAGCATTCCTTTACCCAGTTTACTAGATTGTTTCTTATTCATACATTTTAACCTCCACTTGAACTCCTCTGCTCCGCTCTGCCAAGTTGAAGTAAAATTATGAGTTTCATCCGGTTCCTTCGGTATCATTGCACAGATCGTTTCATAGTAATCTGCTGCATTTATCCCTGCCTCACAGGTTCTTATATCACAGCTGGCTTCTGCCCATCTTTGATACTCTCTTGACAGCTTCCAAGTATACGGACTAAACCAGAACAAGGTTGTCAGTACCAAAAATGCCGGCTTCCAGAACACATCCTGCTGCTTATAATGTGTCAGCTCATGTGTCAGAATAACTTCCCATTGCTTTTCGTCTGTAATACTTTTGGGAACTACCACAACCGGATGCAGCCATCCGAATATGAACGGACTTTCTACTGCCATATGTGACACTCCGATAACTTTCTTTCTGATTTTTAGTTTCTGTCTGATTCTGTTCAGTTTTTCTTTGTATTTGCCATCAAGTTCTTTTTGATTCTTTTTGACTTTTTTCAAAAAACCGACATACATAACCGTATAAGAAACTGCACACAGCAGGCATCCAAACACCCACACGCCTAATAATGCCCAAGTACCATATCTCATCCATTTGCTTGCAACAAACAAAATCCCTTCGGTTCCGTCTATTAACACATGATATAATAATGTGATAATGAAACAGAGCGGAAATAAATATCCTGCCATTGTTACCTTTAAAAGCTGATAGCCTCGAACGATGCTACCGCTTTCATAACACTTTTCCCTTATGAGATACCAGATACCTGTCCACGCAGTGCCAATCAGAAAAGTAAGACAAACTGCATATAATATTATGCTACTTAAGTTCATCGATAAGCTTTTGAATTTCCTCCCGTTCTTCTTTATTAACCTTCTTTAGGCCGAATAACGCGGATATTAACTTAGATGATGAACCGTCAAACCAGAAATCTTCTGCTTTTTTCAACTGGCCATCCCGGTATTCCTGCTCATTTCTAGCCGCATAATAGAAGGTTACACCTCTACGGTATGATTCTACAAAGCCTTTTTCCTTTAAATTCTTTAAGAACGTATAAACGGTTGTATCCTTATAATCCAATTCATAGGTTGATCTCAGCTTTGCCATAATTTCCTGACATGTAACAGGTTCATTTGCATCCCATATACATTTCATAGTAATCAATTCACATTCCGATAATTCTGCACGTTCGTACATAATCAATTCCTCGCTTTCATTTGTGTTAAAAATAAATACTTTTACTTAATTTTATTCGACATTACAGTTCTTGTCAACCAAATTCAATAAAAAGCCATAAAAAGCTCAGAGTATTCCAACGTTCAAAAGGAATGTTCGTATCTCCCCCCATCGCAATATTTCATCCTTTGCTAATTCAGTATTTCCATTTAGAGCTCTATGGACTTATAATATCACTTCTCGTATGCTTCGTCTATACTTTTTTATTCTTTTTTTGTGTTTTTTTAACATTTTTTTATGAATTTCCCGTTTAAATTAGCTGCTATTTCGCTATATAGGATGTAATCATCAGCATTGCACCCTGAACCTGATACTCCCCATATCCATATGGAAGAATCATATGATCTCCTTTTTTTACCGGTCTTCCATCCAAAGTACCCTCTCCTTCCAAAATACTGATGTTCAAAAACGGATAATTCTGTGCGAAGGTTGCAGTTCCATTTATACAAATCTTATCAACTGCATAATACGGACAGGTAATTAAGTTCTGTCTTTCGTATCCTTCTCCGGTTTCCTTTGTCGCAGATACCTGATACGGGATAAATGGTGCTTCTATCACATCGATACTCTTTTCAATATGCAGCTCTCTCGGTTTTCCATTACTTAATCTATCATAATCATATACCCGATAGGTAATGTCACTGTTTTGTTGTGTTTCCAAAATCAGGGTTCCTCCCTTAATTGCATGAAGGCATCCCGGATTAATCTGAAAGAAATCACCCTTATGTACCGGTACTACACGAATAAATTCACTCCACCGCTTATTCAGAATCATTTCCTTCACTTCTTCATGCGTCTTTGCATGATGACCGATTACGATTTCCGCTCCTTCATCACAATCAACCACATACCAACATTCGGTTTTCCCTAATGAACCAGATTCATGTTCCTTGGCATAAGCATCATTTGGATGAACCTGTATACTCAAATCCGCCTTTGCATCAATCAGCTTAATCAACAACGGAAATCTATCACCTTCCAGATTTCCAAACAAGTCTCGGTGCCGGTTCCATAATTCACTCAGATGCAGTCCGGCATATTCTCCTTCCTGTACGACACAATCTCCATTTGGATGAGCACTGATAGCCCAGCACTCTCCTGTATCGTCTCCCGGAATTTCATATCCAAATTCCGTTTTCAAACGATTTCCTCCCCAAATCATTTCCTTAAATACCGGTGTCAATATTATTGGTTGCATATGTTTTCTCCTCTACACTATTTTATATCCTGTCATGATACGCTCTTTTGCAGTGCCAACTCTGCCAGCCGAAGCCCGCCCATAATTCCCTGATTGTCCTGCAAACTCGCCGGCACAATGTAAGTATCCATATTCTGCATTTGCGGGGTACGAATATATCCATTCATAAGCTCCGGTACTTTTTTACGAATCAATGGAAACAACTGCTCCTGATGCATAACACCGCCTCCCAGAATGATTCGCTTTGGAGATACGGTTAATATTAAATTCACGATTGCCTGTGCTAAATACTGACTTTCTAACTCCCATACCTCTGAACGTTCTGTTAATTCTACCGCCTTTGCTCCCCACCTTTTTTCAATAGACGGACCTGCGGCTAAGCCCTCTAAGCAGTGGCTATGATATGGACAAATACAATGTCCTTCATCCCCGGCTTCCGGTGCAATTAAAATATGTCCGGCTTCCGGATGCAGCATCCCATGTACCAATCTGCCGTCCAAGACGATTCCGACACCGACTCCTGTTCCAACGGTAATGTATATAACACTATCCAGTCCTTTCGCGGTTCCATAGGTTACTTCACCCAGGCAGGAGCCATTTACATCCGTATCCAGCCCCATTGGCAGCTTAAGTGCATCCTGCATAACCTTCAAAATCGGATATTGTCTCCATGGTAGCTTCGGTGTGTCTAATATGGTTCCATAGGTTTCGGAATCCTGATTTACATCCACAGGACCAAAGCATGCAATCCCCAAGGCTGCAATTTCCTTTCCCTTAAAATAGTCTATAATATGTGGCATGGTATCCTCAGGAGTGGTTGTCGGGATTGATATTTGTTCATAAATGATTCCGTTACTATCTCCGACTGCACATACCATTTTGGTTCCACCTGCTTCTAATGACCCCAGTCTCATATCAGTGCCTCCTGTATTATTTGAATTGATTTCATTTTAACTGATAGCGTCTGAATCAGTCAATCCCCTCCTGAGATTAACTCCAGCGTATTGCATTCACCATCTCCCTGTCACATCCAACGATTGCCATAATTTTATCCTCAGAGAATCCATTTGCAAGCATATTTTTATTATTTGGTTACAAGCATCTAAACGTCCCTCTTGTCGTCCTTCTTCCCGCTTTTGTCTACCCATATCATCCCATGCCTTACACATATCTATCTCCTCCTGTTCTGTTTCTCTTATTATTTCTGTACCGGTAAACATTTCTATCATTCGAACAGCTTCCCGCTCCATATGACAAAATCTAAAGGCGGAATTCTTAAATAGTCTTTCCATCTGTTCTTTATTCTTTGCATACTTTATAAATGTCAATACCTCCCGCAAGCTGGTCTGGAATTTCTGTAATTCTAGTTCTTCCAGCTCTCCTGGTGCTATCAAATGTAGCTTATAATCCTGAACAAAATTTAGAATTTCCTTATTCTTAACCTCCAGCATTTCATGCAAGGACCTAGGACCATCCCATTCTTCATCACTGAATAATACTACAATTGTAATTACCGGAAGAAGCTTATCTTTTTTCCTATGCCTGATAAAAATTCTGCTTTACTATTAAAAATAGGTTTAGAAGCTTCATGAGGCTTACATTTCCCATGTCAAAGTTCAGATCACAGCTTCCAGAAAAGATATTAATCTGGTGCTGGTTTACGGCATTACAGAGCATCCTATGATGCTTGCCACAAATAAAGAAATCAAGTCCAGAGACGATGTAGTCAAAGTGGCAAGAACCTATTTCTCTCGATGGAAAATCGAGGAATATTTCCGTTGCAAAAAGCAGATGTTTCAATTTGAAAACTTCCGCGTGCGAAAGCTTCGTGCAATTAATGCACTTAACTTTTATATCACCTTATGCATGGCATTTCTGGCATATATATCTATGAAAGCAGAAACAAATGATCTTAAGGTTTCCATTATACAAAAAGCAGATCCTGTAAAGGAAAAAGTTTTCTTCTTCTATTACCGACTAGCAAAAGGCATTCGTGGCATACTCTCATATGCAAAAGAAGGCGTCAGACTCTG
>ULRB01096088.1_pt1 | contig 13723 bp, 10 predicted proteins | sample 1955051 | NCBI WGS metagenome assembly ULRB01 (sample SAMEA4835671, study PRJEB28245) | human gut metagenome | biome: gut microbiome; material: fecal sample | place: Denmark | collected 2008 | reverse complement strand
AACACCACCACGGCGGGGGACTTGTCCTCAGACCACTTCCAGGCCTCCTGCACCACACGCAGGCCGAACAGGCGCAGGTCCAGCTCGGGTTCATCCTTGTGCAGCTTCACGGTGAACTCATGGATAGCCTTCTTGAAGGCCTCGCCATGTGCCGCTGCCAGCTCGTTATAAAACTCGCTCCAGGTGTAGACCCGGGTCTTCCAGGGCAGCTGGTGGAATTCCACCTTGCTCAGCTCACAGAAGCGCTTGTATTGGGCATTCAGATATTCCACCGTCTCGTCAAAGGCCTCCACGGCCATCTGCTTGCTCTTTTCCAGCACGACGGCAGGGCTCCAGCCGTGGGTGAAGAAGTTGTAGTAGCCGAAGGCCGTCAGCGCCGTCTGCACAGTGTAGGGGCCCTTGGTATCCATCTCCTTCAGGGAGATGGGCGGAATGGCGACCTCACCCTGGGCGATGTCGCACAGGTCAGTGTTCAGGGACATCTTGCGCGTGATATTGGCCAGCACCAGGTTGGGGTCCAGCGCGCTGAAGGCCTGGCCCACATGGGCCTCCTTGCCAAACACGGCGAAGCAGGGCAGCAGCTTGCCGATGCTGCCGTAGTAGATGTAGCGGTTCTCATCACCGGGGGCGTAGTTGGTGGAGTAGTCGGCGTTGATGCACGCCACATACTCGAAATGCTCCTTCTCCTTCAGCTCCTCCAGCAGATCCAGGGCCGTGATGATGCCCTTGGAGTTGTCCTCCTCGTCGCACTCACCGATGGCCAGCAGGTTGCCGTCCAGCTCCTCGGGATGCTCGGAGAAATACTGAATCAGATACATGTGGCCGGCTACGCCGGACTTCATATCCAGGGCGCCGCGGCCGAACAGATATTCGCCGGATTCGATATCGTCAATGACCTCCTGAGGCAGCACAAAGGTCTCGCGCAGCTTGGCGGGCAGCTCCTCGCAGCGGAAGGCGTACTCACGGATGGTGCCGAAATCGTCCACCCCAACGGTATCGATGTGGCCGATGAGGATGACCGTGCGGTCAGAATTGCCCTTGGTGCCCTTCACATAGGCCAGCGTACTGTGCCGCACCACAAAATCGTTCTTGGTCTGGAAGCACTTGACCTGCTCAGGGTGTGCCTGGAAGTAGGGCAGGGACATATAGAACTCCTGCATATAACGAGCCACAGCGCTCTCGCCGCCCGGCTCCTTATTGATGCTGGGGATGGCGACCATGTTTTCCGTCAGCTGCTTGACCGATTCAAAAGAATTTAGTTTCATGACTTAGCTCCTTTGTTTGTTGTGCCCGCGCGTATCAATTGCGGTGATATCTCTCGATGCCGGCCATGTAGGTGTTCAGCACCTGAATATCCTTGATGTCATTTTCGGGGATGTGGAAGATGTCGCGGTCAATGACCACCATGTCGGCGAACTTGCCAGCCTCGATGGTGCCCATCAGATCCTGGTTGCCGTTGGCGTAGGCCACATTTTTGCTGTACATGCACACCGCGTCATACACGGATATCTTCTCGTCGGGATGATAGCCGCCCACGGGATAGCCGTCCATGTCCTGGCGGGTCACGGCGGCGTAGATGCCGAGCCAGGGGTTGAAGCTCTCCACCGGCGCATCGGAGCCTCCGGCCATGACTAAGCCCTCATCCAGATACGTCTTCCAGGGATAGCTCAGTGCGGCACGCTCCTTGCCCACGCGCTCCTCAATCCAGTGCAGGTCGGTCATCAGGAATGTGGGCTGGATGTCCAGCACGAGCGGCAGCTTCTTCATACGCTCGATCAGCTCCGGCGTGGCCATCTGGGCATGGATGAGACGGAAGGGGAGTCGCTTGGCCTGCTCCTCCGGTGTCATGCCATCCCTCAGCCCCTGCTGCAGGCAGTACTCCACCGCATCCAGGGTGACCTCCAGTGCCTCGTCGCCGATGCAGTGGGTGGCGGGCTGCAGGCCGTGGCGGTATGCCTCGTACATTCTCTTGGCCAGGTCCTCAGGGCTGATGACCAGAATGCCGGTGTTGCCGGGATCGTCCGCATAGTCGGTGTACAGCTTGGCAGACCGGGAGCCCAGAGAGCCGTCAGAAAAGCTCTTGAAGCTGCCCATCCGCGCAGCGCGGTAGGGATCGCTCCGCTGCTCGGCCGTCAGGTGCTCCGGGTCGAACATATAGTCCAGACACACGAACATGCGCACCGGCAGCTCGCCGCGGCTGCTGCGGGCCACATAGTCCGCAAAGTCCTCGTCATAGTGCCATATCGCCGCGGCATAGGTGTGCATCATGGTCACGCCCAGGCTGGAGGCCAGCGCCAGGCCCTTTTTCATGCACTTTTCACGGGTGGCGGGCACCAGGAACGGATCAGGGATCAGGTTGTCGTAGATCTTGGAGGCCTGCTCACGGAAAATGCCGTTGGGGTTGCCGTCGGCATCCAGCTCCACCATGCCCCCGGGGCCAAATACATAGCCGTTGGTAATGTTGGCCTTTTCCAGCGCCATAGTGTTGGCCACCGCTGTATGCAGGCACACGCGCTTGATAACGATGGGATGATCGGTGCTGGCCTCATCCAGGTCCAGACGGGTGGGCAGCTGATCCTCGCAGTCCTTCCACTTGGATTGGTCGAAGTTGGAGCCCTTGATCCACTCGCCCTTGGGCGTCTCCGCCGCGCGTTCACGCAGCAGCTGCAGTGCCTCGGCGCGGGAGGTGGCACCGCCCAGATCCACCGTGGTATAGGCCTGGCAGAAGGCGAAGAAGTGCAGGTGAGAATCGCCCATGCCGGGCAGCACGGTCTTGCCTTGCAGGTCGATGCACTTCTCACAATCAAATTGCGCCAGTGCCTCTTCCTTCGTGCCCACATAGGCAAATTTGCCGTCCTTCAGCACCACCGCTTCCTTGCAGACATCCGGCGCCTCCATCGTGTAAATCTTACCGCCATAAAACAATGCATCAGCTTTTCCCTTCATTTTGTACACCTCTCCAATTTCAAAATGATATTGTTGTGATTTTGCACAGTTCCAAACACATAAAGGTTACATTAATTGACATTATAACGGAAGGCGAGCCGTGTGGCAATTTGCCCTCCGTTCCCCACACGGAACAATTTGTGCAGATTTTGTTTCCTGTCCGGATTATTTATTGACATATTTAGCGTTTCTTGATAAAATTGGAAAAAAATGGTGAAAAAATAAGCTCGATTTGATTTTGAGGAAATCGCTTATGGACACTGAAAGGACAAATATTACAAGAGAAGTCGGCAGCCGTATCCGCTACGCCCGCAAAAGCCGGGGCATGTCAATGGACGAGCTGGCCCAGGCTATCTACAAAACGCGTTCTGCCATCTCCAAATATGAAAACGGGCAGATATCCGTGGATATTGCCACGCTTTATGACATTGCCAATGCCCTGAAGGTCAGCATCTATGATCTGCTGCACCGCAACACGCCGGACATCGGCCAGGAGTACAACGCAGAGGTGCCCGCCTTTTTCCGGAATGTCTCCCAACTATATATGTACTTCTTCGATGGCCGGATCAACCGCGCCCAATGCACCGTGATCGACATATTCCCTGCGGAGAGAAGCAGCCAGGCTGAGGTACTCATGTACATGAACGTCAAGGATCTGGCCCACTACCAAATCTGCGAGAGCACCTTCCGCGGCACCTTGACCCACTATGAGGCCTTCAGCGCCATGCTTTTCGAGAACAACGATATGCCCATGGATAAATACCAGATCGGCATCCCCCAGCCCTACATGGACGATGACCGGAAGTGGGTGCTGACCTATGGCATCTCCTGCCGTCCGCTGATGCCCTCTGCCGCCAAGCGTCTTCTCAGCAAAACGCCGCTCCCCATCGATAAGGCGCTGGTCCAGGAGCTGATGATATCCAAGGAGGATATCCGCTTGATGAAGCACTACAATATGTTTGTCATGGTGTAGCATCCATTGTCTGCTATATGTGCATGCAATAGTCTTGGCCGAAAAGGACGCCTCCCGGCGTCCTTTTTCCATAGGCGAATGTTTTTCTTGACAGTTTCACCCGGCTGCTTTTCAGCGGCCGGGTGATTTTTGCCGAAGCAGAGAGGGTGGCAGACCCCCTCGACCCGGCTCCATATATACGCAACGCTTCTCTTGCGCTGCATCATTTTAATTTGTCAATTTTTTCTCAATTTTATGAATGTTGTCTGTTGCATCTTTTTCTTCTTTGCCGTATACTCTTACTATTATTTTTACAGGATATGCAGGTGGAGCAAATGAAAACCTATCGATTTGCATACGGCAGCGGCACGGTGGAGTTCCCGTTGGAGGGGAAGAACATCATCGGAGAGCTGCACGGCAATGTGGTGGAGCCGATTTCCGACATACGCAGGGAGCTGTGGGCCTCCATGGATACACCCATTGACAGCGCACCCCTGTGCCGGCGGGTCACCCCGGGCAGCACCGTTGCGCTGGTGGTCAGCGATATGTCGCGCTTCTGGATGCGGCAGGATCTGGTGGTGCCGCATCTGGTGGACTATCTCACCCAGCGCTGCGGCGTGCGTGAGGATGACATCACCATCGTCATTGCCAACGGCACGCATACCGGCGGCGATGAGGCAGAGCTGCGCACCCTGGTGACGGACGCCGTTTACGACCGGATCACCGTGGAAAACCACAACTGCGATTCCGATGATCTCGTCTATCTCGGCACAACGCCCCACGGCACGCCGGTCTCCATCAATCGCACTGCGGCCCTGGCGGACATGGTCATCTGCCTCGGCGCGGCAACGCATCATGTGATGGCCGGCTTCGGCGGCGGCCGCAAGAGCATCCTGCCCGGCATCAGCAGCCGGGAGACCATCTTTCACAACCACGCCTTTTCCCTGGATGCCGCAGCCCTGCGCTCCAACCCGGCCGTGGGCAACGGTATTTTACAGGGCAATCCCCTGCACGAGGATATGTGCGAAGCCGCCAGCCTGGTGAAAAACCTGTTTATGGTCAATCTTGTCATGAACACCCAGATGCGCTTGGCCGCTATTTTTTCCGGCCATTATCTCACCTCCTGGGAGCAGGCCTGCCGGACGGTTAACCGCATTTACCAGGTAGATGTGCCCCGGAAGGCGGATGTTGTCATTACAAGCTGCGGCGGCTTTCCCAAGGACATTTCTCTCTACCAGGGCACCAAGGCCATTGATAACGTAGAATCGGCTCTGAAGCCGGGAGGCACGCTGATCCTTGTGATTGAGGCCCGGGAGGGCGGCGGGCCTGCCGAATACTTCGGTTGGTCGAAGGACCTCCTTGCCGGCACCATTGAGCAGCGCCTGCGTGAGCATTTCACGGTGGCCGGTTATGTTTTCTTCCTCAACTGCGAGCAGGCACAGCGCTATAATATCCTGCTCTATTCCAGCATTGATCCCAAGGCGGTGGAGCCCATGGGGATCCGGACCTTCTCCGATGTGGAGGCGCTGCTTGAAGCAGCCCGGCTTCCGGGAAAAACCGTCTATGTGATCCCCAATGGGGCCACTGTGATCCCACACATCGTTAAGGAGGCATCTGCCAATGAAGCGTAACTACATTGCCCGGCGTTTTCAGCTGGGCGGCACGGGCTTATCTCTTGATACCGAGGCCCTGTCCAAGTACAAGGATATTATTGACCTGAGCATCGGCGACACCGACTTCACCACCGATGAGGCCATTATCTCCGCCGCATTCCGCGATGCCGGACTGGGCCACACACACTATGGCGATCCCAAGGGCGATCCTGAGCTTATCTCCGCGGTTTGCCGGGCCTGGGAGGAGGATTTCGGCCAGCCCCTTTCCGGCGACCATGTGCTTGTGAGTACATCCAGCTGCCTGGGTATGGCGCTCACCATGCTTGCCATTCTGGACCCCGGCGACGAGGTGATCGTCTTTTCCCCCTATTTCGCCGTATACCGCTCCCAGATCGAGCTGGCCGGCGGCGTTTGTGTGGATGTGCCCACCTATGCCGAGGAAAATTACGCCATTGATGAAGCCCGGCTGCGCGCCGCCATCACGCCGCGCACCAAGGCCATTATCTTCAATAACCCCACCAATCCCACCGGCATGAGCTATGACAGGGATACCCTGTCCATGCTGGCCCGCATTGCGCAGGAGTATGACCTGCTGGTTGCCGCCGATGAGATCTATACCACCTACCTGTATGAGGGGGACTTCTGCCCTATCCGCACCCTGCCCGGTATGGCCCAGCGCACCATTACCCTTAACAGCTTTTCCAAGAACTACCTCATGACAGGCTGGCGTGTCGGCGTCATTATCGCCGAGCCGGAGCTGCTTGCGGTGATGAATCGCATCAACGGCTCGCTGGTTTACACCGCACCCTCTGTTTCTCAGCGTGCGGCCATCCAGGCGCTTTCCATGCGCAGGTCGATCCGGGAAAAGTATATTTCCGAATACCGCGACCGGATCTTTTACGCCGCCGACCGGATCGAAAAAATCCCCTACCTCAGCCTCGTCCGCCCTAAGGGTACCTTCTATCTCTTCCCCGGCATCGAGAAAACCGGATTGGATGAAAAGCAGTTCTGCAAGGCCCTGTTAGAGAGGGCGCATATCCTGGTCAGTCCCGGCACACCCTTCGGCGTAAGCGGCGCAGGACACTTCCGTATCGCCTGCACCGTCGGCATTGAACACCTTAAAACTGCATTTGACCGCATGGAGAAGCTGTCGTTTTGACAGCTTCTCCGAGATTGTCGAAAAGCCCTCCGGGTTTTCCGACAAAGGGCCCCAAGTCTGCTGCGCGCATAATTTGTCCGTCACAGACGTACAAATTCCACACTGGCAGACTGAGCGGTATTTTCTCTCACGCACAGGTCGCGAGAGAAAATGATCTCATTTCTTTGCCGCCTGCGGGCGGCAAACTCTGCGAGGCTTTTTTAATACGCAGGGAGAAGCTGTCGTTTTGACAGCTTCTCCCATTTTTTTCATTTTTGCACAATTTGGGTGCTTATTTTTTTTGCAATATTGTGATAGGCGGCTATTTACAAATCCATCTACGCGTGTATAATTATGCACATAAAACATATGAATATGCATTTAAATGCATGAAACGGAGGAAAGTATGAAAAATTTTAACTTGGCAAAGAAGATGCTTGCATTGGCACTTGGCGTGCTGATGCTGCTGTCGGTTATGACCGGCTGCAGCAAGACCAACGATCAGGCCGGCGGCGGAAGCGGCGACACCCAGCAGGAACAGACCGGAGCCCTGCTCAAAAAGATCAAGGACAGCGGCAAGCTGGTTGTGGGCACCGAGGCCCAGTATGCCCCCTATGAGTTCAAGGACCTGGACGCTAACTTCGTTGGCTGCGATATGTGGCTGGCACAGCAGATTGCCGACAGCCTGGGCGTTCAGCTGGAGGTAGTGGACATGTCCTTCGACGGCATCATCCCCGCTGTTCAATCCGGTCAGGTTGACCTGGGCATCGCAGCCTTCACCAACACCCCTGAGCGTGCAAAGGAGATCGACTTCAGCAACCTCTATGAGACCAGCGCACAGCTGCTGATCGTCAAGACCGGCAACGCAGATGTCTACTCCACCAAGGAATCCCTTGCCGGGCAGAAGGTCGGCGCACAGAAGGGCACCATTCAGTCCCAGCTGATCCAATCCGCCCTCCCCGACAGTGAGCTCTTTGAGCTGGAAAAGTACCCCGCCCTTGCCCTGGAGGTTCAGAATGGCAACATTGCCGGCCTGGTGGTGGATCAGGCTGTGGGTGAGTCTCTGGTGGCCACCAGCAACGGTGGTCTGGAGGTTTCCAATTTTGCCTTCACCGCAGAGGAGGCCTCCTTCGGTAAGTCCGTCGTGATCGCCAAGGGCAACGAGGACTGGTGGCCGCTGTGAACCAGGTCATCGACAAGGTCACCTCCGACGGCAGCTATCAGAAGGCTTACGACGAGGCTGTTAAGCTGGCCGCCAGCCTCGGCCTGTAAAACACAGGCGAGAGAACAGCATAAGTACGCAAACCACGGGCTTCGCCGTTTCGGCGGCGAAGCCCGGCAGCGTGGCAAAAAAGCCTCGCAGAGTTTGCCGCCCGCAGGCGGCAAAGAGATAAAATCATTTTCTCTCGCGACATGTGCGTGAGAGAAAATACAGCTCGGGCTGCCAGTGTGGAATTTGTCCGTCACAGACGGGCAAATTATGCGCGCAGCAGACCGCAAACCTTTTGTCGGAAAAACCCAAAGGGTTTTTCGACAGTCTCACGGGCTTCGCCGTTTCGGCGGCGAAGCCCGGCTATGCATTGAGGAGGGTTCCCCATGAAATTCATCGAGTTTATCGAGACCATCGGACAGCTCATCGCCCGGTACCACAGCTTCTTTGAGGAGGGCATCGTCAACACCCTGATCATCGCAGCCTTCACCGTGTTATTCGGTACGATTTTCGGCACGCTCATGTCCTGTATGCGCATGAGTAAAATTCCGCCCCTTCGCTGGTTCGCAGTGGCCTACATTGAGTTTATCCGCGGAACACCGCTGATGGTGCAGCTCATGTTCATTTTTTACGGTCTGCCCATGATCGGCTTTGCGCTTCCCGATATTGCCTGGATCCCGAATTTTTCGCGTTTTTCCGCCGGGATTATCGCCATGAGCATCAACAGCTGTGCCTATGTGGCTGAGATCATCCGCTCCGGTGTGCAGGCTGTGGACTACGGCCAGATGGAGGCTGCACGCAGCATCGGCTTCAGCCACGGTCAGGCTATGCGGCTGGTTGTTTTGCCCCAGGCTATCCGCAATATCCTCCCGGCTCTGGGCAATGAGTTTGTCACCGTTATCAAGGAATCCTCTATCGTCTCCGTTATCGGCCTTGCCGACCTGATGTTCCGCACCAATGATGTCATCGCCGTCACCTACAAGAGCCTGGCCTGCCTTGCTATCGCGGCGCTGTGCTATTTTGCGATGACCTTTACGGGCGGCCGCCTGATCTCACTGGCAGAAAGGAAGATGAATCATGGCAAGTGAAAATATCCTGCAGGTCATAGACCTGTGTAAAAGCTTTCATAAGCTTGAGGTCCTCAAGAACATCAGCGTTTCCTTTAATAAAAACGAGGTGGTATCCATTATCGGTCCCTCCGGCGGCGGCAAAAGCACCTTTCTGCGCTGCCTGAATCTGCTGGAAAAGCCGACCTCCGGGCAGATCCTGATTGACGGCGTGGACATCTGCGCCAAGGGACAAAGCAAGCATATCGACCAGCACCGGCAGAAAATGGGCATGGTATTCCAGCAGTTCAACCTGTTCAACAATATGAATGTGATGAAAAACCTGACCGCCGGCCCCGTCCGCATTAAGGGCATGGATCGGGCGGAGGCAGAGGCCAAGGCCTTGGAGCTGCTTGGCCGCGTGGGGCTGGCCGACCGCGCCGACGCATACCCCAGCCAGCTCTCCGGCGGGCAGAAGCAGCGCATAGCCATTGTGCGTTCGCTGATGATGGATCCCGAGGTGATGCTCTTTGACGAGCCGACCAGCGCCCTTGACCCGGAAATGATCGGGGAGGTGCTGGATGTTATGAAAAATCTTGCGGAAAGCGGCATGACCATGATCGTCGTCACCCATGAGATGCGCTTTGCCCGTGAGGTCAGCAGCCGCACCATCTTCCTGGACGGTGGGCACATAGAGGAGGACAAGCCCTCTCACGAGCTCTTTGCGCACCCCGAAAGTCCGCGCCTGATCAGCTTTCTCAACAAGGTGCTGTAAACAAACGCCTCTGACCCATCGGCCTTGATCCTTTATGTCAAGGCCGGATATACACCGGCTGCAGAGAAAACGGCAGGCTCATTTGGCCGGGCCCCGCCTCTTTTTATTCTGTCAAAAAGCTTCAAAAATACCCCTGTTTCGGCAAAACGAAACAGGGGTATTTTCTTGCAATAATGAGGAAAGGCACCCGGCAGGAGCCGATTGGAGCATATCTCACCAATCAAGGCACACAGAGCGCAGCTATCACTTGATATCTCACACCGGCGGACAATCATCGCAGAAGATCGTGTCCAGCACCTGCTCCTCTGTGATGGCGCCGAGCAGTTTCGATATCGACAGGCTGTTCAGCACCCGGCAGACATCTTCCCGGCGGAAGGGGACGCCTCGCAGGGCCTCCACCAGCGGCTCTATGCTGCAAACCGCCAGGAAATCGCCATTGAAGCGGATATCTGTTATACAGCCGTGGGACACAGAGACGCCTACCTCCAGGCAGCCGCCGTCCCAGTAGCGCTTACCGGTCATATCGAACTTAGGCGAGCGGCCATAGTTCCACTCCCAGGTGTCGTATTTCTCCGTCTTCAGCTTGTCCACCTGCGCCAGCTCGTCGGCTGTCAGGGTGTCAAACACCATTCCGCTGCCGGCCAGGGTCTCTTTCAGATACGCCCAAAAGGCGGGCATATCCATATCCTGCTTCAAAAAGCTGCGGATATTGCCGATGCGGCTGCGGACGGACTTGGTGCTCTTGGAGCGGAACTTCTCCGGGTCCACCTGCAGGGCCCCGGCCACCATATCGGCGTTAGCATCAAAAAGTAGGGTCCCGTGGTGCAGGATACGGTTTCCGTGCAGCCGCTGGGCCGTGCCGGAAACCTTCCGTCCCTCCACCAAAATATCGTTGCGGCCGGAGGCCTCCGCCTGCAGTCCCAGGCCCTTCAGCGCCTCTACCACAGGGCTCGTGAAGCGGTCCATGCTGATGCTGGCCTTGTCTCCGGCGTCGGTGATAAAGGAATAGTTCAAATTCCCCAGGTCGTGATAGACTGCGCCGCCGCCGGTGCTGCGGCGCACCACATTGATGTGATGCGCCTCCACAAAGGGGCGGTTGATCTCGGCCTCGGTATTCTGATTCTGCCCCACCACGATGGTGTTTTCATTCTGCCACAGCAAAAGATAGTCGCCCTGAGTGCGGTGGGTCAGCACATACTCCTCAAAGGCAAGATTGTAATATGGACTTTGGGAGCCCGTTTCTAAATAGTGTACAGCACGCTGCATGCATTATCCTCCTGTTTGTGAGAAAAAATCCCTCCGAGAGTGAGAGAGGGAGAGCTCTCGGAGGGAAATGGATAAGGCTAACTCAGTTTTTGGTATGAATGGCACGCTTTTCGGCGTTCAGCGCCGCCTCGCGCATGGTCTCCGTGACAGTGGGGTGAGAGTGGATGGTGTCGATGATCTCATCCAGGGTCATCTCACCCTCGATGGCCAAGGCGCCCTCAGCGATGAGGTCGGTAGCCCGGGGCCCGATGATGTGCATACCCAAAATCTCACCGTACTCGGCCCCGGCGATGATCTTCACCAGGCCCTCGCCGCCGTTGAGGATCAGGGCCTTGCCGTTGGCGCTCATGGAGAACTTGCCCACCTTGTAGGCAATGCCCTGGGCCTTACACTGCTCCTCGGTCAGACCCACGGAGGCCGCCTCCGGCTCCATGTACACGCAGGTGGGATTGGTCTTTTCACAGTAGTGAGCCTCCAGGCCGCAGATGTTCTCCGAGGCTACCTCGCCCATGGCGGAGGCGGTGTGGGCCAGCTGTGCATGGCCGAACACGCAGTCGCCGATGGCGTACACGCCGGGCACATTGGTCTCCATCTTGTCATTTACCAGGATGCGGCCCTTGTCGTTGTCGATTTTTCCGGCGGCCAGGTCCAGCCCGGCGGTATTGGCCTTGCGGCCGATGGCCACCAGCACCTTCTCCGCCTCAAAGGTGACGGTCTTGCCGCTCTTATCCTTGCAGACCACCTTGGCGCCCACGGGGCTGCTCTCCACAGACTGCACAGGGCACTCCAGATGGAAGTCCATGCCCATCTTCTTCATGTGGGCCACGCCGATCTTTGTCAGATCGCCGTCCAGCATGGGCAGCATATGGTCCATAGCCTCCACCACGGTGATCTTGGTGCCGAAGGCTGCGTAAGCGCAGGCCAGCTCCAATCCGATGACGCCGCCGCCGATGACCACCATGGTCTGGGGCAGCTTCTCCAGGGACAGAGCGCCGGTGGAGTCGATGCAGTTGGGGTTTTCCTTCAGGCCGGGAATGGGGGGCTGGGCATTGACGGAGCCGGTGGCCACGATAATAGCGTCGGCGGTCATGGTCTCCTTGCTGCCGTCGGCCTTGGTGACCTCCAGCTGCTTCTCGCCGGTGAACTTGGCGGTGCCATCCACCTTCTTGACCTTGTTCAGCTTCAGCAGGCCGGCCACACCGCTGGTGAGCTGCTTGCTGATGGCGTTCTTATGGGCGATGACCTGGGGGAAGTTGACCTTGACGCCCTCTACCTCCACGCCGATTTCCTTACCCTGGGTCTTGATCTGCTCCACCAGCTCGGCGGAATGCAGCAGGCACTTAGTGGGAATGCAGCCCACATTCAGGCAGGTGCCGCCCAGGTACTGCTTCTCCACAACGGTGACCTCCGCACCCAGCTGTGCGGCGCGGATGGCAGCCACATAGCCACCGGGGCCGCCGCCGATGACGATGACGGACTTTTTGCCGCCGGCAGGGGCAGCGGCAGGCGCCGCCGGAGCCTGGGGCACGGCCGCCGCCACAGCGGCAGGTACTGCACCGGGCACAGCCTCGCCGGCCTGGCCGATCCAGGCCAGGGTGCCCTTGACGGGAATGTCGTCACCCTCCTGAGCCACGAGCTTCAGCATAACGCCGTCCTGCTCGCTGGTCAGCTCGTTGGTCAGCTTATCGGTGGTGATCTCCGCCACCACCTCGCCGGCCTTCACGGTATCGCCCTCGTGCTTGAGCCACTTGGAAAGAGTACCCTCCTCCATAGTCAGGCCCAGCTGGGGCATTTTCAGTTCATAAGCCATATTTCTAATCCTCCCCGCTTACAGGATGATGCTCATGGGCTTCTCCAGCAGATCCCGGAGAGCCATCACGAACTTGGCGGCCACGGCGCCGTCGATGAGGCGGTGGTCATAGGTAAAGGACAGCCGCATGACCTGGTGCTTGGAGATGTTGCCCTCGTCGTCCATCACCAGCTCGTCCTCCACAGCGCACACGCCCAAAATGGCGGCGTCGGGCTGGTTGACGATGGGTGTGAAGGTCTCAATGCCGAACATGCCCAGGTTAGAAACAGAGAAGGTGGAGCCCTTGTACTCGTCCGGAGTCAGCTTGTTGCTCTTGGCCCGGGAGGCCAGATCCTTGGCGGCGGCGGAGAGGGCGTCCAGGCCCATGCGGTCGGCGTCGCGGATCACGGGAACGATCAATCCCGCGTCCAGAGCCACTGCCATGCCCAGGTTTACATGGGCCCGCTGGATGACCTGGTCGCCGTCCAGGCTCACCAGCACCTCCGGGTGCTGGCGCAGGCACTTGGCCGTGGCCTTGAGGATCAGATCGTTGACGGAATACTTGTTGCCCGTCTCGGCCAGGAGCATCTTGCGGAACTTCATCAGCTCCGTAACATCCACCTTGGTGTTCTGGGTAACAGGGGGGATCTCCGTGTGGGACTGCAGCATACGCTGAGCCACCACCTTGCGCATACCCGCCAGCTTGGAGACGGTGTCGCCCTCCATCAGCTCCAGCCCGGTCTTGCTCACGGGCTTGGCGGCGGGGGCGGGCTCGGCAGCCACAGGGGCCGCGGCCTTAGGAGCCTTGGCGGCAGCCAGCACATCCTGCTGGCGGATACGGCCGCTGGGACCGCTGCCTACGATACCGCTGACATCCACGCCCAGCTTGGCCGCCGTCTTGCGGGCCAGTGGGGAGATGCGGATACGGGCGCCGCCTGCGGCCACGGGAGCGGGCACAGGGGCGGCGGCAGCGGGTGCGGCGGGAGCA
>ULRB01093552.1_pt1 | contig 13725 bp, 9 predicted proteins | sample 1955051 | NCBI WGS metagenome assembly ULRB01 (sample SAMEA4835671, study PRJEB28245) | human gut metagenome | biome: gut microbiome; material: fecal sample | place: Denmark | collected 2008 | reverse complement strand
GCGTCGGTATTTCTTTTTTGATATGAGGGATAGTCGATAGAAAAATTTTGTGCGGCAGCCCATGGGGTACATGCGAAGAGAAAGACGCACAAGCCTGTGGTTTTAAATATCGTATTCATGATACTAAGGTATTGAAAAGCAAATTCTCCGTTTCCCCTTCTATGAAGAGGGAAACGGAGGAGTGGGTTATTGATAGATCGCCTTCTTACCTGCCAGCAATGTATTTTTCATCAGTGACACGATGGTCATCGGGCCGACTCCTCCCGGAACGGGAGTGATGAACGAACACTTCGGGGATACTTCGTCAAACTTCACATCTCCTGTGAGCTTGAACCCGGACTTCTTGCTGGCATCGGGCACCCGGGTGGTACCTACGTCAATGACCACGGCACCTTCTTTCACCATTTCCGCCTTTACGAAATTGGGTTGTCCCAATGCAGCGATAATGATATCGGCTTCCCGGCACTCTTTCACCAGATCTTTTGAGCGGCTGTGACATACGGTCACCGTAGCGTCTCCCGGATAAGCCTTCTGCATCATCAGTGCAGCCATCGGTTTGCCAACAATATTGCTGCGTCCCAATACGACGCACTTTTTCCCGGATGTCTCTATCCGGTAGCGTTTCAGCAGTTCGAGGATTCCATTCGGAGTGGCCGATACATAGCAAGGCAGTCCGATAGACATGCGTCCTACATTGATCGGGTGAAATCCGTCCACATCTTTGCGGTAATCGATGGTCTCAATCACTTTTTGTTCGGAGATGTGTTTGGGCAACGGAAGTTGTACGATAAATCCGTCTACATCGTCATCTTCATTTAGTTCGCGTACTTTGGCAAGCAGCTCGTCCTCTGTCACATCACTTTCGTAACGGATCAGTGACGACTTGAATCCGCACACTTCGCAAGCTTTTACTTTGGCGGCTACATATGTCTCGCTGCCTCCGTCGTGTCCTACGAGGATGGCTGCCAGATGAGGGCGTTTGCCTCCATGAGCCACTATTTCTGCCACTTCGGCTGCAATCTCCTGCTTTACTTGTTCGGAGATGGCTTTTCCATCAATCAGTGTCATTTCTTATTTGTTTATTGAGTTATTTATTGTTTAGTACTTCGGCTACTTTATTTTTCATTCCTTCTCCTCTGAGGTCACGTGCGATGATGGTTCCGTCAGGTCCGAAGAGGAGGATGAAAGGGATACCTTTTACACCGTACAGATCCATGGGCGTCATACCGGTGTCGATAATTTGCGGCCAGTCGATATTGAGTTCCTTGATCGCTTTTTTGGTATTTTCCGGTTTGTCCCAGACTGCTACTCCCAGAACAGTCAGTCCTTTGTCTTTGTATGTGTTGTAGAGTTCGGCTATATGAGGCGATTCGGAACGGCAGGGGCCACACCAGCTTGCCCAGAAATCTACCAAAGTGTATTGACCTTTGCCCACAAAATCGGATAAAGAGCTTGCGGCGCCGTCTATGGTCTTACCGCTGAAGTCGGTAAACTTTTGTCCTACTGCCGTCGCTTTCATGCCTTGAAACTGCTTTTCGATGCGGTGATATACGCTCAGTGACTTCAACCAGGGGCCGGAAGCCGCAAATATGGTGTCCATCTCTTCGGGCAAAGCGCACATGGCAAGCTCTCTGATGGCAAACTCTCCGAGTGCATTGTCCGGGTTCTTCATAAACATGTCTTTGTATAGTCGGGTATAAGTCGGATGCCAGTAAGTATCGGCGTATTCTTTTTTAAGCCGGAGTTGTTCCGATTTGTCTTCTGTTTGCTGTTCGATGGCCGCATGTCTTTTTCTCAACTCTGTGACCAGCTCGGATGTCTTATCAGATATGTGGGTATACTCCTCATTCATTGGCGTTCCCTTCGGGTCATTGTGAGTCAGTACATTGACCTGGATGTTGCCCCCTTCGAGGATGAAGTTGGCATACTCTCTCCCCGCATCGATGCGGCAAAAACAGGGGATGTCCGCTTTTCCGGTGAATTTAAATTGCCCGTTGGTCACTTGCGTGCTATCCACTTTCATTCCGTCGTCATAACGGCTGATATAGAGTGTCTGTCCGTTCAGGGTAGAATCGTTTATCAAACCTTCTACCGTATAGGAGTGCCCATTGTGTTGTGCGTTGGCTATCCCGGCTATGGAAGCAAGCGCCAGAGTGAAGAGAATGTGTTTCATTGATTCAATGCTTTTATGGTATCAGGCAAAAGTAATATCATTTACCATCCCCTGTTTTTTGTCAAGAGTAGCTTTATAGATTATTAACAGGGTGGGGAGGAGTTCCGAAGGCAAAGAGGAACTTCTGGGAATAGAGCCGGGATCCGATGCGGGTAGAGCCGGGGTTTTACTGAAATGCAGTAAGCATCTGACTGCAATGCAGCCGGTATTCGGGAGTGGAGCAACCGTCTCCGGGACTTCAAGCGGCGGGTTATGGTTTCTTACTCCGGTAGGTACATAAAAAAAGGAGGAAACAGCGGCTTCCTCCTTCTATTGCATTCTAATTGAATTTATTGAATGATTACATAGACAAAGATACATCATCCCGAAGCCAAAGTCAAGCTTTCGGGAAGAAAAGTGCAGTCTTATTTCATCTTCGGCATCATCTTGCCCATCTTGCTGCTGGTCACCATCTTCATCATTTTGCGAGTCTGGTCAAACTGTTTCAGCAGACGGTTCACCTCTTGGATAGTCGTACCGCTACCTTTGGCGATACGTGTACGGCGCGAACCGTTCAGGATGCCCGGATTGCTGCGTTCCTCCGGAGTCATGGAGTAGATGATGGCTTCGATGCTTTTGAAAGCATTGTCGTCGATATCGATATCTTTGATGGCCTTGCCCACACCCGGAATCATTGAAGCGAGCTCTTTCAGATTACCCATTTTCTTAATCTGGGAGATCTGGCTGAGGAAGTCGTTGAAGTCGAATTGGTTCTTGGCAATCTTCTTTTGAAGGCGTTTAGCTTCTTCTTCGTCATATTGTTCCTGTGCGCGTTCCACCAACGAAACGATGTCACCCATACCCAGGATACGGTCGGCCATACGGGCAGGGTGGAACTGGTCGATGGCATCGAGTTTCTCGCCCGTACCTACAAACTTGATAGGTTTGTTCACTACCGAACGGATAGAGAGGGCCGCACCACCGCGGGTATCACCGTCGAGCTTGGTCAGCACCACGCCGTCAAAGTCGAGGCGTTCGTTGAACTCTTTGGCTGTGTTGACCGCATCTTGTCCGGTCATAGAGTCTACCACGAACAGAATTTCGTTGGGCTGGATGGCTTCTTTGATGGCAGCGATCTCATTCATCATCTGTTCGTCGACTGCCAGACGTCCGGCCGTATCGACAATTACCAGATCGTATCCCTTGGCACGTGCTTCTTTGATGGCATTCTGGGCGATGGAAACCGGATCTTTGCTGTCGATCTCCGAGTACATCGGTACGTCAATCTGTTCGGCCAGTACGCGAAGCTGCTCGATAGCTGCCGGACGGTAAACGTCACATGCAACGAGCAACGGGCGTTTGTTCTTCTTGGTTTTCAGCATGCGGGCCAGCTTACCCGAGAAAGTGGTCTTACCCGAACCTTGCAAACCGGACATCAGGATGACTGCCGGCTGACCTTTGGTGTCGATTTCGACAGTTTCTCCACCCATCAGCTGGGTCAGTTCGTCATGAACAATCTTCACCATCAACTGGCTCGGTTTTACGGCTGTGAGCACGTTCTGTCCCAGTGCCTTTTCCTTCACCGTATCAGTGAATCCTTTGGCTACTTTATAGTTAACGTCGGCATCGAGCAGTGCCTTGCGCACGTCTTTCAGGGTTTCTGCTACGTTGATCTCGGTGATTTTGCCTTCACCTTTCAGAATCTTAAACGACCTTTCGAGTCTTTCGCTTAAATTGTCGAACATATCTTTGAATTATGAATTACTAATGATGTGTAAAGCCCGCCGCAAATTGTACGGATCGACACGGATTTTATATCTGACATAGAGAATATCTGTGCTAATCTGTGCAATCTGCGGTGAAATCAGCCGCAAATGTACAAAAATCTCTCGTACTTTATATCTTTTTGTTCTGCCATTTTGCTTTTTTGAAATAAATATAGCTTGTGGCGAGCAACAGTGTATAGTACAGAATCTCAATCGTAAAGCACCATTCGATGGGAGCTTTCACCCACATTCCGATGAAAATGATGTACGATCCGTAGATTGCAATCGTGATGGCTTCGAGCATCAGGGCTGCTTGAGTATTGCCTGTACCCGATATTCCGTTGAAGACGACGTTAGCAACAGAGGCAATCAGCATGGCCACGCAGATGACATATACCGATGATACCGATTCATTGATCAATGCCGTTTCGTTGGTGTATACCGAGAGCAATGCTTGTGGGAACAGGGCGGTTATGATGACCAGTCCCAGCATGATCAGGAAAGAGAAGCGCCCGATTTTGTTTATCAACGGCATCACGTAGTTGATGCCTCCCGCGCCGATGGCGTTGCTCACCAGGCTGTTGGTCGTGGTGGCCAGTGCATTTACCGGAATCAGCATAACGATGTAGATGCTTCTCACGATGTTGGCAATAGCGAGTTCGCGCTGTCCCAACCTCTCCACTGCCACAAAGAAAACAAACCAGGTGGCCATCGACAGGAAATACTGAAGCATGGTGAAGCACGATATACTGAGAATGCGCATCAACAAAACCGGGTCGAACGACCGCAAGCGGTTGAGGCCATACTTTTTCAGGTTGACGGTGATGTACGTATAAATCAGGAAAAAGAGCAGAGAAGCCGCTTCGGCGATTACGGAAGCAATGGCTGCTCCTTTGATGCCCATTTCCGGAAGCCCGAAGTGTCCGAATATCAGGGCATAGTCCAGTACCACATTGGTCAGCGCCATAACCACTGCATTGATGGTGAGCACCTTGGTGCGGGTGATTCCGATGTAGAGTGCCCGGAACATCACGTTGACAAATGAGAAGAAGAACCCGAAGATGCGCCAGTCGAGAAACTCCATCGTGGCATCATAAATGCTTTCGGAAGAGACCAGCAGGCGCATGATGTTTCCGCCGAACGCTTTGGTGAATCCGAAGAGCAGGAGAGCCATGACCAACAGGAACAAGACTCCCTGAATCATGACCGGACCTACATCGCCGTAACGTGCTTCACCGTTGCGGCGGGCAATGACGATCTGGGAACCGGTGCTGAATCCGAAGGCAATGGTGAAAATACAAATATAGAAAAGCCCACCCATGGCAGAAGCACCGAGGGCTATCTCACTGACACGTCCCAGAAAGGCAGTGTCGGTGACGTTGATGACATTTTGCGCAAGCAAGCTCAGGAGAATCGGGTAACTGACACTCCAGATCTGTTTGTTGGTATACATAAAGAAGGGTTTAAGTTTGCAGGTTGCAAAGATACAACTTTCTGTAGAAGTAGACGAGCGGATAGGGGAAGAAGTCAATTTCTTCCTGAGGGAAACGTGAAGAGGATGGTCGGCTTTCCGTCCGGATTTGTCTGTACTTTGTAGTTTCCTCCGAAATACTCAAATAGCAGGCGGTTGATTTCGTGACGGATGCATACCTCTTGCGAAGTAAATCTTTCGTCAGCCAGCGGAGAGTTGGTGATGCGGAAGTTGATGAAGTTCTTCTCCGTGTCGAGTGTCACCTTAAAGTCGATTTCCCGTTTTTCTTTGTACTTCTGCGGATATGTCAGTGCACTCAGCAACGCCTGTGTGAAACGGACGGTGTCTACCCGGATGTTCAGGTCTGTGTCAATTTCGTTTTCCAAACGGATGACGGTACACCCTTCACTATGCATGCGCGCCATATAGGTAGCTTCATTGCAGAGTTCCGCCAGTCCGTACTCCTGAATGTTGAACTTCATCATTCCGGCTTCGAGCCGTGATAAATCAAGTACATCATTAACCAGGCGCATCAATTCTTCGGAGTTCTTCTGAATGATGGAAGAGTATTCTTTACGGAGCTCATCGGGCATGTTGGGTTCGGAGGCTATCAATTGTGAGAAACCCACTACACCGTTCAGCGGGATGCGGATGTGATAGCTTATGTTCGACAAAAAGCGATTTTTCATTTCGTTGGCTTCTTCCGCCATGCGGGTTGTTTCCCGTGTTTCTTTTTCCGATCGTTCCAAAGCCTTGCGTACGTGTGAAATGCGGAGCATGAAAGCAACCAGAATTATCAGGATAATGACCACCACTATTAAGGTGCCGAGTTGGATGTAGCTTTTCAGCCGTTCCTCTTCCAATGCCACTTTGTCGATGTTGTATTTGGCTTTTATCTGTTGCATCTGTTTGTCGAGAACGGTCGTTTCGATAGAGTCTTTAAGATGGAGCGTTTCGATGTACAGGGGAATGGCTTCCGCACTTCGTCCGGCTTCTGCCAGGAGGTCGGCTTTTGTCAATTTTTGGTGGATGTAATTGCTGTTGAAGTCCTCTTGCAGCAGTATGATGGTGGAGTCTATCTTGGCAAGTGCCCGGTCATACGCTTTGCAAGCCCGGAAGTATGCTGCATAGGCATCGTAATAGAGCACCCTGTAGAGAAAGAAGGTGTTGCCATTGAGAAATTTACCCGCTTTAACCAGATTTTTATGTGCTTGTTCCGGCTGGCCTGCATATAGATAATAATAGGTGTAATATACTTCGCAGAACAGGTAAACATCATAAAATGCCTCTTTGAGCATCGGGTTCGTGGAGGTATGGTGATGCAGTGTTTCTTTTAGCTTCGCAAGGTATTCGGAGAGTAATTGGTTGTTTTTCTGATCCTTGGTTATGGAAATCAGTTGACAGAGAATCGAGATTCGTACTACCGCATTATCTGTTTGTAAAGAGAGTTGATAGGCAGCTTCCAATGCTTTCATTCCTTCGTCCCATCTCTCTGTACTGATATAGACGTTGCCCAAGCATTGTTTTGCTCCGATCAGTCCGCGGGCGCAGTTCACTTTTTGGGCTCTTTCGTACATCAGGTTCGCTTCGTTGATGGCAAGTTCATACTGCTCTTCGTAGGTGCAGAGGTCTATCTGAAAGCGGAGCGCATCGAAATAGAGATCCCAGGTTTGCGATTTGCGGGCATAAGGCTCCATTGTGTCAAGCCATTTTTTTACGCTGTCCCGGTTGTTTTGGTTATAGTAGTACACTGTGTGCAGATAGGCGGCTATGGTGTTGTATCTGTCATTCTTCTGCAAGGTGGCTTCCTCGCGCAACAGACCCGAGAAGGTGATACACCTGGGAGTCAGTTGCTCTATTTGTGCCAGTCTCTTGAACATTTCCAGACGAGTCGAGTCATGCGGAAGTGACTGTGCCACCCGATACAGGCTGTCCGTTTCCGTTTGTGTATTTGCATGACACCATCCTAAGGCTCGGCAACATACTATGATGATAAGTATCAGTCGCTTCATCTTTCTGCCTCCTTTTCCTTTGCGGGCCGGACGGGGTGTGTAAACCGGAATCGCGCACCTTCGGTGTAGTCCGGGTCAATCCATATTCTCCCTCCGATTTGCTCGATGATAAGTTGACAGATCGAGAGTCCCAGACCTGTTCCCTGTGCACCTTCGTTCAGTTTCTCAAAACGATTGAATATCTGGTCCTGTTTTTCACGGAGGATACCACATCCGGTATCTGTCACAGTGAACAGAGCCATGGTTTCCGATTCTTTTTCTAATGTCAGGGTGATACTTCCTTCGGTAGTGAACTTGGTGGCATTGATCAGCAGGTTGATCAATACCTGTTGCAGGCGTGCCTCGTCTGTACGCAAAGTCAGTCTATCCAGTGAAGTGACAAAACTGACTCCGGCTTGTGTCTGCTTCACCTTCTCTACGGTGTTGATTACGTTACGGCATATATTGACGGCGTCACATTCTTTAAAATTGAAAGTCAGCTTGCCGGGATCGAGATTTGACAGGTCTATTACATCATTGATCAGCTTTAGCAGCAGTTCGGAGTTTTGCTGGATGATGTCATTGCATTGATACCGTGTGTCATTGTCGATGGATTCGTCGGTCAGGATGGATGAGAATCCGGAAAGTGCATTCAGTGGTGTTCGTATTTCGTGACTCATGTTCGACAGGAACAGACTTTTGGTACGTATCGAATTCTCGGCATACTTACGGGCTATTTCCAATTCTTCTTTGGAGCGGAGAAGCCGGTTGGACTCCTGCCGGATGCGGACAATCAACAGCAAAACAAGCATCAATATAAAGATGGAAGCTATGATGATCCACAAGATGATTTGGTTTCGTTGAATTTGGTTCCGGATTTCCATCCGGTCTATCTGGTACATTCCCCGTAGGTCATTGATTTGCCGGGCATAGCTCAGAGCGTTCAAAGAGTCTTTTTGCCGGTTGGCCTTTTGATAGATACGATAGGCTTCTTCCGTTCGTCCCATTTGAGTCAGCAGTTGGGCACACTCAAGCTGCAAACCGATGTGTTTGTTGGGGGCAGGTGCTTTAGGGACCTTTGTCAGGCGTTCGTATTGTTGCAGGGCCAGTTCATACTTCCCGACAGCCTGATAGTACTGGGCCAATATATAGTTGTAGATACTACGCAGGTAGAGAGAATTCAGTTGTTCGTGGATTTTCCCGGCTTTGTCCAGTTCGGCTTTTCCTTTTTCGGGATTACCGGACTCGATGTTATAGTAGGCATTGCACGCACATATGAAAAAGTGGAATGTAGGATTAGGGTTACCGGCATACAGGCTTTCAAACTTTTGCAGATAGATGCGTACCTCGTCCATGTGGGAGGCCTGAATCAGGGTCAGGATGAATTTCGGAAGAATCTCTTGTTCGAGGATTTCGCTACCCGGTATTTTGTCAAGCAATTCCAGAGCTTCTTTATAAGATTCGATGGCGGGTTGCTGCATGTTGGCATTCAAGTAGGCATCCCCAATGGCACGGCTGGAAAGAGCTATACCGATGGGGGAGTTCAATTCTTTGGCTTCCTTATACATCCGGCGGGCATGGTCGATGGCCATGTTCATGTCTCCTCGTGAGGCATAAGCTGTCACAATCAGTTGTTTCAACTGAAATAGAGTTTTATATTCTTTCTGCTTTTTCAGGAGAGGAGCCAATTCGTTGCCCCATTGGATAATACTGTCGTTGGGAGCTTCTTTGCTATAGTTGAGGCTGTTGTCGATCAGGTTCAGCAGCGCTGACACGTGCCTTGTTGCTTTGTTATCGGCAGCATATGTAGTGACAGAGTATAAGGTTACTGCTATTACTATAAGCGCTATATTGAAAGACCTTCCCACAGTAAATGTTGTTTTCCCGATGTTTGTTTTATGCTTGTTTATGATGCATGTAGTGCAAAGCTAAATAAAAAGAGTGAGAATCAAACAGAATCTCACTCTTTTTACTATATTTTGTTCACAAAAGGAACTCTTTAGCTGTTCATGCTCATCAGGAACTCGTCGTTGTCTTTGGTTTTTTCCAATCTGTCTTTTACGAAATCCATTGCTTCGATAGGATTCATATCCGACAGATACTTGCGTAGAATCCACATGCGGTCCAGTGTTTGCTTGTCGAGCAGCAAGTCGTCGCGGCGGGTGCTCGATGCCACAATGTTGACAGCAGGGAAGATACGTTTGTTACTTAGGTTGCGGTCGAGCTGCAACTCCATGTTACCTGTACCCTTGAACTCTTCAAAGATTACTTCGTCCATCTTCGAACCGGTGTCGATCAGGGCAGTAGCGATAATGGTGAGCGAACCTCCGTTCTCTATGTTACGGGCTGCTCCGAAGAAACGTTTCGGTTTGTGTAGTGCATTGGCATCCACACCACCCGAGAGTACCTTTCCTGATGCCGGAGATACAGTATTGTATGCGCGCGCCAGACGGGTGATAGAATCGAGGAAGATCACTACATCGTGTCCGCACTCTACCAATCTTTTAGCTTTTTCGAGTACGATGCCGGCAATTTTCACATGGCGTTCGGCAGGTTCGTCGAATGTAGAAGCAATCACTTCCGCATTGACACTGCGGGCCATGTCGGTTACTTCTTCCGGACGTTCGTCAATCAACAACATGATCATATATACTTCCGGATGGTTGGCAGCGATGGCATTGGCGATTTCTTTCATCAGGATGGTTTTACCGGTCTTGGGCTGAGCCACGATCAAGGCACGCTGTCCTTTACCGATTGGTGAAAAGAGGTCGACTACACGTGCCGACATCGAGTCGGAGTAGCCTCCTTTGCAAAGCTTGAACTTTTCGTCTGGGAACAGCGGAGTGAGATGGTCGAACGGTACACGGTCACGTACGAAAGCGGCATCACGTCCGTTGATTTTAGAAACCTTTACCAGCGGGAAGTATTTTTCGCCTTCTTTGGGCGGACGGATTACACCTTCTACTACGTCACCGGTCTTCAGACCGAACAGTTTGATCTGGGATTGCGAAACGTAGATATCGTCTGGTGAAGAGAGGTAGTTATAATCTGACGAACGGAGGAATCCGTAGCCATCCTGCATGATTTCCAATACACCGGTTCCGGTGAGGATATCATCAAATTCATAAGGTTTCTCACGTTCAATCACGCGGCGTTCCTGAACGGGTGCGGCTTCGGCGGCATTTTGTTGCGGCATGGGACGCTGTTGTACAGGCTGACGCTGGTTATTGTTGCGTTGGTTATTATTATTGTTGTTGTTATGGTTGTCGCGTGGGCGAATCACACGCGGGCGTTGGGGTTGTGCCACAGGTTCGGGGGCTGTTGCTGCTTCGGCTTTGGTCGATTCAAATTTGCCGAACAGTTCGGTTGGCAATTCTATTTTTTCCGAAGGCAGGTCTTCGATGGGGATAAAATCATCGTCTGCATCTATATCCGAGAGGATCGAGCTTTCTTCGTCTACAACGGCCGGTTTGGGTTTGAGAATCGGTTTGCTGATGGGACGTTTTTCTGCTTCCGGTTGGGCAGCGGGCTTTTCTTCTTGTGCCGATGGTACTGTTTCCGGTTTTTCGGTAGTTTCTTCTGCGGGTTTAGCTTCTGTTTCTACCTGATTTTTACGGGGACGTCCCGGTTTCTTTTTCGGAGTGGCATAAGGTGTCACTTTGACAGATTCGGCCGGAGTGGCGTTTGTTTCGGCGTTTGCCTCTTTAGCTGTTTCTGGGGTCGGTTCTGTTGTTTTAGGTTGTGGCTGTGTTTTGGCTGCAGGTGTTTTGGCATCTGTTTTAGTTAGTTCTCCATTCTTGGTAGAAGAGAAAACCTTGTCGGCGTTTTCCTTCTTTACTGTCACCCGAGAGCGTTTTTTCTTATCTTCTTTGCGTTCCTCTTTCAGTTTGTCGGCAGCTACCTTTTTAGTAGCTCCGGCTATGGCTTGTTCGTCGAGGATTTTGTAGACAAGTTCTTCTTTCTTAAGTGAGTCTGTTTTTTTGATACCCAATTCCTGGGCAATAGCTTGTAGTTCCGACAAATTCTTGTCGTTCAATTGAATGATGTTATACATACAGTATAGTGAGTTATTTAAATATTTTAATTTTATTCGTTGAAATACGTACGGCTGAAGCTGCGACGCAGGGGTCGGAAACTTAACAAACGCAATAATCTTTAAATGATGAATTAGGGATGTTTGGCTGAATCGGAAATCCGAATTTGTCTCCCGTTGGAGGGGTTCGGAATGTTTCAACGCCGCAAAGATAATAAATAATTTTGGTTTTTGTCTTCGTTTACTCTTTTTTTCTTCATAAAAGTGTACCTTTGTTGCATAAAAAGTAACTATTATGACAGCAAACGAAGTCCATTTGATTTATTTCTCGCCTACCCACACCTCTAAACAAGTTGGAGAGGCAATTGTTCGTGGAACCGGAATAACAAATGTGATAAACACGAATTTAACACAACAGGCAACTCAGGATTTAGTGATTGCCGAATCTGCATTAGCTATTATTGTCGTGCCGGTATATGGAGGCCGTGTAGCCCCTTTGGCCATGGATCGTCTGGCAAGTGTGCGCGGAAGTAATACTCCGGCGGTTATCGTGGTGGTATACGGTAACCGTGCTTACGAAAAATCGTTGATGGAACTTGATTATTGGGCTATTCAACAGGGGTTTAAAGTGATTGCCGGTGCTACTTTCATAGGAGAACACTCTTATAGTACAGAAAAATATCCCGTAGCTGCCGGACGTCCTGACGAACGTGACCTTGCTGTGGCAGCCGATTTTGGAAAGCAGATTTCAGATAAAATAGCATCTGCTACCGAACCGGAAAAATTATATGCGGTCGATGTCCGTAAAATCCGGCGTCCGCGTCAGCCTTTTTTCCCATTGTTTCGCTTTTTGCGGAAAGTGATTGCCTTGCGTAAAAGTGGGGTTCCCCTTCCCCGTACTCCTTGGGTGGAAGATGAATCTTTGTGTACTCACTGCGGTGCGTGTGCGAAAATGTGTCCTGTAAGCGCCATAGCCAAAGGTGACGAGTTGAATACGGATGCCGAACGCTGCATTAAATGTTGTGCCTGTGTTAAGGGATGCCCACAGAAAGCCAGAGTATATGATACCCCGTTTGCCGTACTACTGTCGCAATGTTTTGTTAAGCAGAAAGATCCCTGTACGTTGGTTTAATGAAAAAAGGTTAGTGGCATAGCATTGTGCAAGATTTTACTTGTTATTGGAGTTTGTTTCAATTAACATTGCGTGAATCATTTCCTTATAATTTGATTCTTGTGTGCAAATAACAAGTCTTTTGTATTTTAATAACTTGTTATTTGTATCCCAGGAATTATTTTTTTATGAAGAGATTTTTCTACTTACATAAATTTAATTAGCCAGTTGTGAAAAGTATAACTAAAAATGATTTTAGTGTACGGCAAATTGGTCAGGATTGGCGGATCTGTCAGTATCATTTAATAAATGGAGATTCTGTTTCCTGAACTATTATACTCAATTATTGTTTTAAATAAACGTTTAAGATACAGTTACCTTAATATAATTATGCTGACATTTACCGATAACTTTGAGAATGATAAAGAGTTGATTCTTCGTGATCATCTGGCACTTGAAAGAACCAAGCTGGCTAATGAAAGAACTTTGTTTGCATATATCCGTATGGCACTTTACCTTTTGACTGTGGGGATAGGGATATTTCAAATTGAAAGCATTTCACGTTTGGATGGGCTGGCGTGGGGATGTATTATAGCTGGAATTTTTTTGTTTTTCTTGGGCTTTGTCCGTTTCGAACAAATGAGAAAGCATCTGAAACAGTATACGAAAACATGTCGTGATACTGAGAATGAATCGTCACGGAAGAAGTGATTTTTATTCTAGATTATTCGATAGGCTTGTCTTCGTGTATTTCAATGGTTTTGGTGGCTACTGCATATTCGTCGGGGAAAATTTTACTTCCCATTTCGTTTGCCCATGCTTTGGTAAACTCTGCACCGGTATATATGATGATGGAAGAATAATAAATCCAAGTGACGAAAACCACCATGAACGCAGCAGCCCCATAGACGGTCCCCACATTGGCTATTCCTATATAAAAGGAAATTCCCCATTGACCTATCAGTAGCAGTATGGTGGTTACAACAGCTCCGATGCAAACGTCTTTACTCTTGATTTTGGCATCGGGCAATATTTTAAATATGAGTGTAAAGATGATGGTAGTGACACTCATATTTATGATGATTCCTACCACTTTTACCAACGAATCGGCTACTTCCGGATACTTAAAGATGAATTTTTGACTGAGTTCTCCGATTATATTGGTAATGGTGAATGTAATCAGGAGAATGAAGGCAAATAC
>ULRB01105171.1_pt1 | contig 13779 bp, 12 predicted proteins | sample 1955051 | NCBI WGS metagenome assembly ULRB01 (sample SAMEA4835671, study PRJEB28245) | human gut metagenome | biome: gut microbiome; material: fecal sample | place: Denmark | collected 2008 | reverse complement strand
TTTTTTCAAAATTGTGTCAAGTATTATTGACAAAATCAGTTCTTGATACGATCACCGAGCAGTATATGCGTGATCAGGCTGCATTTCAGGCTTCGACCGCAGGCGCACTGCATGGGCTGTCCACAGGACTGAGCGAGGTTTCTGCACAGGCGCATTCCCATGTCAATAAAGCTGTTCTGGACGGTATTACGCAGGAAATGCTCGATGACATGGCTTCTATTGCAACGGTGATCGGACAGGCACACTGGCATCATAACCTCACAACGCTCAACTCCATCACGGAATCCCATGTGAGCAGATGGAACGAAGCATACACCGCAGCAATGAACCTGAATGAGCGTGTGGGAGTCAATGAAGGCGTGTTCGAGCGGTTCAAGACGGAGATCCTCTATGATATGCAGGGAGCGAAAACCTCTATCACAGATATTTACACCCGCCTTGAAGCTGTTGAAACTGCACTCTCCGGTGTGGAGGAGGTACTTTCAAATATCGTGGAGGTGACAGCATGAGTATCGGAAATTATCTGACGGCTCTCGATGAGCAGAGGGATCAGCTTGCCCGAAATCTTGTGACTATGGGCGTGCAGGCATCGGAGACCGAAAAGCTGAATACCCTCGTTCCGAAGGTGCTGCAAATTCCGCAGACAAAGCCGGATGTCACGCTATTCAGGGCTTCTATTGACACGCTCCATGAATACGGTGAAAAGGTCTATACCTTCTACAATGACGGCTACCGCAGTCTATCCGGCTTCACAGAATCGTATCAGCATTTCTGCTGTGAGGAGAACGGCTATGCGATCTACTACAATCAGCCGGACTTCAACTGGGGTCAGACCATTTATACGATGTGTGTGGAGCCTGTTCACATCAGTCCTTCCAACAAGATCATGATGAGCTATAAGTCGGGCGCTACGGATATCGGAGAGATGTGGCTTGTACCAAAGAATAACGGGACTCTTTCTCCTGCGGATACTGCAAGATATATCTATGAGGCTATCCAGAATAATCAGGCAGTTTCTGTTCCGTTCGGCTGGCTCGGTACCGTTGGTAACTATATCAATGTGCTGCATGAATGTAATGGTATCAGTTCCGGAGAGTACTATCTTGCATGGAAAGCAATCACCGATAATACCAGCCCGATGATCCGTTCCGTGAAGGTAGTGGACGTGACAATTTGAGAAAGGAAGATTCAATGAAAGAAAATATCTGTACTGCCGCCGGGGTCATCGGCGGCTTTTTTGCGGCACTGCTCGGAGGGTGGGATTCAGCATTGGCAACACTCATCATCTTCATGGCAATCGACTTCACAACCGGACTGATCACCGCATCTATGGGCAGAAGCAAGCACAGCAAGACCGGCAGGCTCAGCTCCAAAGCTGGATGGGTGGGGCTTGCGAAAAAGTTCTGCATTCTGCTCATGGTCGTTGTGGCAGTCCGCATGGACATCATGATCGGTACCACATATATTCGTGATGCGACCTGCATCGGCTTCTGTGTCAATGAGCTGCTTTCTATTATTGAAAATACCAGTCTAATGGGAATTCCGTATCCGCCCGCAATCAAAAAGGCTATCGAGGTGCTTCAGAAGCGAGCATCACATATTGATGACGAGATTCAGGAAATGATCGATGATATGGAGGAAGGTAATAAAAAGTAATGCAGCCGATCACTCGACTGCATTACAAAGGAGATGGTGTATTATAGATTGATCTTGAAATCTGGTGAACCTTCACCATTGACAGTGAAGTATGCCACTCCCTCTTCGGGCTTGACATAAACACGGAATTCTGTTACAGCCTTGCGCTTATGTGCGGACTTGTATGCCTTATACGCCTTAGCTGCGATATCGCTGATGTCAAACTCCGCATCCCCAAGCTGAAGCGTGGTGATAAGAACGGGCTCCGACTTTTTGTCAGCCTGCTTCGCCCTGGGCTTGCGTGTTTTCTTTTCAGGTGTTTCAGCGACAGGGGCTTCAGTGACAGTCTCAGCAATCGGCTCTGCTATGACCGGAGCAGTTTCAGCGACAGCTTCGGCTTTCTTTGCCGCTAGCTTTCTGCCGTGCTTCTTGGCAGGTGCTTTGACAGCAGGTGCATCAACGGCTGCTGTTTCTGCAACAGATTCTACAACTTCGGCTGCTGTAATCGGAGTGGTCTCTGCGACTGCTTCGACAGTGGCTTTTTTCTTGCGTGTTGTTTTCTTTGCAGTTTCGGTTTTCGGGCTTGCAGGTTTTCTTGGCATTGTTCATGCACCTCCACGTTTTTTATAATTATAGCATTAGTATACCGTTTTTGTCAAGCCGTAATCAGCGATTTTACGCAGAAAGGAAAAGAAAATGAACAAGAAATATGAGTACTCGGATACCACACAGATTTCCCCGCATTTTAACGCAAAAGAGTTCCGCTGCAAGTGCGGTAAGGAACATGAGTTCAGTATCTCCGATGAGCTGATTGAGAAGCTCGAAAAGCTGTATGCCGCCCTCAACTGTTCCAAGATCATCGTTACTTCTGGTTACAGATGCGCAGCACACGATAAGACTGTGGGCGGTTCCGGCACAGGTCAGCACACGCTCGGCAATGCGGCGGATATCTGCTGCTATGGGCAGGATGGACAGCCGATCTCCTCTAAGGTGGTCTGCTGCAAGGCTCAGGATATCGGGTTTAGGGGCATTGCTAATATTACCGCCGCTTACCAGTACACACATGTCGATGTGCGTCCCAACGGAAAGTGGTACGGCGATGAAGTGCATGGCAACAGCACTGTGACCGATGATTTCTACAAGTATTTTGGGGGTGAGGATATGAAGGGAATTGATGTAAGTGTACACAACGGCGATATTGACTGGGGTAAGGTCAAGGCAGACGGCATTGATTTTGCAATTCTGCGTGCAGGATACGGCAGACTGGCATCGCAGAAGGACGAGAAGTTTGAGCAGAATTACTCCGGTGCAAAGGCGGCCGGCATCCCGATCGGTGCGTACTGGTACTCCTATGCCATGACCCCGGAGGAGGCAGAACTGGAAGCGGATGTGTTCCTGTCTGTTATCAAAGGTAAGCAGTTTGAGATGCCGGTGTACTTCGACCTTGAGGAAAAGAAGCAGTTTGAACTCGGCAAGGAACAGGTCTCGGCTATCATGCGTGCGTTCCTCAAAAAGGTTGAGAGCGCGGGTTACTTTGTCGGGCTGTACGGCTCTGCATCCTCTCTCACCACACATACTGCTGATGATATCAAGTCGTGGTACACGATCTGGCTGGCGCACTGGGTCGATCAGACCAATTACAGCGGCGCATACGGCATCTGGCAGCATTCTGAGAAGGGACGTGTAAACGGTATCAACGGCAATGTGGATCTGGATATCTGCTACAAGGATTTCCCGACCATTATCAAGGGCAAGGGTCTGAACGGCTGGGGGAAAACTCCTGTGCCTACACCTGACAAATCCGAGGATAAGCAGGACACCACCGTGACTGCTACCATCAAAATCGGAAACGACACCTACAAGGGTACACTTGTCAAATCTTGATTTCTTTTTGGGCAGGGGTTATCCTCTGCCCGTTCTTTTCATATGTATTATGATGGGAGGTATGCTATGACGGATTTACAGAAACAACAGATCACGCAGATGCGGGAACAGGGCAGAACTTACTCAGAAATATCCGAATCCTTATCAATTGCAGTTGGTACGATCAAGGCATTTTGCAGTCGGAAAGCTCCGAAAGCATCTGCTGTTCCCGTACCTGTCGTTCAAGCCACAATAACAGAAGGCCGCTGTAAACGCTGTGGTCAGCCACTCATCAATACACCGGGGCATCGGCAGAAAACCTTCTGTTCTTCCTCATGTCAGAGAAAATACTGGCAGGAGCATAAAGAATTGCTTCGGCATGATTCCTTTGTTACGATTACCTGTCCTGCCTGCGGAAAGCAATTCTCTGATTATGCAGGCCACCGCAGAAAATACTGCTCACATTCCTGCTACATCACCCATCGCTACGGAGGTGCATCATATGAACCGAAACGAAATGACCTATCTGGTGACGATGAAACTGTTTCAAAATATGCGGAATAAACGCTTGATAACAGCAGATGAATACGCCGTAATTGATACAAAGATGAGGGCAAAATACCGTCCGAAAATCGGCACATTATTTACCGGGAATCCGTTGACTTCTCCTCGATAAGGCGGTAACATGGTAGCTGATAAGTAAGAAAGGAGGTCTGTCGAATGGCAGAAAAAACGCCTGTTATTACGAAAATCGAGCCTGTTGTCCCACTTATTAAACCTCGGCTCAGGGTTGCAGCCTATGCACGTGTTTCGATGGAAACAGACCGTCTGATGCACTCCTTATCGGCACAGATCAGCTACTATAGTGACCTGATTCAAAAAAATCCGAAATGGGAGTACGCAGGCGTGTACGCCGACCGCTTTATCAGCGGCACAAGCATCGAAAAACGCTCGGAATTTCAGAGAATGATTGCAGACTGTGAAAAAGGGCTCATCAACATTATTCTTTGCAAAAGCATCAGCCGATTTGCAAGAAATACTGTAGATTTGCTGAACACCATAAGACATCTAAAAGAACTGTGTATAGAGGTGAGGTTTGAAAAGGAGCAAGTCAACACGCTCTCCTCGGATGGTGAAGTAATGCTGACGCTGTTAGCCAGCTTTGCAGAACAGGAATCACGCTCTATATCTGAAAACAGCAAGTGGGGCATCCGCAAGCGAATTCAAAAGGGCACGATCGGAACAGCAAACAAGCATATCCTCGGTTACCGTTTCGATGATGAGCTTCAGCAATATGTGATCATACCGGAGGAAGCCGAAACAGTACGCTGGATGTTCCGAATGTTTCTGGAAGGCTTGTCCTTTCAAAAGATCGCTGACGAACTGAATGCTGCCGGCATTCGTACAACGCTGAATAATTGCTTTCAGGAAGCGGGTGTTCGTCTGCTTCTTTACAATGAGGTTTATGCCGGAGATGCGCTAAAGCAAAAGTATATTATGACTGATCCAATCAGCAAAATAAAAGTACGGAATCGCGGTGAACTACCAAGATATCTTTACTCAGATTGTCATGAGGCTATCATCGACCGTGAAACATATGAAAAGGTAAAAAACGAGATGAAGCGTCGAGCAGATATGGCGCATCCTGTGTACTTCTTCACAGGACTTATCCGCTGTGAGATCTGCGGCGGTTATTATTCCAGAAGGATGAACCACAGCAAAGGACACACATATATCAACTGGGCGTGCAGATATAAGCTGGACAGAAAGAACTGCAAAAGCATCAATATCCGTGAGGATAAGCTGATCGCGGCCTGCATCGAGACTGTCGGTGAGGATTATGAGAAGCTGATTTCATCTATGAGCATCGGCGAAAACGGAGATATTCACTTCACACTTTCTGGTGGAGAGGTCAGAACATGGACATACCCGCCGATTCCCGTTCGTATTCCAAAGCCCAAGCGGGAGCGTACGATTCCCAAGCACTTATTTGACGGCATGATTTTCTGCGGCATCTGCGGACGGCGGTACGGCAGAGTAATCAGCGACCGGAAAGACCGCCATATGTACTGGCGGTGCAGAAGCAAGTCGGGCGGTCCGCAAACCTGTGACAGCGTGAACTACCCGAATGCTGAGATCGAGCGTATCTTCTGTGAGGTGTTCGGCTACAGTTCTTTTGATGCAGATGTGTTCAAAAGTACGGTGTCCAAAATCACTGTTCAGCGAACAGGATCTATTGATTTTTATACGATTGACGGAGAGGTCAGACACTATGAAGCCTTGAAGCTCCGTGAAAATATCTATTCAGGCACCCGTACCGCCGCTTTTCAGGATAGGATTCGATGCGCTCACTGCGGCAATCTCTACAGTCAATATGTCACAAAAGGAAAATATGTGTACTGGACTTGTAAAGGTAAGCGGCTGGCTCATGCGGAATGTACTGCCATCAATATTTCGGACTGCAAGCTACGGACAATTGCCGCCTATGTGTTGGGGCTGGATGATTTTGACAGTGAGGTCTTTGAAACCAGCATTGACTACATTCTTGCATTTACGGACGGCAGCCTGAGATTCATCTACAAAGACGGGAGTGAAAAGACATGGCAAAAAGTATAACAACGATTCCGGCGACAATCAGCCGCTTCACTGATGCACCGCTGTCGGCTCCTGTGAAGAGAAAGGTTGCTGCTTATGCAAGAGTAAGCACCGATCACGAGGAACAGCAGAGTTCCTACGAGGCACAGGTCAGCTACTACACCGATTATATCAGAGGGCGATCCGACTGGGAATTTGCCGGGATATTCGCTGATGAGGGTATTTCAGGATGCAGCATCAAGGGAAGAAAGGGCTTCCAGACAATGATCGAAGAAGCTCTTGCGGGAAAAATTAACCTTATCATTACAAAATCCGTATCCCGTTTTGCACGAAATACCGTAGATTCTCTTTCTACGATCCGCAAGCTGAAAGAGCATAATGTGGAGTGCTATTTTGAAAAGGAGAACATCTGGACATTCGATTCAAAATGTGAATTGCTCCTGTCGATCATTTCAAGCATCAGTCAGGAGGAATCACGCTCCATCTCAGAAAATGTCACATGGGGACATCGCAGGAGAATGGCAGACGGCAAGGTCTCCGTTCCTTTTGGAAGATTCCTCGGCTATGACAGAGGTGAGCATGGTGAGCTTGTAGTCAATGAAAAGGAAGCAGAAATAGTCCGAGAGATCTACAAACTCTTCCTCTCAGGCTTAACGCCGCACAGTATTGCGAAAACGCTGACGGGGCGTGGGATCCCTACACCCGGCGGCAAGGTGAAATGGTCAAGCAGTACAGTCAGAAGCATCCTGACAAATGAGAAATACAAGGGTGACGCACTTCTGCAAAAGACCTTTACGCCTGATTATCTGACAAAGAAAACCAAAAAGAATGACGGGCAGATTCCACAGTATTATGTGGAGGGCAGCCATGATGGGATCATCACACCAGAAATCTATGAAGCGGTGCAGGCGGAAATGGAACGGCGCAAAGGAAACAAGAGCCGATACAGCGGCGTGGATATTCTTGCATCAAAACTCATCTGCGGAGAATGCGGCGGTTTCTACAGCCCGAAGGTATGGCATTCGACCGACCAGTACCGCAGAACCATTTACCAGTGTGGACATAAATATAAAGGTGAGTGTAAATGCTCTACGCCGAATCTGACTGTCGAAGAGATACAATCAGCTTTTCTTTCCGCCGCCAATGAACTGATCGCCAATAAGAATGAGATCATTGCAAACCTGCGTGAAGGCATGGTGATTGCATCGGATACGACAGAACTGGAAAAGAGCAGAGATGCAGCAAAAGATGAAATGGTGCTGCTTTCCAATATGATCGAGAACCTCATATCCGAGAATGCACGAATCGCTCAGGATCAGGCTGAATACAATAAAAAGTACAAAACGCTGATAGAGCGATTTGAAGCCGCCAAAACACAGTATGAATCCTTTGAACAGCAGATCGAGGATACCCATAGGCGAGTCAAGCGGATAGAAGCCTTTATAAATAATGTAAGGGAGTTGGGAACGCTGACCGAGTTCGATGAGGAGCTGTGGGGTGTACTGGTCGAAAGCGTGACCGTGTACAGCAAGGACGATATACGGGTAGAATTTAGAAAATGAATGGCTACAACTGAATACAGATAATTGGGGCTGTGGCTGCCTGAGTGATACACTTCGGCAGTTGCAGCCCCATTTTTTGTTTTGTAAGTGAGGAGGGTTGCGTCCGGTTGCAACCCTAAATGCAACCATTGCAACCCTGACGCAACCATTGCAACCATCATGCAACCTTCTGATTCTCGAAAAGTCCGATTTTACGGTATTTTCGATGTTCAGCGATTTGCAACGATTATTCCAGCATAGCTTTCATTTGAAAGTGGTTGCATTTTGACGCATCCGTATGCAACCATTTGCAACCCTAATGCAACCCTGACGCAACCCTCGACTACTGAAAATGCAACCCTTTCGTTACAGAACGGGAATTGTATCAACGACAGCGTTAAGGTGGATGACGGATATACAGGAACAAACTTTAACCGACCTGATTTTCAGCGTATGATGGAAGATGTAGAAAACGGTATTATCGAAACCATTGTTGTAAAGGATATGAGCCGATTCGGAAGAAATTATATTCTGGTGGGTCAGTATGTGGAACTTGTTCTGCCGCAACACCATGTCAGAGTGATTGGCGTAACCGATAATTATGATTCCTATAACACAGAAAATGACCTGTTTGTTTTTGAAAGTATTTTTGCTGAAATGTACGCCGCTGATATTTCCAAAAAGGTCACTTATGCAAAGCACACGCTTGGTATGAATGGAGTCAAACTGAAATCACGTCCGCTTTATGGGTACAAACTGGTTGACGGTGATCATAACCGGTGGGAAATCGATGAGGAGTCCGCTAAGATTGTACGAATGGTTTTTGATATGTTCCTGCATCAGGATATGTCGATCAATTCTATTGCAAAATACCTGAGAACCAATAAAGTGCCGACACCGAGTGCGTACATGGGATACAAATATACCAAGGTCGGTACTTCTTATGGCTGGTTGTTCCAAACGGTCAGACGACTGCTTGAATTTCAGGAATACTGCGGAGATACCGTGAATTTCAAAACGAAAACAACATCGTATAAATCCAAATCAAGGCTCTTTCTCCCAAAAGAAAATTGGATTTTTTTTGAAAATCAGCATCCTGCCATAATCAGCAGAGAAGATTTTGAAAAGGTACAGGAAAAGCTGAAAACCATATCAAAGAACTCATTTTCAACATCAAATGAGGTGAAAAATGATACTTTTTTCAGAAATAAATGTGTCTGTGCAAAATGTGGAGCAAAGATGCACCGAAGGCATAGTGTCAATGGTGTATATTTTGTCTGTAAAATGTATATGCAATATGGTACTTGCCGTTCCAATCACATAACTGAAAGCGAACTACGAAGAATCACGCTCGACCACCTTAAAAAGCTTTATATGGCTGTTAAAAACGGCAGAGATACGCTCATCACGCAACTTGGATTAAACCAACTCGCCGAATTTGACAAGTAGATCAAAGATGCTGAAAATCGAGTCAATTCCATCAGCAGACTTTTGACAGAGCTATATGAAAAGAAATTTCAAGGTAAATTATCAGATTCAGAATTCAGGATTCAATCAAGAGCATTAAGCTGTGAAAAGGAAGAACTGCTTCAATTTTTTTCGGACGTTACTGTACGAAAATCCACAATCAGCAAAAAATTTCTTTCTGTCACAGAAATACTGAACAGAATAGAAAGCTACAGATTATCGGAGTTAAATGCTGTCACGCAGGAGATATGCGATGCCTTGATTGAAAAAATTGTTATCGATGAACCGATGGGACAGAAAGAAAAGAATTACGGAAAACGCATTGTTGACATCTATATTTACGAACTCGGCAATCTTTCTGATTTGGTGGATGTGCGGTTTAAGCCATACTCACAGCGTATAAAAGAAATCGCCCCTCAATTATTGCTTGAAAGGCGATGTGATACGGCAAATGTGGTAGAAGCTTTGGCAACAAAACGTACAAGTTTGAAAAGTGCTCTTGCAGAAGAAGGAACGAATTTTCAGACTGTAATTGTTGAAGTACGCAAAGAGATTCTGATTGATGCCATTAAAAAGGGACTTTCCATAAAAGAAATCTATCCTTTGCTTGGCTATCCTGAACCTTCCAATATTTATTGGTTTGCAAAACGGTTTTTCGGTATGAGTTTCAATGATTTCTATCACAAGACAAGAGAAGAAATATGATCTGGCTGCACTTGAACAGATATGTTCAGGTGCAGTTTTTATATGCAGCACAATTCCCAAAGCAAAAAATTTCCGATTATTTGGGAACTTGAAAAAAGTGCAGATTTGCTTTTTCATTGCTTTTGTGCTATGATGATTACAGCAAATTCAAAAGCCTGTCTGTTGATTCGGAGATGATGACATAGGCAGACCATATACTGACTTCAATATGCTGTATGCAGTGGATGAGCAGACCAGAAAGATGCTCCGTCATCAGGAATATTTGGATCGGCGTGAAAAACGAATGGTTATCACTTATCATGATAATATGTACGTTCCACCCGATCGGGAAGATATTCAGCTGCTTGCTTTACAGCAGGCACTTCTGACGCTCAAAAATCTGTATCAGGATAAATTTGAAGTCATAATCGGTTTCTATTACGGAAACTACAAAACAATAAAAGCATATGCTGTGAACTGCGGAATAATCAAGGCAGGCAATGTCTAAAAAACTGCATAAGGCTTTGGAAATTCTGCGTCATATATGCTTTGAAAAACTTGAGTATCTTGAAAACTGAATATGAAGAACGTATACTGTTTTGATTGCTGCAATCCGGTTACAGACTGCGACGATTCAGCGACAATTTCTCTTTTCTGGTTGCGTTTATTTCTGATCTGCGCTAAAATAGAAATAGCAAATTTAAGCCTGTCGGTATAGGAGGAAACAAGTATGCAGACAGGGAAAATCACTGCTTTATATGTCAGATTCTCTTTCGATGACGGAATTGACACGGAAAGCGGAAGCATTGAACACCAGAAAGCGTTGCTGAAAAACTATGCTGAATCCAATGGCTTTACCAATCTTTCTTACTACGCAGATGACGGTTATACAGGCACAAATTTTAACCGTCCAAACTTTCAACGTATGATGAATGACATCAAAAACGGACTGGTTGGAACGGTCATTGTCAAAGATATGAGCCGACTGGGCAGAAATTATCTTATGGTAGGTCAGTATGTGGAAATCGACTTTCCAAAGTACGATGTTCGTTTTATTGCAATCAGCGATAATGTGGATTCTGCCAAAGGAATGAATGATTTACTGCCGATCAATAATCTGATGAACGAATGGTACAGCAGAGATATTTCAAAGAAGATCCGTTCCATGGTACGCCAAAAAGGAAACAGTGGTCAGCATATCACCTCAAAACTGCCTTACGGGTATTATAACACTACTGAGAACAAACAGGATTGGCAAGTGGATGAGAAAGCTGCGGAAGTTGTCCGAGAAATATTTGAACTGTATGTGCATCATGCAATGGGAACAAAGCAGATCGCATTGCAGTTGCAGGCTGAAAAACGTATTGGAGTGGAATATCACAAGAAAATACGAAAAGGGATTGTGGTTACTGCTGAGAACATTTATTTATGGAACAGCGGAACGATTGCTTCCATTCTCAAGCGTCAGGAATACGTCGGTGATACGGTCAATTTCCGCACACAGATTGCTTCTTACAAGAATAAGACTGTGATCTACAACGAAAGTGACAAGATCAGGATTTTTCCTGACACGCACCCTGCAATTATCAGCCGTGAACTGTTCCAGATGGCACAGGACAGACGTGAAAAGACAATACGTCATCCGTCAAGACCACATAAGTATCTTTTTGGTGATTATTTGTATTGTATGGACTGTCATGCAAGAATGCACGGCAGAAGATGTGGGACAAAAAGCGAAAACGCTCTTTATTGCTATGAATGTACAACTTACAGGAAAAACAAAGGGTGTTACTTCCATGGTGCTCCTGAGAAATATCTTGAAGCTGAGGTCTTGCAAGCGATTCGGAGAGTGATCTATAAGGCAAATGCCAATCCTGATGAATTTTACAAGACTATTCAGAAACGTGTTGAGAAGAAGTCTGACGACTGTAAAGCAGTTATTTTAGCGGAGCTTGAAAAATCCCAGCTTCGTATTACGGTAATCGATAAATAAATTCAAGGTTTGTTTGTGGCAAAGGTCAGAGGTGAAATAGATGGCTCGCTGTTTGCAAGTTTGAAAAGGACTTACGATGAGGAAAAAGAACAGCTTAACGCATTGGTTGCAAAACTCATAGGAAAACTTCATGAGAAAAATGAGTCTGTCAACAAGATCAAGCTGTTTATGCAGGCAATCAAAAAGTATGATGCCGTTACGGAACTCACTCCGCAGGTATTGGCTGACTTTATTGAACATATTGAAGTCGGCAAATGTCAAAACACGAGTAAAAAGCTGCCTTTCTCCAAAAGGGATAACGCAGTTTCGGTGTTTTTCTGGGGTATCGGCATCTTTTAATTGGAAAATGGCGAGTTCCCTAAGCGTATTACGACCAGTACTTCATCGAGAATAGCCACACTCCGATTATCGACCCGCAGGAATTTGAGCTTGTGCAGGCGGAAATAGCAAGGCGCAAGGAAATTGGAAAGGTCTACAGCAGCAGTAACATTTTCTCAACAAAACTGGTATGCTCCTGCTGTGGCGGTTTCTTCGGATCAAAAGTGTGGCATTCTACTTCCAAATACCGTCATGTGATCTGGCAGTGCAACCACAAGTTCAAGAACGGTGAGAAATGCAGCACGCCGCATTTGTATGAAGACGAGATCAAAAAGCGGTTCATTGAGGTGTGCGAAAGAGTAGCCGCTAACAGGAATGATTTTATAGCATCTTGTCAGCAGATCGTGGAAATGCTTTCTGATACTGCGGCTATCAACAGGAAGATCGAGGAACAATATATCTACTTGAACGGGCTTGCGTCGGCAATGCAGCAGTTCATCCGAGAAAATGCGATGCATCCGCAGGGAGAAGATTTCTATGACACAAAACTGGCGGAATACGAAAAGCAATGCGCTGAAGGCGGAAACACGGCTGAAAGACCTGCAAAGCCAAAAGGCTGCAAGGCTTTCTCGCAAGGAATTGCTTGACGGACTAGTGCAGACACTGGAAGAAAGCGGAATCCTGATTGACAAATTCGATGAACGGCTGTGGCGGCTGATGGTAGAGAAAGCGACTGTGGGTACGGACGGCAAGCTGACATTCACACTCCGCAACCTCTAAATCGTATTGCGTAAATAGCCATCTCAACGCGACGGCAAGCTGACATTCACACTCCGCAACGGCATGGAAATCGAAGTATAAATAAATATGTTTTATGGGGCTGTGGCTGAGATATGATGTTTCTCGGCTGCAGCCCCTCTTTTTTTGTACTATAATTGTGGTACTTATGTTTGCGAGAGAGCTGGATTTGAACCTTGTACATAATAAAAATAATTAACTGTAATTTACAGCTTGCAATTCCCACAGTACGGCTGCTCTGAACGCATCCATAATGCTTGTTTTCCTCGTATCTACGCTGTTTTTCAAAATGCACCCTTCTATCGAAAAAATGCCAAAAATAAAACGATAGCTTTTTCTATCGTTTTCCATTTGACACCCCATTTTCGGCTTTTTTCGGTTTTTCAGCGTATTTCAAGGCTGGATTAGGAAGTAATCGTTTTCCGATTGTCTGTTTTCCTCGAATTTACGACATCTTATAGACATGAAAATGCACCCCAACTTTGTATCAAAATTGGGGTGCTAATATGGCGGAGAGTGAGGGATTCGAACCCTCGGAACGGTATAAGCCGTTCAACTGATTTCGAGTCAGCCCCGTTATGACCACTTCGATAACTCTCCTTATTAAATTTTTACAGCACAAGCTGATAAAAAGCGAATTATGGGATAAAAATTTATGAAAGTATATGATGTATACTTATAAACGCATAAACGCAGATGTAATTAGGAATGCAGAAATCAATTCAAAACATGATATATTTTTAGTTGTTTGTGTTATAACTGCATCCGTATTATTTTTTAATAATAGAAATTATATCATATTTTAAATTAAAAATCAATACCTAAATTGATAATTATTTAAAACTGAAAATTGCAATATAAAATGTCACCAAAGATTTGGAGAAA
>ULRB01083982.1_pt1 | contig 13788 bp, 9 predicted proteins | sample 1955051 | NCBI WGS metagenome assembly ULRB01 (sample SAMEA4835671, study PRJEB28245) | human gut metagenome | biome: gut microbiome; material: fecal sample | place: Denmark | collected 2008 | reverse complement strand
ATAAGGTGAATACGCATGAATAGAAACAATAAGTTTATTTTCAGCGGAGTCTGTAGGGAGTTTGAAGTAATTGTTTGTTGCACCGTCAAGTGAAGCGTCATAACCAGGAACCATAATATAACGTTCAGCATTATTGCCGCCTGACTTACGAATAGTATCAACAATAGCCTGATTGTAGGAATTTAAAGTCTGAACAGAATCAATACATTTTTCATCAGACATATTGAGCCACCATTCGTATGTATCACCTTTAAGTCTTGGTTCATTAAGAGTTTCAAATATAAGGTGTTCATCATAGCTCTTGAATTTTTCTGAAAGCTGTTCCCAGATAGTAGTTACATATTTAATGGAATTTTCAGCATGTTCACTGCTTGGGTACATATAATCTGTTTCGTTATCGTGGTGAATGTTAAGGATAACATACATATCATTATCAATAGCATAATCCATAACTTCCTGAACACGATTGAGCCATGCTTCATTTATCTGATATTCATCATCAATATGGTTGTGCCATGAAACAGGCAGACGAAGTGTTTTAAATCCGGCAGCTTTAACTGCGTCAATCATTTCCTTTGTTGTTTTAACTCCGCACCATGATGATTCAATATCAAGGTCATTCTTGCAGTAGCCGTCATCATCTGTAGCATCAAAGGTGTTTCCGAGATTCCAACCGAGTGTCATATCCGAAACAAACTTAAAGCTGTCCATATCCGGAATACCCTTGGACTGAATGTCAAGCTCAGGAATAGTGTATTCCGAGGCAGCCACTGCTGTCAAAGGAATAGCATTATAAGAAATATTTTCCGTAAATGAAGGAGCAATTGTAACAGCCATAGTCAGTGCAGCCAATGCACTAATGATTCTCTTTTTAATCATACTTTTTCTATCTCGCTTTACGAGATAACCCTCCTAACATAAAATTATTTGCAGCAATTAACCTCACCCGTCCATACCTTTATGGTATATTATACTGATTAATTTGCTGCTGAAATCATCCCGACTTCTCTTAAAGCGTTAGAACTTGTTCTCATAGGATATACAACAGTGCCGGAAGCATACCTATACACTAAATTCTAAATTCAATATATCACATAAAAATTTTCAAGTCAAGGGTAAAAATTAATTAACTCTGATTAAAGCTGTATTTCGTAGACATACACAAATTATTTTAAGTTGATTTGGATATAATTACCTATAAAATTCACATAAATTTAAATAATAATACAGTTTGTTTATAAATTTATTATAATAAAGCAAATGACATATAAGCACAATATTACTGGATTTAATTAAATTAGCTTAAATTTAATTAAATAAAATATTTTAAGTCGTTTTGACCTTTTGCATGTAAATAAATGCCAATAATTGTTAATTTTTTATAAATTTTCTCTACAGTCGAAATAAAGACTAGACAAACGGTATAAAAAATGTTATTATATTGTTAGAGGAGAATTTGTTTTTGTTTTAGTTCAGATTTAGTATATGTAATTTATTTTAGGCAACACCGCACAAAGCTTGTGCGGTGTGATCTTAACTCAGATAAGAGGTGTTATAGGGATGAAAAATATAGGGTTTATTTATACTACCAATGAGCATTTTGAAGAAATAATTGAAGCTAATGAACTTTCAGCAGATAAAGAGTACCTAATCAGAATACATACATGCATTCATAATTATGACAATATAATGCCTTTTGTTAAAAATATACACTCCTATCTGCCAAAATCAAAAATTATAGGCTGCAGTACTTCCGCTGCAATAGTCAATGGAAAGATTTTGACCGACTGTTGTATGGTTGCAATTACAGAATTTCAAAATACTTCAGTTTGCACATTCCTTAGCGAGCTTTCCGATGAACAGCACAAATATATCAGCAGCCGTGAGCTTGCAAATTCCATTGCAGAAAATGCAGTTGATAACTCAAGGCTCATGCTGACCTTTTTTTCAAGACCATATGTAAAGGTAATAGAGCTTGTGGACATTATAAATCAAGAAATTCCTCAGCTCCAATTAATAGGAGGATTTGCAAACACCAATGATATCAATGCTTTTGACATGAAAAAAAAGCAAAGCTTCGTTTTTAATGAAAACGGAGTTTCTCTTGACGCTGTTGCCTGTGCAGTTCTTACATCAGAGAAAATAACGATTTACAGCGATATTATATATGCCACTGAACCTATCGGAAGAGAACATACAATAACTGATGCGGATAATATGATTATCAGGTCTGTTGACGGCAAAAATACTGTTGACTGGTATCAGGAAATGCTCGGTATTGACTTTACGCAGATGAATGTTTCGGAAATTGACAGGATTACCTCCATCTTCCCATTAATCAACAAGAAAAACGGAAACATTCCATGTGCAGTATTTTATTCTCCGCAAACAGAAGAAATCTCTGCATTTAACGATGAGCCGAACCCCGTAATGTATGTCCTGAATGAAGCTAAAGCGGGTGACGAGATTTATATTTCTTATTCAAGCAGTCAGAAATATATCGAAATATGTGAAACAGTTTGTCAGAATCTTTGCAGATATCCGTCTGAAGCCTTGTTTGGATACAGTTGTGTATCACGTCAGCACTATTTTAAAAACTATTCAAAACTGGAAATGCTACCATTCGAGAAAACAAACTTATGCGGAGCTTTGCTGGCCGGAGAAATAGGCAATGAAGGTCTTATAAATCATTACTGCAACTACTCGTTTTCGATTGCTTCCATTGCTGAAAACAACTGCAAACTAAGACTTAACATCAAGGAACTGCGTGAAAATTCATTTAATATCAGCAATAATCAAAAGGATATTGTAGAATACCTGATTACAAATGCGTGCAGTGCCTCAAATATCAATCAAAATCAGCGAATGGAGCTTGAATACAACCTGTTTGTTGACAGTGATACAGGGCTTAACAACATTAATAAGTGCATGTTTGATCATAATTTGGGACTTTTTGATAAAATCTGCATGATTTCAATAAGAAATGAAGGTTTACTGAAAGCATTTCTGAGTGAATCAAAGTTCCAGATTCATTTCAACCGCTATCATGATTATATCATGTCATGTATTGATGATGAACGATATAAGTGCTACCTTTATAAGAAAACCTCGCTTATTATTACAGGTACTAAGGATATTGAAGATGAAGAATTTATCAATAAAATGAGTTCACTTCAAGGCTGTTTGTCAGAATTTAAATTTGCTGCATATCTGGTCGTTTCCGAATTTTCTCTTGTTCTGCATGAAGATGATATCATTCAAAAAGCAGAGCTTGCTCATGTAAGAATGAGAAACAAAAAACAGCGTTTTATTATATATACATCAAATCTTGGCTTGGAACAGTATAATGCCAGCAAGATGAAAATGATTATGATTTTGAATGACGCTCTGGCAAATGACAGAGTCATACCGTATTTTCAGGGCATTCGTGACAATCACAACAAGGATATAAAAATGTATGAAGCTCTTATGCGTATTGAGGATTCAGAGGGTAAAATTTACACGCCTTATTTCTTTATGAATATTGCAAAAGAATATGGCTATTACACTGATATTTCATATGTTATGATTAAAAAGGCACTTGAAATTTTCCGTGATAAAAAGGAACAGGTTGCAATTAATATGAATATCAGTGATATTTACAATTATAAAATTGTACATTTAGTATTAACCTTTTTGAAAAACGCACCACGTCCGCAGAATTACATTTTTGAACTGACAGAAACCGAAGAAATAACAGATTATCAGGTAATTTATGAATTTGTTGACAAAATACATCAGGCAGGCGGAAAAATTGCAATTGATGATTTCGGCAGCGGTTTTTCAAATATTGTGAATCTGTTTAAAATTAAATCAGATTATATTAAGGTTGACGGTGAAATCGTTAAAAATACTGTTGCAGATATATTTGCCTCAGAGTTCCTTGAAATGATTGCTGATTGGGCAAAGCGTCATAAAAAAGAGGTTATTGCGGAATTTGTTGAAAATTCCGAAATACAGGATATTATTGAAAAAAATAATATCCGATTTTCACAAGGTTATCTTTATTCAAAGCCCGAAAAGAGATTTGTTGTTTAAGGTCTGATCTTATGATTTTGAGATTAATGCTATTCGATATTAAATATTATGCTACAAACAAAAGTCTGTTTACATACAAATATGTAAACAGACTTTTTATTTTATAGGCATCACCATACAAAGATTGCATGTCAGAAACTTGCAAAGTCTTTTGACGTGCTTTGTGAAAGTGTTGCCTTATACTCCTGCAATGCTCCTTACAATTTCTCCTGCAATGATAAGTCCTGCAACAGACGGAACAAACGATGTACTTCCGATAGTCTTTCTATGTATTTGTTCCTCCTGACTTTCTGCTCTGTGCTTTACAGGCTGTTCGGTTGAGTAAACCACTTTATGATGATTTATCCCCCTTTTTCTAAGCTCAATACGCATTACCTTCGCAAGAGGACACATTTCGGTTTTGCTTATATCAGTAACCTTTAGTTTTGTGGGGTCAAGCTTGTTTCCTGTACCCATGCTTGAAATAACAGGTATATTAAGTCTTATGGCATTTTCTATAAGATTAAGCTTTGAGGTAACGCTGTCAATTGCGTCTGCAATGTAATCAAAGTCCGAAAGTTCAATTTCAGAGCCTGTATAGTAACAATCATGCAGTGTAACATTGCATTCGGGATTTATGTCATGAATTCTGATTTTCGCTGCTTCGGTTTTCAGCATTCCCAAAGTTGAATGAAGGGCAATAAGCTGGCGATTTATATTAGTTATGTTGACTGTATCATTGTCTACAAGCGTTATATTGCCAACTCCGCTTCTTGCAAGAGCCTCTGCAATGTATGAACCTACACCGCCTACTCCGAATACGGCAACTGACGCTTTCTTCAATTTGCTTATGCCGTCACTTCCCAAAAGCAGTTCTGTTCTTGAAAATTCATTTAACATTGATTACTCCTCTTCCTCATAGAAAACATTATACTTCTTATTACTGTGAATATATGTGCTTAGCACCAGTCCTATTGCAACATACATACTTACCATTGCAGTACCGCCTGCACTCAGAAACGGCAAAGGAATACCGATAACAGGCATTACTTTAAGAACCATGCCGATATTCATAATACAGTGAGCAAGCATTAAGCCGAAAGTTCCCATACATATGAATTTTCCCAGATTATCCTTTGCAATTCTGCTGTCTGCAAGTATTTTAAGACAAATATATGCAAGAATTGCAAGAAGTCCGACTGCACCGACAAATCCGAAAACCATACCTGCATAAGATAAAATAAAGTCATTGTGAATTTCGGGAACAGAAATATATTCATTTTTATCACCAAAAAGTCCAATTCCTAGAAAACCGCCCTTATTTAATGCGGCAAGACCTAAATCCTGCTGATATTCAAGTCCTTCGGGGTCTGTACCCGGATGCAGAAGAACCTCAATTCTGTTTTTATGGTCGGACTTTAGAACAAAATTCCAAAGAAATACCAATGCAGCGGCAAGAAGTACAGGTGCAGCGGCAAGGTATTTCCAGCTTATTTTTGCGGAAATAATCATAGCAGCAAAAATAAATCCAAAAACAATAGCAGTACCATAGTCCCCCTGTCCCCCTACAAGTGCAATCGGAACGAATCCATGCAGGCAAAGCAGTGCCATATGAACAGGCTTATTCATGTTTTCTTCAACCCTTGAAAGATGATATGCAAATGACAGTATAAATGCAAGTTTAAGCACCTCAGAAGGCTGTATCTGAATAAATCCGAGGTTAAGCCAAGCCTGGTCGTCAGCACGTTTATAGCCGAGTCCCGTAAATGTGAGAAGCACAAGCACCACCGAAACAGGTACATACAAAAACCATAGTCTTGCCAGTTTTTTATAGTTGATCAAGGAAATAATGAGTGCGGCAAACAGCCCCATCAATGCGGAAATAATTTGTGTTCGGTAATAACTAGCACCAACCGACTCCAAAACTTTATTTGCGTGTATCGAATATATAAGCAGACTGCTGACTGCGGAACATATAATTACAGCAAGCAAAAGTCCGTAATCAAGATGTCTGTGCTGATTTTTCAATTCATTAAAAGCAGATTTCATTGTATCCTTCCTTATATTTATTCTGACCAGTATTTGCGGTCAAGACTTCTGTATTGTGCGGCAGCGGCAATATGACGCTTACCGATTGTTTCCTGATTATCAAGGTCTGCAATGGTTCTTGCAACCTTTAAAATTCTGTCATAAGCTCTTGCACTCAGCCCAAGCTTGTCAAATACATTTCTGAGAAGCTCCCTCGCATTATCGTCCATAGGACACATATCCTGAAGCTTATCAGCTGTTATAAGTGCATTGCAGGTTATACTTGTATTTTTAAATCGTTCGCTTTGAATATTCCTTGCCGCCTGAACTCTTTTTCTTATTTCGGCAGAGGTTTCCTCTTTTTTGTCTGATGACATATCATCAAACTCAACAGGTGCTACTTCAATATGCAAATCGAAGCGATCCAACATGGGACCTGAAATTTTTGAAAGGTAATTCTTTACCTGTTTAGGCCCACAGGTGCATTTTCTTTTCGGATGACCATAATATCCACATGGGCATGGATTCATTGCACCTATCAGCATTATTGAACATGGATATGTAACTGTTCCCGAAGCTCTTGAAATCGTAACAATTCTGTCCTCAAGCGGCTGACGCATTATTTCAAGGGTTCGTCTGTCAAATTCGGCAAGCTCATCAAGAAAAAGCAGTCCGTTATGAGCAAGTGAAATTTCTCCCGGACGGGGAACGCTTCCTCCTCCCGCAAGACCTGCTGATGAAATGGTATGATGCGGAGAGCGAAAGGGTCTTTTTGTAATAAGCGGCGTTTTTCGGTCAAGCAAACCTGAAATTGAATGTACATTTGTTGTTTCAAGGGATTCCTGAAACGTAAGCGGAGGCAGTATTGACGGCATTCTTTTGGCAAGCATACTCTTTCCACTTCCGGGAGAACCTATCAGCAGTGCATTGTGACCTCCTGCGGCTGCTATTTCAAGTGCCTTTTTTGCGGAATGCTGTCCACGCACATCGGAAAAGTCAAGTATTTCGTTATATTCAGCCTCAGACGGCTGATAACGCGGCTGTACGCTTATTTCGCAATCACCGCATAAATGGTCTATAAGCTGATTTCCCGATTCAACACCGTAAATATCTATTCCGTCAACCACAGACGCTTCAAAAGCATTTTCAGCAGGTACAAAAACAGACTTTATCCCGCATTCCTTTGCTTTAAGAACCATTGGAAGTACACCGTTTATGGAGCGTATATGTCCATTCAGCGAAACTTCGCCTATAAAACAGCAGTCATCAAGAGGTTTGCGTATAATTCCCATAGCCTTGACAATTGCAGTAAAAATAGCAAGGTCATGCACTGAACCGCTTTTCTTGGTATCGGCTGGAGCAAGATTTATCATAACCGAGGCAGTTGGAAATTCCAGATTGCAGGCTCTTAGTGCAGAGCGTATGCGTTCACGGCTTTCCTTGACAACCATATCAGGAAGTCCGACAATATCAAATTGAGGATTTCCTCTGCTTATATCAATTTCCACATCAACGGGAAAAGCATTCAAACCAAAAAGTCCCAAACTTCCAATTTTCGCAAACAACTGCAATCCCTCCATTCAAAATCGTACATAGCCTTTTGCAATAGCGTAAAGTATAAAAGCAATACACAGAAAAATGCCTGCATTTGTGTATTTATTTCTCTCTTAATATTCAGGCAGCACCGCACAAAACACGTCAAAAAAACTTTGTGCAGTGTTACCTTTATTATATCATTATTCTTTATCATTGTAAAGAAATTATTTATATTTCTGCAATTACCTTAAAAAATCATGTTGACATTTTATTCTTAATGTGATATAATATTTAATGTTAAACGAGGTGTGGCTCAGTTTGGTAGAGCGCTGCGTTCGGGACGCAGAGGCCGTGGGTTCGAATCCCGTCACCTCGACCAATTAAATAACCTCTCAAATGACGTAGATACGTCATCGGAGAGGTTATTTTCATACCGAAATTTTTCTTTGGTCAAATAATGGTCAAATCGGGACAAATCAAGCCTGATGGCAATATTTTTCGTTGATATGGAGCATATCGACTATTTCATCGGTTGCCCTTGCCTTGACTTCGTTGAAGGCGTGGGTGTAGACCGATAAAGTCGTTGCCGGGGTTGAATGTCCAAGTATCTCCGAAACGGTTTTGGCATCTGTTCCCTTTGAGATCATTGCAGATGCTACAAAGTGACGCATTGAATGAATGCCGTAAAAATCCATACCGTGATTTTTACACATCTTTTTAAGATAATTGTATGGTATTCCGTTATACATTATCTTAGTGTATGTAGTGTCACAGAAAAGAAAATCTTCATCGGTATGATTTATACCCATAAATGCCTTGATTTCGATTTCCTGTGCCTTGTATTTTAGGAAAATGTCGATAATAACCTGAGGGAGCTTTATACTTCTCACAGAGCTTGCCGTCTTGGTATTTCCTACATACATTTCTTTCTTCTTTCTCGAATAATTGGCAGCTCTCTCAATACGGAGAATGTGGTTGTCAACATCGATGTCGCTGTATCTCAGCCCTACTATCTCCGAGCGTCGCAGACCGCAAATAATGGCAATAGAAGCAAAAAGCTGATGCTTGAGCGGAGCTTCCGAGTAGAGCAGATCAACAAACTCCTCTGCCTGTTCGGGGGTGTATATCTTCTTTTCCGAATGCACCTCGGGCGGGAGCTTAACGTTGGTGCAGGGATTTTTGGTGAGCATTTCGATCCTTATAGCGTATTCAAAGATGCTTGATACAAATGACAAATAATGCTTTATCGTCTTTCGTGAGAGTCCCTTATCGGGATCGGTCTTGTTTACGCCGGGTTTTGTGAGTGAATTGACAAAGTTCTGAATGTGGATAGTTTTTATCTTATCCATTCTCATATCTCCGAGTGCTTCATATGTTCTCTCCTTGAAATCTTCACAGCGTTCACGAGTAGTTATTGCCTGCTGAATATCCGCATAGTCACCAAACCATCTTTCTGCGAAGATCTTAAATGTGACATTCGGAATCAACGCCAGAGAGTTGAGCTGCTGTTCAAACTCAAAAGCGATAGCTTCAATAGCCTTGTCACGCTTCTTCTCGGTCATTCCCTCGAAACGAGGATCGTCAAATCTGACGGTCATACTTGTATAGAGGAACTTGCCGTTTGCGTCCTTACCGTTAAATACTCTGACTCGGTAAGCGTTTTCTCTTTTGGTAATGTTCATAAACATTACTCCTTTCGTGGTTGCGAAAGGACAAATAACGTGTGGAATGGAATCTGTCCTTTCTGGGTGGATACCTTCTATATCTCCCTGTCTGTTGCCGCAGACGGGGAGATTTTTTTATTTTATATCAGCCCAGAGCATATTCATCTGAATTTCAAAATTATCTATCCATTCTGAAAATGCTTCGGGCGAGATATCTCCGTTTCGGACACCGTTACGCTTTTCATAGCTTTCCGATGTGAAGTTAGAGAAGATGTCATTGCAAAGCTGCAGATTATCCCCTGTCAGCTGCCCTTTCTCCTTTGCTCGCCTTATTCTTGTGTACCAACGCTGATACACCTTCATATATTGAGCTTCATATTCATCATTGTGCTTTTCCTTGTATCTGCTTAACTTTTCGGAATTTCGCTGTTTCCTGCAGGCATCGGAACAAAGCACATCAAACAGGCTCGACTTTGCAATGAACAGCTTTCCGCAATTCAGACAGTATCTCGGGAAAAGGCTCTTGCTGTAAAGCAGTCGGATATAGTATTCTACTATTGACACCAAGGAAACGTCCGTAACAGCGTATTCCGCACCGTTCTTGCCCTTGATTATCATCATAGGCATTTCATCCTTGACATATCTGCCCAGCAGATAGTCAATAGCCTGGTCTGTATTCGGATCTCTCGAAGGGGTGAAGCTGATATGACGCTGATGATAAACAAAGTCCTCATTTATAAGTGCGGTCTGCGTAATCTCCAAATGCTCGCACAGCCACTCCAGCTCGTCCTCACTAATATTATCGGACAGAGCCTTGTCAATTACTTTTTTCAGATAACCGCACGTTACATTATCATCGGGAACGTCAACGCTTCTGCCTTTAAGATAGTTGAGCATTTTGCAGTCGGAAGAAAGGTCAAACAGGAACGAGCCTATCTCTCTTTCGGCTTTTTCTACGCTTTTATCTGCAAAAATCCCACCATTTATATATCTGAACACCTTTTTAGGCTCTCCGTATATGATTATTTCTTTCAGATTGCTGCAGTCAACGCATATCGCTATGCACATATCCGCAAAAAACTTGTAATCCGCCATTTAATCAGCTCCATTTCAAAAAAACGCTTCAAATCTATTTCCGTCTATTTTCTTGGCTCATTTTCGATTATACCAAATTTTTTCGGAAATAGCAATAGCAAAACTGTTGCAAAAAACTCACACGGTTTTATTCAAATTGCACGAAATTACACAAATTGCAAAAAACCTGCTTGACTTTAAGAGCTGACTGCGCTATAATCAAGATAATTCGATAGATGTATTTATTTGTCGAATGCAAAAAATCAACATTGAACAAACTAAGGAGGAATTTATTTATGACCGAAAACACCAAGCCTGTACCCCTTATGACCATTCACGAAGCGGCAAAGACAGGCATTATGCCCGAAAACACCCTCAGACGTATGTGCAGGAACAACGAAGTCCCCTGCCTGCACGTTGGAAGAAGGACGTTCATCAATTTTGATGTGCTTGTTTCCTTCCTCAACGATCCCAACAACTATATTAAGGGGGCGGAGGTGAATGGATAAAAAAGAAGAAGCCGTCCTTTTCCCGACTGTTGGCGCAGCCGAGGGACAGCTTCCGTATAATTATTACGAACCTATTATACCATACGAAGAACAGCAATGCAATACCCCCGACATAAAATTTTTCTCGGAAATCGAAGCAGCGACCGTTGATTGGCTGTGGTATCCGTACATACCTTTTGGCAAGGTGACTATCATTCAAGGCGATCCGGGCGAGGGCAAAACCACCCTTGCCTTGAATATTGCCGCTATTCTGAGCAGGGGCGAACGTCTGCCTACTGAATTGGAATACACATATACTTATGATAGTATCACTTCAATCTATCAGACAGCCGAGGACGGGCTTGCTGATACTATCAAGCCCAGGCTGACCGCCGCAAATGCAGACTGCAGCCGCATCTGTACAATAATCGAAGGCAGCGATGCACTTCATTTCTGCGACAGCAGGCTTGAAGAAACAATAGCTTCTACCGGGGCAAAGCTCTTGATAATGGACCCGATACAAGCGTATCTCGGAGCAGACGTTGATATGCACAGAGCAAATGAGATACGCCCTGTTATGTCAAGACTTGAAGCCATTGCCGAGAAATACGGCTGTGCCGTTGTCCTTATAGGGCATATGAACAAGAGCGGCAAAAAGGCTCAATACAAGGGGCTTGGCTCTATCGACATTACAGCGGCTGCCAGAAGCGTTCTGTTTGTAGGGCGCAGGGATAATGACAAGCGAAAACGCTGCATTATCCCCATAAAATCAAACCTTGCTCCCGAAGGACGGGCTGTTCTTTTCAGTGTGGGAAAGCAGCTCACTTGGGAGGGCTTTGATGATATTGACATCAGCAAGGTTTGTTCCGATATGGGGCGTTCCTATGACAAACCGCCGTCAAAGGTGGAGCAGGCTGAATGTTTTCTCAAAGAACTGTTTGACGGAAAAAGAGAAATACGAAGCACGGAGGTTGAATACGCTGCTAAAGAACAAGGCATTAGCAAGCGTGTTCTTGATACAGCAAAGAAAAATCTGCATATTTCGTCCCGCAAGTCGGGAGATTATTGGTTTTATGTGTTTCCCGATTGACAGACGATTGCATTGTTGCATTCTTGCAATGTTGGCTCAAAACACGCTGTATAGCCGATTATCGGCAAGAATGCAAGGGTGCAAGATTGCAGACCATACGAAAGGAGTTACAAGTTATGAGTGAAAAGAAGATATCCCACGTTCAGGGTAAGGGCTGTTTATCCCACAACAACCGCACATTTATCCCCAAAAACACAAATCCCGAAAGGCGTTGCTATAACAGCTATTTTATACAGGAGAATATCGCCGTCAGCTACGATAAGTTATTCGGAAAGGCTGTTGACGAATACAACAGCAAGCAGAAGCGGAGCGACAGAAAGATAAAAGGGAGCTATTTTGAGCATCTGTTTCATCACGCACCCTGCAGCACCGTTCTGGAGTCCCCCAACGGACAGAAAAGCTTTTACGAGGACGTTGTTCAGATAGGCACAAAAGATGATACGGGCAGCGGTTCTGATGACGGTGAAAGAGCAAGATTTGTTTTGAGTGATTATATGGAAGATTTCCAAAGGCGAAATCCAAACTTTTATGTTTTCAATGCGGTTTTGCATATGGACGAAGCTACTCCGCATCTTCATATTGATTATATTCCTATCGGGCATTACGACAGGGGGCTTTCCGTTCAGAACGGGCTTGCCCAGGCTCTGTTTGAAATGGGCTATGGCAAGGGCAAGGACGCTATTAACAGATGGCGTAAAGCGGAACGTGAGGAGCTTCGCAAGATTTGCGAAATTCGTGGGCTGCATATTGCCGATGAAGATAAAGGGCGTGGTTTCAGCTATAGCTGTGAGGAGTACAAGGAATACAAGGAAACCATAAACGGCTATGAGAAAAAAGTATCCGAGCTTAAAATCAAGGTTAAAAAGCTGTCTGCGGACATAGAAACCAAATCCTCGGAAGTGAGCGACCTTAACGATAAGAAAACCGTATTGCAGAACGAGGTGGATTCCCTCACAGCAGGGAAAGAGTTAGTAGAAATTTCCGAAATAAAGGCTGTGAAAATGCCGCTTCATAAGCTTATGATAGATGAATCGGAAATATCGGGAATTGATAATCTGAAAAAATCAGTTTCAGCCAAAGCGGAGGAGCTGACCGCCAGAGAAAAGAATCTTGATATTCGTGAGGAAAGGCTTTGTGAGAGTCAAGAGCAGCTTGTTATCCGGGAAAGCAGGATCGCAGAAAAGGAGCAGGAGCTTGACGAGCTTCAGAAGGAAATTGCCGAACACAACGAATATGCGAAGCACAACAGCTACAAAGCGTTCGTAAAGGATTCGGAGATTGATCCGCTTTTCCAAAGAGCAAAGAAAACCTTGGAGGAAGCCGAAAAGAAGAAATACGAACAGGAGCATATGACTGAGCTTCTTCAGAAATACAAGTCAAGCAACGAGCATCTTATGGCAGACCTTGCACAGAGTCGGAGGACAGAAAAGGAGATCAGAACGGAGTTTTCCTATCAGAAGAAGCAGGCTGCAAAGGAAATAGAAAAGCTGCGTGCCGAAAGCGAAGAAAGCTCGGAGGAATACAAAAAGGAGATCTCCGAACTTTCCGAAAAGCTTGAAAGTGCCAATGCTCTGAACAGCAGTTTATCGGAAACGAACAAGACCCTGTCGGGAGAAAATGAGAAACTCACCAAAAACAACAAATGGCTGAATGGGCTGATCGACACGTTGTATGAGATCGGGCGTTTCATCTGCAGCAAGCTGAAAATTGATTTTGACAGGATCGTGGACAAACGCCTTGACGGTTATTCGCTTAATTTCATTTTCGGGAATAACGGTCAGGAGAGATAATCCTACAAAATATCCTATCCCTATATTATGGAAAAATCCGTATCACGCTCGATGCGGATTTT
>ULRB01056114.1_pt1 | contig 13793 bp, 6 predicted proteins | sample 1955051 | NCBI WGS metagenome assembly ULRB01 (sample SAMEA4835671, study PRJEB28245) | human gut metagenome | biome: gut microbiome; material: fecal sample | place: Denmark | collected 2008 | reverse complement strand
CGAGCCACTTGTTGTAGCTCTTGCCACGGCGCTTCGGAGCCTCAACGACGGACAGCCCGTGCTCGATGCAGAGCGTGTCGCTCAGCGCCCTCACCGCCCGCGAGCTGCCCCAAAAGTTGTCGAACTTGCCCCGGCAGTCGAGGGTCGTGGAGTTCCAGAGTATATGGTTGTGGATGTGCCGCCGGTCGGTGTGGGTGCAGACGATGTAGGCGTGTTTGCCCTTGAGGAAGCGCTCGGCAAACTCCACGCCGATGCGATTGGCCTCCTCCGGCGATATCTCTCCCGGCTTGAAGGACTGTCGCACCTGGTAGGCAATGACGTCGCTCGTCTGATCGCGGCCCGTGTGCTGCTTATACTGCCGCTTGGCCAGCAAAAACTCCGCGTCCGCCGTGTGTGGGTCACAGGCAAACGCGGAGATAAGTTTTCCGTTTTCGGTCTTGTCCGGGTTCATCGCATATCCCGTGCGGAGCTTGAGCGCCGAAGCCACGCTCTTGCCGCCGTGCATGGGTATGATCCGCGTTACCGCGATGCCGCCACCCCCCTCAGCCGTAGACTGCGTCCTGGATGGCGTACCTCAGCCCGTGCAGCTGAGCTATGAGCCACGCGGCGAGCATCGGCAGCCCGTAGGGGCTTATGAGGAAGGCGACGCCCAGCACAATGACGCCGTTTACGGCGCTGTCGAGGATAAGTATGGCCAGCCCCAGCAGCCCCAGCACCACCGCCGCAATGCCGAGCACGGCGGCGGAAACGCTCAGCAAAAACGTGAAGAACCAGCCCGCCACCGCAAGCACGGCCACAACGGGCGCGCAGAGTATTTTCAAAAGGATACGCATTTTCCTCACCTCCGTGTTCAGGATACAATGGTTCACCGTACAGCGCAAGGATGCGGCGCTATTTCAGCTTTGCCAGACTGAGCACCAGGTCCCGGATGGCTTGCCAAAGCGCAGCTTGGGAAGACTGTATATCCTCCAGGTCGGCGGCATAGACGCGGCCGGTGGAGTTTACGCGCTTGGCAATCTGGTTGAGGTTGCCGCTGTACCGGCGCATGAGCGAGAGCAGCTCGCGCAGCTCCGGGAGGTCGAGCTTCAGGATGCGCCCGTCTATGGCTATCTTGCGCAGATATGCGCTGAGGTTTTCAGTGCCGAGTTCAGCCATTTTCTGCTCGATCTGCTCCTTCTCGTCGGGCGAGACCCAAAACTCCAGCTTGACGTTTCGCTTCCGGCTCACAGCTCCGGTACTGCGGCCTTTACCGCGGTACGTGGTGGCGTCTCGGCGCTTTGCAGCTTCACCATGACCGAGGGCTTTTTCTCCAGCTCACGGCGGGCGTGGGTGACGAGGGCGTCGGTGAGGACGGGGTGGGCCTTGTCCACCACATAGCTGCAATACAGGCCGCGGCGCTCCGGGTCAGGCGGGAGAGGCTGGAACTTGGCCCAGGCCTTGTTCTCGCGCGAAAAGCGCCCGTCAAAATCCTTTTCCCTGACCGTCATGGCGAGGACGAAGGCGGCGCGTTTGCTGCCGAACTGCGCGGTGACGTCGCGCCAGACGGCGTCGGCGTCGAGGTGGTTGTCCTTGTAATTGTCCCTTATGGACTGCTCTATGGCCTCCTTGCAGAGCACGTTCAGGCGCTTGGATTCGCGGTACTTGTCCAGCTCACCGCGCTCGCGGGCGTAGTCCGGCGGCTGGTTGTAGACCGGGGCCGTGCGCTGGACGGCCATGGCATTATCGGCGCAGGTCTCCATGGCGTCGTGCATTTCAAGCATCAAAAAATCGCTGTCCGTATTGCGGTAGGTCTCGAACACTTCCTCCAGCGGAGCTCGTGAGTGCAGCAGTGTTTCAAGCTGCGCCGGAGACAGGTCTACGGACTCCGCGTGCATCAGGATGTCCTGCTTGGTCGTGTATTGAAAGGCGTTTTCGAGTATGACGCTCGCCGGCTGCTGCAACAGCCAGGCTTCATACTCGGCAAACTCAGAATGCATCTTGGTGAGCAGCTGCTCCAACTTGTCCATTTATCTGCAAGCCTCCTCGTACTTTACTTGATGAGTTTTGGGTTCATACAGCGGTATCGGTTCCTTGAGCTTGGCGAGGACCGAGGGCTTTTCGGCCTCCTGCGGCTCGGCGTTATTCTCCATGTCCAGCTCGGCGTTCAGCTCGACGAGCCGGGCGGACTTCTCGCGCAGTTCGTCCTCCTGCGGGAAGGGTTTCTCCAGCTCCTCTCGGGCGTTCTCGACCTGACGCTGAAGGTCGGAGAGGCGCGTGTTGAGAGCGCCCAGCTTCTTGTCCAGCGCCGTCAGCGCGTTCTCAATGCGGCTTGTGTTGCCCCTTGCATCCGCGCCAAGCTCGACGTGTTGCTCAAGCGTTCCCTTGAGCGTGAGTACGTGCTTGCCGAACTGTTCGAGGGAGACCTCCACATCAAAGCCCCTGAAGGAGCCAATGTGGACGGGCTGAGTATCCTGCACCATGGGAAGGATATTCAAAAGCGCCTCGCCCGCGGCGATGCGCTCGTCGTAGTGCTGACCTTGAAGCTCGATACCGGCAAAGCTGTCCGCGGGCGCGGGATGGGCATCGCGCGTGGCGACGTCCGCCTCACAGCCCATGATTGCCACTCTCGTCGCGGCTATCTCACGCGGGAAGTATTGCATAAGCCTGTCCTCGAGCTGGTACTTCTGGCTCTGGTGGCTGGACTTGAGCAGACGCAGCTTGGCGACCTGCACGTCCAGGTCATGAGGTAAGCCGGGAATCCCGACTCCCTCCCGAACCGTGCGGGCACCTCTCGGCGCACACGGCTCTCCGTTTACGTTCGTCTTACGATTTAATCGAAGCATGAATTTCTTTGTGACAGGCAGGACAGACTGCCAGCGTTTTACGGTGACGAGATAGCATGACGGCTTCCCACGCCGTATTTCCGGTAAGGTCTTTGAGCCGCTTCACCTGATGAATCTCAAGGTCATCGCAGATTGCTCCGCACAGTTCACAGGTTTTGGCTCTGAGTTTACGCAGAAGTCCGTTGGGTTTAGCGTACTTCTTATAGGTCTCCAAGAGGTCAACCTGACCGAAGAAAGGCTCGGTCTTGCGCTTGAACCCCTTGTTGTAGTACACGCTTTCTTTCATCCCGGATTTTGTCTCATACGCAACAGTGAAATTGCCGTTTTTGACATACCGAGCTTTGATTTTGCTTACCTTTGTTCGGTATTTTGCAGCAAAGGTTTTCAGCATGCTGTACTTCATGAGACTGGAGAAGTGTGCTAACGCCGTGGGGTTACATGCCAGCGCATAGTAATTTGCCAGCCCTCTGACCTCTGCGTTGTATTTGCTGAGAATTTCAATATCTGTCCTGTTTATAAGTTTCCCTCTGTGGATGGCTTTCCAGTATTCCTGTCCGGCACTGTCCTTTTTGATACGAATTGCTCCCAATTCCAGCAGTTTTGCCTTGTACTTCTCGTGCGGCGTATAAAGTTTTACTACCGCAGAGTACACACGGGACTTATAGCCCTTTTTGCTCTTTTTCACTTCCTGGCTTCTGGACACTGTGATATCATAGCCGAGGAAACGGGCGAATCCGGACGTATGTGTAATTTTGGTTTTCTCTGCTGACAGGGTGAGCTTCAACTTCTCTCTCAGGTAGTTTGCCAAGTCGGACTTAATAGCTTCTGCGTCCTCTTTGCTACCGATAACTCCAATGATGAAGTCATCGGCATAGCGGATATATTGCAGGCTCTTGTAGTTTGCATCAAAGGGGTCTGACCTTGACAGCTTCCTGTGTTCCGCTTTCATGTACCTTACTTCAGCGGCTTTCTGTTTCCGCTCCGCTTCGTCCAGCTCGTCCCACATTTTTGCATTTCTGCGCTTTGCACGTTTAATCGTACCACGCATACGCTCATACTCGGGATTTACTTTCCGCTTTGTAGAGCTTCCGCAGTCGAAGGTAGCCTTATACTCCGTGATGTGTCTGTCCAATTCATTCAAATAGATATTTGCCAGAATCGGACTGATACCCGAGCCCTGGGGTGTACCGGAGTAGGTTTTGTGGTATTCCCACTGCTCCATGTAGCCGGCTTTCAGAAACTTCCACATCAGGGCGAGGAATGCCTCATCGTCAATGCGGCGGCGCAGGATATCAATCAACACATGGTGGTCAAAGCCGTCAAAGCAAGCCTTGATGTCACCCTCTACAAACCACTTTGCCCCGGTGAATGTCCGTTGCAAATGGAAAAGCGCCGTATGGCAGCTTTTCCGAGGACGAAATCCATGGGAGTTTTCAGAGAAGTTGGGTTCATAAATGCTTTCCAGTATCAGACGGACGACTTCCTGTACCAGCTTGTCATTTGCAGACGGGATACCCAGCGGCCGCTTTTTGTTTGGGTCGCTCTTCTTGGGAATATACTCCCGCCGTGCTGGTTTCGGCTGATAGCTGTGGTCTCTCAGGGATGCGATAATCCCGTCAATTCTACGGCTGCTCATGCCGTCCAGAGTCGTACCATCCATGCCCGGGGTCATACTGCCGTCATTTGCGTAGATATTTTTATAGGCGAGCATGTAAAACTCCGGGTTGTACAGATTGCGGTAAAGCCGCTGAAATCTGTACGAGGGATTCTTCGATTTTTCGCTTAGACTATTCAATACATCAATTGGATTTCTCATAGTGCCTCACGCACCATCCTTTCTGTTTGTATTAAAGTGTAAACTGCTTCCCTTCGCCATGTAGCAGAATTACCTGCATCCGTTTTTACGGCATTCCCTGTCAATTCAGGGTTAGCGGACTACTATGGAAGCTGTGTAGCCATGCCCATTTCTGGGTTTAGGCTATCCCCGGTAGCACGTATGAAAGTAGCGTTCTGCGTTGTCGGAATGCGACTTTCGCCATTTACCTCTGTCTTGAGGTTGCTGTGCTTCGGATATCGCTCATCTGTCCAAAATGGAAGAACAGACAACGAAGCAGCATACGTTACAGTTCCTTTCGTATGCAGGGTGAGATGACCCCCGACTCTGGCTATCGTTTAGGCAATTCAGCTTTCATCCTCATACGCAGATTTTCATCCCCATGCACAGCGGGTTTTAGGAGACTTCATATACCGCCGCACACCTGTCGATTTTACTCAACAACAGCATGCTACACTCCCCATCAGGTTTCCACATCCGGATAAGCTGTGGGATGATAGGTTATTTTGCTTCACCGTCCTTTCTGGATATCTTTACCTACCGCTTGCTAAAGGCGGTCTTTCATACGCACCCTTACGGGCGCACCATCTTCTCCCTAATTCTTGGGTCGCCCGCGCACAGCGCCTTGACCTCGGCGTAGGACAGCGTGGTCTCATCCGTGTCCTCGCAGGAGCGCACGGGGCTTTTGCTGGTCATGATCTGAGAGATGAACCTCTGCTTGTTCTCTAAGGTCTGCCAGATATACGAGTCAAATGTCTGCTCGGTGACGTACCTGTACACATGGACGGTCTCATTCATGTTGCCCTGACGCGCGATGCGGCCCTTGCGCTGTTCTAGGTCGCCGGGACGCCATGGGGCATCGAGGTCGTGGAGGGCGATGAGCCTGTCCTGCACGTTCGTCCCCGCACCCATCTTGGCCGTACTGCCCAAGAGCACGCGCACATTGCCGGAGCGCACTTTGGCGAACAGCTCCTTCTTTTTCATGTCCGTGTCCGCCGAGTGGATGAAAGCTATCTCGCTCTCCGGGACGCCCCGGGCGACGAGCTTTTTCATTATGTCGTCGTAGATATTAAAGCCCTTACCGGGCGTTGACAGGTCGCAGAATATGAGCTGCGTCAGCTTTTTGTCCGCGCCCTCTTGCCAGAGGCGGAACACGTTGTCCACACAGCGATTGACCTTTGTGCCGTCAGCGTCGGGCAGCAGGGGATTCACCACGCGCTGATCGAGGCCGAGCTTGCGCCCGTCATTCGTGATGGCGAGCATATTGTCCTCAGACGGGTCTACCATCCTCGCATGGACTTTCGTCGCGCGCTCGGAGAGCCCCTGCACGAGCTTCTTTTGTATCTCCGTCGGCTGCGAGACCTCGTTGTGGTATACGACCTCGGGCGTGGGCAGCATTAGCTGGTCGGCGGTCTTGATGTCCGCTACCTCGCGGAACAGATTCATCAGCTCCGGCAGGTTAAAGAACTTGGAAAACCGCGTCCTTGCTCTGTAGCCGGTGCCTTCAGGCGCGAGCTCAAGAGAGGTGGCGGTCTCGCCGAAGTTCGCCGCCCACGAGTCGAAGTGACCGAGGCCGAGGCGTTCAAGCGCGTCGCGCTGCAAGTACCGCTGCATCGTGTAAAGTTCCGTCATCGAGTTGCTTACCGGCGTACCGGTGGCAAACACGACGCCGCGGCTGCCGGTCAGCTCGTCCATGTAGCGGCATTTCATGTACATATCTGAGGACTTCTGCGCCTCGGCGCTCGAAAGGCCCGCGACGTTCTGCATCTTCGTGTGGTAGTAGAGGTTCTTGTGCGAATGCGCCTCGTCAACGAACAGGCGGTCAACACCCAGCTCCTCGAAGGTGACGACGTCGTCCTTGGGGCTGTCCAGCAGTTTCTTAAGCCTTGCCTCAAGTGACTTTTTCGTCTTTTCCATCGCCTTGACCGAAAAACGCTCGCCGTGGTTGAGTTTGAGCTGTTTTATACTCTCGGTTATTTCCAATATCTCTTCGCTCAGTAATTGCTCCTGGCGCTCCTGTGAAATGGGTATGCGCTCAAACTGGCTATGGCCAATGATGACCGCGTCGTAGTCGCCGGTGGCGATGCGGGCGCAGAACTTCTTTCGGTTTGCTGGTTCAAAGTCCTTCTTCGTGGCCACGAGCACGTTCGCGGACGGGTACAGCCGCAGAAACTCGCTTGCCCACTGCTCCGTGAGGTGGTTCGGGACAGCGAACATGGGCTTGCGGCACAATCCGAGGCGCTTGGCCTCCATAGCTGCCGCGGCCATCGTGAAGGTTTTCCCAGCGCCCACCTCGTGAGCCAAAAGCGTGTTGCCGCCGTAGAGGATGCGGGCGATGGCGTTTCGCTGGTGCTCGCGCAGCTCTATCTCCGGGTTAATGCCTGGGAACGTCAAGTGCGAGCCGTCGTACTCACGCGGTCTTGTGCTGTTGAACAGCTCATTGTACTTGGCGACAAACGTCTCGCGGCGCTTCGGGTCTTTCCACAGCCAGTCGCGGAAGGCATCCTTGATGACCTGCTGCTTCTGCTGGGCGAGGGTGGTTTCCTTGACGTTGAGCACACGGCGCTCGGTGCCGTCCGCTTCCTCGATCTTGTCGTAGATTCGCACGTCGCGGAGGTTCAGGGTGTTTTCGAGTATCTTGTAGGCGTTGATGCGCGAGGTGCCGTAGGTGCTGAAAGCGTTGACGTCGGTTGCGCTGACAGCGCTCTTGCCCTCGATGCGCCACTCGGAGGTGTAGGGCGAGTAGTTCACGCTCATGCTCCGCGAGGCCCAGTATGTGGGCTGGAATGTGTTGAACATGAACTGCGCTATGTAACGCGGCTCTATCCAGGTCGCGCCGAGACGCACGTCTATCTCACTTGCGGTCAGTTCGCGCGGCTGCGCAGCTTTTAGTGCCTCTACATTAATATTAAAGGACTGGTCTGCTTTCGCCGCCGCCTCTGCCTCACGGAGCTTTTCCCGCACGTTGCCGGAGAGATATTCGTCGGCGGTTACATAGCGATCGGTGCCGGGGACACGGAAGATGACGCCGGAAAGCTCCGCGGCAATGCTGTTGACGTCTTTGTTTTCAGCGGGTATACTGCTGTTAGAGTCAGTCGCGGTATAACTGGCAGCTCCCGGTGACGGGTTTGTGCTTCGCCGCGGCTGGCTCTTTTCATTTGCCGATGATGTGTCCCTGCCGCAGAGCCGGGACATATACTCCATGTCCACGCGGCCCAGCTCATTGAGCGAGACGGCCAGCGCCTCCGCCGCCGTCTCGGTGTGCTCCACAGGCCGATGCGGCTGGATGGTACGGCGCGTGAACATATCTGCCTTGCGCTCAAGTTTTCCGTCCTCTTCAAGAATTTCGAGTGAACAGAGAAGGTAGTAGCTCGAATCATCCGAAAACGCCCGCTTGTTCTCACGGCTTGAGATAAGACCGTGCTTTGCGGTGTAGGCATCGTATAAGGTATTCAGTCGCCGCTGTTCGGCGGCTATCTCACCGTCGCTCGCGTCCTCAGTTTGCAGCTGTATGAGCCGCCGGGTGCAGTCCCGCAGCTCCATCAGGCCCTTGATGCGCTCCGTCATGGCGGCGCTCACGTCCTGGCGCACCATTATGCCGCCCTCGCGGTAATAAACCTCGCCATCAACCAGCGCAAAGCTGTAATTGCGCACGTCCGGGTCGGCGGGCAGGATGTCCGTGTTCTCCGCTTCCTCCATCTCGCGCTCGGTGTACTCGCCGTGGATGTTCTGCACGGCCTCGTGAAGCAGCTCGGACAAGTCCGCGCCCTCGATGGGCGCGACGGTGTAGTCCTGCCGCCCGTACTGCGTGCTCTCGGCGGTGGGCGTGCCGAGCACCATGTCCGGGTGGTCGATGAAATAGCGGTTGACCGTGAAGCCCTCAGGCGTCGTACCGACGTGTACCCAATCCGGCAGCTCTGTTGCCGGAGCCTCGCGTCTTTGGAGAAAGATAATGTCCGAGACGACGTCCGTCCCGGCGTTGGCGCGGAAGGCGTTGTTGGGGAGCCTGATCGCGCCGAGCAGCTCGCCGCTCTCGGCGAGGTAGCGCCGCACGCTCTCGTCCCTGGCGTCTAGCGTGTAGCGCGAGGTGACAAACGCTACAATGCCGCCCGGACGCACCTGGTCGAGCATCTTGGCGGCAAAGTAGTTGTGGATGGAGAAGCCGAGCCGGTCATACTCCGGGTCATGGACCTGGTACTGCCCAAAAGGAACGTTGCCGACGGCGAGGTCAAAATAGCTGGGGCGGTTCGTCGTCTCAAAGCCCGCGACAGTGATGTTGGCCTCGGGATAGAGCTGCTGGGCGATGCGCCCGGTGATGCTGTCCAGCTCCACGCCGTAGAGTTGGCTGCCCGCCATGCTCTCAGGCAGCAGGCCGAAAAAGTTGCCGACACCCATCGACGGCTCTAGTATGCGCCCGCCCTCGAATCCAATGCTGCCCACGGCCTCGTAGATGGCCTTTATGACCGCGGGGGAGGTGTAGTGAGCATTGAGCGTCGAGCCTCGCGCGGCCTCGTATTCTTCCGGCGCGAGCAGGGCTTTCAGTTCGGCGTATTCCTTAGACCAGTCGGGTTTATTCTCGTCGAACACCTCGGGTATGCCGCCCCAGCCGACGTAGCGGGAGAGCACTTCCTGCTGCTCGGACGACGCCTGAAAGCCGTTTTCCTCAAGATATTTGAGCAGGCGTATGGCCTCAATGTTTGCCCGGCATTTTGCCTTCGCCCCGCCCTCGCCGAGATGGTCGTCGGTGATGCGGAAGTTCCGCGCCCCACGCCGCGTCTCCTTGCGGAACTCCTCCAGCGCCGCATTCTGAGCCGTCTCTACGTTCGGAAAGCCCGGCCACTCGCCGTCCAAAGGGATGTATACGGCGGACAGCTGCTCTTGTGAAGGCTCGCTCTGTTCCACGTCAATATTTTCTCGCTGGGAAACCTCCTTGTACGCTGCCGTCAGAACGTCGTTGCGCAGGCCGTTGCGGAACTCGGCGTTGTCGTGGTAGAGCTTCAGGAAACGCATATCCGTGCTCGCGGCAGCTATGCGCCGGATAGCGGCAAAGCCCTCGTCTATGGCGTTCTGCCGGTCCGAGTTGCGCACCGCGTTGACATAGGCGCTGTCGTTCACAAGCGCCTCCACGAGCTGCTTCTCATACTGCTCGCGCTCTGCGTCCGAGATGACGAATGGAAGCGTGTGCGCTGCACCCGCCTCGTCCGCATAGCTCACGGCTCTGCGCCAGCGCAGCTTTTCAAGGGCGTCGTCGAGCTGCTCACCGGGAATGACGACGTAATCCAGCCCGCCCGCGTGCTTTACCCGCAGGTCAAGCGTACGCGAGATTTCCTCAGCGTCCGGCCTGTAGGCATAATAGCTTCCGCTATGCTCGACGAGCACAATGGCATCGGAGTTGCTGGCCTTGACGTCCCTGTACTTGGCGTAAGCTGCGGTGTGCAGGTCGTACTCTGCCAGCTCCGTCTCCGTCATGTAGCGGTCAGAGGCTATGAGCTCGTCTATGCGCCTTGCAACGGCGCTCCACGTCAGGTTTACGTCCTCGCAGCCGCGCTTTTCGAGGCGGATGCCTTTGGCGTCATACGACTCGTTGCTTCCCGATGCACCTGAGAGCGCGTGACCTCGCCCGCCGGTGCCGTAAAGCTCTTTGAGCGCAGCGGCCTTCTCGCTCCTTGAGTGTTCCTCGGTGAAATACCTGAAAATGCGCCACTTGCTGCCTGCGCGTCCGCCGCCTCGGCAAAGTACCTTGTCTATCTCGTCCTGCGTGATTAAACCATAGGCATTGGGCAGGCGCTCCATGTCCGACGCAAACTTGCGCCGTTCGAGCAGCTGGGCGGCGAGGGAGACGAAGATGCCGTCAACGTCGTGGTAGTGGGCGTACAACACATCGGGATCAGCCTTGTAAGCCTCGCGGAAGTCGAGATAATCGCCCAAGACCGCCTCACGGCCCTCCGGGTCTGCGAGCTTGGCAGCTATCTGCTGCACGGCCTCCGGGTAGCCGCCGCCCACATCCGCAAGGCTCGGGAACAGGCCCTCGTTGCCTTCGCTGAGGTCTCGGCACAGGTGCCAGAGCTTCTGTGCGATCAGCTCGTGCTCGTAGTCCTCAGCCCCGGCGACTTCGTCCTTTGTGGCGTAGCGCCCGGCATCCAGCAGCTCGCCTATGCGCACAGCGGCCTCCGCCCACGGTATGAGCTGTGCCCCGCGCTCGTAACGCGCCTGCTCGCCCTGGGCAATGCGGATGCCGTCATCGGTGTACCACACGGCGTATTTATCTCCATTAACGGTAAAGCCGTTGCCGCCTCGGTAGACCGTCGGTAGGAAAGCGGCTATTTCATCTATCGAGCGACGCTTTTCTAACTCCGCGACGACGCGCATACGCAGCCCGTCCGTGTTGCCGCCGAGCCGGAGCACGTCGTCCATGACCTCCTGCGGAAAAGAGAAAGCGGAGGGCGCTTGTGCGTCCTCCGCTTCGTCGAAGAGATTCAGTTGTAGATCAATTCGTTCAGAACTACTTCTTCGGCCTGGGCCTTGCAGCTGTTGATAAGTCCCGTCCACTTCATCGGGTCGGCTGCTTTCAGTTCCTCCGTCGCGCCCGCTTCCGCCGCCAGCTTCGGCAGCATCAGGTCGATGCGGCTCTGCGCTGCTTCCTCTATCTCGTGCAGGTGCGGCCACAGCGTCCCGTTCAGTACCATCTGGTTCCACAGTATGAGCCTGTGCTCCCGCAGATACTTCTGGCGCATCCTCCCGTAGCGGCCTATTGGCTCCGTCTCTGGCAGGCTCAGCTCGGGCAGCAATACTTCGTCCTTCATCATATAATTCAGTTCCATGTGTTCTGCTCCTTTCTTCGCGCCTCACCGTGCGCTCTATCTGTCTTAATACTATTCCGCTTATCTCGCTGACCGCCGTGCCGAGGGCGGTCACGGCTTCGGGCGTTTCCCACTCGAAGACCGCCTCGTAGTCCTGCGGCTCTAAGTAGTTTTCCGGCTCGAAGCCGCAGCGCCGGAGCAGCGTGTGGGCTATGCTGACGGCGGCGGCATCGCGGAAGGACACTCCTATGTTGAAGTCATCGTACTCCTCAAGCGAGGAACCGTCAACGATGTCGAGGATGTCCCGGCTGTTGCCCATCCAATACTCGTCCACAAGCAGCGCGGCTGCGGCCTCAAGCTGAGAAGCGAGGCTCACGCCTCGCTCTGCGCCGAAGCTGTCCTCGAGCGCCGACGAGACCGCCTCGATGTTCCCAGTGTCTATTTGCCACGGCGAGAATGGACGCGAGCTGCGCCGGGTGCCGGTGTCGGCGATGTCGAAGACATAGCGGAGCCTCGGCGCGTCGCCGGAGTTGTCCACGAGCGCGATGCCCTTCGCGCCGCGCCGGACATAGCGGCGCATGGTGTCGTTCCACACCTCGTAACTTGCGCAGGCCGTAGCCTCCGGCCGCTGGGCGTGGATCATGAGCTGGTCGGCGAACGGGTACTTGTACAGCCGTGATGCGGTGTCCAAAAACGCCGTCCAAGCGCCCACGCTGCCCGCCAGCACCTGCGCAGTCTCGCGGGCCAAGGCCAGGTAAGTGTCCACCTTAGCAGGCATCGCGCCCGCCTCCTTTCTATGTTGATGTGGTTTATCCTAGTTAAAGTGAGCTGAGTTTTACTTTTCCTTCCTCCCAAAGTCCAGCCAGTAAATCACCCTCTCGCCGTCGTCCTTGAGGATGAGGTCGGCGGGGTAGTAGGCGTCGCGTTTGGCGGAGTAGACCTCATTGACGTGTATCCGCCCGTCGCGCAGGAGCTGGGCGGCCTGAGACTTGCTCAGGCGGATGCGCTTGGCGGCGAGGAACTTGTTGTCTGTCCAGAGTGCAAAGCGGCAGATGCTGCTCTCGCAGAAATAGCCCTTCTTGCCCGTCACGACGTTGCAGCCGCAGCGCGGGCATTTGCCTATGACCTCGCCCTGTGTGGGAAACTGCGGCGTGGCCAGCTTCGGTGTGTAACTGCCGCACAGCTCGCACACCATGTCCTCAATGCCCGACATGAACACTTCCGGCGCGAGCTCGCCGCGCTCTACCTGGCTTAGTTTCTGCTCCCACTCGGACGTGAGTTCCGCCGAGGCGAGCTGCTCCGGCAGCACAGCCGTGAGCGCCGCGCCCGTCTGCGTAGGTATGAGAGACACGTTCTTCTTTGCCTTCTTTCGCTCTATGAAGCCCGCAGCTACCAGCTTCTCAATGATGCCTGCCCGCGTCGCGGGCGTACCCAGCCCCTTGCGCTCGGATTCGTCGGGCGTATCCCCGGCGTTCTCCATGGCAGCGAGCAGACTGCCCTCTGTGAAATGCGCCGGTGGCGAGGTCTGGCCCTCCTTGACCTCGGCGCTCAGGACGGGAAGTTCGTCGCCCTCATGCAGCTCCGGCAGGGAGCTGTCCCGGCGCTCGGCTCTGTCGTAGACGCGCCAGCCGGGGTCAAGGACGGTCTTGCCCTTGACGCTGTATGTGACGCCGCCGCAGGCAAGCTCGACGCTCGTCTCCAGCCAGCGGTAGGGCGCACAGACGGCCCGGAGCACCTGCGCCGCCATGAGCCGGAGCAGCTCGCGCTCGCCAACGGGCAGGGCGTCAAGCTCGCAGTCCGCGGCGCTCATGGTGGGAACAAGAGCGTGGTGGTCGGAGACCTTGGAGCTGTCACAGACCTGCTCGGCGTAGACGGCAAACGGCGGCTCAAGACCGCAGATGCCAGCCGCGCAGAGGACGAGGGACTTCACGCCCTCCTCCATGCCGTCCGTGAGAAAGCGGCTGTCCGTGCGCGGGTAGGTGCAGAGGCGCTTCTCATAGAGGCTCTGCGCATAGTCCAGTGTCTGCTGGGCGGTGTAGCCGAGGGCGCGGTTGGCCTCGCGCTGGAGCATGGTTAGGTCGAAGAGCGCGGGGGCAGCCTCACTCTTTTCCTTCTGGGATATGGATGTAACGATGCACTTGCCGCCGGCAGAGACCACAGCTTCCTCAGCCTCAGCCCTGTTGCTGAACAGCTTGCTCTCAGCGGAAAAGGAGCCGAGGTGCAGCTGGGCGGTATAAAAGGCTTCGGGTACGAAGCCCGCAATGTCCGCCTCGCGCTGAGTGAGCAGCGCGAGTGTGGGCGAGACGACGCGGCCAGTGTTCAGGGTGCGGTGGTAGG
>ULRB01102291.1_pt1 | contig 13825 bp, 12 predicted proteins | sample 1955051 | NCBI WGS metagenome assembly ULRB01 (sample SAMEA4835671, study PRJEB28245) | human gut metagenome | biome: gut microbiome; material: fecal sample | place: Denmark | collected 2008 | reverse complement strand
TTAAGTGTTGCATTAGAACTTGATATAAATAATAATCCAATTAATGATCCTGTGTATATATCGTATGTTCCATTTATATTAGAATCGTTTATAAATGTGTTTTTAATTGATATATTTTTATTACTATTAACTATTAAATTACCTAGTAATCCACCTGTATTATCATTACCATTAACATCCCCATTAATAAGGATATTGTTAATATTTATATCATTTTCTGCTTGTCCTGATAAGGTACCTACACTATTGTATCCTTTTATATATGAACTATCTATTTCTATATTATTAAGTGTACTATTAGATATAAGAGAGGCTAAGACTCCACTATATAATGTTTCACTATCAATTATATCTATATTAAAATTATATAGTTTTAGATTAGTTACTTTAGCATCTTTTAATTTATTAAATAAACCTCCTACGTATGAATTTAAATTACTTATAGTATGATTATTACCATCAAGTTTACCATTAAAATCAAGTGGAACAAATCCTTTACCACTATTATAATAATAGCCATTATTACTAGTAGTAGAATATTTTAAATCAATATCATTCATTAATTTAAAATAATCATAAGAATTACTTAAATATTTTAGATCTTCTAACTTTTTAATAAGATAAGGATTATCTAATGTTCCACTACCCTCTAATGAAGATTCATCATATTCATAATCAACAAAGCCATTAGAATTTATTTCTATATGGAAATTAGTATTACTTAATACTTTATTTAATTTAAGAGTAAAATTAGAATAATTATTTATAAGATTAACATTCTTAATAATAGAGAAATTACTTGATATATCTTTATTATTTGAATCTATTACTTTTACTTCATAATTAGTACCTGATAAGATATTTTTACTTATTAAATGATATTTAGTTACATTACCTACTTTATTATTAAATGTATCTTTTGTTTTAGTATAGTATTTTTCTTCTTTATTAGTATTAGATGTAAGTATACTTAAGTCATATGTTATATTATCATTATTAGTAACATATACATATAAGTTTCCATTAGTATTTGTATTAAAGTCATCAATATCAAAATAATTAACTCCATAGTGTAAGTCCTCTGTTCTTGGTGATGTTTTAGTAGTAGTGCCATCACTTATTTTAATAGTAAGTTTAGATTTATTACTACCCTTATATAATACTTTTATTCCTTCTACTTTTTCACTTTCATTTCCTATAAAATATGTATATGTTTCTGTTTTATTATTAGTAGTTTTATTTAAATATTCAGTATAGTTATAATTATATGTTTTGAAATTAACATTTTTAACACCTATTAAGTAATTATAAACATCTACGTCATAATATGATATATAGAAGTAATCAACGTAGTCTCCCCATGAGTTCATAGCAAGCCATGAACCTTTTAATACATTTCCATTATATGTAATGCTTCCATAGTTATCATCCCACCCTATTATACTAACAGCATGACTACTAGCAGCATAATCAGTATAATTTTTACTTCCATCATTATAAAGTAAATTAGTATCTTTATTATAGAAGTCTGAAAATATACCAGTAGCAATAGCTCCATAATTAACTAAATGATTTTTAATATCTTTAGTATATGTAGATAACATTGTTTTAACAGTACTTATATCATATTTTTTTAGAGAATTTTTAATATCAAAAGATGGAAACCATAAAGCATCACGTATATCTAAGACAGTATTAACACTATCTATATATTCACTCATTCTTTTTTCTTTATAACTAGTAAAATAGTCCCCAAAATAATTTTCAGTAACAGGACTATATCCATAATACCAATAATTAAGTACATTAACAACTGAATTGCCTTCACCAAAGTTCTTAGTATCCCCTAGATATCTTGATACATAGTCCATTTGATTTTCACTAAAATTATATTCAGAATAACCTTTCTTAAGTAAATATGATTCTAAAGTATTATTAGTACTAAAAGCCCAACATAAATTAAGGTTCTTTTGATTATCAATAGTTGGAATATTTCTTTTACCTGAATCATTTCTTAAATCAAAAGATGGTAAACTACTACTAAAAGTTCTAGGACTAAGATTACTATTAAAATAATTTCTAGATATAATATCATATTCATTTAATGTTTCACTAGGTACTAAACTAACATTAGATTTATCAGTAAGATTAATATATTCTTTATAAAGAGGATTTTCTACTATAGATGCTTCTATATAAAAAGATAAAAAGAAAGTAATAAATACAATAAATATTTTCTTAAAATACTCTTTCATAAGACCACCTATTCTATTAAATATTTTACTATAAATGACTATCTAAAGTCAATGTAAACAAAATGTAATATATTCAAATTAAGATATGTTTTTATGATAAAATAGATAGGTATAAAAGGAGTAAAATAATATGAACGAAAATATAATTAATGATATTTCAAATGAATTAAATATCAAAACAGAACAAGTTAAAACAGTTCTAAAACTATTAGAAGAAGGAAACACTATTCCATTTATCGCAAGATATAGAAAAGAAGCAACTGGTGCTTTAGATGAAGAACAAATAAGAAAGATAAATGAAGTATATGAATATCAAGTAAACTTACTTAAAAGAAAAGAAGATGTTATAAGACTTATAGATGAAAAAGGCCTTTTAACAGATGAAATAAAGAATAATATAATGAATGCTAAAAAGTTAGTTGAAGTAGAAGATATTTATGCTCCATATAAAGAGAAGAAAAAGACTAAAGCAACTGAAGCAATTAAGAATGGTCTTGAACCTCTTGCTAAAATAATAATGAGTTTCCCTACTACATTTAATGATGAATCAGTAAAGAAATTCTTAAATGATAATGTTAAAACAATAGATGACGCTATTACTGGTGCTAAATATATAATTGCTGAATGGATAAGTGATAATGCATATTATAGAAAATGGATAAGAAGTTATTTCTTCAAGAATGGTGTTATTACTTCAAAACTTAAAAAGAAAGATGCTGATGCTAACAAAACATATGAAATGTATTATGATTTCACAGAACCAATTAAACATATAAAACCACATAGAGTTCTTGCAATTAATAGAGGTGAAAATGAAAAGATATTATCAGTAAATATTGAAGTTAATAATGAAGAAGTATTATCATATTTAGAATCAAAGATAATTAAAAAAGATTCACCTGTTAAACCATATGTAATTGATGCAATAAAAGACAGTTATAAAAGACTTATATTTCCATCAATGGAAAGAGAAATTAGAAGTGAACTAACAAGTCAAAGTGAAGATGCTTCTATTGAAGTATTTAAAGGTAACCTTGAAAATCTATTATTAATCGCACCTATGAAAAATAAAAGAGTTCTTGGATTTGATCCAGCATTTAGAACAGGTTGTAAACTAGCAGTAGTAGATGAAACATCTAAAGTACTTAATATTTCAGTTATATATCCACATGAGCCACATAATAAATGGAATGAAGCAAAAGAGACTATAAAAGATTTAATCAATAAATATAAAATAGATATTATCGCTATAGGTAATGGTACTGCTTCAAGAGAAAGTGAGAAGTTAGTAAGTGAAACTCTAAAAGAAATAAATAATTGTAAATATGCTATTGTATCAGAAGCAGGTGCTAGTGTTTATTCAGCAAGTAAACTAGCTATAGATGAATTTCCTGATTTAACAGTAGAAAAAAGAAGCGCTGTATCTATCGCAAGAAGACTTCAAGATCCACTAAATGAACTTGTTAAAATAGATCCTAAATCAATAGGTGTTGGTCAGTATCAGCATGATGTTTCACAAAAGAAACTTGGTGAAAGCCTAGACTTCACAGTAGAAAAATGTGTAAATAATGTAGGTGTTGATATTAACACTGCTTCCCCTTCTATACTTAAATATATAAGTGGTCTTACTAAATCAGCAATTGATAAGATTATTAAATATAGAGAAACAAATGGTAAGATTAAATCAAGAGAAGAAATCAAAAAGAAAAAACTTCTAAGTGATAAAGTTTATGAACAGTCAATAGGTTTCATGAGAATTGCTGATGGTACTAATCCACTTGATAAAACAAATATACATACAGAAAGTTATGATAAAACATTAAAGTTATTAGACTACCTAGAATTATCAACAGATGATCTTGGTACTGAAAAATTAATTAATAAGTTAGATAATATTAATGAACATGAAGTATCAAAAATGTTAGATATAGATTTATATACTCTACATGATATAATTGATTCATTAAAAAGACCTAATAGGGATTATAGAGATGACTATCAAATGCCAATATTAAAAAGTGATATTCTTACAATTGATAATTTAACTCCTGGTATGAAATTAGAAGGTACAGTTAGAAATGTAGTTGACTTTGGTGCATTCATAGACATTGGACTTCACAACGATGGTCTTGTTCATATTTCTAAAATCACTAATAAATATATTAAACATCCAAACGAAGTATTAAGTGTTGGTGATATAGTTACTTGTTATGTTATTGATATAAATAAAGAAAAAGAAAAAGTATCATTATCACTTATTAATCCAATAGAAAAGTAGGAATTTAATCCTACTTTTTAAATGTATTAATCATGTTAGATTGTTCGCCATAGCTTTTATTTTTATACCCTATTGGTTTATTTCTATCAAAATTAGGTGGTGTTATTGGCTTACTCTTACGTACAACACGAGCATTATCATTAAGATTATTAAGTCTATATACATCAGCTTGATTATAAGGAAATAACTTCTCAACCTTATCAAATGTATATTTCTTATCATTATCATTTAAACTTTTCTTAATAACCAAATATATACTAAATAATATCAATAATATAACAGCAATAATTATCAAAATAACATAACTATCCATAATAACACCTCTATATAAACTATATCATATTTATTAATTATTTGCTAGTGAAATATCCAGGATTAGTTGTTCCACCATCTATACGTGCATAGGTTTTATCTACTTTAGTTGAGTCATATTTAGTGCCTTGTCCACCTACTAGAGAAGTACAATTATTAAACATATTACTACTTGATGTAACAGCATCAGTATTAAATTTATTACTTGCATATATAGTTTTTAATTTAGTAGAATTATAAAACATCTTAGAAATATCAGTTACTTTACTTGTATCAAAATTGCTGGCATCTAATGTTGTGGCTTGACTATCACAAAGCATACATTGCATATTTGTTACGTTTGATGTATCAAAATTGCTTACATCTAATGTTGTTGCTTTACTACTAGAAAACATATAACTCATATTAGTTACTTTACTTGTATCAAAATTGCTGACATCTAATGTTGTTGCTTGACTTCCCCAAAACATTTGTCTCATATTTGTTACTTTTGATGTATCAAAATTGCTTAAATCTAATGTTGTTGCTTTACTATTAGAAAACATAGAACTCATATCAGTTACCTTACTCGTGTTAAAACTGCTGACATCTAATGTTATTGCTTTACTACTAGAAAACATAGAACTCATATTAGTTACTTTACTTGTATCAAAATTGCTTACATCTAATGTTGTTGCTGGACTACTAGAAAACATAGAACTCATATTACTTACATTACTAGTATCAAAATTACTTACATCTAATGTTGTTGCTTGACTATTAGAAAACATAGCATACATATCAGTTACTTTACTTGTATCAAAATTACTTACATCTAATGTTGTTGCTTGACTACTAAAAAACATAGAACTCATATTACTTACACTACTAGTATCAAAATTACTTACATCTAATGTTGTTGCTTTACTATAAGAAAACATAAGCCTCATATTAGTTACTTTACTTGTATCAAAATTACTTACATCTAATGTTGTTGCTTGACTACTAAAAAACATATAACTCATATTACTTACATTACTAGTATCAAAATTACTTAAATCTAATGTTGTTGCTTTACTACTAGAAAACATATAATTCATATCAGTTACTTTACTTGTATTAAAACTACTTAAATCTATGCTAGTTGCTTGACTTTTATGAAACATATAAGACATACTTACAACTGGTTTATTATTAATATATGTGCATAATTTACTATTAACAGCTTCTGTACTTGCTTTATCAGTGAGCTGTACTCCCCAACCATCAGTTGAAATATTACTCCAAGCAAGGCTTGAAGAAGAAGTATAATTTCCTTGTTGTTTATACCTATAAGTATATTGTCCATTTACATATTCTGCTCCTTGTGTAAGTTCTCCATCAAAAGTACAATAAATAGGATCTGGTGATGGATCTATATATTCTTCTAGATCTATTTTACCTGTAAATTTTTTATTTAGATTGTCATTTTGATTATAACTTCTATTCTTAAATGTAATAGTAACTGTATATTCTTGAGTTATATTTGTATCTATTTCAATATCTTTTTTTATACTTTTAGAAGTAGATGTTTCACTATAAGGTACTGCTTTATAAAATGAATCACAAGTACCACTTTCTTCTAAAGTATTAGAGTTATAACTTTTACATTTCATATCTATTTGTAAATCATAATTATTTATTGTATTTATTAAATTATTCCATAATATATTATAACTTACTTTTTTAGAACCTATATTTTCAACTTTAAATGTTCTTACAATAGAGTCTCCTGGTAAAGCATCATTTAATGACATTGATGAGTCATCTGTATATCTTAACTTTAAATCACCTGTTTCAAGTACTATATTTTTGCCTTCACCCTTTACTTCAGTACTAAAATAAGCATAAGAAAAGCCTATTACTCCAAGTACTGAAGTAATAGAAAATAGGATAATCAATATTTTTATCACTCTATTTTTCATATAATATTATTGTAACATTTTTTCATATAAAAAACATCTTATTTTTTATAAGATGTTTAATAAAATCTATTTTGTAACTATTTCCATAGCTTTTCTCATTAATAAATCATACTTGAATAATTCTTTTGAACCGATTTCTTTTTCAAAATCTTCAACGCTCATACCATATTTTTCTGCAGCTTCTTTTAGTCCATCTTCAAGTTCTTTGTCAGTTATTTCTAATTTTTCTTTTTCAACAACTGCATCAACTATTAATCTATAACCTATTCTCTTATTTGCTTCATCTTTTAATGTAGCCTTAAAGTCATCCATAGTTGTATTACAATATTTTAAATAATCTTCTAATTTTAATCCTTGATATTGTAATTTTTCGCCAAATTCTCTTACTAATCTATTAACTTCGTCTTCAGTCATTTCTTCTGGAATTTCAAATTTAGAATCTTCAACTACTTTATCTAAACATTTGAATAGATATTCATCTTCATATTGTTTTTCTTTAGAAGCTTTCATATTTTCGCTTACATATTTCTTTAAGTCTTCTAAGCTTTCTACTCCACCCACATTTAAGTCTTCAAAGAATTCTTTATTAAATTCAGGTAATACTCTTTCTTTAACTTCTTTAACAGTAACTTTGAATACTACTGGTTTTCCTTTTAATTCTTCACTATGATAATTTTCTGGGAATGTAACATTAACATCTTTTTTATCACCTTTTTTAAGACCAACTAATGCTTCTTCAAATCCAGGAATAAATGTATGAGAACCTATTTCTAATGAATAGTTTTCACCTTTACCACCTTTAAATGGAGTTCCATCTAAGAATCCTTCAAAGTCAATAACAGCAACATTTCCTTCTTTGATTTTAGCTTTATCATCTAAAGTTTTAACTTCAACGAATTGTTCTCTTAAATGACCAAGTTCATGTTCAATTTCTTCTTCAGTTACTTCAATTGGACTCTTCTTAATTCCTAAGTCTTTATATTTGCCAAGTTTTACTTCTGGAGCAGATATTAATGTAAATTCAATAGTAATACCATTTGAATCAATATTCTTAATATCAATACTTGGTGTAGCTGCTGGTGTAATAGTTTCTTTATCACTTAATAATTTAGCATAAAGAATATCAACTGCTGCATCAATTGCATCCATATATAGACTTTCTACTCCTGCTTTTTTAGTATAAACATCATATGGAACTTGACCTTTTCTAAATCCATCGATTTTTATATCTTTCTTTTTTTTGTCATAAACATCATGTAAACAATTATTCCATTCTTTTTTCTCTAAACTTAATGTATAACTTTTTTTCATATTTCCCTCCTACATACATTATTATATTAAAACACAAAAAAGGATATTTTACTATCCTATTGCTACAATTTTAACACTATATACTCCATCTGGTGAAGCAACTTCTACAGTGTCTCCAACTTTTTTACCTATTATAGCTGCTGCAATTGGACTTTCATTTGAAATCTTATTATTAAATGGATCAGCTTCTTGACTACCAACTATTTTATAGCTTTCAGTATCATCATCATCTTCATACTTAAGTTCTACTTGACATCCAATACCAACTGTACCATCATCTTTTGCTTCATCTATAACAGTAGCATGTTCTAGAGTATATTCTATTTCAACAATTCTTTTCTCTAAATTAGATTGATCTTCTCTTGCTTGATCATATTCAGAGTTTTCTGATAAATCGCCAAGAGCTCTTGCTTCTTTTAGAGTTTGTGTTACTTCTTTTCTCTTTTCAGTTTTTAAATAATGTAATTCATTTTCAAGTTCTAAATAACCTTCACTTGTAAGAAAAACTTCTTTCTTTTTCATGCGAATGCACCTCTTTCTTGTTACCAACAAATGATACTATAAAATGTTCTATTTGTCAAGATATTACTACCCTTAAAATATCATTTTTTTGTACATTGAATGGTATTTTTATTTTAACTATTTCCCCTGGATGAGGAGCAGATTCAGTACTCTCTTTAGCACTATTTATAATATATTCTATATTTAATTTTTGTACACTTGTATTTGGTCCAAAAACTTCTACAGTGTCTCCTACGCTAAATTTATTTCTTTGCTCTATAGTTGCTTCTTTAGTATTTTCATTATAATCAAGTACAAGGCCTAAAAAGTCTTTATTACTTACTTCATTTCTACCTGTATAATATTGTCCTTCTACGCCTGGGATTTTATCATAAAATTGTGGTATATTTTCACGATTAGAAACTCTATTTAATATTTTTTTATAATACTCTATATCTTCGTCTTTTAATGTTCCATCAATCTTTTTATCCATTATAGTTCTATATGCATTAGATACAGTTGCTATATAATATAGACTTTTCATTCTACCTTCTATTTTATATGATTCAACTCCAGCATCCATAAGATCACTTATATAATCTATCATATTTAAATCTTTAGATGCTATCATAAAGTCTTCATCTGTACCATTATCAAATATAAATCTACATACCTGACTACATCCACCTCTATTAGAATCTCTACGTGTTACATAATTAGAAAGAACACATCTACCACTATAACTTGTACACATAGCTCCATGTATAAATACTTCAAGTTCAGTATCAATATTTTCTTTTATATATTTTATATCACCACGACTACATTCACGCGCTAAAACAACTCTATAAGCACCTAATTCTTTATAAAACTTAACTGCTTCTAAATTAGTAATAGATTTCTGTGTTGATATAAAAAACTTAGTCTTTAAATCTAATTTCTTTATAGCATTAATAACAGCAAAATCACTCACTATGAAACTATCTATACCTATTCTATCTAATTCTAATAAATAATTATCTAAATTGCTTAAATCTTCATTATGAAATATCATATTAATAGTAACATATACTTTTTTACCTAAACTATGAGCAAATTTTACTCCTTCTTCTATTTCTTCTAAACTAAAGTTATTAGCATTAGCTCTTAAACTATAATCATAACCACCAATATATACAGCATCAGCACCATATATAAAAGCAAATTTAAGTCTACTTAAGTCCCCAGCAGGTAATAATAATTCATAATTCATTTTAAATCACCTACCTTATATTTAATTTCATTTTCTAAGAAATAATAATCACATAATATAAGATTACATAATTCTTCTCTATCATAATTTTTAATAATCATTTTAGTAGTTATAGGATCTAAATTACTTAAATTAATAATAAGATTCATATTCAAATCTTTTAAATATTTAGAAGCACAAAATATCTTATCATAATATATAACACTTCCATCTTCTTCTTTAACATCTAAAAATGTATTTGAAACAATCTCTCTTAATTTATAATTATTAGTTTCTTCTTTATTATAATATTTATTAAAATTACTTACTAAATGTCTTCTTGAATACATAAGTATATTTTTACTAGTATAAAAGTAATATAAATTAGAATTAGTATTTCTAAATATATCTTTTATCTCATTTATAGTTAAATCATTATTGATAACAACATTATTATAACCAATTTCTTTTAAATAATTAATTGCTCTATAATTAGATATAATATGATTTTCATATAGTATTATTCTATTTTTATCTATTACATCTGTAAGACCTATATCTTCTACCATAAATTTAATTTTTTCATTAAATAATGGATATATTTTTCTAAATTCATCTATTTTTCTATGTAAAAATTTATTCATTATAACTGTAATATCATATATTTCACTCATTCTATTTATTTCTTTTATTGTAAAATATGTATCAAATCCTATACTATAACCTTCTAGTGGTAATATGAATTTACGTACTTTAAATGAACTTAATCTTTTACTATTAGGTATTATTATAAATTCTTTCTTTTGCATACTCCTAAAGTATCACCTACTTCTATAAATTCTACTTGAAATTCTTTATTTTCTTTTAGATATTCTATGAATTTCTCTATTTTTCTAACCATTTGTCTTAAGTTTCTACTTTTTATTTCATTACTTTTACCAACATACCCATGAAAACTTAAGTTATCAATTATTATTATTCCATTTTGATTTAAGTTATTCATGAATTTTTCAAATATTTTTTTATTTTGACTTTTAGCAGCGTCAATAATTATTAAATCATATTTATCTTCTGTATTAAAGTCAAATGCATCCATTAGGTTTAATGAAATATTTTTTAAGTTACTTTTTTCTACATTTGATACAGCTTTTATGTATCTATCTTCATCTCTTTCTATACTTTCTATTTTATCTATACCAGTACTAGCAAAGCATATTGTAGAGTATCCTATAGCTGTACCTATTTCTAATATTGTTTTTACATTATTTTCTTTTATAATGTTTTGTATTGTAGTAATAGTGTCCCTACTCATTATAGGAACACTATTATTTTCTCCATATTCACGTATTTCATCTATTAACTTGTATAATTTATCCATAATCCATCTCTCTTTAGTTGATTACATTTATTATTATGTTCATTGTAAGTTTTAGTAAAGTATGTTTTACCATTTTTATCAGCAACGAAATAATAATAGTTATGTTTCGTTGGTTCAAAAGCAGCAACTATACTTTCTAGTCCAGGGTTACATATAGGACTTATTGGTAATTTTCCTGCCATACATGTACTTCTTGTATTATATTTATTACAACTATTTAATTCACTCATTTTAAGATCTCTTGAATAGTTATCTATCTTTTCAGCATAATAAGTTGTTACATCACTACCAAGACTCCAATTATCTTTAAGTCTATTATAGAATACTCCAGCAACGCCTTTTCTATCACTCGCAGTACCTGCTTCAAGTTCTATAATTGATGCTAGAGTCATCATTTCATGAATAGAATATTTACTTTTTTTCACTTCTTCTTTATACTTACTTATCTTATTATTCATATTATCAAGCATACCTTTAAATATATCTTCTATAGTAGCCGTTTCATAAAATTCATAAGTATCTGGATATAAATATCCTTCTAATGAATAATAAATATCTTTATTCTTTATATCATCAGTTAAGAACCAATATTTGTTTATTAAACTATCTAAATATTTACTATCACTAAGCTTATCTAATATTTCTTTTTCTGTTATATTAAATGTACTTGTTATATTAGAAATAATATATCTCATATTCTTTCCTTCAACAAATGTTATCTTTTTAGTACTTGCTAAATTAACTGAACCTTTCTTTAAAGTATCAATTATTTCTTCCATATTATATGATTTCTTAAGTACATAATCTCCTGCTTCTAAATTTTCTGGCCTATTTAATTTAACATATATTTTATAAACAAGTTCTGACTTTATAAGCCCATTTTCTTTAAGTACAGGACCTATTGTACCATAACTATTACCTTCTTTTATATTAATAGTTATTGTTTCAGTATTACTACTTCTATGACCAACTAAATAGAAATAACTTCCTACTAAAGCACCACATACTATTAAACATAATATAAATATAAAAATTAAAAACTTTTTCACACTAAATACTTTCTTTTTCATTTATTCTTTTTCCTCCAACGAACTTAATATTTTCTCTATAAAATCAAATTCTTCTTTCATTATAACTGGTTTTAATTTAGTCATATTACCTTTAGAACTTCTAACATAAGTAGAAGCATAACAAATAGTTTCCCCTTTTTTATTTGTTTCATCATCTGTATATATAACGTAATTTATTTTATCAGTTGTATCTTCTATATCAAGAAGAATTCTATAATCTTTCTTTTCTCCATTATCATCTTTTAAAGTAAGTGTATTATTTTTCATAACTTCTCCTATCTAAAAATGCTTGTAGTATTATAGAAGCTGCTATTTTATCTATAACTTTCTTTCTATTTTTACGATTAGTATCATTACTTATAAGTAAGTTTTCCGCTTCTACTGTAGATAATCTTTCATCTTGCATAAATACTTCCTTATGAAATTTTTCTATAAGCATATCCCTAAATTCTAATGTTATCTCACTTCTTTTAGACAAGCTTCCATCTAAATTAAGAGGATTTCCAAGTACGAACGCGTCAACCTTTCTCCCTATAACAATAAGTTCTAATTGATGAAGTAAGTCTTCATAATCATAATATCTTATTACTTCAAGAGAGGATGCTATTATACCAGTTCTATCACTAATTGCAACACCACAAGTTTTACTTCCAAGATCAAGTCCTAAATATGTCATTTCTTTATATATTTTACTAGCATTAATTCTAGTATATCTTCCCTTTTAAATTTTAAAATTCTATTTCTACATTCTTTATAACTAGATATATATCCAGGATCTCCACTTATTAAATAAGCAACTATTTGTTTAATTGGATTATATCCTCTTTCTTCTAAATCTTCACATATAGAAATTAAAGAACTTTTAATATTATTATCAACTATAGTATCAGTATCTACTACAGTTGTTTCAAATGAATCCATAATATCACTTCCTTCACGTATATTTTATCAAAAAAACATAAACATAACAATATTATTATTTCTTACTATTACCACCTTTAGTAATATTTCTATTTTGATATTCTAGTAATGCTTTATCAAATTCATCATTATCAAAATCAGGAAAACATGTACTTGTAAAATATAATTCAGCATATGCAATATTATATAACATAAAATTACTTATTCTACACTCTCCACTTGTTCTTATCATTAAGTCTACTGATCCTAAATCATTATATAAGTATTTATACATTTCTTCTTCATTTAAACTATCTATATCAATTTTATCTTCTTTATATAGTTTACAAAGTTTCTTACATGTATCAACCATTTCAGCTTGTCCTCCATAGTTTAAACATATATTAAGAATACCTCCATCACATTCTTTAGTTGCTTCTTCTAGTTCCATCATTGCCTTATATACATTATCTTTAAGTGGTTCTTTTCTTCCTGAAAATACTACTTTAACATTATTATCAAAAAAGTAATGTCTATCTTTAGTAAATCCTTTTATAAATAGATTCATTAAATATCCTACTTCTTCTTCACTTCTTTTAAAGTTTTCTGTTGAAAAAGCAAATACACTAAGCACTTTAACACCTTT
>ULRB01087227.1_pt1 | contig 13973 bp, 11 predicted proteins | sample 1955051 | NCBI WGS metagenome assembly ULRB01 (sample SAMEA4835671, study PRJEB28245) | human gut metagenome | biome: gut microbiome; material: fecal sample | place: Denmark | collected 2008 | reverse complement strand
CCAGCCGCTACTGCACAAAAAACCATTGCCGAGGCAAGCGAAAGGTATGTTTTAAGTCTGAATTTCATCGCAATTAAAAATCCAATGCAGATTATTCAACCGGAGCTATCCCCTCTTCAATTTTGCGCTTGCGCGAGAGAGCCTCAAGGAAATAGTAGTCCGCATAGTTGAGAGGAACATCTATGCTGCTTCCGTGCGGAATGCTTCCAACGGAGTGCATAAGGATGAATCCGCCGTTAGTTCCCGGCTGTGCCCTGTAGGCAGGAGAAGAAAGACTCTCGACGATTTTGTCGGCCTTTGTCTTATAAAACTCGTCCTTTGTGTCCCAGTAGAGTTCATAAAGAGCAGAACAGATGATTGCCGCCGAGGAGGCGTCGCGGATCTGTCCATATCTTTCGTAATAGTCAGGCTCAGGCATCTGTGCGCTGAATTCCTCCACGTCAAAATCCCAAAGCGGAACCAAATCCTCCGGCATATTATCTTCTGTCACAAAGAGATAGTTCGCAACATCCTTTGCTCTTTGAAGATATCTTTCATCCTTAGTGAAACGATATGCCACCGTAAATCCATAAATAGATCATGCCTGTCCCCTTGCCCAACGGGATTCGTCAGCGATACCCTGGGCCGTGCACCTGCGGCGGATTGCGCCCGTTTCGTCGTCATAATCGACAACGTGATAGGTGCTGAAGTCGTCGCGGTAGTGGTTTTCAAGAGTTTTGTCCGCGTGACTGATGGCGATGTTTCTGTAGGTCGGGTCGCCTGTCATCTCACTCACCTTGAAAAGAAGTTCGAGATTCATCATATTGTCGATTATGACAGGACATTTCCATCCCCTCAGAGACTGCCATCCGTTGTTCACCACATTCCAGGACTGAAGTATGCCGGCTTTCGGACGGAAGCATCACCGGAGCGCCTCTTCTGAGCGACGACGAATTCAACAACTCCGCAGGAGAAATGCGCATCAGTTTCATTCAGGATATAGTCTATTGGTACGCGCTCGACTATCTCTACACCGGAAACACGGCAAATCTCGACAAAGTCATAAACGCAATGGACCACGCCATCGACCAGGGATTTGCCTACGGAAGCGGCCAGGGAACGAACCACCACTACGGCTACCAGGTGCGCAATCTATATAAAGGTATATGGATTCTGCGCGAACCGCTCGAAAAGGCGGGAAAGATGGAAGAGTATCTCCGTGCGCTGAGCTATTGGTCCGGTCTTCAGGAAGTGCGTATGCCTTATGAGCAGACCCGTGACGGGATTCTCGACGCCTGGCACACACTCCACAACTGCCGCGTGGTTTCCGCAATGCTTCCGAAAGACGACGACAGGAAATATGCCTATATGAAGGCACTGGGAGAATGGACATCGGGGTCGCTTCATTTCACGGACGGTACTGTGAGAGGAATCAAAATGGACGGCACCTCATTCCACCACGGAGGACACTACCCGGGCTACAGCGTCGGGGCATTCGCCGCCCTGGGAGAATTCATACGGCTTTGCCACGGAACTGATTTCCAGATAGATGAAGAATCGAGGGGATATTTCAAGAAGGCCCTTATGGCAATGTATGACTACACCAACGGGCGCGACTGGGGAATCGGAGTCTGCGGAAGGCATCCATTCAACGGAAGCATTCCTGACGCCGATGTCGAGACCTACGCACAGCTCGCCCTCTTGGGAGACCTCAGTGCTTCTGGCCTTGCGGTTGACCCCGCCCTTGCAGGAGCCTACATCGCCCTCGGCGGCAAAGACAAGGCTGCACTCTCCACATTCAAGAAAGCCGGAATAAAGGCAAAGGCCGCCCCTGAAGGATTCCGCGTCTACAACTACGGAGCTTTCGGAGTGCACCGCAGAGACGGCTGGATGATAACACTCAAAGGCTACAACTCAGATGTTTGGTGCTCAGAGATTTACGCTGCCGACAACCGCTACGGGCGCTATCAGAGCTATGGCTCGGCCCAAATCATACTCCCGTCCGGAGCAAAGGCAAGCGGCTACGCCCAGGAAGGCTGGGATTGGAACCGCTACCCGGGCATCACATCCATCCACCTGCCATTCGACCTGCTTGAGAACCCTCTGAAAGGAACGCTTATGGAAAGGAACTCATCAAGATTTCCGGGCGTATCCTCACTCGAAGGAGAAAACGGCTGTCTTGCATTCACTTACACAGAATCCGACCGTAAGAATTTCTGCCCTGGAGCGACTGCGACAAAGAGCGTATTCTGTTTCGACAACAGAATCATCCACATCGGAACGGGGATTTCGAACAATTCGCAATATCCCACAGAAACGACAATCTATCAACTCCGACTCGAAGACAAGGACGCCGAAGTTGACATAAATGAGGATTATTCCGGAACATTCCCATATTCCTACAGACATACGGAGGACAGTCCGGTGGTACTAAGCGACATCAACGGAAACTCATACCTCATTAAAAACGGACGGGGTCTCGTGGTGGAGAAAAAGCACCGGAGTTCACCTTCGGACACAAAGAAAGAAACAGGAGAGGGAGATTTTGTGACTGCATATATCGACCACGGCAGCTCACCTTCCGGGGCATCGTACGAGTATATGATGCTTGTCAAGCCAAGCGGAAAGGAGGTAGGAAAGTTTTCCAAAAACCTGCCATACACTGTCTTGAAAGCAGACAATGACGCCCATGTCGTGAAAGACGGGATTACTGGCATCACCGCCTACATCAGCTACCGCGGCTACTATTCGGAGCAGACTCTCGCCGCCGAAATCGAGAAGGAAACCATCGTGATGGAGCGAGACAGAGGGGACGGGACAGTGGTGATGAGTGTCTGCACACCGGACCTCGGCATCACGAAAAAGGGCTACACGACTTCTCAGCCGAGCCAGCCTCTCACAAAGGAAATCAAACTCAACGGGAAATATGTCCTTGTGGGAGAGAACGATGCGGTGAAGACCGAAGACTCGGAAAAAGGGACGAAGATTTCCGTCAGCTGCATCAATGGCCAGCCGGTGGAGTTTATCATCAAAAAATCATAAATCCGGAAATATTCAGTTTCGCAGGGGCGAAACGCAAATTGATAACCATAAAACAAAATGAAAGTCTTAACTAAAATTTTAACAGCGGCTTTTCTGTTGTGTGCGGCAATCCCGATGGCGGTGCAGAGCATTAAGGTCAGCGGAAGGACAGTGGACAGCGCGGGCAATCCGCTCGTGGCGGTCACGGTTTTTGAAGACGGAAAAACTTCAAACGGCACAGTGACGGATATGGACGGCAATTACAGCCTGACCGTGTCATCAAGCAAAGCCTCATTGGTTTTCTCCTGTCTCGGATTTGCCGAAATCAAGGAAGCTGTCAATGGAAGAACTACGATTAACGTGACTCTCAAAGAAGAGCAGTTGTCAATCGATGCGGCCGAGGTGGTCAGCGTGGGTTACGGCACCGTAGCAAGGCGCGACCTCACCGGCTCAGTGAGCAAAGTCGATATGGATGAACTGCTCAAGACTCCTGTCACAAATTTCGACCAGGCACTCACGGGAAAGATTGCCGGCGTCGTCGTGACTACATCCGACGGAGCTCTCGGTGCTGAGGCAAACATCACCATCCGAGGCAACAACTCCCTCACCCAGAGCAGCGCTCCTCTTTATGTAATCGACGGATTTCCGACCGAAAGTTCAATGGCGACAGCCCTCAACTCAGCGGACATCGAGTCAATCGACATTCTCAAGGATGCGTCTGCAACAGCAATCTACGGAGCCAGAGGTGCCAACGGTGTGATTGTCATCACCACCAAACAGGGTCAGGAAGGCAAACCGAAGGTGAATTTCAGCGCAACCTGGACAATGAACCAGATTGCAAACAAAGTGAAACTGATGGACGGCTATGATTTCGTGAAACTCCAAACCGAAATCTATGACATCACCGGCAACACCAACGCCTACCTCAAGCCATCCGACGAAGACGCCCTTGCGGGAATCACTTCCTACAGCGTCGAGGACTACCGGGGAGTTGCCTCCAGCGACTGGCAGGACAAACTCTTCAGGACTGCCCTCACGCAGAACTACACGGTCTCAGTCTCGGGAGGAAGCAAGGATGCCGGCAACCGCTACAACATCAGCCTTTCGGCTCTCGACCAGGACGGAATCATCATCCGTTCCAATTTCCAGCGCTATCAGGGAAAAATCAATTTCCAGCAGAAGTTCGGTAAAAAAGTCACCCTGGACGTCCTTGCAAACTACTCAAGGGCAATCACCAACGGAGTCACACCTACAAATGCCCAGGCGGCATCTTCTGCTACAGGCTGGCTTATGTATTCAGTATGGGGCTACCGACCTGTGAAACCGCTGCGTTCGGGAAAGAGCGACGACCTCTATGACGACCTTGTGGACTCCGAAGTGACGGGAGCAAACGACTACCGTTTCAACCCTGTGAAAACAGCCCAGAACGAATACCGCAAGACCATAGTCGACTACCTCAACGCCAACACCGGACTCACTTGGGAAATCATCGAAGGCCTGAAACTCAAAATCACGGCAGGTTACACGATGAACAAACGCCGCAGAGAAGAGTTCAACGGCACACAGACCTACAACGGCTACCCGGGTTCCCCTTCCGGCAAGGGCATCAACGGCGCCATCTACTGGAACAGCAAAGTCACCTGGCTCAACGAGAACACCCTCACTTGGACCAAACACATCCGTCGCCAGCACCATCTCCAGCTTCTGGGAGGATTCACGATGCAGGGCGAGACCTTCGACTATAAGGGCACGTCTGCGACACAGCTCACCACCGAATCGCTCGGTCTGAACGGTCTCCACACCGGTAACTATCAGAGTGTCAAGCCTTGGCAGCACGACTGGACAATGATGTCCGGTCTCTTCAGGCTCAATTACAACTACAAATACAAATACTACCTCACAGCATCCTTCCGTGCCGACGGTTCTTCAAAGTTCCCTGCCGGAAACAGATGGGGTTACTTCCCTTCAGCAGGTCTCTCCTGGAACTTCAATCGCGAAGACTGGCTCAAGAATGCAACTTGGCTCTCAAACGGAAAGCTGCGTCTGTCTTGGGGACAAACCGGAAACAACCGGACAAGCACCCCTTATGACTATTATTCGCAGATTTCCACTCTTCCGGGCGCCCCGAGCTCCTACGACTATGTCTTCAACGGACAGATTGTTTCGGGATATTTCCCGTCCAATATGACCAACGACAAGCTCAGATGGGAGACCACCGGTCAGTGGAACGCAGGTGTGGACCTCTCATTCTTCGAAAGCAGGTTGAAACTCACGGCGGACTGGTATTTGAAAAACACCCGCGACCTGCTCCTCCAGGCAACCATCCCGTCGTCTTCAGGCTACACCTCGGCAATGATGAACATCGGCTCGATGCGTAACCAGGGAGTCGAATTCACTGTGGACGCGACTCTCATCCAGAAACGCAATTTCGTGTGGAGCGTGAACTTCAATATGTCGATGAACAGGAACAAGGTCACCGCCCTCACCAACGACCAGTATTCTCTCCTCAGCAGAGTATCCTGGGACCAGAAATTCAACGGTGCCTACCCATACATAACCCAGGTGGGCAAACCTTCGGGTCTGATGTATGGATACATCTATGAAGGAACCTACAAATACGACGACTTCAACTCCGGTTCCACTCTCAAGGACGGCGTTCCATACCTTAGCGAAGTCGGAAAGAGCGCCGTGCGGCCGGGAGACCCTAAGTATAGGGATATTAATGGCGACGGTGTCATCGACGACAACGACCGCACAGTCATAGGCTGCGGACAGCCGCTGAGCACCGGAGGATTCGGCACTGCATTCAATTTCCACGGATTCGATATAAACATCTTCTTCTCCTGGAGTTATGGCAACGACATCCTCAACGCGAACAGGCTGTACTTCGAAAACGGAAATGTCGCAAACACCAATCAGTGGGCAAGTTACAAACACAGATGGACAGCGGAAAATCCGGAAAGTGACGTCCCGAGAGTGCAGGCTAACGGAGTCTACCACTACTCCTCACGCGTCGTCGAGGACGGTTCGTTCCTTCGTCTGAGAAATCTCTCTTTCGGATATACCCTTCCACGAAAAGCTCTGAGAAAGATGCATTTCGACACGATGAGAGTATATATTTCCGCAGACAATGTCTTCACTTTCACGAAATACACCGGTCCTGACCCTGAGGTTTCCACCAGAAATTCGGTTCTCACTCCGGGATTCGACTGGTCTGCATATCCGAGAGCATTCGGTCTGACTGGCGGTATTTCATTCACATTCTAATACATTGAAACTATGAAAAATATATACGGACATATAATCTGCCTTGCAGCCGCTGCGAGTCTTGCCTCTTGCAGCTTCTTCGACGTGACTCCGCAAATCATCGCATCCGAGACTTTCTACAACACGGAAAGCGAAGTAAAATATGGTCTTGCAGGAGTTTACGGAGTCATCGGAAAGGAGCAGTTCTACGGCAACTACTATAGCCTTATGTATGCCAATGCCGACGACCTCTGCTATTTCAACAGGGACGTAGGAACGAATTTCCTCCAATACAACCGCCACGATGCGACAACCATTCAGATTTACGACATCTGGACGGCCCTCTACCAGGGAATTCGCAATGCCAACGACTTTATGGAAGCGGTGCAGAAGACAAAATTTGACCAGGACGGGAAATACTACAATGAGGCACGTTTTCTCAGAGCCTACTACCATTTCATTCTCGCACAGTCTTGGGGTGATGTTCCCCTTCGCGACAAAGGGGTGAAGACGCCTGACGAGGTGATGCTCAAAGGCACTCCACAATTTGAAGTTCTCACTTGGGCGGCTTCAGAAATGGAAGCCTGCCTTGAGTTTGCAAATGAAGAGCTTACTCTTCAGCCTTCGCGTGTCACAAAGACCACAGTCCAGGGAATACTCGCACGTGTCTACCTCTTCCTTGCCGGTTCAAGTGTGACGGGTGGCGACAAGACGGCATTTCTCACCAAGGCGCGTGATTATGCCAAAGCAGTGATTGAGAGCGGAAAGCATAAACTGAATCCTGACTACTCACAGGTCTTCATCAATATGATTTCCGACAAATACGACACTGAGAATCACGAGTCTATGTGGGAAGCGGAATTCCTCGGCGACCGCTCAAGCGCAGACAAATGGTCGAACGGAAGAATCGGTGACCTGCTCGGACTTCAGAGCGGAAACAGCGCATCTAAAGATTTCGGCAAATTCAACTGCAACTACGCCTACGGTCAGTACAACGGTTCTCTCAAACTTTGGGACCTCTACTGGCAGACAGACAGGACAGCTGCGGAGAGAGCACAGCCGACCATCACAGACAAGCGTCAGGCGTGGAATCTTCCACCGTACAACTATGCCGGCAACGACAAACAGCCTCCATACGGACAGACAAGCGGAAAGAGCGTCTCCGGAATTGACCGCACGCCTTATGTCTACAAGAACGTATCCACAACTACCGACCAGACAGTGGCCGCCGGAATGCGTAACTGCGGCAAATTCAGAAGGGAGGTTGAGTATGAGGGGCAGAAAATTGCCAAGAACCTCTACACAACCATCAACTACCCTATTCTCCGCTATTCTGACATTTTGCTGATGTTTGCCGAAGCTTCCAACGAGCTTTCCGGCCCGAGTCAGGAAGCCTACGACTGCGTTCTCAAAGTCCGTGACAGAGCCGGAATTGCGACAAAAGCCTTCGCTGACTACGACAAGGACAGTTTCCGCGAATTGGTCCGCAACGAAAGAGGACGCGAACTCTGCTTCGAATCTCTTCGCCGTTTCGACCTCATACGTTGGGGAATACTTGTTCAGGAGATGAAGACTTATGCGACGGAGATGGTAGGAGACCCAAGGTGGTCTGAAAATGTGACATCGACTCGTGCCGCCACCATCGGCGGAAGCTACACTGAGAAGAATGTCCTCCTCCCGATTCCTTCAATCGAACTTGGCGTGAACAAACAACTCAGCCAAAACTCATTGTGGGCCAATTAATCTGTAAAACCGAAAGATTATGAAAAAATTAAATATGCTTCTATTTTTAGTCCCTGTCCTGGCACTCTCGTGCAAACACGAAGTTGTCTACGACATCGACTACAGCATCTCCCTCGACAAATCAAATACATACGAGGTGGGAAAGCCTGTCCGCTTCAACTTCAGCGGAGAGGTTGACAACATCGTTTTCTACAGCGGCGAGACAGGCCACAGGTATGAGTTCAGAAACAGATATGAAGTCTCGCGCGAGGCCGTGAAAGAAGCTTCATTGCAGATTGATTATCAGGCAAGGTATGGAGACCCGGGGGCAATGGAAGTCTGGATTTCAAAAGAATTCGCAGGGCTGAGCGGCACAGACGCAGCTGCTGACAAGGCCGCCGTCAAAGCGATGACCGAAGGCAATATGGCGGGCTGGGAACGCCTTGAATATCAAGAAGGTGCCAGTCAGAAATGGACTACGCAGAAATATCCTCTGAACGAATATATGTCAAGTTTTGCCATCGCCTTCCATTGGAATCCGAAGGACAATAAGAAGACCCAGAGGTCATATTGGATTAACGGAGGGATAACTCTCGACCTTGAGGGGATGAAACCATCGACGATTAATTTCAGCGGACTCGATTTTGTCACAGTGATGATGAACGATGAAATTGAAGACCCGTATATGAAGAATAACGGCAACGGAAGCATCATCCTCAATAAACCGTCTACAGCGACGCTGATTTTCCAGGGTATCGGAGCCAATGCGCTTCCATACGCAATCGACGGCTGGGTGATTTCCAAAGCGACTCCTCTGAACAAGGTTGCGAATGACAAAGGTGTGGCAATCAAGAACTTGCAGAACTACCTCCACACATTCGAATACACCTGGACGGAGCCGGGCACCTACACGGTGACTTTCGTAGGCACCAACTCCAACTACGCAGGCGCCTCCCAAGACGTAAAGGAAATGACCATCACCATTTTCGACAGCAAGGAGTAGTGACGCAGATTTGAATGAGACTGCCCCAAAGTCACAAAAGGACTTTGGGGCAGTTTTTTGGACTATGCAGTAATTGAAAATCTTGGGAGTTTTGTATTGAAAATCTTGGGAATTTTGTATTGAAAATCTTGGGAATTTATTTAACTTTGCACAAAATCAATCAAAAGTCCTATGTATTACGAAAGGCTTATAGAGAAGGAAATTGAGCGAAAACTCAAATCCTCGGGGGCAGTCCTTGTCGCCGGGCCAAAATTTTGTGGCAAGACAACTACCTGTATGAAATACCAGAAGAGCTTTGTGAAACTCAACACAAAGCAAGCGATAGCAATGGCCCGTATGAACCCCGGCGGCGTTCTCGATGGCGAGACTCCACGACTCATTGACGAATGGCAGAAAGCGCCGGACATCTGGAATCAGGTCAAGGATGATTTGGATTTTCATTACGAATTCGGCAAGTACATCCTCACCGGCAGTTCGACACCTGCGGACAAGACTGAAGTCCACCACAGCGGTGCGGGGCGTATTACTCCGGTGCGAATGCGACCGATGAGCCTGTGGGAATCAAAGGATTCCAAGGGAACAGTCTCTCTTTCTGAACTTTTCAAAGGAGGAAAGCCTATTCCGTGGGATTTGAACCCTGATTTCTCCTTATCCGACGTCGCTCATCTCATCTGCCGCGGCGGGTGGCCCATTTCGGTTCTTGCTCCCAAAGAAATAGCAATTGAGATTACCAAGAACTATTATAACGGGCTTTTTGTATTCGAGGATTGTGAGAATGAACGTTTCCGCAACAAGAATCCGGAAATTATGAAGATGATAGTAAGGAGCTACGCCCGTCACATCTCCACAGAGGCAGCCGTTTCCACAATCATCGCAGATGTGCGTCAAAGCAACGAGCGCACGATGGACACAAAGACATACGACGATTACAACGAAGCTCTGAACGACATTTTCATAATTGAGGATATGCCGGCGTGGAATCCGAACATCCGTTCAAAGACCTCAATCCGCTCAACTCCGACACGCCATTTTGTCGACACATCAATAGCCTGCCGTGCTTTGGGCGCAGGACCGGAAGATCTACTGCACGACCTTGAGAGTTTCGGTTTCTTTTTCGAAGATATGGCAGTCCGTGATTTGAGGATATATTCCGACGTGCTCGGCGGAGAAGTCCGTCACTATAGGGATAATGCCGGACTGGAATGTGATGCCGTCATCCATTTGGAAAACGGTTCGTGGGGAGCAGTTGAAATAAAATTGGGCGGTGACGACCTGATTGAGGCAGGAGCGTCATCCCTAAAACTATTGAAAGCCAAAATCGAGGAGAAGAGCAGCGAAAAATCCCCGTCATTCTTGATGGTGCTCACCGCAGTCGGCGGAGCATATCAGCGCGAAGACGGAGTATTTGTAGTGCCTATTAACCTTTTGAAGCCTTAGAAAAAAGCACTATAACCTAGAAGAGGGCATGTTTATAGATGAAGAAGACAGAAAATGAAGGGAGCTTTTAAAAGATTTTATATTATGAAAAGAAAATTATCACTAGTTGTGTTTCTGCTGCTACTTTCACTTACAGTAATGGCGCAACCCACGGTGCCGAATGTATTGAAGCGGCTTCCAGAACGGACTCTTCCTTTTGTCGGTTACAAAAATGTCTTTAGAGATAAAGGTGCGAGCGGTATAAGTTTCGGCGATTACGAATTTGATGACCGTCTTTACACTAATGTACAACTTACGCAATGGGACAATGCTTGCATGTATGATGCAGAATTGCCTTCTTCGGCTTTTCAGTTTCTTCTTCCGGATACCGATAAACGTTTGCTTTTGGTTACTTTGGGGGGCGTTACCGATTATAAGACTGACGTACTGCTCGTGGTGACTCCGGATGGGCAGATTTATGACCAGTTGCTTGTCGGGGTCATGACTATAGGCAAAAAAGGTGAATATATGCCTGTAGTACAGTACCAGATAACAGAGGATGCAAAAGTAATCGTATATCGTCTGCAGCCTACCGCGTCGGAATCCATTCCGCTGGGAACCTTCACTTCATTCACGGCGAACAGATACGACACGACTTATGAGATCGGTTCAGATGGAAAGTTTAAATCGGTCAAGACAACGAAGTTCAGCCCAAGAACATACACTCGTGAAAAGCTGGTGGATTTGAACTACAACATTTGGACAGGAAATGAACTTCCGATGAAATCTGTGGAAAATAGGAACTGATTTTTCTGAGTTTTTCACGTTTTTGTACTAATAAGTTCTAAATTATTGAAGATGAGGCACGGCTCTTTCATTTAAGATAAATCAGAGAACATAATTACATAATATTTTACTCGCAATAGCTTAAGTATGAGAAAGATACTTTTTGTATGCCACGGAAATATTTGCCGTAGTCCTATGGCTGAGTTTATTATGAAGAAGATGGTCGCGGACGAAGGAAGAGAGGAGGAATTTGAGATTGCATCGGCGGCGACATCAACGGAGGAAATCGGGAACGATGTATATCCTCCGGCAAAAGCTTGCCTGCGCCGGCACGGGATTCCGTTTTCTCCGCGTGGTGCAAGGCGCATAACTCCCTCTGACTATGCCTACTATGACGAGATTTACATTATGGATAGTAACAACCGGAGGTGGTTGGACAGGATGATGCCCGATCCTAAAGCTAAGATTACTATGCTGATGTCCGTTGCCGGCGAAACGCGAGATGTCGCAGACCCTTGGTACACAGAGGATTTCGAAGCAACCTATCGCGACCTCCATCTTGCAATAGGCGAACTGTTGCGGCGGTAAGGCATATACTTTATTCTCCATCTTTAAGCATCTTCCTGACTTCCTTATCAAAAACGGATGTTGGGGACTTAATATGGGCAATCTCAAGGTCGACAGACTCAGATAGCCGGTTCAGTTTCGTCCGTTTTCAACAAAGGCTCGGGAACAGTTGTGTTCCCGAGCCTTTGTTTTAGAAGAGGGTGACCAAAAAGTCTTTTGCTCCCCCTCCTCCGGACTTCCTACTGAATTGAGGTGATCATTGTGTTAAGATACTTCGTGCCTGTTCCGCTTACGCCGATGGCATAACCGACAACTTCAACCTTAGTGCCGTTGGCAAAGTCTTTCAGGCCGAATGCATCGTCCGGATAGGAAACCGAGCCCTGAACGTCCGTACCATCGACAATGATGTTGTTGTGCCACTGGTAGTACTTATCCTTTTCAGATTGCATAGTTCCCGTATATTTCACATATTTGATGCATGGTTTTGCTGCGTATGCGTCAAACTCTGTGGAAGTGAAGTTTTCCGGTTCAGGATGAGTCACTTCCTCGGTACCGTTTACTTTGATTTCCGATGATTCCCCGAACTGGTTCAACCCTCCATAGGTTGCGATGTTGCCTTCTACGGAGACGAGATTTCCAGCCACCATTCCGTGCTTTTTCTTGAACACGAGTATTGTTCCGGTCTTGTCCTGCACGAGGAAACCCTTGGTGTGGGTGGCAATCACCTTGCCTTCAATTCTGAATATCTTTCCGACCTCGGCTTTCGTTGCCTCGTCCACAGTTATGAGAGGGGTCTCGACCACTTTACCGAACTCTATGGCCTGACCGCCTTCACCTGCAGTGAGGAGCACATCATCGATCCTATTCACGCTGCTGAGCTTGGCCTCGAACTTGATGCAGAGAGTCTTGGTTCCTTCCGGGAGAGTGAAATCCGCGACTGCACGCCTCCAGTTACCGGCAACATCTGCTACACCGGCAAAGTCGTAATCAATTGCAGGAGACCACGTTTCACCGTCGGCGGAGAGCTTCACAGTGAAATCGGAGGTGTAGAACGTATTGGTGGCTCCCTGGCTGTATCTTTGTGCTCCGAACGTCAGCCTCAGTTTAGTTGTAGTGACTGCGATATTCTTGATAGTGAACCAGTTTGGCGCACTGCTGAACAACAGGTTGTTTTTTCCGGAACCGTCATATTGTGAAAGGTCTCCCTTTGATGACTGGTTAGTTCTCGGGGAAATGCTCTTGAAGTCGTATGCGACATTTGCCACACCGCTTCCTTTCTCGTTCTTCCATCCGTCGAACTGCTCGCAGAACGGCCAGCCTTTGCTTGTCTGATACTTTTCCGCATTCTGGACTGCTATTTCCTTGTCGAATGAGTTGAAATAGATTGCTCCTTCCGGAACAGTTTCTTCAAATTTACCGGCATCCTTAACCTCGGTCGGTACCATATACATATAGGTCTTGTAGGACCCTATCAGCCAGCCACTCAGAGTGACGCTGTGCATATGGTATTTTTCCTTGAACTCGTCACTCATATAGTCGAGGCTTCCTACTACAGAAGTTCCCTCAATCTCGACGTTTACGTAGTTCCCTGCTACCATTATAGTTCCGTCAAGCGTAACATATTTGATTTCAGGCTCATTCATATACGCATCAATCTCAGTTGCCGTGAATTTTGCAGGCTCCGGATAGTTTACGATCTTTTCACCGGTTTTCTCGATTGTACACCCTTTGCCGAACTGAACGAGTCCGTTACGGCTGACTGTGGTTCCTTTCACCGCGACAACGTCACCTGTCTTGAAGTTGTGCTGTGCTCCATAATACGCGTAAATCTGCGCATCGTCTTTCTGAAGTACGAGTCCCTGGAGATTGGTTGCCACGACAAGGGCTCTTCCAACTTCAAATTCAGTTCCGATTTCTCCTTTGAGCACGTCTTCGATTGTCGCTGTCGTGTCAGGCTCTTCCGGAACATTTGGTGTCGTCTCTTTTTCAGCACATGAGTTGAGAGAGAATCCGAGGGCAATGCACATAGTGAACCCAAGAATCCTTTTCCAAAAATTTTGTTTTTGCATAAAGTATTGATTTTAATAATGTATGTTTACGCTATTCCCGGAACAGTTGCCATAGATTCAGCTTTGACCATACGGGACAGGCAGAAAAACTGTCCCAAAATTCCGGGCGGCAAAGGTAATCATTTTTTGGGACACTTGCAAACTTCCGTGGCATAATGTGACAT